>Ga0207428_10004677_pt1 | contig 12972 bp, 10 predicted proteins | sample RhiMethybrSRZTD1_FD_187600 | JGI IMG/M metagenome (GOLD analysis project Ga0207428, IMG submission 187600) | Populus rhizosphere microbial communities from Tennessee, USA - Rhizosphere MetaG P. TD hybrid SRZTD1 (SPAdes) (version 3) | ecosystem: Host-associated > Plants > Roots > Rhizosphere >... | reverse complement strand
GCACCTCTCGCTGTCGGTCAGAGAAGATGCCCCTCTGTTGAGCAGCACCGATCTCAGCGTCCTCGAGCGACAGGCCATTGGACAAGCCATGCGCGAAGCTGGCGGCAACAAGGTGAGGGCGGCCAAACAGCTCGGCATCACGCGCACGCAGCTGTACGGCCGGGTCCGGAAGTACGGGCTCGAGAGCTGAGCGGCGCGGCGCGGCGGCCGGTCGACCCCGTTCAAACGACGGTGACCCTTCGGCCGCCTGAATCTCAGTATGGCCAACGCGATCGCGGTTCTCAACGCCGGCTCCTCGAGCGTCAAGTTCTCCCTGTTCGTCGCACGCGGCGACGAGCTCGAGCTCCACGTGCGCGGCCAGATCGAAGGAATCGACACCGCCCCGCACTTCATCGCGAAGCGGAGCACCGGTGCAGTCGCGTCCGAGAAATCGTGGCCCGACGGCACGTCGCTGGGCCACGACGGCGCGCTCGATCACGTGATCGCCTTTCTGCGCCAGGAGCTCGCCGGCGCTCGCCTGGTCGGCGTCGGCCATCGCGTCGTCCACGGCGGGTTGGACTACGCACAACCGGTCGTCGTGGATGCGACGGTGGTGGCCGCGCTCGAGCAGCTGATTCCGCTCGCCCCACTGCATCAGCCACACAATGTCGCGCCGATCCGACGCCTGCTCGAGCGCGCGTCCGAGGTGACACAGGTCGCCTGCTTCGACACCGCGTTCCACCGCACCAACCCGGACCTTGCGCAGCGCTTCGCGCTGCCGCCGGAGCTGCACGACGCGGGCGTCCGGCGATACGGCTTCCACGGTCTGTCGTACGAGTACATCGCGTCGGTGCTGGCGCAATTCGACGGCCGGATCGCATCGGGCAAGACCATCGTGCTGCATCTCGGCAACGGCGCGAGCATGTGCGCGATGGAGGCGCGACGCAGCGTGGCGAGCACGATGGGCTTTACTGCACTCGACGGACTGATGATGGGTACGCGCTCGGGCTCACTCGATCCCGGTGTGACTCTGTACCTCATGGATCACCGCGGCATGGATGCGCGCGCGGTGGAGAACCTGCTCTACAACCAGTCGGGACTGCTCGGCGTGTCGGGTATCTCGAGCGACATGCGCACGCTGCTCGCGTCGAGCGATCCGCGAGCACGGCTCGCCGTCGATCTCTACTGCTATCGCATCCGTCGCGAGCTCGGCTCGCTGGCCGCCGCCCTCGGCGGGCTGGACGCGATCGTGTTCACGGGCGGCATCGGTGAAAACTCCACTGTCATCCGGGAACGCGTCTGTCGCGATGCAGCCTGGCTCGGCGTCGAGCTCGACCCGGCCGCCAACGCCGCCGGAGGTCCTCGCATCAGCACTCCCAGAGCCCGAGCCTCGGCATGGACGATCCCAACCAACGAAGAACTCATGATCGCCAGGCACACCCGCCGGCTGCTTCAGTGAATGGGCCACCTAAAGGTGGCCCCCACGTACCCCGGGCCGCCTAAAGGCAGCCCCCACGTACCTCACCGCCACGTCCACTGATCGATCTCGGGCTTGTCGACGCCGTATTCGTAGGCGTAGTTCTGACAGTCGATCTGCATGTTGCGCAGCTTCTCCTTGGCGTGCGCACCGGCGACTCGCAGCCGCGGTACGTGATTGATGACGTCGATCGCCAGACTGAAGCGGTCGATCTGGTTCCGAATGGCCAGATCGAGCGGCGTGTTGATGCTGCCCTTCTCTTTGTATCCGCGCACGTGCAGGTTCCCATGATTGGTGCGCCGGTAGGTGAGCCGGTGGATCAACCAGGGATAGCCATGGAAGTTGAAGATGATCGGCTTGTCGATGGTGAACAGACTGTCGAAGTCGCGGTCCGACACGCCATGCGGGTGCTCCGTCGAAGGCGCCAGCTTCAACAGATCGACGACGTTGATGAAGCGGATCTTGAGATCAGGAAAATGCTCTCGCAGCATCGCGACGGCCGCGAGCGCCTCATTGGTCGGAATGTCGCCGGCACACGCCATGACGACATCAGGCTCCGACCCCTCGTCGTTGCTCGCCTCGGCCCAGATGCCGAGACCTTTGGTGCAATGCTGGATCGCCTGTTCCATCGTCAGGTATTGCAGGTGCTTCTGCTTGTCCGAGACGATGACGTTGATGTAGTCGGTGCTCTTCAGGCAGTGATCAACCGTCGACAGCAGACAATTCGCATCGGGTGGCAGGTAGACGCGACACACATCGGGACTCTTGTTCAAGACCAGGTCGATGAAACCGGGATCCTGGTGCGTAAAGCCGTTGTGATCCTGGCGCCACACCGTCGAGGTGAGGAGGAGATTGAGCGAGGAGAGCGGCGCACGCCACGGCAGCTCGCGGCAGGTGGCCAGCCACTTGGCGTGCTGGTTGAACATCGAGTCGATGATGTGAGCGAACGCCTCGTAGGTCGAGAAGAAGCCGTGGCGGCCGCTGAGCAGATACCCTTCGTACCAGCCTTCGAGTGTGTGCTCTGAGAGCATCTCCAGCACGCGGCCGTCCGGCGATAGCTCACCGCCGTCGGCATCCTCCGGCAGGTAATCAGCGAGCCACAGCTTCTTGCTCGCTTCGTAGATCGCATCGAGCTTGTTGGAGGTGGTCTCGTCGGGGCCGAAGACACGGAAGTTCGTCGCGTTGTGACGTGTGATGTCACGAAGGAAGCGGCCCAGAGGCCTTGTGTTCTCGGCCGTGGCCTGACCAAACTTCTCGACCGGGGCGGCATAGTGCTGAAAGTCGGGTATACGAAGCGGCTTCCGCACCAACCCGCCATTGGCGCGCGGGTTTGCGCTCATCCGCCGCGTGCCTTTGGGCGCGAGGGCCTTCAGCTCCGGTATCAGCCGGCCGTTCTCATCGAACAACTCCTCGGGCCGATAGCTCCGCAACCAGGTTTCGAGCTGCTTCACGTGGGCGGCATTCTGGTGCATCCCTGCGAGCGGCACCTGGTGCGCACGCCAGGAGCCTTCGACCTTATGACCGTCGACGTCCTTGGGACCAGTCCAGCCCTTCGGCGTGCGCAAGACGATCATCGGCCAACGTGCGCGGCGGGGCTCGCCGGTGGTGCGCGCCTCCTCCTGAATCCGCCGGATGTCCAGCACGCAGTCTTCCAGCGAGGCGGCCATTTTCTGGTGCATGCGCGCGGGGTCGTCGCCTTCCACGAAATGAGGGGTCCACCCGTAGCCGGTGAACAGCGCCTCGAGCTCCGCATGGGAAATCCGCGCGAGCACAGTGGGGTTGTTAATCTTGTAGCCGTTGAGGTGCAGGATCGGCAGCACGGCGCCGTCGCGGATTGGGTTCAGAAACTTGTTGGAGTGCCATGACGTGGCGAGTGGTCCCGTCTCGGCTTCGCCGTCGCCGACGACGACCGCGACGAGCGATCCAGGATTGTCGAAGGCGGCGCCGAACGCGTGCGAAATGCTGTAACCGAGCTCACCGCCTTCATGAATAGAGCCTGGAGTCTCGGGCGTGCAGTGGCTGCCGATGCCGCCAGGAAACGAGAACTCCTTGAAGAACAGGCTCATGCCTTCTTCGTCCTCGGCCTTGTTCGGGTACACCTCCGAGTACGTGCCTTCGAGGTACACCGGTGCCAGGACGCCTGGCGCGCCATGGCCGGGACCGGCGAGGAAGATGGCATCGAGGTCGTACTTGTTGATCAGGCGATTGAGGTGGACGTAGCTGAAGCTCAAGCCGGGACTCGTCCCCCAGTGACCGAGGAGACGCTGCTTGACGTGCTCGGCTTTCAACGGCTCACGAAGCAGCGGATTGCTTCGCAGGTAGATCATGCCGGCTGCGAGGTACGTGCAGGCCCGCCAGTACGCATCGATTTTCTGAAGTTCGTCCTTCGACAGCCGTTCAGCCGCCACATCGCTGCTGTCCGCCGTCTTCGGCCGCGCCTCAGTCGCTAAAGGTGTCATGAAGCTTTCCTCCTAATCTTCCTGCGTCGATGGGCGCGAAGAGCACGACGACAGAGCGCGGCTCCGTCCGGTACATCCAACCGCCAACCTCGGGAGCGTCCTTCCAATCGACGATGTCGTGGGGAGAATCGAGGAAGGTATCGATCCAGCGTCGCCAGTGATCGCGAGCGCCGGCGACGACGACCGGCGGGAGCTCGAAATCGAGCGGCTCCCAATACGCGTTGAGGATGACGTGAAACACCATTCGTCTTCCAGGGAGTCTCGACGTGAAGGCAATGCTGTGCGACGCGTCGCTCCAGTCCGGCTCGTACAGTTTCACGCCGTGCCAGGTGACGTGCGTCTCCCGGATCAACTGGCGCAGCGACACTCGCTGCTGCTCGTGTACCGCGTCTCGTGACAACCTGCAGCGGTTCAGCAGGGTCACGAAGCGATGCATGTCGACGCGCTCTTCAACAAGCCCCCAGTCGAACCAGCTCGTCTCGTTGTCCTGGCAATACGCGTTGTTGTTGCCGTTCTGTGTGCGACGCACCTCGTCGCCCATGAGCATCATCGGCATGCCGGCCGACAGCATCGTCACCGTGAAGAGGTTCTTGATCTGCCGCGTTCGCAGCTTCTCCACCGCGGGATCATTCGTCGCGCCTTCTACTCCACAGTTCCAGCTTCGGTTGTCGTCGGCGCCGTCGCGATTGTTTTCGCCGTTCTCCGCGTTGTGCTTGCGGTCGTACGACACGAGGCCGTTCAGCGTGAAGCCGTCGTGACAGGTCACGAAGTTGACACTGGCTTCGGGTTCACGCTGCTTGTGGTCGTAGAGCGACGGACTCCCGATCAAACGGTCGGCGAAGCGCCCGGTCACGCCGTCTTCACCTCGGAAGAAGCTGCGGACATCGTCGCGGAAGCGTCCGTTCCACTCCTTCCAGCTGTCGCCGGCGAAGCTGCCCACTTGATACAAGCCGGCGGCATCCCACGCTTCGGCGATCAGTTTCGTTCCCGCCAGAACCGGATCCGACTCGATGTCCCACAGTACGGGTGGGTTCGGGATCAGTCGGCCCGACTCGTCGCGCGCCAGAATCGAGGCGAGATCGAAGCGGAAGCCGTCGACGTGCATGGTTTCCACCCAGTAGCGGAGGCTGTCGACGATCATGCGGCGGACGATCGGATGGTTGGCGTTGAGGGTGTTACCGGTACCCGTGTAGTTCGCGTAACTCTCGCCGTTCTCCTCGAGTATGTAGTAGATCGTGTTGTCGAGTCCGCGAAAGCTCAGCGTCGGGCCGGTGTGATCGCCTTCCGCGGTGTGATTGAACACGACATCGAGAATCACCTCGATACCGGCTCGATGGAGCGCCTTGACCATGTCGCGGAATTCGTCAACAGGGCCGAGTGGATCTCTCCGTGAACTGTAGGCGTGATGGGGCGCAAAGAAGGACACCGGCGCGTAGCCCAAATAGTTGACCCGCCCGGGCGGAGCGTCCTGAACATCAAATTGGAAAACGGGCAGAAGCTCGACTGCAGTGATGCCCAGCCGCTGTAGGTACGGCACCTTGTCGATGAGACCGGCGAAGGTGCCGCGTTTCGTTTCGCAGACAACCGAGCTCGGATGGCGGGTGAAGCCGCGCACGTGCATTTCGTACACGATGGTCCGTGACGAAGGGCGCTGCAGTGGGGCATCGGCCTCCCAGTCTTATGCGGAGACATCGAGCACGATGCTTTTCATCGCTGTGGCGGCGTTGTCGCCCGGGACGCGCGCCGCGTCACGGCCGTACTGCGCTGAAACCGCCACGCCACGGCCGTAGGGATCGAGAAGTACTTTCGTGGGATCGAAGCGCATTCCGCTCCGCGGATCGAACGGGCCCTCGACCCGATAGCCGTAGATCTGACCGGGTTTCACGTCCGGCACGAACGTATGCCAGTAGTGATACGTGCGATCGACCGATGAATCGAGGCGAACGCTGTGCACCGCCTGCGCCTCGTCGACGTGGTCGAACAGCAGCAGTTCGACTCCGGTTGCGTGTTTCGAAAACACGCTGAAGTTGACCCCCGCGGTCGAGGGGGTGGCGCCCAGAGGCGAACTGCTGCTTTTCTGAAGACGGTCGATCACCGCTTCCCCAGCAGCTCCCTGGCCGCCGCCGCGACGCGTTCGGGATGAAATCCGAACTTCTCCTGCAGCGCCTTCAGGGGCGCCGACGCACCAAACGTCTTCATGCCGATGACGCGGCCGGCACTTCCAACATAGCGTTCCCATCCGAACGTCGACGCCTGCTCCACCGCCACACGCGCTGTTACTGACGGAGGCAACACGCTGTCCCGATACTCCGGCGTCTGGCGATCGAAGATCTCCCACGACGGCATCGACACCACGCGCGAGCGGATGCCTCCGGCGAGTAGCTCCTCGTGGGCGTGTACTGCAAGGGAAAGCTCACTGCCGGAGGCAATCAGGATGACGTCGGGAGTTCCACCGGGAGCGTCGGCAAGTACGTAGGCGCCACGTGCGACTCCGGCGGCGGGAGCGTACGTGCGCCGGTCCAGCGTCGGCAGTGGCTGCCGCGACAACACCAGCGCCGCCGGCTGATGTCGCAGCTGCATGACGTACCGATACGCTTCGACCACCTCGTTGGCGTCGCCTGGCCGCAACGTGATCAGGCCGGGGATCGCGCGCAACGACGCCAGGTGCTCCACCGGCTGATGCGTCGGGCCGTCCTCGCCGTCGCCCATCGCGTCGTGTGTGAACACGAAGATGGTGGGGAGCTCCATCAGTGCCGACAGCCGAATCGCGGGCCGCGCGTAATCACTGAAGATGAAGAACGTCGCGCCAAAAGCGCGCAGCTTCGACAGCGACAGGCCGTTGACGGCGGCTGCCATCGCGTGCTCGCGGATGCCGAAGTGCAGATTCTTGCCGCCGCGATTCCCGGCCTGGAAGCTGCCGGCACCCTGATACGTCAGCGTCGTCTTGTTCGACGGCCCGAGGTCCGCTGACCCTCCCAGGAACCACGGGATGTTCTGCGCCAGTACGTTGAGCACCTTGCCAGACGCATCACGTCCGGCGATGCCCTTGGCATCAGCCGCGAAGACGGGCAGGTTGCGATCCCATCCCTCGGGCAGGTCGCGCCGCTGCATCGCCTCGATCTCATTCGCGAGCTCGGGGTACGTGGTCCGGTACGACGCCAGGAGTGCCGTCCACTGGGCGCGCGCGGCAGCGCCGCGCGCACCGATGCCGGCGGCGAAATGCTCGCGGACGCCATCGGGGACCAGAAACTGCGCATCCTCCGGCCACCCGTAACTGTGTTTCGCGAGCCGAACTTCGTCGTCACCGAGTGGCTCGCCGTGGGCCGCGGCGGTGTCCTGCTTGTTCGGCGAGCCGTAGCCGATGTGACTGTCGAGGATGATCAGTGTGGGACGACCCTCGGTGTTGCGGAAGACGTCGAGCGCCTGCTGGATGCGATCGAGATCGTTGGCATCCCCGACACGCAGGATGTTCCATCCGTATCCGAGGAATCGCGTGGCCACGTCTTCGGTAAAGGCGAGACTCGTCGATCCTTCGATCGTGATGTGGTTGTTGTCGTAGATCCAACAGAGGTTGTCGAGGCCGAGGTGACCGGCGAGCGAGGCCGCTTCGCTGCCCACTCCTTCCATCAAGCAGCCGTCGCCGCACACGGCATAGATGTCGTAATCGAAGATCGCGAAACCCGGCCGGTTGTACCGAGTGGCGAGCCACTTCTGGGCAATGGCCATCCCGACGCTGGTTGCGACGCCCTGCCCCAGCGGCCCGGTCGTCGTCTCGACACCGGATACCCAGTGGTATTCGGGATGTCCGGGTGCCTTGCTGTCGATCTGACGAAAGCGCCGGATGTCGTCGAGCGTCACCGAAGGGTTTCCCAAGCGTTCGTACTCGGCGTTCACCGCACACGTGCCGGTCAAGTGCAGGACCGACCACAGCAGCATCGACGCGTGGCCGTTGGAGAGCACGAACCGATCGCGGTTGGGCCAGATCGGATCGACGGGATCGAAGCGCATCACGCGGTTCCAGATCGTGTAGACGAGCGGCGCGAGCGCCATCGGCGTGCCGGGATGTCCCGACTTGGCGCGCTGGACCGCATCGATGGCGAGCGTGCGGATCGTGTCGATCGACAACTGATCGAGGTCGGTCCTCGTATCCAAGGCGTTCGCAAGACCACTCATTTCCCGGTCCTCACAGGGCCGCTATGCGGCCCCAAAAACGAATTTCGTACTCGTTGCGGCACTTGGAGAGTGGCCGCATAGCGGTCCTGGGCGCGCGAAGCCCTTGCGCCGCGGAAAAGTGATCCTGGATCAGCGCCGCATGAGCGCCAGGCACCTTGTTGGCGCATATCGAGGCGCCGACGCCGCTGCCGCACACCGCGATGCCGCGCTCGAGCGTTCCTGCCGCCACCGCCTGGGCGAGGGGGATGACGAAGTCCGGATAGTCGTCGTCGGGGTTCAGCACGCTCGCGCCGAAGTCGACGACATCGTGGCCGTCGGCGCGAAGACGGGCGAGCAGGTCCTCTTTCAAACGAAACCCGCCGTGATCGGTGGCGATGCCCAAATGCATGGTGATCTCCTGGTCCGGCTAAAGCCGGACACTACGCATAACCGCCGCGGCCTCGTCGGCCAACACCACGGACTGCTGACGACTGATCCGGCCCGCTGGAATCGAGCGATCGCCGTCACGCAGCCGCGCCAACATGTCCGCCTTCTCATGGCCGGTCACCAGCCAGAGAATGCGTCGTGACCGATTGAGCATCGGATAGGTCAACGTCATCCGGCGACGTCCCTGATAAATGCCACTGAGCGCGACGTCTGCGGCGGTGACGTCGAGGACTGGATCTCCGGGTACGAGCGACGCGGTGTGGCCGTCAGGACCAAGGCCGAGATGAGCGAGATCGAGTACGGCCGGAGAGCCTGCAATCTTGCGCAGGGTCAGGGCATATCGTTCGGCGGCGGCGTCGAGATCGGACCATTCCACCGGCATCGCATGAACCTGCTCGGGAGCGAGCGGACAGTGCGCGAGCAAGTTCTCACGCAAATGTGTCAAGTTTCGATCGGCGTCTCCAGGCGGCGCCACGCGTTCGTCCACCTGGACAACATGGACGTCGGCCCAGGGCATCGGTTGATCAGCCAGTGCTCGAAGCATCGTCCACGGGGTTCGGCCGCCGCTGACCGCCATGATGAACCGGCCGCGGGCGGCGACGGCCGCGCGCGCCTCCGCCGCAGTGAATGCGGCACCTGCTCGCGCGACCGAATCGGCGTCTGGCAGCGTCTCGATCTTCATGATGCCAACGTCATGACAGTCTCTGTGCGCGCTGCGGCGACCGTTGGGTTGTGCCAGCCGCCCGGAGGCAAGAGGCGTGCGTCCACCTCGCGCGGTCCCCACGTGCCGGGTTCGTACTCGTACACCGGCGCGCCGCTCTTCAGAATCGGATCGACGATTCGCCACGCTTCTTCGACGTAATCCTCTCGCGCAAACAGCGTCGCATCGCCGTGCATCGCATCTCCAAGGACCCGTTCGTACGCATCCATGTTGCCTGCGTTCGGGAGATCGGTTCCGACCATCTCCGCGGTTGTGCTGGACATTTCCTGTCCCGACGCGATCACATTGGCGCCGATGGCAAACGTGATGTCGGGATTGATCCGGAACCGGCAGTAATTCGGCTCGAGTCTGAACTCGCGATACATGGTTGGGGGCTGCCGCAATCGCACGATGACTTCGGTGCAGGTCACCGGAAGATTCTTGCCAGCCCTGATGTAGAACGGCACGCCCTGCCAACGCCAGGAATCGATCCACAGACGCAAGGCGACAAACGTCTCGACTTGGGAGTCCGCGGCCACGCCCTTTTCGGCCCTGTACCCGCGAAACTGACCGCGTACGACGTCATCCACCGTGAGATTGGGGATGGCCTTGAGCACCTTGACCTTCTCGTCGCGAATGGATTCGCTGTCGGTCCTGACCGGAGGCTCCATGGCCAGGTTGCTCAGAACCTGGAACAGGTGATTCTGAACGACGTCGCGAACGGTGCCGGTCTCGTCGTAGAACGCGCCGCGCCCCTGGACGCCGAAATCTTCTGCCATCGTGATCTGCACGCTCTCGACACGATTCCTGTTCCAGAACGGCTCCAGGAAGGCGTTGGCGAAGCGGAAGAAGAGCATGTGATGCACCGGCCGCTTGCCGAGGTAATGGTCGATGCGGAAGATCGTGCGCTCGTCGAAGCAGCCAAACAGCGTGCGATTGAGCGCTTGCGCCGAAGCGCGGTCGCGACCGAAGGGCTTTTCAACGATCACCCGGGCGCCGCTCGTGCAGCCCGATTGCCGCAGCTGATCGACGACCAGCGGAAAGACCGTTGGCGGGATCGCGAGGTAGTACGCAGGCGAGGTGACACTCCCGAGCTGTTCGCGAATGGCCCGGAACGTCGCCGCGTCATGATAGTCGCCGTCGACGTAGCGCAGCAGGCTGTACAGCTTCGAGAAGGCGGCTGGATCCAGCCCGCCGTGACGCTCCACGCTGTCGCGTGCCCGGGCGCGGAACTGATCGAGTGTCCAGCCCGATTTCGCGACGCCGATGATCGGCACGTTGAGATGGCCGCGTTTCGCCATCGCCTGCAGCGCGGGAAAGATCTTCTTGTAGGCGAGATCGCCCGTCGCGCCGAAGAACACGAACGCATCGGAGTGGCGGTCGCTCATCGCGGTTTCCCCTCGCCGGCGCCGACGGTCTCGCGGTGGCCGCCGAACTCGTATCGCATCGCCGACAACACCCGATTCTCGAAGTCCGCGTCCCCGCGTGAACTGAAGCGCTGATACAAGGCAGCGGACAGCACTGGTACAGGAACGCCCTCGTCAATTGCCGCGTTGATCGTCCACCGCCCTTCACCTGAATCGGAGACGTGGCCCGAGAAATCAGCGAGGGCGGGATCCTTGATCAGCGACTCAGCCGTCAAATCGAGCAGCCAGGAGGCGACGACGCTGCCGCGACGCCACACCTCTGCGATGTCGCGGAGATTGAGGTCGTATTGATAGTGCTCAGGAGTACGCAGGGGCGTCGTCTCGGCATCGACGGCACGTGATCGCCGTCCGATGTTGGCGGCACGCAGCACGCCCAATCCTTCAGCGTAGGCGGCCATGAGCCCGTACTCGATTCCGTTGTGCACCATCTTGACGAAATGGCCGGCGCCGTTCGGGCCGCAGTGCAGGTAGCCTCGCTCGGCCGTGCCGCCGATCCGTTCTCGTCCAGGAGTCCGCGGGACGTCGCCCACGCCGGGCGCCAGCCCCGCGAAGATCGGATCGAGGTGCCTGACGACATCCGGCTCGCCGCCGATCATCAGGCAGTAGCCGCGTTCGCGTCCCCACACGCCGCCGCTGGTTCCGACGTCGACGTAGTGAATGCGACGGCCCGCGAGTTCCTTCGCGCGACGGATGTCGTCGACGTAGTACGAATTGCCGCCGTCGATGAGGATGTCACCGGGCGCAAGCAGCGGCAGCAGATCGGCAATCGTGCTGTCGACGACGGCGGCCGGGACCATCAGCCAGACCGCTCGCGGCGTCGCGAGCTTTTTCACCAGGTCCGCGAGCGACGAGGCGCCGATCGCCTTGTCCGCGGTGAGCTCTTCGATCGCCTTCGGCGAGCGATCGAAGACCACGCATTGATGGCCGCCGGCGAGCAGCCGCCGGGCCATGTTCGCGCCCATACGTCCAAGTCCGATCATTCCAAGTTGCACAGCAGACTCCTTCAAAAGGCCGATTGCTCGGCCGGTTCCCCTTCGGGCTGCGAGTGATTGATGGCCATCCGAAGTCGGCTCATCGCGGCGGTCACACCGTCGCGCTCGCCAAAGATCGCGGAGCCCGCCACCAGCACGGTGGCCCCGGCGCGAACAACCAGCGGCGCTGTCGTCGCGTCGATACCGCCGTCCACCTCGACTTCGCAGCGAGGCTTGAGTCGCGCGACCAACTCGCGCACCCGTGCGATCTTCGACACGGTCGTTCCGATGAACCGCTGATGCCCGAATCCCGGGTTGACCGTCATCACCAACACCAGGTCCACGTCCTGCGCGATTTCTTCGAGCACCGCGCTCGGCGTCGCGGGGTTGATGGCCACGCCGGCGCGCTTGCCCAGTGCCCTGATCCGCTGCACCGTCCGGTGCAGGTTGTTGTTCCCCTCCCAGTGCACCAGCAACGAATCGGCGCCGGCCGCCGCGAACTCCTCGATAAACAGCTCCGGATTGGAGACCATCAAGTGCGTCTCGAGCGGCAGCGGCGTGACCCCGCGAAGCGACGCCACGATGGCCGGCCCCATCGAGAGGTTCGGGACGAAGTCGCCGTCCATCACGTCGACGTGGATCCGATCCGCTCCGGCCTTCTCTGCCTCGACCACCTGTTCGCCCAGACGAGCGAAGTCAGCGGCGAGAATCGAGGGCGCAAGCTTCACGTCGTAGGTCCTGCTCATGTGATCGATGCCTCGAAGATGCGCTCAATGGAGGCTTCGAGCACGGCGTTGTACTCGTCATCCGATTGGTGGGCTGACAGTCCCTCGAGCAACGCGCGCGAAAAGCTCGCGACGACGCCGTGGTTTCTCCGCAAGCGATCGGTGCCTTCCGCCTGTGTATACCCGCCGGATAATGCGACCACCCGCAACACCTTCGGATGCCTGACGAAGCCGGCGTAGAAGTCGTCTTCGTCCGGCAGTGCGAGCTTGAGCATGACCAGATCGCCCTCTGGCAGGTTCTCGAGCGCCTCGAGGATGGCCGTCTTCAACAACCCCTCGGCGCCGGCCTTGTCGGGGGCGTGAATGTCCACCTCTGGTTCGATGATCGGCACGAGACCCGCCGCAAGAATCTGTGCGGCCACGCCGAACTGCTGTCTGACGATGGCGTCGATTCCCGCTCGGTTGGCGTGCTTGATGACCGAGCGCATCTTGGTTCCGAAGATGCCGTTCGCTCTGGCTCTGTCGAGCAGCGCGGCCAGCTCCGGCATCGGCTTCATCAACTGCACACCGTCTTTCTCCGCGGCCACACCCTTGTCGACCTTCAGAAACGGCACGATGCGTTTCACGTTCCAGAG
>Ga0207428_10004675_pt1 | contig 12975 bp, 10 predicted proteins | sample RhiMethybrSRZTD1_FD_187600 | JGI IMG/M metagenome (GOLD analysis project Ga0207428, IMG submission 187600) | Populus rhizosphere microbial communities from Tennessee, USA - Rhizosphere MetaG P. TD hybrid SRZTD1 (SPAdes) (version 3) | ecosystem: Host-associated > Plants > Roots > Rhizosphere >... | reverse complement strand
GACCCACCCCGCCAAGATCGCCGCTGCCGCGCTCAACGCCACAACAGCGGCGACCATAGTGACTGTGTCGGGACGCAGCCCTGGCGCGATCGACAACAGCAGCGGTGTGATCACCCGGCACGACACAACCCGGTTGACCTTGGCCACCGCCCCGTCACGTTCCTTGCCGCCAGCTCCGAGCAGCCACCGCGACGCCATTCGCAGATCCCTGCGGGTGTCAACGTCCACCCAACGGGCACCGCTCACGTCACACCGCTCCAGCCGACCCTGATCTGCAAGACGACGCATGCCCGCCGACAACGAGGTCTCACCCGCCGCAACCGCGTCACGCAAAACATCGAACACCCCGCTGGTGCACAAGAACGCACCCGTGTCGAACGCGTCGAACGAGGAAATCCCCTTGCCGATATCTCGGACCAGCCGACCTTCGGTACGCACTCGGGTCACGTCCTCGAGATCGACACCACTGGCGCCGCCAACTGAATAATCGACCGCCAGCGCTGCACCATCCGACGGCAATTCAGAACTCACCAACGCCGACAGGATCGATCGATCGAGCACGTGGTCGGCCATGACTAGCAAGAACGGCTCGCCTCCGAGTGCATCCTCGGCGGCCAACACCGACAGCCCGTTGCCTTCGTCGAACCGATCGTTGCGTATGCATCGCACTGGGACACCGAGGCGCACGGACAATCCAGCACAGAACCGCTCGATCTCCTCGGCCCGATACCCCACCACCACAACCAGCTCATCGACTCCAACATCGACCAGATTCCGCACGGCACGCTCCAACAGAGCGACACCGGCCACTGTCACCAGCGGCTTGACCCGCCCCCGCGGCGTCCGCAGACGAGATCCCTTCCCACTAGCAATCACCAGCCCACGCACGACCTCCCCTTCCAAACAGGCGGCGGCCACGGAGCCGGGAAGTAGGCATGCAGCACCACCGCAAGCGAGAGGAACACCGAAAACATATCGAAGGGGGGCACCAGGTGGACAACACCTTAACGACACTGAATTCACCCGAGTCCGGTCCGGCCCTCATGCTGGAGCGCGCCAGCTCACCTGGTGTCGGCCACCCAACGACTCGGCAGCCACGAACGAGCACCGCAGTCCCCGAAGAGTTGTTCTCAGTGATTCGCAGCTCGGCCTTCATAGAGCCGCAATGTCAGTGCGCCGGCAGGCCGATACTCTTGCGCACAACCCTGACCGCTCAACCCGGCTGGTCCGACGAGCTCACCAGCGTCACGCAAAGACCAACCCGTCCCCGCCGTCCCGCAACTGATCCTCACCACGACAGGAGCACCCCACCATGAGCCAAATCCGCTTGGCGATCGCCGGCATCGGCAATTGCGCCAACTCACTCATCCAAGGGCTCGAGTACTACAAAGACGCCAACCCTCCTGACGAGGTGCCCGGCCTGATGCACGTGGTGCTCGGCGGCTACCACATCCGCGACATCGAGCTAGTGGCCGCGTTCGACGTCGACGCCGACAAGGTTGGCCTCGACGCCGGCAAGGCCATCTGGGCCAGCGAAAACAACACGGTCAAGTTCGCCGAGGTCGGCAACCTCGGCGTAACTGTCATGCGCGGACCGACGCTCGACGGATTCGGCGAGTTCTACCGCGACGCCTGTGAAGAGTCGCCGGCGGCGCCGGTCGACGTCGCGCAGATCCTCCGCGACACCCGCACCGACGTCCTCGTGTCCTACCTCCCGGTCGGCTCCGAGGACGCCCAGCGCCACTACGCACAAGCCTGCCTCGACTCGAAGACCGCGTTCGTCAACGCCATCCCGGTGTTCATCGCGAGCGATGCCGAATGGGCTGCGAAATTTGAGGAGGCTGGCGTGCCGATCGTCGGCGACGACATCAAGAGCCAGGTCGGCGCGACAATCATGCACCGCATGCTCGCCCGCCTGTTCGAGGATCGCGGCGTCGCGATCGATCGCACATACCAGCTGAACTTCGGCGGCAACATGGACTTCAAGAACATGCTCGAGCGAAGCCGCCTGAAGTCCAAGAAGATCTCGAAAACACAATCAGTCACCAGCCAGATCGATCAGGGCATCTCCGACCACGACGTCCACATCGGCCCAAGCGACCATGTGCCGTGGCTCGACGACCGCAAATGGGCTTACATCCGCGTCGAGGGCCGCAACTTCGGCGACGTGCCACTCAACGTCGAACTCAAGCTTGAAGTGTGGGACTCCCCCAACTCGGCCGGCGTGATCATCGATGCCCTCCGCTGCTGCAAGATCGCCACGGACCGCGGCATCGGCGGTCCGCTGCTCGGCCCATCCGCGTACTTTATGAAGAGCCCACCCATTCAGTACCGCGACGAGCAAGCGCGCGAGCTCGTCGAAGAGTTCGCCCAGGTGAGGTAGACCGGGGCCGATGTGCTGGCTGGGCACTCCCGACCCAGGTGGCTAGTATGCAAGAGGCAAGAGCACGGCAGTGCTTTCCGGCAAGGCTCTGAGTTTTGGCGCCCTCGAACAGGGTTTCGCTGATGAGTGACCTCGAGTCCGGGCGTCGATTTCCGCACGCGAACCACAAAGTGGGAGTTGGCCGCATATGCAGCTTAGGTGGAGAAGGCTGGCCGGGCTTGCGGTGCGCCCTGGCGACTCTCTTTCCCGCTCGCGGATTCAAGGGCGGCGGAGGCGGAGCGCTTCGCTGTTCGATTCAGCATCGGCGCGTCGTCGCTGTACGTGCATCGTGGCGGAAGGAGTTGACTGGGATGGCTGGTGAACGCTCGCTCCAGGAACGTATGGAAGAGCTGTTGACGGTGGAGCGATTCGAGCCTCAGGAGTTCCGTGAGACCGCCCAGGTTACTGGCGAGTGGATCTACGACGAGGCGTCGACCGACGAGCTGGGATTTTGGGCACAGCAGGCCCGGGAGCTGCACTGGGATACGCCGTTCACGACTGTGCTCGATGATTCGGACCCGCCGTTCTACAAGTGGTTCACGGACGGGCGGCTCAACGTGTCGTACAACTGTCTCGACCGCCATGTGGAGGCTGGTCGCGGTGAGAAGGTCGCCTACCACTGGGTCGGAGAGGAGGGTGAGACTCGGGATATCACATACGCGCAACTGCTCGCCGAGGTGCAGCGGTTCGCCAACGGCCTGAAGGCCCTCGGCGTGGGCAAGGGCGACGTCGTCGGCATCTTCCTGCCGATGGTGCCCGAGGTTGTCGTGGCCATGCTCGCCTGCGCCCGGATCGGCGCGGTGCACAACGTGGTCTTCGGCGGGTTTTCCCCGGCCTCGGTGCGGGAGCGGATGGAGGTCTCCACCGCCAAGGCACTGGTCACTGCGGACGGGGCGCGCCGCAAGGGTCGCACGGCGGCGGTGAAGGCCTCCGTCGATGCCGCGATAGGTAACCTCGAGTCGTTGCGGCACATCGTGGTTGTCCGAGTCACCGGTGCTCAGGTGCCGATGATGGACGGCCGCGACGTGTTCTACGACGATGTCATCGAGAGCGCGGATCCGGTGTGCGTCCCGGAGCCCATGGAGGCGGAGAATCCGCTGTTTATCCTGTACTCGTCCGGCTCCACCGCGAAGCCCAAGGGCGTCTTGCACACGACTGGGGGTTATCTCACCGGCGTCTCCTACACGCACCGTCTGGTGTTCGACCTTGACCCTGAACGGGATGTCTATTTCTGCACCGCCGACGTCGGGTGGATCACCGGGCACAGCTACATCGTGTATGGGCCGCTGGCCAACGCCACGACGAGCGTGATGTACGAAGGGGCGCCGGACTACCCCCACAAGGGCATTTGGTGGGAGCTCATCGAGCGGTATGGCGTGACCATCTTCTACACGGCGCCGACGGCGATCAGGGCCTGCATGGCATGGGGCGAGGAATGGCCGGTGAAATACAACCTGTCATCGCTGCGCCTGCTCGGCACCGTCGGTGAGCCGATCAACCCGAAGGCATGGCTGTGGTACCACACGGTCATCGGTGGTGAGCGCTGCCCGATCGTCGACACGTGGTGGCAGACGGAAACGGGGTCGATCATGATCGCCCCGGTGCCGGGCGTTGTCGCGACCAAGCCAGGGTCGGCGACCCGCCCGCTGCCCGGCATCTCTGCGGCTCTATTCGACTCGAACGGCCACGAACTACAGCACGGTTCGGGGCTGCTCGTGCTAACCGAGCCCTGGCCGTCGATGCTTCGCACGCTGTACGGCGACCCCGAGCGCTACGTGCAGACCTATTTCTCCCAGTTCGGTCCACAGGTTTACCTCGTCGGCGATGCCGCCCGGCTCGACAGTGATGGGTATTTCTGGATCGTTGGGCGAACAGATGACGTGATCAACGTCTCCGGCCACCGGCTCTCGACCGCGGAAGTCGAATCGGCGATCGAGACGCACGAGAAGGTCGCCGAGGCGGCCGTGGTACCAGAGCCCGACGAGCTCACCGGTCAGGCCATCGTCGCGTTCGTCACCCTGGCTGGCGGCGTGGCGGGGGACGCCGCAACCGAGGCTGAGATCCGCGACCACGTGGCGAGGCGCATCGGCAAGCTTGCCCGGCCCAAGCGGATCATCTGGGCCGGCGACCTCCCTAAGACCCGCAGCGGCAAGATCATGCGGCGGCTGCTCGGCGACATCGCAGAGGGCCGCGAGCTCGGCGACGTGACGAGCTTGCGCGACCCGAGCGTTGTTACAGCACTCGCAGAGAAGATCGCCTCCCGACCCGATGACGCTGAGGTGGCCGAAGCGCCAACCGCGAAAGCATAGCCAAACCTGGACCGATCTCGAGTCGATCGCGGCCGCTGTGGTGTTCCTCGGGGCAGCGGCTCTGGCATTCCTGTGCTGTTGCTTGCGTTGCCAGGCTGGGACGGTTGTGGCCGCGGGCGACCGGTGATGGCCACCGTGAGCATCACACCAGGAGGGCAACCGCAACGGGCCCCGCATTTCCGGGGCCCGACTGGTCACAATCCCCTCCGGTGGCCACCTCTTCCTACAGCAGACTCACAAAGGTCCGCGAAAGCTAGCGCGGCTTTCATCAGGGAGGTGGTGCCCAAAGCCAGCGGGTGGCAGCGGCGTGCTTCAGGAGACCGGAACAAGAAGACACCAAATCGAACAGCAAGCCGCACGCCGGGCCCTTCGCGGGCCCTAAGCCAGTGTTGTCGAGCATTTTTCCAATGTCGCGCAGCAGCGAATCGCCCCAACACCACTTATCGCGTTCGACCTGGGCGATGCACAGCAAGCCAAAGACGGGCTCCTTGATCACGGTGAAATGGCCAACTGTGCCGAGGTTCGCGATCACGATCGGCGGGGTCGAGGTCCTCGGCGGTATCGCTGGTCGTCCTGCGTGGCTGCTGGTCGAAGCGAGCCAATATGGAACAAGGGTTCGGGCTTGATTCGAATCGACGGCAAAGTCTGGGCTGGCGGCTAGCAGGACGAAGATCAGCAGCGTTGACCCAGCGCTGACGCCCATCGGGGCCTCGGGCCCCCAACCACTATGGCCGTTCTTTCAGCGACGACTGAGCCTGCCCACTGGCGACCACGTGGCTGACTCGCCCTCGAGTGGAGGATCGACTTCTCCACGATCTGCTTCGGCGTACTTAGTCTGATCGAGGTCCCGCGTAACTCATGTGACCATGTGTCCTGCATATCCGGTTGAGTGCAGTCGGACTTAGTCGTCTCTGGGTTCGTTCACCGGTCGCTCGACTGGGATTTGTCAAGAGGCGCAGGCGCTCGGGGGGTGCCGCGTTTATCCTTGTCGACTATGCACCAGGGTGTGGGGGAGGCTCCGGTGATGCTTGCGGACCGCTATCGGCAGGTGCGGCGTATCGCATCCGGTGGCATGGGCACCGTGTATGAGGGTGTCGATGAGCGGTTAGCACGTCGCGTCGCAATCAAGTTCCTCAAGGAGGAATACGCCGAGGACCCGCTGTTCGTGGAGCGGTTCGGCCGGGAGGCTCGAGCGGCTGCGTCGCTTGACCATCCCAACATTGCGCAGATCTTTGACTCCGGGCAGGACGGTGGTCAGCACTTCATCGTAATGGAATTCCTGGAGGGGAAAGATCTCGGCCATGTGCTGCGCGAAGACCAGCGGCTGCCCGCGGATGTTGCCGTCAGTGTGACGTCCCAGGTGTGCTCGGCGTTGGCCGCCGCGCACATGGCTGGAATCGTGCATCGCGACATCAAGCCGGGCAATGTGCTGGTGCGGTCCGATGGCCGGGTCAAAGTCACTGACTTCGGGATCGCCCAAGTGAAGGGACAGGCCAGCTTGACCGGCGCCGGGCTGGGCCTGGGAACGGCGCGCTATCTTTCGCCGGAGCAGGCCAGCGGTCAAGAAGTGACGCCGGCCTCGGACCAGTACTCCGCTGGAGTGCTGTTGTTCCAAATGCTCACCGGGAACGTGCCCTTCACCGGTGACTCCCCCGTGGCGGTGGCACTTAGTCATGTCAGGGAGGAACTCCCGTCTGTGCACGACTTCGCTCCGGAGGTGCCGCCGCCGCTGGCCGAGGTGGTGGCGACGGCGACCGCGAAGGACCCACAAAGCCGCTACGCCGACGCCGCACAGATGGGGGCCGCGTTGCGCAAAGCCCTTGCCGCACCACATGCAGCGACCGCCGCAGCGGCGCCCGATACCCCAGCTGCGACCGAAGCCCCCGATCTGCCTGCCGTACCCGATCTGCCCGCCGCGGCCGAGCCGCTCAATCTGCCCGCCGTCCAGGATCTGCCCGCCATGCAGGATCTGCCCGCCGTGCCCGAGCCGTTCGAGCTGCCCGCCGTACCCGATCTGTTTGCGGCCCAGGCACGGGGCCTTCGACGCCGGCCAGCAGCCGCTCCGCACGCCCTGCTCATCGCCGCCGCCGGGTTGTTGCTGATCGGCGCCTTGGCTATTGGCTGGCTGGCGATCAGCGGCGGACCTTCGCCTGATCAGGCTGAAACGGGGCCGGCCCTCGCCCAGCCGCGACAGCCACAGGTCACCGTGACGGTGCGGCCACCACGTGCGGCGACCAGCTCAACCAACGCCCCGTGGCAGACCATCTCAGAGACTATCTCCCCTAGACGGACTAACCCGCCGGTCCCTTCACCGACGACCTCTCCCCGGCGCGCGGCGCGCGGGCCTGTCATACCAGCCAACGCCATAGGTAGCGACGTCCAAGCACTCCAGGAGCTTCTTAAGAGCCGTGGCTACGAGGTGAAGAAGGTCGACGTGCCATCTGCCAAGCCGAAGGATTCGGTGGTTGCGACAATCCCAAGCCCCCGAGTGCCACTGACTGCTGGCCAGGCCGTTGTTGTGGTGACCAGCAACGGGGATGCGCCCAAGGAGCTCAGCAACTATGCCGTGCCGAACGGAATCCTCGGTAGCCAAGCTAGCGATGCGGAGCGGCTGCTGAAGGGGAGCGGCGTGGCGGTGAAGAAGGTGGACATAACCTCACCTCGGGCGAAGGACACTATCGTCGGCACGTACCCAGCTCCGGGCAAGACGGCCGAAGCCAGAATTGTGGTCTTTGCAGTCTCCACCGGCGGATGACGCCACGGACAGAATCAATATGTTGGACTATTTCTCAACGAGAACATGGCGATCACACGCGGCAGCTCAGCGCCCAGTGGCCGCAGTTCCAAGATACGGCGGTAGTTAAACACACTGAGGACCCGGCTGCTGCATTACATCATTCGGAGTGCATTGGAATTCTGATCAGCCGCTGCCCCGGATCTTCTGGCTAGGCGTACCGGAACTGCCGCATCCACGCAAAGAGCGTGATGATTGCCAACAAGAATGTGGCGTTGCCCCAGGCCAAGAACAAGAAAACAACGAAGAGAAGCCGCGACAGACCCACAGCGATCGGTTGCGAACTTGGATCATCCCGCACCTGCCACTCCTCGTCGTCGACCGGCTCGACCAGCCGGAAGCAGGCCCGAACCGGGCCGGCCACCGCGTCGCGCTGTCACTCTGCTAGCACATCGGAAAGCACGTTGACCGTCGCCGGGTCGGCGGCGAATACTCGCTCGATGCCGGTCAGTGCGCTCAGCCAGGCGCGGGTGATCGGATCACCTGCACGACCCAACATAAGTCGGGACTCGCCGAGTGCGGCGCGCGCCGCCGCGTCGACAAGGCAGTCCAGGCCCTCGGCCAGAGGTCGAGGCCGGTGTCGGAGCCCGCCGCAAACAGTGCCGGCGGCGCCGAGGCCGCCAGCGTACGCGCCCAGGCCCCATCCGATACGGTGAGGACCGGGCGCCACACCGCTCGGGGCGTGTCGACGATGACGCCGGGCAGCAGCCGCCCCCGTGCGACGAGATCCGCCGCAGAGCGCCCGAGCTCGGAGACGTGCGTGAGCGACGAGCCCCATACCGCGCGCTCGGTGTCCGGCTCGCTCAGCACGCCGAGCAAGAGGTCAGCGTCGAACTTCAGCACGGGCACCTGCCACTGGCCGGACGACACTGCTCCGGCGGCAGCGTCGAGTTGATCCCGCACCAACTCTGGCGAGGCGATCGGCCCAGCGCCCGGGTCGGCAAGGTGACCGTGACGGTCGACGCGGTTGCCTTAAGGGCAGGCGAAGCGAGTACGGCGAAGAGGTCTTCATGCGCTGCGGCGAACGGGTGCGCCTGGACTCGCGGTTTTCTGCCTGGCTTGCGTGGAAGCACCGCCGGTGCGGAGGAGTCTTCGCCCCAGATCCCGAGCTGGCCGGGCTCGGCAGTGCCACCATTCATCCAGCCGGGCAGCCAACAGGCGTGGACAACGAACACTACGCTCCTCTTCGCCCAGTCAGGGAAGACCGCATCCCAGCATGCCAGCCCGGTATGGCGAAGACTCTATGGGCCGCGAATCTGGCTCTGCTGAAGTTGATCAAGCCAGATCCGTGCCCAACTCGTGCCTGAGAGCGACAAGCAGCGCACTGCCGCCGGGCCCTTCCGATCAGTCATCCGGACCATGCCGGCGGCCTGCGACCGAACAGGCGCCCTGCTGGATGTGGGTTGACTGGGACCATATTGGTCGACGGGATCGTCGCCCTGTTACGCACCGAACGAGCCGAACACCCTCACGACTCCCGCCTCGCCCACCTCATCCACGACCTCATCGAGAGCGTTGTTCGATCCACTTTGAGCCAAGATCAACTTCTCGTAGTCAAACGGCAAAGACTAGACATGCTTCGGCTAGCCGGTGATCTTCCAGGTGACGAAAGACGATAACAGCCGCGCGTGCATCATCCACCCGCCAGCGGATTTCTGATGGAGAGCGGGTGCACTTACGCTCCGACGGTCCCGGTCTCAACGCCGCCGGCGCGCTCGTAAATGGCGAAGATCACGCCATTCTTGGTCACCAAACTGTCCGTCATCTTGAAGGCCGCCGGCATAGTGCCCTCGCGAAAGAGGCGTCTGCCGGAGCCGAGCGTGATGGGGAACATCATCAGGACAAGCTCATCGACCAGATCATTTTTGAGCAGGGTCTGGACTAGCACGCTGCTGCCGATCACGTGGAGGTCGGAGCCGTCTGAATCCTTGAGCTTTTTGATGTCGTCGACGCTGGTAAGGAAGATCGAGTTTTGCCAGTCGGACTTGCCTGGAGTGCTGGACACGACGTACTTGGTGACCTCATTGATGCCGGGCCAAGCGTCCGCGTGTTTCGGCCAGTAGGCTTCAAAAATATCGAAGGTTTTCTTGCCGAGCAGCAGGTCGGTCGGCTGCATGATTTTGGCCATGAACTCGCCGGCCTCTTCGTCGGCTTCGTGGAAGTACGGCGCAGTCCAGCCGCCGTATTTAAAGTTGCTGGATTTGTCTTCCTCGGGCCCGCCCGGTGCCTGCATGACGCCGTCTAGGGTTACGAATTCTTGAACGCTGATCTTTCTCATACCGCCTCCTTCGCCTTAGGCTGTTTCCGTCTTCCATAATATTTTGTCTACCGCCCCATATTGGGCCTTTGCCGTAATAAACTCATTAGACTGCCGGAGGATTTGCTCAAGGACTGGCAGCTCGATATCACTGAGTTGCTTAATGTACAGACAGTAACCGGTGATAGTGTGTTTTCCTAACTTCGCCAGCAAATCAGGGTAACGTGCCGTGCCGTCCATTAGGTAGATGGTGATCTTATTTTTTCGAGCATATAAACATATGGTGGCTGCGTCGCCTTCGCGTCCGCTGTCGTACTTGTAGTGGTAGCTGCCAATCCGATGGTGCCGGCGTTGTATAACTTTGGCTCGTGCCCGCTGATGCGCTGCATCATGTCGATCAGGACCTGGCTATCTTCGGCTGTCTGCTCATCATTCAAAGTTGCGAGATATTCTTCAACCGATTGCTTGTTTTCCATTTGCCAATGTAACACGCTATCGTGCCGACAGTTCAGTGAGTAGTTTGTGAGCATGCTTAATGATCGCGCTCGATTGATGGCTCTGCTGGATCTTAAGCAAGCGGACAATGTCGGCTACTGGGACGGAGTCGTCTTTGGCAAATTGGGCTAAGGTCCATGGCCGGTCGCGAAGATCCGGTCGACATCCTTGCGGAACAATACATACCTTAGCCAATTTATCCCGAAACCTTTTGCGCTGGTGTTAGATCAACCTGGCGATAGATTTGCGCCAGATGGGCGTAACCGGGCGGTCGTCAGTGCGCGGCATGCTCCTGCCCGGCCCGCTTGACGGCGTACCGCACGTGGGTGGCGTACGGCGAACTCCAAGTGCCGAGCACCTCGAGGTCGATATCCTCCTCGAATCCCTCGAACAGCCGCTTCCCGCCACCCAGCACGAGCGGCGCGGTGGAGATCGCGAGCTCGTCTACTACTCCCGCCGCGAGACCCTGCCGGATCAGGTCGGCGCCACCACCGAGGGAGATCCCGCTGTCGCCGGCGAGCTCGCGCGCCTGCATCAGCGCGGCGTCGAAGCCGTCAACGAAGAGGAACCCCGCACTCGGATCGGGCTGGTCCTCGGTGCGGTGGGTGAGCACAATCAACGTGCCGGGGAATGGGTTGCTGCCGCCCCAGGCGCCGGCGGCGTCGTACATGTTGCGGCCGACGATGCCGCAGCCAAGCCCGTCGGTGATTGACTCGTAGTACTCCCGGTCCGCGCCGTGCATGCCGTCGGTGTCGCGGCCGTCGTCGGCGTACGTCCAGGGGCCACCCATCACCCAGTAGTGGAGGCGCTCGCCCCCGATGCCGAGGCCGTGCTCCGGCCCGTCCTTCGGCCCCACGATGTAGCCGTCGACCGAGGTTGTGATGGCTGCGATGACCTTGCCCATGGTTCCTCCTTCGTTCGGGTACGGCAGATCAGACCGCCGCACACCCCCAAAATCATCGGTCGTGCGCACCACCCGAGGGCTCAAGCCCTCACAACGACAACTCCCGATCAGCGGCACGAAGTCCACGGACAAAAAGGCCATGACCACCGTCGTCGAACACCGGGCCGGCGGAACCGCGGTCGCGTCGCCTCTCCAGCACCGCCGCGGTGGCGACTGACATCGCGCTGGCTGCGCTGGGAGCCGCCCTCATCGTATTCTCCGGCCGGATCAGCGCGCTGGACGCGGGTGTCGCAATCCTCGTCTTGATCGCCGCGGTCGCGGCCACAGCGACGCGCCTGATCCAGGCCGCGCGGGGCGAGTCGAACTTGGTGTAGTAGTACGCCAGCCGCTGCGTCCAGACCTGCGACCGCACCTGCTGCGGCTACTCAACTACGCACTGCTCGCCGCGCTCATCCTGATCGCCGGAGCCTTGGGGACGTTCACCAACCTCCCCCTCTACGCCGGCATCCTCCTCCCGCAGTTCGACCAGATCTCCGGCCACCAGGCCACCGTCGCCGTGCAGCTGGCGGCGCTGGCTCTCGCCGCGCTGGCGCTCGTGCCCGCCCGCCGCGTACGACCCATCCCCAACCTCGCCGTCCTGTCCTTCAGCCTCTTCCCGGCGTCTTCCTGGCGCCCGCCCTCCCCCGCCGAGGGCTGCAGTGGTGTCGTCGACCTGCCGCTGGCGGGTGAGTGGGCGATGGTGGCTGGCGGCCGCAGCAGGCTGCTGAGCCACCACTACGCTCATCCGTCCGGGCGCGATGCCCTCGACTTCGCCCGATTGGTCAACGGACAGGCCTTCGCGGGTGACGCCGAGCACCACGCGTCCTGGCACGGCTAGGGTCAGCCGGTGCTGGCAGCGGCCGACGGCACCGTGGTGACCGTCCGCGACGACCTCGCTGACCAGCCGATCGGCGTGTTCGGCCAGGGCGAGGGCAACGCCATCGTCCTCGGCATCGGTGGAGGGCGCTATGTCGTACTCGAGCACCTCCAACAGGGCAGCGCGCTGGTGCGCGCCGGTCAATCCGTCACACGCGGGCAGCGGATCGCCGCCGTCGGCAACACCGGGAACTCGCTCTCGCCCCACCTGCACCTGCAGATCCAGGATCGCCCCTCGCTCGCCAGCCACGATCGTGAGGTGCGCACCTTTCCGATCGCGTTCGAGAACACCACGCTCACTAGGGGCGGCCGCGAATCCGCGCCGCTCACCGCCGACCTCCGCCGAGGCCCATCCGCACCCACCCTGACCCCGAGCCCTAGACATGACAGCAACGATGACAGCAATGCAGCAACATCCGTCCGCCTCCACGGAGCACCATTTGCACATTTGCAAGCGCCACAACGCCCACCACGAGTCCTTCGCTGGCTTCTCTTAATCAGCGGGTTTGGATTGGATCCTTCGGGCGGATGGCGGATTCACCAGCGCGAAATCATCAAGCTGTCGTGATGACGCCGCTGTTCTCTCTTGCCGATCATCATCTTCTTCCTCTTCCTCAATCTTTGCGTCGCCTGCTCGATGGCGGACGTGGCTTGCGAGGCGAGGCATCGGCCTAGTTCGATCGCTACACCGATACTGAGTAGCCCAGGGTATTGAAGTGCCCTTCTCATCCCGGTACGAGTGGCTGATTCGACCAGTACTGATCTAACACAGCATTCGTCGTGGCATGCCCGTCGTAGTCATCTCGTACCTTTGGTGAGCTGCGCTTCGATGGCCGGACGGTCGATCAGTGACCACACCGCGGCGATGCGGCCGTCGCG
>Ga0207428_10004674_pt1 | contig 12977 bp, 11 predicted proteins | sample RhiMethybrSRZTD1_FD_187600 | JGI IMG/M metagenome (GOLD analysis project Ga0207428, IMG submission 187600) | Populus rhizosphere microbial communities from Tennessee, USA - Rhizosphere MetaG P. TD hybrid SRZTD1 (SPAdes) (version 3) | ecosystem: Host-associated > Plants > Roots > Rhizosphere >... | reverse complement strand
CACGTCTGGGGAAGCCCCCTCCACGCGTTCGACCGTACGAAGCTCGCCGGCGGTCGCATCGTCGTGCGTCGCGCCCGCGACGGCGAAGAGCTGCGCACGCTCGACGGGGCGCTGCGGAAGCTCGACCCCGAGGACCTCCTCATCACCGACGGCGAGAAGGCGGTCGCGCTCGCCGCGATCATGGGCGGCGAGGACAGCGAGGTCACCGAGTCGACGACGGAGGTCCTGCTCGAGGCGGCGAACTTCGAGCCGCTCGGGATCCTGCGCTCGTCCGAGCGACTGGCGCTGCGCACGGCCGGCTCGAACCGCTGGGAGAAGGGCGTCGACCCGTATCTCGCCGAGAACGCCGCGGTCCTGGCGAGCCGCATGCTGGTCGATCTCGCGAGCGCGCGGATGACGGGCGGCGTCGACGTGCACCGCGGGCTGCCCGAGCGCCCGGTCGTTCGCCTTCGCCCGGAGCGAGCGTCGAAGCTGATCGGCGTCGAGGTCGAGCCCGCTCGCCAGCGCGCGACCCTGGCCGGCCTCGGGTTCGACGTCTCGGACGAGTGGGACGTGACCGTGCCGACCTGGAGAGCGCGCGAGGTCACGCGCGAGGTCGATCTGATCGAGGAGGTCGCACGGCCCCTGCTCGACGAGCTCCCGTACACGATGCCGCTCCGCCGCCATGTTCGGGGTCGGCTGACGACGGCGCAGCGTCTGCGCCGAGTGGTCGAGGACGTGCTCGTGGGCGCCGGCCTGTCGGAGGCCTACACGTGGAGCCTCGTCGCGTCGGATCCCGACCCGGACGCGATCCGGCTGCCGAGCCCGATGACGTCGGATCAGGCGATCCTGCGCACGACGATCGTTCCGGGGCTGGTCGAGGCCGCACGGACCGGGGTCGATGCCGGCGCCGAGGACGTCGCCCTGTTCGAGATCGCGCGCGTCTACCTCCCTTCGGGCGAGCAGCTGCCGGACGAGCGCTGGCGCGTCGCCGGGGTCGTCACGGGCGGGTACGCCGTGGTGAAGGGAGTCGTCGAGACGCTGTACGAGGCGCTGGGCGTCGAGCTGCGCGTCGAGCGCGGGTCACACGGGCTGCTCCATCCCGGCAAAGCGGCCCGGACGGAGGCGGGCTGGCTCGGCGAGCTCCATCCCGCGTTGCTCGACGGACCGTGGGGGGCGTTCGAGCTCGACCTCGACACGCTGGTCGCGGCGGTGCCCGACCGGGTCGTCTACGAGGACGTGATCACCTACCCGGCGGTGCTCCAGGACATCGCGGTTGCGGTCGCGGAGGACGTCGAGGTGGGTGCGCTCGTGGAGGCGGCGCACGAGGCGGGCGGGTCGCTGCTCCGCGACGTCCGCGTCTTCGACGTCTACCGGGGGGACCAGGTCGGGGACGGCCGGAAGTCCGTCGCCCTGCACCTCTCCTTCCAGTCGCCCGAGCGTACGCTCACCGACGACGAGGCGGCGGAGCTGCGCGGCGCGATCGTGTCCGCGCTCGCCGACGGCTTCGGCGCCGAGCTGCGTGCGTGAGCAATCCGATCGGCGGGGACGCGCGTAGTGCCGGGGCGATGAGAGCCGTAGTCGCCCTCGCCACGCTTGCCTTCTCCGTCGTCCCTCTCGGCGCAGTCGACGGCGCGGCGTCGCCGGCGCAGGTGCCGACGCTGCTCGGGGAGGTCGGTCCGGGCTTCGAGATCTCGCTGCGGAACGCGCAGGGCGCCAGGGTCACGCAGCTCGACCCGGGCACGTACGTCGTGCGCGTCGAGGACAAGTCGGAGATCCACAGCTTCCACCTCGAGGGGCCGGGCGTGAACCAGCAGACGGACGTCGAGTTCACCGGCACCGTCGAGTGGACGGTCACCTTCCGCGACGGCCGCTACCGCTACCACTGCGACCCGCACCCGAGCCTGGCGGGCACGTTCACCGTTGGCACACCCACGCCGCCGCCCGCTGGCCCGGCGCCGGTGACCGCGAAGACGCGGCTCGTGCTCACCTCCGGCCCTGCGCAGGTCATCACGCTGAAGACGGCGGCGGGGAAGGCCGTGAAGGCGATGAAGCTCGGCACCTACTCGCTGACGGTGCGGGACCGCTCGCGCTCGCACGACGCGCACGTGATCGCTCCCGGCTTCAACCGCAAGACGGCGATCGCGTTCGTCGGCACGCAGCGCTGGAGGATGAAGCTGGCGAAGGTCGGGACGCTGCGCTTCCTCTGCGACCCACACGCCTCGACCGGCATGCGCGGCTCGGCGAAGATCGTCCGCTGACCAGCCCCGAGGACCTCGCTCAGACGGACCTGCCGCCGATGCGCCAGACGGGGCCTTGCGTCGCGGCGCGAACCGTGTCCGCGAGGCCGAGCAGCACCGTGACGCGACCCGTGATCCCCTCGGCGTCCATGCGCTCGAGGCAGCGGCGGGTCATCTCCGGCGAGGTGCCGTAGCCACCGCCGTCCGAGACGCGGAAGCGGAGCGCGAGTGCGTCGTTCCTGCGCGTCGGGTTGAGCGGCGCCCCGAGCAGCGCCGCCCGCGGCACGTAGTCGCTCGAGTCGAGCTCGAGCTCGCAGAGGAGATCGCGCCAGCCGGGAGCGAGCTTCGCGAGCTCGCGGTCCCAGGCGTCGGCCAGGCTCGCGCGTGGAGCGGCCATGGCGGCGGCAGCCCGTGGAGCGTCGAGGGCCTGCCTCACCTCGAGCAGCTCGAGCGTGCCCCAGATTCGCTTGTCGTCGAGTCGTCCGAGGAGGTTCCGCAGCTTCTCCGGCCCGCCGCCGAGCCTCGCGACCTCGAACTGGAGCGCCGGCCCCACGCGCCCGGGACCGAGCGGCGCGAGGACGGTCGCGCTCTCAGGCACGGCGCGGGCTTCCTCGGCCGAGAAGGAGAGCTTCGCGGCCTCCCAGCCGGGGTCGAGCTCCTCCTCGAGCGCAGCCCACTGATCGACGGCGAGCATCGGCGGATCAGCATAATGGCCGGTTCATGGCCACGGTCGAGGAGCGAGCGGAGTCGGGGGGAAGCGGCGTCTCCGACGAGATGCTGCGCGGGTTCTTCCGCGAGATGCTCCTGATTCGCCGCTTCGAGGAGAAGGTCGAGGAGCGCTTCCGCGCGGGCGAGCTCCCGGGGTTCCTGCACGTCGCGATCGGGCAGGAGGCGACCGCCACCGGCGTCTGCGCCGCCCTCGCGCGCGAGGACGTCATCGCCTCGACCCATCGCGCGCACGGGCACGCGATCGCGAAGGGCGTCTCGGTCGACCGGATCATGGCCGAGCTGTACGGGAAGAAGGAGGGCTGCTCGGGCGGCTTCGGAGGCTCGATGCACCTGTACGACGTCGAGGTCGGCCTCCTCGGCGCGAACGCCGTCGTTGCCGGCGGGATCCCCGGGATCGTGGGCTCGGCGCTGGCCTTCCAGTTCAAGGGCGAGCAGCGCGTCGCCGTCGCCTTCTTCGGGGACGGAGCGACGAATGCCGGCACGTTCCACGAGTCGCTGAACCTTGCGCAGCTGTGGAAGGTACCCGCGGTCTTCGTGCTCGAGAACAACGGCTGGGCCGAGTCCACCCCGGCCGTCCAGCACTCTCCCCTCCCCGTGGACGAGCTCGGCAAGCGGGCGCTCGCGTACGGGATGAAGTTGATCGAGGTCGACGGGCAGGACGTCGAGCTCGTGTACCTCGCGGCACTGGCCTCGCGCGAGCACGCGCTTTCCGGCAAGGGGCCGGTACTCCTGCACCTCCGGACGCATCGCCTGACCGGCCACTACGTGGGCGACCCGCAGGTCTACCGGGACAAGGAAGAGCTGAAGCGCGAGCGCGAGACGAAGGACCCGATCGAGCTCCTGCGCTCGCGGCTTGAGCTCTCGGACGAGGAGTTCGCGGCCATCGACTCCGAGGTGACCGCGGAGGTCGAGGCGGCGGTCGAGTTCGCGAAGGCGGGCACCGACCCCGACCCCGAGGACGCGCTCAAGTGGGTCTATGCCTGAGGTGACCTACCGGGAAGCCGTGCGGGACGCGCTCTCGCGCGCGCTCCGTGAGGACGACGGCGTCTTCCTGATGGGCGAGGACATCGCCGAGATGGGCGGGTCGATGGCCGTCACGCAGGGGCTGCTCGAGGAGTTCGGGGCGAAGCGCATCCGCAACACGCCGATCTCGGAGATGGCCATCGTCGGCACCGCCATCGGCGCCGCGATGCAGGGCATGCGCCCGATCGTCGAGATCATGTACGAGGACTTTCTTACGCTCTCGATGGAACAGCTCGTGAACCAGGCCGCCAAGCACCGGACGATGTCCGGGGGGCAGCTGAAGGTCCCGCTGACGATCCGTACCCAGGGCGGCGCGGGCTGGTCCCCGGGCGCGCAGCACGCCCAGCAGCTCGAGGCCTGGTTCGTGCACGTGCCGGGGCTGAAGGTCGTCTTCGCCTCGACGCCCGAGGACGTGCGCGGGCTCCTCTGGACGGCGATCCACGACGACAACCCGGTCGTGTTCTTCGAGCACCGGACGCTCTACCCGGTGAAGGGCGAGGTGCCCGACGAGCTCGAGCCGATCCCGCTCGGGAAGGCGCGCATCCACCGCGAGGGCACCGACGTCACGGTCATTGCGACAGGACGGCTCGTTCACGAGGCGCTGCAGGCTGCCGAGGAGGCCGAGAAGGACGGGATCTCGGTCGAGGTCGTCGATCCACGCACGCTGCTTCCCCTCGACGAGGAGGCGATCGTCGCCTCGGTTCGCAAGACCACGCGCTGCGTGACCGCGCACGAGGCCGTGACCCGGGCCGGCTTCGGCGCCGAGCTCGCCGCGATCGTCCAGCACGGAGCCTTCGACTGGCTCGACGCGCCGATCGAGCGGGTCGGGGCACGCTTCGCACCGCTGCCGTTCGCGCCCGTGATGGAGCAGTGGGTCGTCCCGCACGCGGCCGACGTGCTCGACGCTGTCAGGCGCACGGTCGCCCGGGCGTAGCCGTGGCCGTCGAGGTCAAGCTCCCTCGTCTCGGCCAGGGCATGGAGGCGGGGACGATCGTGCGCTGGCTCAAGTCCGAGGGCGACGCCGTCGCGAAAGGGGAGCCGCTCTACGAGCTCGACACCGACAAGGTGACCCAGGAGGTCGAGGCCGAGGCCGACGGCGTCCTGCTGAAGATCGTGATCTCCGACGGGGAGGTCGACGTCGGGACGACCGTCGGCGTGATCGGCGCCGAGGGCGAGGACGTGTCAGGCCTCGGCGACGGCAACGGCGCCTCACCACAGGCCGCGGCGAGCGACGCTCCGGCCGCCGAAGCACCCACGCAGGCGGCACCGGGGACGACCCAGGCCGCGGAGCGTCCCGCCGAAGCGGGTCCCGCGCCGGAGGCGGCCCGAAAGCCTCCCGCCGAGGCGGCGCGCGCCGCGGCGGCGCCCCCGCCGCCGGCCGCCGCCGGCGAGCGCGTGAAGGCGAGCCCGCTCGCCCGCCGGATTGCCCGCGAGCGCGGCCTCGACCTCGCCTCGATCGCCGGCACCGGCCCGGAGGGCCGCGTGATCGCGGAGGACGTCGAACGTGCCGCGGAAGGAGCTCCGGCGGCGGCCGCGGTTGCAGCCCCGGCGGCCCGGCCTCAGGCTCCGGCGCCGCCGGGGGAGGTCGAGATCGTCGAGCTGACCTCGGTCCGGCGGACGATCGCGCGCCGTCTGACGGAGGCGTGGGAGGCCCCGGTCTTCCAGCTGACGGTGACGGTGGACGCGTCCGAGCTCTCGGCGACGCGCGAGCGGATGGTGGAATTGATGCGCGAGGGCGAGGCCAAGCCGACCGTGAACGACGTCCTCACCCGGCTGACCGCGGCCGCGCTGATGCGCCACCGGGCCGTGAACGCGCACTTCGTCGACGGGAAGATCCACCGCTGGCCGGCCGCGAACGTCGGCATCGCCGTCGCCACGCCGAACGGGCTCGTGGTGCCGGTGGTCCGTGACGCCGACCGCAGGTCGGTGCAGGAGATCGCGGCCGTCCGCACGGATCTCGTGTCCCGCGCCCGCGAGGGAAAGCTCCAGCTCGCAGACCTCGAGGACGGGACGTTCACGATCTCGAACCTCGGCATGTACGGGATCGAGCAGTTCATCGCGGTGCTCAACCCGCCGCAGGTCGCGATCCTGGCCGTCGGCTCGATCGAGGAGCGGCCGCGCGTCGCCGGCGGCGGGCTCGTCGTCGGACCGACGATGACGATGACGCTCACCTGCGACCACCGGGCGATCGACGGGTCCGAGGGCGCCGAGTTCCTGCGTGACCTGAAGCTGTTCGTCGAGTCGCCCGCGCTCGCGCTGTAGCGGCGCGCGCTAGACCCTGAACCTGCGCGCCGCGACGAGCTCGCCGTCGCGCCAGGGCCGGGGCTCGTCGGTGACCAGGTCGAGCATCAGCACGAGCTGGTCGAGGACGTCGAAGCCGAGCCGGTGGAAGAAGCGGATCGCCTCTGCATTGCGCCCCACGGGCCGGACCTGGAGCTGGCGGACGCCGTGCTCCCGGGCGTGCTCGATCACGGTCTCGGCAAGCGTGCGGCCGACGCCTCGGCTCCGCAGCCGCTCGCTCACCACGATGGGCTCGAGCTCGGCCTCCCCGTGCTCGAGGACGAGCCCGGCGAAGCCGACGAGCTCGCCGTTCTCCTCGGCGACCCAGATCCTCTCCGGGCCGACCCGAGCGAGGTGCGCGTCGAACTGGCGACCAGGGTCGTCCCCGCCGATGGACGGGGTCTCGAAGATCGAGCGGTGCCACTCGGTGAGCTCCACCCAGAGCCCACGGCAGCCGTCGAGGTCACGGGGGTCGTACGGGCGGATCGAGACCAAGGGGTCCACTCTAGACTCACGGTCATGGTCATCCGCCGCGGCGGCCGCCAGGACGTCCGCTTCCTCCGCGACATGCTCCACCATGCGTACTACTGGCGCGAGCGGGAGCCGGGAGAGGGCCCTGGCCCGGTCGCCCTGTACGTGAAGGGGTGGGGGAGGCCGGGCGACACGGCCGTGATCGCGGTCGAGGAGGCGTTTCCGGTCGGCGCCGCCTGGTATCGCCTGTTCCGGCGCGACCAGCCCGGCTACGGCTTCGTCGACGAGGAGACGCCGGAGCTGGCGATCGCCGTCGTCCCGAGCCGCCGGGGTCGCGGCATCGGCGACGCGCTCCTGAACGCGCTCTTCCAGCGCGCGCAGGCGGAGGGCCATCGCGCGCTCAGCCTCAGCGTCGGCCGCGACGACGAGGCCCTGCTCTCGTTCTACGAGAAGCACGGGTTCGCGCGCGTGCACGAGGACGGCGGCGACAGCGTGACCATGCGGCGCGAGCTCTGATCTCTCTCCGCAGCACCCGGCTCGGCCAGCGTCGAGCCGGGTGCGCGGCGACCCCTGAAGGCGGCCGCCTGCGCGGGCTCCGCGCTCGCGTCGCCTTACGTGCTGGCGCCCACCCGGTGTGTCGTGCGGCTGCGGCGACTCAGGCGTTGGTCGAGCAACTAGGATCGCCCGCATGGAATTCGACGTTGCCGTGCTCGGCGGCGGCCCGGCGGGCTACACGGCGGCGATCCGGGCGGCCCAGCTCGGCGCGAACGTGGCGTGCATCGAGAAGGAGTCGGAGCTGGGCGGTACCTGCCTGCGCGTCGGCTGCATCCCGACGAAGGCCTGGGTCCAGACCGCTCACGCGCTCCACGCGGCCCGCGAGATCAACCCGCGGCTCGGCGTGCAGTCCGAGCCGACGCTCGACTTCGGACAGGCGAACGAGTGGAAGGCGGCCGTCGTCAAGCAGATGACCGGCGGCGTCGCGACGCTGCTCAAGCACTACGGCGTGACCGTGTTCCAGGGCGTCGGCCGCTTCGAGGACGCGCGCTCGATCGGGTTCGAGCAGGGCGACGTCGGCTTCAGCTTCAAGAGCGCGATCGTCGCGAGCGGCTCCTTTCCGGTCCGCCCGCCGATCCCCGGGCTCGAGTCCCCCCGCTGCGTCGACTCGACCGGCCTGCTCGCGCAGACGGAGGTTCCACGCCGGCTCGTCGTCCTCGGCGGCGGGATCATCGGCTGCGAGTTCGCCTCGATCTTCGAGCGCTTCGGCACCGAGGTCACGATCGTCGAGATGCTCGACACGCTGATCCCGCAGGAGGACGCCGACGCGACGAGCGAGCTCCGCAAGGCGTTCGCGAAGCGCGGGATCGTCGTCCACCTCGGCAAGCAGTGCACGAAGGTCGAGGATCGCGAGTCCGGGCTCCTCGTCCACTTCGGCGAGGGGGAGACGGTCGAGTGCGACCTGATGCTCGTCGCCGTCGGCCGGGCGCCGCTCGTCGAGGGCATCGGCCTCGAGCAGGCCGGCGTCGCGTTCGACAAGAAGGCGGGGATCCAGACCGACGGCCGCCGCCGCACGTCCGTGCCGCACATCTACGCAGCCGGAGACGTCGCCGGCTACTGGCAGCTCGCCCACACCTCCTTCCGCGAGGGCGAGGTCGCCGCCGAGAACGCGACCGGCCACGACCTCGACATCGGCGAGCCGGCGGTCCCGCGGCCGATCTACACGGACCCGGAGATCGCGGGCGTCGGGCTGACGGAGGCCGAGGCGCGCGAGCAGCACGGGGACGCCGTCGCCGTCGGGCGCTTCCCGCTGGTCGCGAACGCGCGCGCCGTCATGTCCGGCGAGACGACGGGCTGGGTCAAGTCGATCCACGAGACCACCTACGGCGAGCTGCTCGGCGTCGTCATGGTCGGCCCGCACGCGACCGACCTGATCGAGGCCGCCGTCGTCGCGCTCGACGCGGAGGCCACCGTCGAGACCGTCGCCGACGGGATGGCGCCCCACCCGACGCTGTCGGAGGCCTTCAAGGAGGCCGGGCTCGTCGCCCTCGGCCGCCCGATCCACGTCGCCGCCCGGCGCTCCCGCTAGCCGCGCGCGGACCGACGGCTCCTCCGTTACGCTGCACGCATGAACGTCTTCAACCGGAGAAACGCCATCGTCGGGTTCCTGACGCTGAAGGCCATCGAGCGGCGGCGTCGCCGGCAGCGGGCCGGCCGCGCCCTCAGGATCGCGCTCTTCGTCGTCCTCGGGATCGTCTCGGTCGGGGTCCTGGCCGGGATCGCCGCCGCGTTCCTGCGGCAGCGAGGCGAGGTCGAGGAGCTGCTCGAGGAGGCCGACGCCGCCGCCGAGGAGGCGGCCGAGGAGGTCGCCGCCGAGCTCGACGCGGCGGCCGCGGAGCCGATCTCGACGACGTGAGCCGGCGGCCGGTCGACGTCCCCCCGTCGCCGATCCGCCCCGCTCTCGCCGGGCTCGTCCCGTACGAGCCGGGCAAGCCCGTCGAGGAGGTCCAGCGCGAGCTCGGTCTCGAGCGCGTCGTCAAGCTGGCCTCGAACGAGGGCCCGTACGGCCCGTTCCCGACCGCGCTCGACGCGCTCGAGCGCGCAGCGGGCGAGCTGAACCGTTACCCCGACGGCGGCGCGTACCGGCTCCGGCAGGCGCTCGCGGCCAGGCACGGCGTGCGCTTCGAGGAGGTCTCCGTCTGCGCCGGCGCGGACGCGGTCATCGGGTTCGCGGCCCTCGCCCTGCTCGACCCCGGGGACGAGGTGGTCACCGGGTGGCCCTCGTTCCCGAGCTACGTCCTCGACCCGCTCAAGCTCGGCGCGGTCCCCGTCCGCGTCGCGCTCCGCGACGAGCGTCTCGACCTCGAGGCCGTTCTCGACGCGGTCACCGAGCGAACGAAGATCGTGTTCGTCGCGGCACCGAACAACCCGACCGGGACGACGAGCACGCGGGCCGAGCTCGACGACTACTTCGCGCACGTCCCGCCACACGTTCTGACCGTCGTCGACCAGGCGTACTTCGAGTACATCGACGAGCCCGACTACCCCGACGCCGTCGAGGAGTACGTCAAGGCAGGCCAGAGAGTGCTCGTCCTGCGCACGTTCTCGAAGATCTACGGGCTCGCCGGGCTGCGGGTCGGCTACGGCGTCGGGCCCGAGGACGTCGTCACCGCGATCGGAAAGGTGCGTCGCGCCTTCGACGTCACCACCGCCGGCCAGGAGGCCGCGCTCGCGAGCCTCGGCGACCCGGCCGAGCTCGAGCGCCGGCGGCATGCCAACCGCGAGGCGATGCGCCTCCTCCGGCGCGCGCTCGAGGACGCGGGCCTCACGTTCGCCGGCCCCGCGGTCGCGAACTTCCTGTTCGCGCGCGTGGGCGACGCCGAGTCGTTCGCAGAGGCGCTGCTTCGGCAGGGGGTGATCGTGCGGCCGCTCGGCCCCTTCGGCGCGGACGACGCGGTGAGGATCACCGCCGGCACACCGGACGAGATCGCGTTCCTCGCCGCTGCACTGGCGGCGCTCGAGCCCTCTCGCCGCTGACGTAGCTATTCTCCTCCGACGGGCGCCCGTGCGGCGCTCGTCGCCCGTATGCGAACCACCCTGAAGAGAGGACTGGGGCGCGCCGCGGCGCCGGACGGGAACGGCAAGCCCGTTCTCCCGCCGGGTGCCCACTCGCCCGTCAACGTCTACCGACAGCCCCCGAGGGGGCCCCGTTCGCGCATCGCGCTCGTCGGGCAGATCGCCCTCTGGCTCGGGGCCGCGTCGCTCGTGCTCCTCGCCGGCGCGGCAGGCGGTGCCTACCTGTACTTCCACGAGTCGGTCGCCGCCGTCGCAGCGAAGACGCCGGAGGTCCGGCGCGCGGCGCGCCAGCTCGACATCCCGCTTCCCGGGCACCCCGCGGTCGCGCTCGTCATCGGCTACGACCACCGCCTCGCCGACGGGAAGGGTGCCCCGTCCCGCTCGGACACGTTGATGCTCGTCCGCGCCGATCCCGCGACGGACTCGATCTCGCTCCTCTCCTTCCCACGCGACATGCGCGTCGAGATCCGGTGCCCGGGCCGGACGCCCTACACCGACCGGATCAACGCCGCCTACGCCAACTGCGGGCCGCAGGGGTCGCTCGAGACGGTGAAGGCGCTCACGGGCATCCCGGTCAACTACCTGATCACCGTCAACTTCCGCGGATTCCGCCAGGTCGTGGACCGGCTCGGGGGCGCCTGGGTCGACGTCGACCGCCGCTACTTCAACGACCGCGGCGGGCCGGCCGGCTACGCGAAGATCGACCTCCGTCCCGGCTACCAGAAGCTCAGTGGGCGCAAGGCGCTCGACTACGTGCGCTACCGGCACACGGACTCGGACCTCTACCGCGTCGCCCGGCAGCAGCAGTTCGTGAAGGCCTTCAAGGGCCAGGTGCAGAACTTCGGCCTGGCGTCGCTCCCCAAGATCGTCGACGCGATCACGCACAACGTCGAGGTCGCGCAGGGAGGCGGGCGCGACGTCAGCGGCGACACGGTCCTCTCCTACGCGCTGTTCGCGTACGGGCTGCCGAAGGGCCACGTCTTCCAGACGAAGATCGAGGGGCTCGAAGGGTTCGCCGAGCTCACGACCGCGCAGGAGAACGTGCAGCGCGCGGTCGACGCCTTCGCACACCCCGACGTCGAGTCGTCGGAGAAGGCGACCGCGGTGGCGCTCGGCGAGAAGTCGAAGCGCACGGCGCTGACCCCGCGCGAGACGACGATCACGGTCCTGAACGGGAACGGCGTCGACGGCTCGGCCACCACGGCCGGCTACCTGCTCGGCCAGCGGGGCTACCAGGTGCTGACGCCGCCGAACGGCCTGCCGGCGAACGCGCCTCGCTTCGACTACTTCCGGACGAAGGTCTACTACGACGCGTCGGCGCGCCGGGCGCGCGAGGCGGCGACGAAGGTCGGGAACCTGTTCGCCTCGGCCGAGGTCGAGCCGCTGCCGGCCGAGATCTCCCAGCTCGCGAACAGCGCGCTCCTGACGGTCGTCGTGGGGCAGACGTTCCACGGCAGCCTCGCGGCGGCGCCGATCGACCAGACGCCTCGCCGCGAGCGCCCGAACGTCGTGCCGGGAGGAAGCGCGTCGCGAGAGCTGCTGCGCGGGCTGCGGCGGAAGGTGTCGTTCCCGCTGCTGCTCCCGAGCGTGATCGAGCGGAGCTCGTGGGTCGACCAGGAGATGCCCGCGCGGCTGTATCGCGTCGAGGGCCGGCACCAGGCCGTGCGGCTCGTCTACCGGATGGGCTCGAACGAGTACTGGGGAGTCCAGATGACCGACTGGGACGACGCCCCGGCGCTCGCCGACAAGAGCCTCTCGCGCCGGATCGGCGGCCGCACCTACGACCTGTACTACGACGGTCCGAAGCTGCACATGGTCGTCCTGCGGACGCCGGAGGCGCGCTACTGGGTCGTCAACACGCTGCTCGACCGCCTCTCGAACGAGACGATGATCGCGATCGCAAAGGGTCTCCGGCCGCTCGGGAAAGCGCGGTAGCAGCACGTGAGGATCGCGGTCTTCGGCGCCGGGTACGTCGGGCTCGTCACCGGCGCGTGCTTCGCCGAGCTCGGCCACGACGTCGTCGTCCGCGACATCGTCCCGGAGAAGATCGACGCGCTCGACCGGGGCGAGGTGCCGATCCACGAGGAGGGGCTCCTCGAGCTGCTCGAGCGGAACCGCGACCGGCTCGCCTTCACCACCGACGTTGCGCAGGCGATCGAGGGGGCGGAGGTCGTCTACGTCGCGGTCGGCACGCCGCCGACGTACTCGGGTGATGCCGACCTCTCCGCCGTGTGGACGGTGGTCGACGAGCTGCCGCAGGTCGACCGCAGGATCGTCGTGGCCATGAAGAGCACCGTCCCCGTGGGCACCGGGGCCGCCGTCCGGCACCGCCTCGACGAGCGCGGGCTCGAGGACGTCGGCTACGTGTCGAACCCCGAGTTCACCGCCGAGGGCGCGGCCGTGTACGACTTCATGCACCCGGACCGCATCGTCGTCGGAGCGTTCGACCAGGCCGACGGCGACGTCGTCGAGCGGCTGCACGCGGGGATCGACGCACCCGTCGTCCGCTGCGACGTCGCCTCGGCGGAGATGATCAAGCTCGCGGCGAACGCCGCCCTCGTCACACGGATCTCCTTCATCAACGAGATCGCCAACGTCTGCGAGGCGACGGGTGCCGACGTGCTCACCGTCGCGGAGGGGATCGGCCTCGATCACCGGATCGGGCCGGCTTTCCTGCGCGCCGGG
>Ga0207428_10004673_pt1 | contig 12977 bp, 6 predicted proteins | sample RhiMethybrSRZTD1_FD_187600 | JGI IMG/M metagenome (GOLD analysis project Ga0207428, IMG submission 187600) | Populus rhizosphere microbial communities from Tennessee, USA - Rhizosphere MetaG P. TD hybrid SRZTD1 (SPAdes) (version 3) | ecosystem: Host-associated > Plants > Roots > Rhizosphere >... | reverse complement strand
CGGGGCGCTGGGCAATCAGTCACCGCTTTCCGCCGGTCAAGGATTCGGGAACGCAACCTTCATTCAGAATCTGAACCAGGGCACGGCAGGCACGCTGGCCAATACGCTGGCCACTTCCGCCGCGAATCTGTGCCGGATGGTGGGCAACAAACTCTCGCGTTGCGTCACCGCCGGGTTCAACGTGCCCGGCTCATATCCGATCAACTTCTTCCAACCCAATCCGTACCTGAGCTCCCTGACCTATCAGGATTCGAATGGCGACAACAACTACAACGGCTTGCAGATCGATGTGAAGCAGCGATACAGCTATGGTTTGAACCTTGGCGCCAACTATGTCTGGAGTCATGCGCTCGGCAACCTGCTGAACGAAACGGATCAGGCCTCCGGATACACCTGGTACACCTTACGCGATGCCCGGCTCAACTATGGGCCGTCCCCCTTCGACCGGCGGCACGTATTCAACGCCTATTGGACTTATGATCTGCCGTTCGGTAAAGGGCGGAGATTCCTGTCGAGCGGCGGACTGCTGGATCGGCTCGTCGGGGGCTGGACGCTCGGCGGACGCGAAACCATCGCTTCCGGCCATCCGCTCCTCCTCAACGGCGGACGTAACACGGTCAGCAATCTCACGCAATCAGGCGTGGTCTTTGGGAACAATTTTACTCCCGAGCAGTTGCAAAAGGCATTGAGTCAGGTGGCGGGCGGCTTCACAGCCACTGCGCTTATCTCCAATGTGGCGAACATTTCGACGATTACCACCTCCGGCACAACCAAGACCAGTCAGGTCAATGCAGCGCTTTACGCTCCGGCATCTACGCCGGGCCAGTTCGGCGCTTTCGTCTACCTGCGTAACAACAACCTTTACATTCTGGACATGAGCGTTAACAAGGAAGTCCGACTGACGGAGCGGTTGCGAATGACTTTCCGGGTGGTAGCGCTGAACTTCCTGAATCATCCGTTCTTCGACATAGCGAATTCCAGCCCGACCTCGACCGCGTTCGGCCAGATCACCGGGGCCAGCGGCACGCGCACGATTCAGTTCCGTGGCAGCATTGAGTGGTAACGGGCGGCCCGGCGCATTGTTTCGATTTCGTCCTGGAGGGACGCTGGATATTAGCCGGTGGAGAAACCACCGGGATCGCTCATCACGGCCTTGAAAGGGCGGCAGACGAAACACGATCTGTCGCCCCTCAGGGCCGGGAGTATTATTGGCCGCGATTCCCTGTGGTTCTACAACCGGCTAATATCGGCAGCGCCTCCGGCGCAAAACTTGTGACTAAAACATTACCGGTAGCAGCGAGGAGATTTTTGATGCGAAGACATTCAGGGCTTCTGCTGGCGTCGCTCGTCGCGCTCAGCGCAAGCCTGTTCGCTCAACCAATCTTCACCGACATCTTCCCGCCCGAAGAGTTCGCCGGGCGCCGGGCCAAGGTGATGGCGCAGATCGGCGACGGCGTGGCCGTCCTGCAAGGCGCGACCGAACGCCCTGGTGAACAGCCGCTGCGCCAGAACAATCAATTCTTCTACCTGACCGGCGTAATCGAGCCGCGGGCGATTCTGGTGATCGATGGAAAGGCCAAGCGCTCGACTCTCTATCTTTACGGGGGGGCGGAGCGGCGCGAGCGCATGTTCGGCTCGGCGATGGTTCCCGGCGACGCGGCAGGCGCCGCAACGGGGATCGAAGCCGTACGCACGCGCGACGAGTTCGCCAAAGCGGTTGAAGCGTTCGCCCGCGAAGGGCGCGCATTCTACACGCCATTTCGCCCTGAAGTTCTGGGCAGCGCGTCGGCGAGCGATGCGGCGGCCTCGGCGAGAGCGACCAAAGACGATCCCTGGGACGGTCGCCCATCGCGCGAAGAGGCTTTCATTCAAAAGCTCAGGGCGCTCGCGTCTCAGGTCAACGTGCAAAATCTCGATCCGATACTCGACGCCATGCGCGCTTTCAAAAGTCCGCGCGAAATCGCCGTCATCCGCGAAGCCACGCGCATAACCGGGCTCGCCATTATGGAGGCTATGCGCGAGGCGCGACCGGGACTTTACGAATACGAGCTACAGGCGCCCGCCGAGTTCGTCTTCAAAAAAAACGGCTCGCAGGGCGCGGCCTATTTCGCGCTGATCGCGACGGGCCGGAACACACTCTATTCTCACTACCACAAAAACACGGCGAAATTGCAGGACGGCGATCTCGTGCAATTCGACTACGCGCCCGATTACAAGTACTACGTCTCCGACGTGACTCGCGTTTTTCCGGCCAACGGCAGGTTCACGCCGCGGCAGCGCGAGTTTTACACGGTCTACCTGCGGCTCTATCAATCACTGATGACTTCGATCAAAGTCCACGCCAGGCCAGGAGACATCATCAAGGAGGCTGTTGCGAAAATGGACGCGGTCATGGCCAATTTCAAATTCGCCGACCCGAAGATCAAAGAGGCCGCGACCCGCTTTGTCGAACGTTATCGCGCGAGCAAAGCCAACAGCCTCGGCCACACGATCGGCCTGGAAGTTCACGACGTGCGAGCGCCGACCGATACACTCGAACCGGGGCAGATCTTCACGATCGAACCGGCGATGACAATTCCGGATGAGCATATAGGCATCAGGCTAGAGGACGTGATCCTGATTACTGAAACCGGTTACGAGAATCTGTCGGCGTTTATCCCAATCGAAATCGCGGAGATTGAAAAGTTGATGGCTGAACCGGGACTGAGCGATAAACAACATAAGCAAGCTATGCAAAGGTAGAATTCTAACGAGAGACTTTGAGATGAGTAAGAGGAAGGTGGAAGCAAGAAGGGCAAAAAAGGGAAAAAGGAATTTTTTGCTCCTTCTTGCCCTTTTTGCTTTATTCGCTTCCCCGCCACTTCTCCCCCAGCGGGGCGCCAATCAATCGCCCGAGTTCTCTACAACGCGGCAGAATCCCGCAGCGTCCGTCACGCCGCCTGTGATGAAAAGCCCGCCTGGCGCGGCCGCGGTCGAACAGAGGTCGCAAGGCGCTCTGCCGGGCGCCGCGCTCGTAGCGAGCTTCGACGGACTCGGCGTCGGGTTTGAAGGTCCACAGGGCGCAGCCGCGTTGCGCAACCCGTCCGACAACAGTCTCGCGGTCGGGCCGGACCACGTTATGCAAACCGTCAATACGCGGATGGCGATCTTCACTAAGAAGGGCAAACGCTTCGAATCGACGGGCAAGGTTCTCTACGGCCCCGCGCCGACCAACACGGTTTTCAAAGGCTTCGGCGGCGCGTGCGAGGCCACGAACAACGGCGACGCCGTCGTTCGTTATGACCAGCTCGCCGATCGCTGGCTGATCGTGATGCCGATCTTCCGGCGCGGGGCCGCGCGCCCGGATCAACCGCAGCCAGGGCGTTCGGGCGATCCCGCTCAATTGAGCGCGCCAGGTCAGGCAGGTCAGCCCGGCGCGGCGGTTCCGCTATTTGTCCCGCCGCCGAGTCCCTCAGCTCAAGGCCAACAACCGCCGCGCGGTCAGCGCGGACAACAACCGGGCCCGCAAGGCCCATACTCGATGTGCTATGCGATCAGCGCAGGCCCCGACCCGTTCGGCCCTTACTATCGCTACGAATTTTTGAGGCCGCTTTTCCCCGATTATCCGCGCCCGGCGATCTGGCCCGACGGCTACTACGTCCCGACCAGCACGGGCGATGACGTGATCCAGAAACATGCATGCGTCGTGGAGCGGGCTAAGATGCTCAAGGGCGAGCCGGCGCGCGAGCAATGCGTCATCATTGACGGGGCGCCTTTCCTGAACAACGCGGACATTGACGGAAAAGGTCTTCCGCCGCCGGGCGCGCCGAACGTTATGATGGCCGCGGGCGGGACGCAGTTGAAGAACGTCCTCGAGGACGACGGAATCTTCGCTTGGAAGTTCCACGTTGATTGGGAGAATCCGGCCAACACAAAAATCATCGGGCCGGAGAAGATCGCCGTGGCCCCGTATCATTACCTGTGCGGCGGACAACTCACGAACTGCGTGCCGCAGCCGGGCGCGGATCGGCGTCTCGACGCGCAGGGCGACAAGATCATGGCGCGGCTGATTTATCGCAAAATCGGAGCGCGCGAATCGCTGGTCGCAGTCCACTCGGTCAACACTTCGGCCGGCGGCGGCGGAGTGCGCTGGTACGAGTTTCAGATCGACAAAAACCGCAGCGTCCGCCTGCGACAACAGGGCACGTACGCGCCAGACGGTTTTTACCGTTGGATGGCCAGCCCTGCTATAGACAGGTTCGGCAATATCGGCATCGGCTACTCCTTCGGCGGGACGCCGAATTTCGCAGGCCAGCGCTTCGCCGCGCGCCGCTCGGGCGACCCACTCGGCAAGTTGACGCTGCGCGAGACCGTATTGGTTGAAGGCGAGGCCGCGCAGAACGCCATGCGCTGGGAAGACTATACGCAAACCGCCATTGATCCGAGCGACGATTGCACGATCTGGTACGTCGGCGATTACATCAAGAAAGGCGAGACAAACTATTCATCCCGCATCGGCGCCTTTCGGCTGCCTGGATGCCGAGGCGGACGTTGACGAGGAACCTTTGCGCCTTTGCGCCTTTGCGAGAAACCTGGCTGCGGTAAGCGCGTTTCTCGCAAAGGCGCAAAGGCGCAAAGGTCGCAAAGATTCTTCAGAAGGCATAACTCAACTATGAACGAAAAGCTATCTCGTCGAAAGGCGTTAAAGGGCATCGGTTCCGCGGGCGTCGTCGCGTTGATCGATGCGCGATCGTTGAATGCGCAGGAGGCCGCGATTCGCATTGCGGGACAGCCTGTGGAGATCGCCGTCTCACAAGTGAGCGCGGTGACCGTGCGATTGAGCGTCACGCCAATCGTCGACGGCCGTCCGCAGCCGCTCCCGCACGACGGCTCGTTGACGCGGCGAACGTGGTCGCCTCCGGCCGCTAAGATCACAAGCCTGACGCGAGCGCGGCAAGTGCGCTGCGGCGATCTGGTTGTGAAGCTCACGCCCGACCCTCTGACCATTCGCGTCGAGACCGGAGACGGGCGGCTGGTTCAACAGCTTCGTCCGGATCAGCAAACAGGAGCGCTCAACTTCATGCTCGATGACAAACCGGCGCTCGGCTTCGGCGAAGGCGGGCCGCAATTCGACCGGCGCGGCTCGACATACAACAATCGGAACGGACAGGGCGGCTACCGTTTGCGCACTCACGGCGGGCGGGTTCCCATTCAATGGCTGATCGGGACGAGCGGCTGGGCGATGTTCATTCATCACCCGTTAGGCGCTTTCGATCTCACGGGCAAGGAAGGCCGCCTGACGCCGAGAGGCGTAGACACGCCGGCCAGCAGCGTGGCGGGCGCGCTGGAAGGGAGTCCGGCGTTGCCGTTGGACGTTTTCGTCGTGGGCGCGCGCGAGCCGGCGCGGATAATGGCCGAATTCGCGCGACTCACCGGCAATCCGGAGATGCCGCCGCTGTGGTCACTAGGTTATTTGCAATCGCACCGAACATTGGACGGCCACGAAGAGGTCGAAAGGGTCGCGCGGACCTTCCGGGAAAAGAAGCTGCCTTGCGACGCGCTGATCTATCTCGGCACTGACTTCACGCCTTCGGGCTGGAACACTCACAACGGAGAGTTCACCTGGCATCCGAAGAATTTCCCCGACCCGAAGAAGATCATCGGCGAATTGCACGATCAGCATTTTAAAGTGGTGCTACACACTGTGATTGAAGGGCGGCGGCTCGCGGGCGCGGTCAACGAACCGTGTACGGCGGCGGCCCTGCCGAGCGGGCGAACGCCAGACGGCAAATGGCCGGACAATCGACAAGTCAGCTGTTATTGGCCTGTTCACAAGTCTCTTTATGACGTCGGCATCGATGGCTGGTGGCCGGATCAGGGTGACGGCCTGGACGCGCAGTCGCGGCTGGATCGCATTCGCATGTACTTCGAAGGCTCGCAGCAGTTCCGTCCGAACGAGCGTGTCTTCGCGCTTCACCGCAACGGCCACGCCGGGATGCAGCGTTACGCCGCGTTCCTCTGGTCGGGCGACGTCTATACGACCTGGGAGACGTTGAAGACGCATGTGCCGGTGGCGATCAACACGGGGTTGACGGGAATTCCATACTGGGGCACGGACATCGGAGGTTTCGTGCCGACCAAAGAGTACACGGGCGAATTGCACGCCCGCTGGTTTCAATTCGGCGCATTCTGTCCGCTCTTTCGCGCGCACGGGCGGACGTGGCATTTGCGACTGCCCTGGGGATGGAATACAGGCGAATTGGGGCACAATGAAATCGCCAACTACACGGGCGGCGCGGCCAACCCCGATCCGAGCGAACTGCGCAACCCCGACGTGGAGCCTATCTGCCGCAAGTATCTGGAGCTGCGCTACAGGTTGATGCCCTATCTTTACAGCGCCGTCCGCGAAACTCACGAGACCGGGCTGCCGATTATGCGCGCCTTGTGGCTGCATTATCCCGACGACGCGGCGGCCGTTGCGCGCGGCGATCAGTATTTATGGGGGCGCGACATTCTGGTCGCGCCGGTGGTCGAAAAGGGCGCGGCCGAGCGACGGCTCTATTTGCCGCGCGCCTATTGGTACGATTTCTGGACCGAGGAGAAGATCGAAGGCGGGCGCGAAGTGAGCAAGGCCGTCGATCTGTCGACAATGCCGTTATACGTTCGCGCCGGCTCAATCATTCCGATGGGGCCGGTGAAACAATACGCCGCCGAAAAGGTTGACGGGCCGCTGACGCTGCTGATCTACCCCGGCGCGGACGCGGCCTCCACGCTCTACGAAGACGACGGCGCCACATTCAATTATCGCCGCGGAGAGTTCATGCGGATAGAAATGATCTGGAATGACAGCCGCCGCTCGCTGACATTGCGATTGGCAAAAGGCTCACGGACGCTGCCCCCGCTCAAGCGCAATATCGAAGTCCGGGTCGTGGGCGAGAAGGCGTCCCGCGCCGTTGCGTTTGAGGGGCGGCCAGTCGAGGTTCGTTTTTAGACGCGAACCGCAGCGTATTTCATGTGGATGAATAGCCACACAGCACACCGCAGCACACCGCAGGACCTAATGATTTCTCTGTGTTCTCTGTGATCTCTGTGGCTAACAGTCTTCATACATTTGAAAACGGGTATGAGGAGGAGACGATGAGACGTTTTGTGACTGTTACGGCAATGCTGGCGGCGGCGGCGGTCGCCGCGCAGACGCCGACGAAGGAACAGGAGAAGCCTTTCATTCAGGATTACATCAAAGCCGTCGTCGGCGCGCCGCCCGCGTCGCTCGGCGTCGATCCCTTCTACAGGAAATACGCCGACGCGCTGGGCATCGCGATCCTCAGTTCGGAGAAAGTTCCCGACGCGGCGCTGCTGGTGGCGCGCGACATCGCGATCCACATGCTGATCAAACGTCCGGACCTCCGCGCGGAGATGGTCAAAAAGAAGATGCGCGTCGGAGTCATGGCGCAATCGGAATCAACGACCGACATCCCAGAACACAGAGATAGAAAGCGACCGGGGCGCGACGATCCTCGCCTGACCCCGCAGGAAAAAGCCAATTACGACAAGCCCGGCGGCATCGCCGGCATGACCGATAAGGAGTATTGGGACCGCCGAGCCCGCGGCCTCGGCGGCAATCCGACGACCTGCGCTGAAGAGAACCTGCTCGGATATCCGGGCACGCGCTATTTCGGCGAGAACATCTTCGTTCACGAGTTTTCACACGCGATTATGGGCGTCGCCATCCGCACGGCCGACCCCGCGCTCTACGCGGAGATTCACGCAGCGTACAAGGATGCGATGGCGAAGGGCCTTTGGAAGAATCATTACGCCTCGACCAACGCCAACGAATATTGGGCTGAAGGCGCGCAGACCTGGTTCTGGTCGAACTATGAATACATGGACGTCGAGACGCGCGTCCAGACGCCCGAAGATTTGCAACGCTACGATCCGAAATTGTACGAACTGGTGAGCCGCGTCTACGCGGATCATCACATCCCTATGGATGTCTATTACGGCAAGAACATTCCACCGCCGCGGCGCCGCGGCGCGCGGTGACTACGTCCCTGGGTAACCCCAGGAATTTCCGCAGGAGTGAATATGAAAGTCGGTAGAAAATGGTTCATCATCGGTATTGCGGCAGTGTGCTTTGGAGCTACCACGTCTATAGGTCAGCAAAAGCAATCCGCAATCCCAGAGTCCCAATCCGCAATCAAGAGGGATTATCCCGTCAAACCCGTGCCTTTCACCGCCGTCCATTTTAACGACGTCTTCTGGACGCCGCGCATAGAGATCAATCGGACGGTGACCATTCCCTTCGCCTTCGAGAAGTGCGAGGAGACGAAGCGCGTCTATCATTTCGAGCGCGCCGCCGCGGCGCTCCGAGGCGACCCGCTCGAGGACAAGAGGCCGCCCGGCTACCCCTTCGACGACACCGATCCGTACAAGGTGCTCGAAGGCGCCTCGTATACGCTAAGCGTCCATCCCGACGCCAAGCTGGAGACTTACCTCGACAGATTGATTGCGAAGATCGGCGCGGCCCAGGAGCCGGACGGCTATCTTTACACCACGCGCACGATCAATCCCGCCAGTCCACATGCGTGGGCCGGGCCTGAGCGCTGGGTGTTGGAGAAGGTGGACAGCCACGAGCTTTATAATCTGGGCCATCTCTACGAGGCCGCCGTGGCTCACCATCAAGCCACGGGGAAGCGCTCGCTTCTGGACATCGCGCTGAAGACCGCTGACCTTCTCACTCAGACCTTCGGCCCCGGCAAGAAGGCGATCTGGCCAGGCCACCAGATTACGGAGATGGGACTGGTCAAGCTTTACCGCGCAACCGGCGAGCAGCGGTATCTAGACCTCGCCAAGTTTATGCTCGACGCGCGCGGGCCGGACGGCGACAGAGGCGCGGGCCGTCAGTACAACCAGTCTCATAAGAAAGTGGTGGAGCAGACCGAGCCTGTCGGCCACGCCGTGCGCGCCACCTACATGTATTCCGGCATCGCCGACGTCGCGGCGCTCACCGGCGACGCGGCTTACATCAACGCTATCGACAGAATCTGGGAGAGCATGGTGGGGCGGAAGCTCTACATCACGGGCGGCATCGGCGCAAGCGCTTCTGGCGAGGCCTTCGGGCGCGATTACGAACTGCCCAACCTGAGCGCCTATAACGAGACCTGCGCCGCCATCGGTAATGACTACTGGAACCATCGCCTGTTCCTGCTGCATGCAGACGCGAAATACATAGACGTGATGGAGCGGACGCTTTACAACGGGCTGATCTCTGGTGTCTCGCTCGACGGCAAATCGTTCTTCTATCCCAACCCGCTGGAATCGAACGGCCGGCATCAACGTAGTCCGTGGTTCGGCGTGGCCTGCTGCCCGGGCAACATCACTCGCTTTATGGCCTCCGTGCCTGGCTACGTCTACGCGCAGCAGGGCGACAGGCTCTACGTCAACCTTTTCGTCGGCAGCGCGTCCGAGATCGAGTTGGACAACGGCCGCAAAGTGAAACTGACGCAAGAGACGCGCTACCCCTGGGACGGCGCTGTCAAAATGACGGTGACCCCCGACAAGGCGGACGCCTTCGCGATCAACGTGCGCATCCCCGGCTGGGCGCGCAACGAGGCCGCGCCGGGCGATCTTTATCGATTTCTCGATCAGGTAGGAGAGCCGGTCATGCTCAAGGTCAATGGCAAACCCGTTTCGCTCAATGTCGAGAAGGGATACGTGAGTATCAGGCGGAAGTGGAAGAGGGGCGACGTGATCGCCTTGACGCTGCCGATGCCCGTGCGGCGTGTGGCGGCGAACGAGCAGGTCGCGGCGGATCGCGGGCGCGTGGCGCTGCAGCGCGGCCCGATTGTTTATTGCGCGGAATGGCCGGACAATCCGGGCGGTCGCGTGCGCAACCTGCTGCTTCCAGACAGCGCGAAACTCGTCGCCGAATTCAGGCCCGGCCTGCTCAACGGCGTGACTGTCATAAAGTCCCGAAGCCTGGCTCTTAGCTTCGACGCCCAGGGCAATGTGCTGAAGAATGAACAGGACTTCACTGCGATCCCTTATTACGCCTGGGCCAACCGCGGTCGCGGCGAGATGATTGTCTGGATTCCCGATAATGAAACGAACGCCCGCCCGCTGCCGTTCCCGACCATCGCCACAACGAGCAAAGTCACCGTCTCGGGCCGGCAGAATCCACGCCTCGACCCGCGCCGGATTAACGACGGCGAGGAGCCTGCCTCGTCGAGCGACTCCAGTTCCTATTTTGATTGGTGGCCGACGAAAGGCTCGACCGAATGGGTCGAGTACGTCTTCGAGAAGCCAGCCACCGTCTCGCAGGTGGAAGTCTACTGGTTCGACGACACGGGGCGCGGCGAGGTGCGCGTGCCTCAATCCTGGCGCTTGCTCTACAAAGACGGCGATGAGTGGAAGCCTGTGGAAAACACCGGTCCGTATGGAGCTGAAAAAGACCGGTACAACAAAAACGCCTTCAGGCCAGTGACAACAACGGGGTTGCGCCTTGAAATCGTCATGCAGCCGAATTGGTCGGCGGGCTTGCATGAATGGAAGGTAAAGTGACGACATCGGGTAATTAATTCCGAAGCCCGTCGAATAACAGTATCAATTTAAAACAAAATTGACCCGCCATTGATTGAATAGTAAACAAAATGGCGAGTTATTTTTGCGAATGGAGATTATTTCTTTCGCTGCAAATAATTAAATAGCCTTGATTGGAAAGGCTTGCGGCGCGCCATGAAAGGCGTCCGGGACCCTCGCAGATTTGCGGATTGCAAGTTGCATGATGAAAAGCCGGCAAGGAATGATCCTGCCTGATACAGTTTGACTTTGAATCATACGAGCGAAGACACCCAAGGGAGGCTCGTTGAGATTTCTCAACAAAGGCGATGGCGATTTACCTATCGGTTAGACACAGGTCAGGTTGGATAAGGCACAGTTGTTGCGCTAAGCCGTCACCGCTCGCGTCTGAATTGTAGAAAATTGAGTCATCAATTGGACCGAAACCAGTGAAACCATCATTGAAAATAACGCCAGGAATCTGGGAGGACTTAAGTTATGAAAAGCAGTAGAGTAATATTGAATCTGATGTTCGTCGCGATCGTGGCCCTGACTGTGACTGTCCCGACGATTGCGCAGGACTCGCAGGCCCAACCGTCGCGCGTTGCGGCCGGTAGAAAGCAGAAGATCAGCGGCGTCGTCATTAGCCGCGAGGCCGACAAAATGATCGTCCGCGACATTAACGGTTCTGATGTGGCCGTGACCGTGTCCGGCGCGACCAAGATCGCCGAGAAAAAGTCTAATCCGTTCCGCAGCGCCAAGAACTACCCGGTCACGGCGTTGCTGCGTGGGTTGGAGGTCGAGGTCGAGGGACGTGGCGACAGCTCAGGAGTGTTGGTCGCCGAGAAGGTCAAATTCACCAACGACGATTTCGGCGTGGCGCGTTCGCTCGATTCGCGCGTCGCCCCTGTCGAAACGCGTGTGACCAGCACCGAAGGGCGCATGGATGGGGCTGAGAACCGGTTGACCGCCGCCGAGCAGAACGCTCAGCGCCTGTCGGGCCAGCTCGAAGAATTGGCCGCCGTCGCCAACACGGCGCGTGGTGGGGCCAAGGCCGCTCAGGAGACCGCCGATCAAGCGCTCGCCGCCGCCAAGACCAACAGCGCCGATATCCAGGCCACCAACGATCGCATCAACCAGATTGACAACTACGAAGCTCGCCAGAACATCGCCGTGAACTTCCGTGTCAACAGCGCCGTGCTTTCGACTGAAGCCAAAGCTGCTCTCGACGAAATCGCCACGCAGGCCAAGAACGAAAAGGGTTACCTCATTCAGGTGACCGGATTTGCGTCGGCCGACGGAACCGAGGCGAGGAATCGCGCGCTCAGCGAGCGCCGCGCCGATGCCGTGAGACGGTACCTTGCCGAGAATCACGACATCCCGCTGCACCGGATGATCAACCCGTTCGGATTCGGCGAGCTTAAGCCAGTGGCCGACAACGAAACGCGCGAAGGCCGCAAACAGAACCGTCGCGTCGAAGTGGCGATTCTGGTCAACAAAGGGCTGACGGCGTCGGCTCCGGCTCAAAGCAGCCGCAATTAAGGCGTTGGCTTAAATCAGGACAACCCATAGTGAGACAGACTTTAGTCTTTCCCACTCAGAAATTAAGGCGCGAAAGTCGGCCGGGCGAACCCGGTTACTTTCGCGCCTTAATGCTTAGATCGGTAAGCAAATGCGTGTAGTATGTGGGGCGATTTGTTTAATCGCCCTGTTTGGTGGCTTCGTCTGATCAGGAAAAGAGCGCGAGTAAACAACTCGCGCCACAGTCCCCTACACGCATTTGCTTACGGCCGCATAACCCCGCAAGCGCAATCTTCATCACAATTTGTCGCATAAATTGCCTGCGAATCAGGTTTTAGCGTTATTGCGCCACCGGGGCTTCGCGGCCCCGCGCGGTCACGCGCTCGACTCCGGCGATCTTTCCGTCAACGACCAGCAGCGCGTGATCGAAATTGTTAACCGTGGGGCAGACGTGGCGCGGAACGAGATAAAGATAATCACCCACGGCCGGCAACTCGGCGTCGGGTGGCGCGTCAATCGGCAGGTGTTCTTCGCTGGGCCTCTGCGGCTGCAAGTCCGGGCGCCCCAAAACCACACAGGTAGGGACGCCCGCGTCGGCGGATACTGATTTGTGCCCGGCGTCGCATGTGATGCGGTTCGGCGCAGGGCGGCTGACGACCGTCGAAACCACCACCGCCGCCGGACGGTAGCCGTAATCCGCGGGCAGTTGACCGGCGCTCGTGAAATCGCCGTACACCACCGTGCCCGGCGAAGCCCGGTGAACGAAGGGCGCGTCGTCGAAAGGCTTGTACGACAGCGTGCAGGGGAAAGCCGGCGTGCCCGCCGTGATCACTTCTTCGACCACGACGCCCGCCCCGTTCAACGCCTCGACGATCCGCATCAATTGATCGTATCCCTGATGCGCCATCACCTCGCGCATC
>Ga0207428_10004671_pt1 | contig 12979 bp, 10 predicted proteins | sample RhiMethybrSRZTD1_FD_187600 | JGI IMG/M metagenome (GOLD analysis project Ga0207428, IMG submission 187600) | Populus rhizosphere microbial communities from Tennessee, USA - Rhizosphere MetaG P. TD hybrid SRZTD1 (SPAdes) (version 3) | ecosystem: Host-associated > Plants > Roots > Rhizosphere >... | reverse complement strand
GGCGGCGGTCGTGGCGGGGCCGGCGCGCAGACGTTTGCCACGCTCGAGGAAGCCGAACGGGCCAAGCACGCCATCATCATGCGGCCCGACTTCATGGCTGCCGATCACCTCCGGACATCCAGCCAGGCGCTGACGAACCTCGCGAGCGCCGGCGTGACGTCGGTGCTGGCGATTCCGTCCACCGGCATCTTCCGTGGTCAGAGCGCGCTCGTGAACACGGTCATTCCGCCGGACGATCCGCAGATCAGCACCCTCGCGGATTACCGGAAGGGACTGGCGGTCGTGAAGTCGCCGGTCGCGACGCACGTCAACATGTCCGGGCGCGGCGGCGGCCAGGGCTATCCGGGCGCCCTCCTCGGCACGATCGCCTTCACCAAACAGGGCTTCCTCGACGCGCAGTGGCAGCGCGATGCGGAGGCGCACTACACGCGGACCGGCGCCAAAGGCCCGCGGCCGCTGATCGAACCGGCGCTCGACGCGCTCAAGCCGGCGCTGGCGCGGCAGATGCCGGTTGCGCTCGACGCCAACCAGGCGCGCGAGATCGACCGCGCGCTGGCGATCGCGGCGCAGTTCAACCTCGATCCGATCGTCGTCGGCGCTTCGGAGGCGAACGACCGCGTCGCCGAGCTACAGAAGGCCAGGGCGCGCGTCATCTACAGCCTCAGCTTCCCGGGCGGGCGCGGCGGCGGAGCCGGCGCCGGCGGCGCGGGCGGCGGCCGCGGCGGCGCCGCCGCGGCGCCGTCGCTCGCACAACTCAAGGCGCAGCAGAACGCCCCGAAGATTCCCGCGGCGCTCGCGCAGGCGAGCGTGCCGTTCGCCTTCACCTCGGGCGATTTGCCGAGCGCCGGCGACTTCGTCCGCAACGCGGGCCGCACGGTCAAGGACGGCGGGCTCACTCCGGACGCCGCCCTCCGCGCGCTCACGATCGACGCCGCGCGCATCGCCGGCGCCGCCGATCGCATCGGATCGCTCGAGAAAGGCAAGATCGCCAACGTCGTCGTCACCCAGGGCGATCTCTTCGACGGCGGCACGGTCCGTCACGTCTTCGTGGACGGACGCCCGATCGATCTCACCACGACGCCGCCGGCGACAGGGACAGGACGAGGACGAGGCGGGGATTAAGCATTGTTGTTAATGAGGCAATGGGGCAATGGGGCAATGGGGCAATGAGGCAATGCGGCAATACAGACGCGTGTCCTCGGCACCGCAATCGCTATATGACGCGGCCATCGAGACAAGTGTTTGTATTGCCCCATTGCCTCATTGCCCAATTGGCTCATTAACCTCTAACTGTATTGGTCTCTATAAAGCCACGTGAGTGCGTCGCTGAACCGCCGTCCCCAGCTCGCTTCGGTGTGATCGCCGTCGGGGTCCTCGAGGTAGCACAACTGGTCGTGGTGCTGCTCGCGGAGCAGATCGCGGAGCGCGCGCGCGTCACGGACGACCGACTTGCCCTCGTCCTTGCCGACGTCGAGCCAGATGCGCGTCGCCGTGTCGATGGGCTGCTTGCGCAGATGCCGCAGGATCATGTGGTTGTCCCACCAGACCGACGGCGACATGACCAGCAGGCGGCCGAACTGGCCGGGTGAGATCGACGCGATCCAGAGCGTGACGAGGCCGCCGAGCGACGAGCCGCCGAGCGTCACGCCGCGGATGTCGGCCCGCACGTTCAGATCGTCGGCCAGATCGGGAATGAGGTGATCGACGATCCAGCGGCCGTACACGCTGGGCGGTCCGCCGCCGTCGTCGGAGGCGGCGGGAGTGAACTCGCCGATCCGCTCATCGCCGGCGTGATCGATCCCGGCCATCACGATGGGGGGAATGCGGCCGTCGGCGACGAGCCGGTCGATCGTCTCGTCGGCGTGCCAGGAGCCGCCCTGCGCCTCGTCGCGCCAGTGGGCGAGGTTCTGCCCGTCGTGCAGCACGAGCAGCGGGTACGGTTCGGCTCGGGACACGTCGTATCCCGGGGGCAGATGAACGAGCACACTCCGGCCGGCGCGCTGCCGAATAGAATGGCTCGGCATGCAGCGAGCGTATCACCGGTGGTGGTCCAATCAACTCGGCCGCGAGATGGAGCTTCTCGTGTTCGGCCACGGCGGCCGCCCGATGATCGTCTTCCCGACGTCGATGGGCGCGTTCTTCGAATATGAGGACCGCGGCATGGTCGGCGCGCTGGCCGGCAAGCTCGAGCACGGCGCGCTTCAGTTGATTTGCGTGTCGACCGTGGACGCCGAGACCTTCTACGCCAGGGACCGTCACCCGCGCGCCCGCGTCGAACGGTACCTCGCCTACGAGCGTTACCTCATCGAGGACGTGATGTCCTTCGTCTCGCAGGGGAGCGGCTCACCGACGGCCGGCGTCACGGGCTGTTCGTTCGGCGCCTATCACGCGTTCACGATGGCGCTGCGCCACCCGGACATTTTCACGAGCTGCATCCCGATGGGCGGCGCCTTCGACGTCAGCCGTTTTCTCGACGGATACGGGGATCTGGACTCCTACCTGCTCTCGGCGCCGCAGTTTCTGCCGCGGCTCCAGGACCCCTGGTTCCTCGATCGCTACCGGCGCAACAAGTGGGTGCTGGTCACCGGCGAACGCGACATCTGCCGGGCCGACACCGAGCAGGCCGCCGGCCTGCTCCGAGCCAAGGGCATTCCCCACAGCCTGCACGTGTGGGAACACGGATCGGAGCACGACTGGCCGGAGTGGCGACGGATGGCAGCGGCTTACATTCCTTGATTGTTAATGAGGCAATGGGGCAATGAGGCAATGAGGCAATACGAGCGCTTGCCCTTGTGTACCGCGTCACGAACAGGGCCAGCGAAGACAAGTGTTTGTATTGCCCCATTGCCTCATTGCCTCATTGCCCCATTAACACGTGACGCATAATGTCCCCATGAACCTGATCGGCGTGCTGTTCGGCCAGGAAGAAACCTTCCCTCCGGCGCTGGTGGAGCGGATCAACGGGAAGCAGCTCCCGAACGTGTCGGCGGAAGCCGTCAGCATCGGCGCCGTGCGGATGGATGAACCCTACCGGTACCGGGTCATCGTCGATCGCATCTCGCACGACATCCCGTTCTATCGCGCCTACCTCAAGAACGCGACGCTGGCGGGCACGACCGTGATCAACAACCCGTTCTGGTGGAGCGCGGACGACAAGTTCTTCAACTACGCGCTCGCGACGCGGCTGGGCGTGGCGATTCCGCCGACGGTGCTCCTGCCGCACAAGATGCACCCGCCCGGGACGAACGAGCGGTCGATGCGCAATCTCAGGTACCCGATCGTCTGGGACGACGTCTTCAAGTACGTCGGCTTCCCGGCGTTCCTGAAGCCGTTCGACGGCGGCGGATGGAAGGACGTCTACAAGATCGGGTCGCCGTCCGAGTTCTTCTCCGCGTACGACGGCACGCGCGACCTTTGCATGACGCTGCAGCGCGGCGTGAACTTCCGCGAGTACTTCCGCTGCTACGTCGTCGGCCAGGAGAACGTGCACATCATGCCGTACGACCCGCGGGTGCCGTTTCACGAGCGCTACGTGCGGAATCCGCCCGCCTACGATCCTGCGCTCGTCGCCCGCGTCGAGCGGGATGCGATCACGCTGTGCCGCGCGCTCGGCTACGATCTCAACACCGTGGAATTTGCCGTCGAGGACGGGGTCCCCTACGCGATCGACTTCATGAACCCGGCGCCCGACGCCGACGTCCGTTCGGTCGGCCCGGACAACTTCGAGTGGATCGTCGCGGCCGTCGCGGACCTGGCCGTGCGCAAGGCCCTCGAGCCGCCAGGCCAGGGCGCGCACCGCTGGGACGCCTTGCTCCAATGAAGACGCCGTCGTTCACCCTGGGCGTCGAAGAGGAATACCAGACCGTCGATCCCGACACGTTCGATCTCCGCTCGCATATCGGAATGGAGATCATCGAGAAGGGCCAGCGCCAGCTCAACGAACGCGTGAAGGCCGAAATGCACCAGTCCGTGATCGAGGTGGGCACGGGAGTCCACAAGACGGTCAAGGACGCGGCGGCGGACCTGCGGGACCTGCGGCGGCGGATGATCCGCCTCACCGAAGAAAACGGCCTGAAGCTCGTGGCTGGCGCGACCCATCCCTTTGCCGACTGGCGGGCGCAGGACATCTATCCAGACCAGCGCTACCTGCAGGTCGTCGAGGACCTGCAGATCGTCGCCCGCGCCAATTTGATCTTCGGCCTGCACATCCACGTCGGCATTGAAGATCGCGAGACGTTGATTCATTTGATGAATCAGCTGCGATACTTCTTGCCGCATCTGCTCGCGATTTCGGCGAACTCCCCGTTCTGGATCGGCATGAACACGGGCTTCAAGTCGTATCGCGGCAAGGTGTTCGATCGCTTTCCGCGCACGAACATCCCGGACACCTACAGCTCCTGGGCCGACTACGAGAACTTCGTCAACCTCCTCGTGCGGACGAAGTGCATCGACAACGCGAAGAAGATCTGGTGGGACATCCGGCCGCATCCGTTCTTCGGGACGGTCGAGTTCCGCATCTGCGACATCCCGATGCGGGTGGACGAGACGATCGCGCTCGCCGCGCTCGCACAGGCGACCGTCGTCAAGCTCCATCGGCTGCACGAGCGCAATCAAAGTTATCGGCAGTACAGCCGGGCGCTGCTCATGGAGAACAAGTGGCGCGCCTCGCGCTACGGGCTCGACGGCCAACTGATCGACTTCGGCCGCGAGGCCGAAGTGCCCGAACGCGACTTGATTCACGAGTACCTCGCCTTCGTGGACGACGTCCTGGACGAACTGGACAGCCGCGAGGAAGTCGAGCACATTCGCTGGATTCTCGACCACGGGAACGGCGCCGACCGGCAGTTGCGCGCCTACGAGGAGTCCGGGCAGGATGTCAAGGCGGTCGTTCAGTGCATGATTGACGAGACGAAGGTTGGCCTCTGACGAATGACCGATCGAACTGCCATTGACCAGGACCTGCTCCCAGGCGCACGCAATGCCGTGCGCGTCTGCCTCAACATCCAGCCCGACGAGCGCGTGACGCTCATCACGGACGACGCCTGTGCGGACATCGCCGGCGCGCTCGTGCACGAGATCGAAGCCGTGGGCGCGCCCTGCGAGTGCTTCGTGCTCGAGCGGGTGGCGCCCCGGCCGCTCGCCGGGCTCCCGGCGGTCGTGGCCGCGGCCATGGAGCGCAGCCAGGTGAGCATTTTTGCCGCCCGTGCGCAGGCGAACGAGCTTGGATCGCGCATGGAGCTCACCGATATCGTGAACCGCCGCCGCATGCGGCACGGCCACATGGTGAACATCACGGCCCAGATCATGCGCGAAGGCATGCGCGCGGATTTCCGCGCGGTCGATCGCATCAGCAGCAAGGTGCTCGACATCGTGTCGCGCGCGAAGACCGTGCGCGCCACCACGCCGGCCGGCAGCGACATCCGGGCCGATCTGGACCCGGCGCTGCGCTGGATCAAGACGAGCGGGCTCATCTCCCCGGAGAAGTGGGGGAACCTGCCAGGCGGCGAGGTCTTCACGTCGCCGGGTAACGTCAACGGCACGTTCGTCATCGACGGCGTCGTCGGCGACTGGCTGTGCGACCGGTACGGCTCACTCAAGGACGCGCCGCTGACGGTCACCGTGGCTGGCGGGCGGCTCGTGGACGCGTGGTCGGACAATCGCGCTCTGCGCGAGGACTTCTGGGCGTACACCCACACCGATGAAAACAGCGACCGCGTCGGCGAGTTCGCGATCGGCACGAACATCGGCCTCACGCACGTGATCGGCGAGATCCTGCAGGACGAGAAGTTCCCGGGCGTGCACATCGCGTTCGGCAACCCGTACGGCGCTCATACGGGCGCCAGCTGGTGGTCGTCCACGCACATCGATGTCGTCGGCACCAACTTCGACATCTGGGTGGACGGCCAGCCGATCATGCGGGCCGGCAAGTTTCTGATTGAATAGACGTCCGCGATGATTCCCGCGCTCCGCCAGCGATTCAATCGCGAGTTCACGCCCGAGCGGTACGCGGCGTTCGTTGCCGACGTCGAACGGCAATGTGGCGGCCACGTCGAGTTCCGGCTGTCCGAAACGCCCTTCTTCATCCCGGCGCCGTTGCTGACCCGGCTCGAGGGCGTGGCTCAGGAGTTCCTCGCGCAACTGCTCGGCAATGCGGAGTATCTCAGGGCCGCCGACGCGGTGGTGCCGGAGCCGTTCCGTCACGCGCACGACGAGGCGCGGCCGACGTTCGTGCAGGTGGATTTCGGCTTGATCCAGGGCCCGAACGGGATCGAGGCCCGCCTGGTCGAGCTCCAGGCGTTCCCGTCGCTCTACGGATTTCAGATGCTGTTGTCCGAGACGGCGCGCGCGCACTACGGCTTCCCCGATCAGACGCCCTACGCGCACGGCATCTCGCGCGAGGAGTACGTCCGGCTCGTCGGCGGCATGATCACCGGCGATCACGATCCGGCCGAGGTGGTCCTGCTCGAGATCGAACCGAGGAAACAGAAGACCTGGCCCGACTTCGCCATGACGGAACAGACGTGGGGCGTCCGCGCCGTGGATCTGCGCGAGGTCGAACGGCACGGATCGCGCCTGTTCGTCAGTCGCGACGGCAAACGGACGCAGATCAAGCGCCTCTACAATCGGGTGATTCCTGACGAGCTCGAGAAGAAGGGACTGACCTGGCCGTTCGCGGCCGGCGACGACATCGACGTCGAATGGGCCGGCGGTCCGGACTGGTTCTTCAGGATCAGCAAGTTCTCGATCCCGTGGCTGCGGCACCCGTGGGTGCCGCGCACGCACTATCTCTCCGACCTGACCGAGCTGCCGGCGGCGCGCGACGCATGGCTGCTGAAGCCGCTGTTCTCGTTCGCGGGCGGCGGCATCATCTTCGCGCCCACCGACGAACAAATCGCCGCGATCCCGCCGGACGAACGGCGCAACTACATCCTGCAGGAGCGAATGGCGTTCACGCCGGTCATCGACACGCCGCACGGCATGACGCAGATCGAAATCCGCGTGATGATGATTCGCGACGGCGACGGCTACCGCGCGCTCATCCCGCTCGGCCGCATGGGCCGCGGGCGCATGATGGGCGTCGACTACAACAAGGGCCTCGCCTGGGTGGGCGCGGCCGCCGTGCTGATCGGGTGAGCGATGGCAGGCTGGCTGAAGCCAGCCCCTCCGACTTCAGAGTGCTGCAGAGGCCGGCTTCACCCGGCCCGCGTAGAGGGCTTATTTCAAATAGAAGTGCACGGCGACGAGGTAATTGAATCCCTCGATCATCTGCGCGTTGGCGACGCGCACCGGAACCCGGTAATAGATGCCCTCGAAGCTGAGCGTCACCGGCGCTTCCTTGAACGACATCTCGACACCGCCAAACGCCTGGCCGCCGATGCCGTTCGTCCGCTGATCGAATGACGATGTGCTCGAGGTGTAGCCGAGCGGCGCAGACGCCGTGATGTAGTGCAGTCCGGCGCCCGCGTACGGCATCAGCTCGATGTCGGCATTCGGATCCGGCTTCTTGAGATTGACGATCACGGACGGCAGCGCCTGGAACACCGAGCCGCTCGAAACGGTCCGGCCCGTCGTGGTCCGCACGCCGCCGTAGGGTCGCGTCCACGACACGTTGGCGTTGAGCCCAACGCGATCGCCGAACCAGTAGCGCAGGCTGCCACCGCCGCCGTAGTTGCTGACGCCGAAGGTGCCGCCGAAGCCGACGGTGTGCGGCCGCTGTGACGGCGCGTTGGTCAGGGGTTGAGCTTGCGGTTCAGGGCGCGTCCGCTGCGCCTCGACTTCCACCGCGCCACGATCGGGCGCCGCCGGTGGAACCGCGCCGGACGGCGCGGCAAATCCTGTGGTCAGCGAAGCCGTGACGAACCAGACCGTCCCGAGCATACGTCCCCCGAATCTGCGCCGGCCGCCCGCCCCGCGCCGCTCAGCGCCGGACCAGGCTCCATGGATTGTGCCCCAGCCGGCCGGGCGGCGCCAGCCCATTCTCCGGGTGACCGCCCGGCGCTACCGAAACCCCGCGAGCGACCGAAACGTCTAAACGGGCCAGTCGGCCCTCCTTGATGCTCCCCATACTCGTCCAGCTGTTTTGCCTCCCGGCCACGCTGGCTCTGGGACTCGGCCTCACTGTGTCCGCTTTCGCACAGGCCGCCGCCCCTCCGGCAACCCCACCGCAGCAGACGGCGCCCGCCTCGCCGACGGCTCAGACGCCGGCTGGCCTGGTGAAGGTGTTCCTCGATTGCTACCGCTGCGACGACGAGTACATGCGGCAGAATGTGACCTTCGTCGAGTACGTCCGCGACCGCGCCGTCGCCGAAGTGCACGTGCTGGTCACGACACAGGAAACCGGCGGCGGCGGCATCGCCTGGACGTTGAAGTTCATCGGCCTCGCCCGATTTCAGGGACAGGATCGGACGCTCTCGTTCAACACGGTGCAGACGGCCACCGAGGACGACCGGCGCAAGGAATTCGCGCGCGTCTTCAGGCTCGGCCTCGCGGCGTACGCGGCGGACACGACGGCGGCGGGCCAGCTCGATGTGACCTACGCGAAGCCGAAGGCGGGCGCCGCCGCGCCCTCGACTCGGGATCCATGGAACTACTGGGTGTTCCGGGTCAACGGCAGCCTCGACATGAACGGCGAGCAGCAGAGCAACTCGCGTTCCTACCGGACGTCGTTCAACGCGAGCCGGACCACGGAAAACTGGAAGCTGCAGTTCAACGGCAATCAGAACGCGAGCCGCGACAAGTTCGAGATCGACGACGAGACGACGGTCGACAGCCGCCGCGACTCGTGGTCGGTGAACGAGCTCGTGGTCAAGAGCCTCGGACCGAAGTGGTCGGCGGGCGTCCGCTCATTCGTCTCGCATTCGAGCTTTTCAAACACCGACCTGTCGTTCAACGTCGCGCCCGGGATCGAGTACGACTTCTTCCCGTACAGCGAGTCGAGCCGCCGGATCCTCACGCTGCTCTACTCGGTGGGACCCACCTACTACGACTACAACGAGGTCACGATCTACGACAAGGTGCAGGAGACCGTTCCCAAGCACGCACTCGATGCGTCGCTCTCGCTGCGCCAGCCGTGGGGCTCGCTCGGCATCTTCTCGAGCTTCAGCCAGCAGCTGAACGACCCCAAGTTCTACCGCATGGTGCTGTTTGGCAGCGCGGACGTCCGCCTGTTCAAGGGCTTTTCATTCAACGTTTTCGGCGAGTACGACAAGATCAAGGATCTGATCGGGCTCCCGAAGGGCGAGGCGTCGCCGGAAGAAGTACTCCTCCGGCTGCGGCAGCTCCAGACCGGCTACAGCTACTTTCTCAGCGTCGGCGTGAGCTACAGCTTCGGGTCGATTTTCAACACGGTCGTCAACCCGAGGTTCGAACGCTGATCGAGGACCTCATATTCGCAGACAACCTCGGCACTTCGATCGATTGATCGATGATCATTCGATCGATGCTCATGTCTCTTTGTAGATCGCTCCTCCCACCACGCTGGCAATGATGGTGATGACGAGTGCGATCGCGGCCTGTTTCATGAACGGGCCCTGCATGAACATCCCCACCGACAGAAAGCCGACGAGGATCGCGGTGATCGCCGCGTAGATCGTCACGCCGGCGATAATCGCCGTCCTGGGTCCTGGTCCGAAGCGCGGCCGGAAGCCGGCATAAGTGAACACCACCAGCAACCCGTAGAGGAAGTCGATCACGATCCACGTGACCATCGTCGCGGTGGAGTTGAGCACGGCCTGATCGAGGTTCAGCCGCTGCGCGTTCGCGTTCATGTCGTCGGCGAGGATCGTCAATCCCGTCGTGATATCGAGCACGTTCATGACGAGCCCCGCGGCCAACCCGCCGAGGATCACGCGGGGAGCATTGATCGCAGACACCGTGGCCTCCTATCGCCCGCCGCCGCTGCCTTTCGATCCGGCCGCCGGCGGTGACTGTTTGTCCTTGTCTTTGTCCTGCCGCTCCTTCAGACGCTGGTCGATGTGTTCCTGCATCTTCAGGCGCGGGATGCCGTACTGCAGCCATTCAGGCGCCGGCGCGCCTTTGAGGTAGTGATCGAAGAACTCCTTCATCCGCACCGTGTAGTCCTGCTGGTTGGCGGGACGGGCGAGCCCGTGGTTCTCGCCGGGGTACTCGAGCAGCACGACCGGCTTCTGCAGCCGGCGGAGCGTGTTGAAGTATTCGATCCCCTGCGTGAAGTCCACCGCGCCGTCCAGATCGTTGTGCAGGATGATGAGCGGCGTCTTGACGTTCTTCGCGTGCGCAACGGGCGAGTTCCGCGTGTAGGCGGCCCACTGGTCCCAGGGACCGCCGGTGAACCGGCCCTGGCTGCTCTCGAAGATCGCGCCGTTCGTGCCGCCGGTGTTCTTGTAGATGATCGAGTACATGCTGATCATGTTCGTCAGCGGCGCCCCGGCGATCGCGGCGGCGAAGATGTCCGTCTGCGTGATCGTGAACGCCGTCTGGTAGCCGCCCCACGAGTGTCCGTGCAGGCCGATCCGCTTCGGATCGACGACGCCGGTCTTGATCGCCGCCTGCACGGCGGGCACGAGCGCCCACACCGCCGACATGCCAGGGTCGTTCACGTAGTACTTGATGTCCGGCTGCAGCACCGCGTAGCCGTTGCTCGTGTACGACTGCCGGCTGAACCCGTTGGCCGTCGGGCGGCCGTACTGGTTGTGCCCCTGCGTCAGCCGCTCGTAGATGTACACCACCATCGGGTACTGCTTGCCCTTCTCATAGTTCGCGGGCAGATACAGCGACGCCTGCAGCTTCTCCTTCTTGTCGTTCACGTAGTCGACGAGCTGCGCCCCCGAGGACCACAGGAACGGCGAAGACTCCGCGGCCGTATCCAGGAACTTGCGCCCGGTCGCGAGCGAGGCATCCGTGACATACAGGGTCGTGGCCTGCGTCGGCGTCTCGCGGCTGTAGATCCAGATGTCCGCCTTCTCTGCCTTCTGCAGCCGGCCGATCGACGCGTCTTCCCAGAGGACCATCTTCATGCCGGTCTGGCCGGGCTGAAGGACGGCGTAGCCGGCGCGCTTCGTCCATTCGGACATCGCAGCGAAGTACTGCGGCTTGCCGAGGTCGATGCCGCGCTCATCCGGATCGATGCGGACGCGTCCCTGATAGCGAATCTGATCTTTGCGGCCGTTCACCGTCAGGTTCACGGCCGCCGCACCCGCGGCCACGGGAATCTTCCAGACGTCCCAGCGATCGGAGATCAGCACGGCCGCGTTGTCCGACGTCCAGCCGACCACGTTCGTCGGCGGATCGATGATGTTGTGGTCGTCCTCGAGGTTGACGAAGCTCACTGGGAGGCCCAGGGTCACGTTGCGCGACGTGCCGCTCTCCATGTCGAACACATGGAAGTGCTTGTCCTCGTAGTAGAGGTACTTGCTCCCGTCGGGCGAGGCAGCGTTGCCCCAGCGCAGCCTTTTCTTGATGACTTTTTTCTGGCCGGTCTTCGTGTCCACCGCGTAGACGTCCAGGTAGCGCTGGCCGTCGAGATTTCCCTGGAGCTCGTACGGATCGTCGCTCGTGCCGACGGCCCAGCGGCCGCGGCCGGTCACCACGAGATCCGCGACCTCGTCGTCCGCCAGACGGACGAGCTTCTTTTCCTCTGGCCGATACATCGTCACGTAGTTCGCCTGGCGGTCGCGCGTTTCCTGCACTTCCTGCTGCGACTGGAGGCGGGGATCCTTGTAGTGCCAGATCACGAGGTTCGGGCGCTCGCTGTTGGTGTCGTCACCGGCAGCGCCGGCGTTCGCGCCGCGTCCGCCGCCTTCAGGTGCGTCGGTTTCGGCCGCCGCGCCGGCCCCGCGGCCGCCCGCGCCCGCGCGCGGCGGCGCCTTGGTCAGCGCCGCGATCCCGAAAATGAGCGCGTCGCGGCTCTCGGTCCACTGCGGCTGGCGGTTGCCGCTGACCGACATCCCCGCGGGGAACGTCTTGTCCTCGCCCGGATCGAACGTCGTCTTCTTCGGCGCGCCGCTCGCGCCAAACCCGGTGAAGCCGACGACCGAGAACAGCCGCTCGCGATACTGTCGATCGTCCTTGCCTTTGAGCAGCGCGAGCGCGTCACCTTCCTCGGCCCATGCCATGCGCTCGTAGAACGACGGGCTCGTATCGAGCGGCATGATCGCGCCGCTCTGCATGTCGCGAATCTGGAGACCGTTGCCGATCTGGTCGGCGGCGTCGATCACGAGGGCCAGGTAGCGGCCGTCCTTGTTGAACGCGAATTCCGACACGTTGCCGACGCTGAGCTCCGCGCCCGTCTTGAGTTCCCGGAGGATGAGATCGGTGCCGCGCGGCCGGGTGTCGCGCGGGGCGTCAGCCGAAGCACCCGCCCCGCCACCCCGGCCACCCCTTCCCGCGCCGGCCGCAGCCGCCGGGGCTGCGGCGCCGGCAGGTTCCGGACCGTACCGATGCATCGCGATCCAACCGCCCAGCTCACCCGAAAACGCGAAGCGCCGGATCTTCGAGACCGTCACCTTGTCGCCAGTCGCCAGATTCACGATGGTCACGCTCGTCTGGTTCGGCCGGCGCGCGCGCGTGTTCGCCTGCGCGTCCTTCCGCGTCGGCGAAATCGTGATCGCCGCCCACGCCGAGTCGTCCGAGAATGCGACGGCCCCGCCAGCCCCTTCGCCGACCGGGAACTTCATCTCCTTGTCCGACGAGGTGCCGCGCAAGATGACCTCGCTGTCGCCCTGGAGGGGCGACAAGCGGTAGGCGAACCACTGGCCGTTCTTCGACAGCACGGTCGTGCCGAGCGCGCGAAAGGCCAGAATGTCTTCGAGATCCATGGCCCGCTTCGCGGCGTTCTGGGCGCCAACCGGCACCAGCGCGATCGCGGCGACGAGCACGATCAGACAAGCGAGCATGGGCCGAAGACCACGCAGCTCGGGCGAGGGGGACTGACGCTTCATACGGCCTCCGAAATGGCGGGAACGGGCGAATGGTAGCACCTCGCACGGTGCACGGTGCACTG
>Ga0207428_10004670_pt1 | contig 12979 bp, 15 predicted proteins | sample RhiMethybrSRZTD1_FD_187600 | JGI IMG/M metagenome (GOLD analysis project Ga0207428, IMG submission 187600) | Populus rhizosphere microbial communities from Tennessee, USA - Rhizosphere MetaG P. TD hybrid SRZTD1 (SPAdes) (version 3) | ecosystem: Host-associated > Plants > Roots > Rhizosphere >... | reverse complement strand
GCAAAGTATGGTGTTCATCGATGTTTCCTCCGGCGAAAGGTAGGATGTAGAGGCGAAGACGAAAAGCAGAGCCTTTAGCGGCAGATGTAGTCATGTCATCTGGAAGAAGCGCAACTGTCCAGAGACTTCCGGTACGCCGCTTCAACTCGGCCTCACCTCTCCTTTGGTACATGCTACTGATTTAACGAGCGTACACTTTCAAGTGGCAGGCCCGCCTAGCCGCGTTATGGCGATAGCGGACGTAAGCGGGAAGTGCACTTCTTGTCGGCTCCTGGGCCCAAAGCAGACCTGACGGTTTGGCCGCACATGTCCGCTTTCGGGGCAAAGCGGAAACGATCATTTGCGGGGACATGTCCGCTTTCGCGGTCGCTATTGGGGGAAAAGCGGACATGCCTTTTTGCACTGCATATGTCCGCTTATGACCCAAAGCGGACATGGCGGGGCTTTTCCCGGCGGAGGTTGGAGTCGCTACGATGCCCTGTCCTGAGCCTTGGGGGAGGCAATGAGGCGACGCGAGTTCATCACCCTGGTTGGTAGCTCGGCGGTGTGGCCGCTTGTAGCGCGCGCAGCAGCCCGAATCTATGCGGCGCATCGGTGTGCTTATGAACACGACCTCTGATGATCGAGAAGGTCAGGCCGGCCTAGCTGCTTTCAGCCAAGCCCTGCAAAAATTGGGTTGGACCGTCGGCCGTCAAGTGCAGATTGACACCCGCTGGGGCGAAAATAATGAAGATCTTGATCGCAGATATGCTGCGGAATTGATTGCTCTTAGACCGGACGTTTTCTTGGCGAGCGGCAGTCTGAGTGTCGCGGCGTTGAAACGCGTTACGGGCACTGTGCCAGTCGTGTTTGCGACCGTTGCCGACCCTGAAGGCGGTGGCTTTGTCGAAAGTTTGTCTCGGCCAGGCGGCAACGTTACAGGCTTTATGCTGTACGAATATAGCTTTAGTGGGAAATGGCTGGAGCTCCTCAAGGAGATTGTGCCAAACCTAGCACGAGCGGCCGTTCTTCGCGATTCCGTCAACCGCTCTGGGATTGGCCAATTCGCTGCCATACAATCTGCGGCGCGGCCACTCGGCGTAGAACTGCGGCCGGTCGATACACGCGATAACAACGAAATTGAACGAACTCTCGCGGCTTTCGCTCGCTCTCCGAATGTCGGCCTGGTTGTGACCCCAAGCGCGACAGTAGCTGTTTATCGACATGCGATTATCACCCTTGCGGCCCGGTACAAGCTGCCCGCAGTTTACGGTTTCCGACGCAATGTCACGGACGGCGGCCTGATTTCCTACGGCCCTGATCGGGTCGACCTATTCCGACGCGCGGCGGAATACGTTGATCGTATTCTCAAGGGCGAGAAGCCAAGCGACATGCCCGTACAAGCGCCGACTAAATTTGAACTAGTCATCAACCTCAAGACCGCCAGGGCACTCGGTCTCACTGTGCCGCCAGCGCTGCTCGCCCGCGCCGATGAGGTGATCGAGTAAGAGCCATGTCCGCTTCTGGCCCAAAGCGGACGTCCACTCTTGCACCGCACATGTCCGCTCACGGGGGTAAAGCGGACGTGACGTTCGCAGCGCAAATGTCCGCTTCTGTGTCAACGAGCACAGATTAGCATTAGAACAAATCTAATCTTTCTCTCATCTGTTGACTCGATTGCTTTGTCGCGCCCAATAAAGACGCGAAAGCAATTTGTTCAGAGACTGACTTGCCATGCGTCTCAGTGTCAAACGTGACTTTCTTGTGAAGAGATTAACTTCATTCAATCGTCTGCAAACGCCAAATGTTTACAGTGTTATCGCTGGCACTTTGATTGCCCTGAGCAACGCTGGCGCGGCGCGAGCGCAAGATGGATTTTATGAAGTCGAGACGAAATACATCTTCGGATTTACGGAAGGCTCCGGCATCGGTCTCGAAGGCGAAAAAGAATTCTCGACGGAGACCGTCGCGCGGATTGGCAAGGCCGACGGTCGGTATTGGGCAAGTGAGACAAAACTCGAATACGAGTTCACGCCAAACCAATACGTGCAGTTCGAACTGGGTCCATTGGTCTCCACGCATAAAATCAAAAACGCTACCGACCTGGACAATCGCAACGACGTCGCTATGAGCGGGTTTTTTGGCGAGATGCGTTATCTGGTGCTCGAGCGCAACGCGTCCTCACCGTTGGCTGTGACCCTGTCGGCAGAGCCCGAATGGCACCGTATCGATGAGACCAGCGGTACGCACGTAACGAATTTGGGTCTGGAGCTGAAGGTTAATGCCGATCTTGAGCTCATCAAGAACCGCCTCTTTCTTGGCGGCAATCTGCTCTACGAGGTGGAGGGTACAAAAGATCCGGACCACATTGGCGCGGGGTGGGAAAAGGAATCCATCGGCGGCGTTTCGGGAGCGCTATCCTATCGCGTTATCCCTGCGGTGTTTATTGGCGTCGAGGCCTGGTATCTACGGCACTACGACGGAAGCTTTTTTAATGCATTTACTGGTGACGCGGTCTTTATCGGCCCGACTCTTTACGCCCAACTCGGACGCAAAGCGTTCATGACTGCGGCCTGGAATGCGCAGGTGTCCGGCCACGATGTGGATGTATCCGGCTCAAAGCTGAATTTCGGTGAATTCACGCGATCCCGCGCCAAGCTGAAATTTGCTGTTGAGTTTTAAAGGAGCGACGCAGATGGTGCGAATAGGGACACGAATTGCGATTGTTACCTTACTGGTTACGGGTACTTGTCTGCCTGCGAACGCGCAACAATCGACATCGGTTACCGTCAATTACAGAAATCATCGTTTCCAACCGGCGGAAATCCAAGTGCCCGCTAACGTTCCTGTTCAACTGCGGCTGAAGAACCTTGATTCAACCCCCTTGGAGTTCGAAAGCGTTAGCCTGCGCGTGGAAAAGGTGGTGACGGGAAATAGTGAAGGTGTAATTCGTATTCGAGCGCTTGCCCCCGGGCGTTATGAGTTTTTCGACGACTTCCACCCAGAAACACGCGGCGTGCTGGTTGCTAAATAGCGCTGGAATGATCGCTATTGGCCAATGAGCTATTGCACTGCGCATGTCTGCTTTTGGCCCCTAGCTGACATTTCCGGATAAGCGGTCAATGCCGCTTTCGGGGTAGAACGGACAATTCTCGCTGCTGTCCAACCCTGTTCGAGTGGAGAAAAATCAAATGTTTATTGTCCTACTTAGATTTTCTGACAACAAAGGCCGAGCCAGCCAATTCATGGAAGGCCATAAAGAATGGATCAAGCGCGGTTTTGATGACGGCGTATTTTTGTTGGTCGGGAGTCTTCGGCCTAATTTGGGCGGCGGGATTATGGCGCATAATACTGCGCTGCCAGATCTTCAAAACAGGGTGAACGAGGATCCGTTTGTCGCAGAAAATGTTGTTATCGCGGAAATTCTTGAACTTACCCCATCAAGAACCGATGAACGTTTAAAGTTTCTTCTCGGCTGAGTAACCAGCCAGTAGATGCGATGACTAACGAGATCATGTCCGCTATTGGCCTTAAGCAGACATCGGCTATTGCCACTGCACAGGTCCGCTTTCAGGGGTAAGCGGCATAACAAGGTGTATTAACGGACGAAGACTTGTTGATGGACATATTCGGCAAAGTGAATTGTTCGAGATCAAAGTGAGGCCTGGCGGGGTCTGCACCTAATGTCCGGCATGGCCGGACCCTTTCTCTACAAATGCCCAAGCACTGGGTTTTACGTCCAGGGCTGGAGCGAGTCGGAAGCAGACAATTTGCTTTCGTTTGAAAGCGTGACCTGTCCGCTGTGCCAGCAGCCGCACATGGTCAATGTGAAAACGGGTCGGGTGGCGGGACCTTCAGAAAATGACAGGTCGTGACTGCTTGATGGCCGGCTGGCGAACGCCATGCGCGTGGACTGATGCTCTAGTGACATGTCGCCGGCTGCACTAAGTGTCCGCTTTGGGGGACAAGCGGACATGCCGTTCACGATCACCAATATGCGCCTTCAGGGGTGAAGCGGACTCACACCATTTCCTGTCACTGCCTCTAACTTCCCTGCTGTGCCGAAATAATTCCCTGTTCTGTTGAGTAGGGAATTCACTTCAAGCCCTATGACAACGCCATTATTTACAGTCTCTCACGCTGCCAAAGCCGCGATTTTGTAAAATTCCCTGTTCTTTTCCCTGTTAGCAGGGAATTTGTCAGTAGAGACGGGTTCGAAAGTGACTGCGTGGGCCACCATTTATTCCGGCACTTTTTGCGTCGTTTGAGTAGTGGTCTCTTGGTTCGTTGAACCTGGCGAATACTCAAGCGCTGCGGCTGCGTTGCTTAGAGGGACCGGCGAGAAGCGCGCTTAAAGCCGCCGCGTCGTCTCGACATCATCGTGGCCGAGATACTGCGCGATCATCTCCATCGAGACCTCGGCCTCCACCATGCGTACCGCCGCCGAATGGCGGAAGATGTGCTGACTTTCAGCCCCAGAGCGCGACCACGAGCGTCGACACGAAAGCAAACAGCAGTCCGACGCCGATGACAAAATACGGCCGGCCATTCGCGTAATCGATGTCGCGGTGATTGGCGATCTGGCCTTTCACCATGAAGGCGACGGCGAGGGCGGGCTCGGCGACGAGGATGAAGATGGTGAGTGTCGACATGGGTGAGCCCGGCGCAGGCGGGGCTTTCCGTCACTTGGTGTTGTGATGCGACGAGCTATCTTGCCGAGGTACGTCCGCCGCTGCCGCCGCCGGTCTTGCCGCCTATCTGCGGCGCGCTTCCCGATGAACCCCAACTAGTGCGGCCTAGAACAACTCGGTAGGATTCGCCGTTCGCGTCATGGCCATCATAGATAATAGTTCCGTCGGGAGTTTTTGTTGTCCGCTCAGGCGGATTCTGACCGATAAATTTGACGACGGCGTGCTTTTGTTGGTCGAGATATTTATCCGGCGCCGCGTGCAGACAGCGGCTATCTGGCTTCGGAGTCTTGTCTCTTGAGGTTGATACGTTATCGCATCCTCGAGGCTTGGACTGTTGCGCCGAGGCAGGCAGCGTCATCACGGCGCTCAAGCCTGCGGCCCCGAGCGCGAACAGCACAGATTTGACTGAAGGTTTCATTGCCATTTCCATTTCAGAACCACGGTTGTTTGTCAGGTGTCGCTCGTCAGTCGCTCCAGCGCCATTGTTTGCGGCGGGAGTGCGCTCGCGCGTGGGTTTCTACTTCCGCGGCTGCCGGTGCTGCCGCTGGGCGCACTCCCGTCTCCGTATGTTCGTTTATCTGGGTGCGCTGCCCCTGCCCGCGCCGCCAGTGCTGCCGCCAACGCGGGTGCCGGCCTTCCCGCTGACAATATCGGCGTAGTTAACGTGGGTGGTGGGATAGGGAATCGGCGCCGTCGGTTGAACCGAGCTATAGGGAACGACCTTTGGATGCTCCTTCGCATACTGATCGTAACCCTTCTTGTCCCCTTCTTTTGGCTTTGTGAGGCAGTGCTTGTTAGGTGCTGCATCGCGGGCGGTCGAGCAATTGCCGCTGCCGCCCGTGACGGGAGTTGCGTCGTCGGCGAAAGCCGGGAAAGTCAGGGCGGCGCTGACGCTGGCGGCCCCTAGCACCAGCATTACTAATCCGGTCGCGGTTTTCTTCATCGATATCTCCATTTTGATTCCTGGACCATGTTTGTCGGTCACTCGCTAGCGAGCACGCAGCATGGCTATCGCTCCGATCCAAGCGCCGCATGGCCGCTACATTGAGCGTAGCTTCATTTTTCCGCAGTCTGCGTCAGCTGAACCAATGAGATTGCTCAATTTAGTTACGGATGATTTATTTCGTTCAGTCGATTAACGGCGAGCTATCGCAGGAACAGCGACTCCCGCGATCCTCCGATTGCATGACGCGCGCGCGCGGCGGGAGTGCGCTCGCGCGTGATCTCTTACTTCTGTTTTGAATTTGTCGAAGGGGCGAAGGTCTTGTTCACACCGCTTGCGCTCGCGCCCTTCCAATCGTCCGGCACCAGCACGTCCACCTCGTAGCAATTCCTTAGACCGTATAACGGGTATCCCGCGCCTACCGTTTCCGATGTGCAATTTTTCCAACCATCCGCTCTGCATTTATTGACCTGCTGGCGAGGCTTGCCGCTATTGATGAAAGGGGTGTCACAAACCTTTTTCTTGGTCCAGCCGGCGGATGCCGGCTGTGGAGCTTCGAGGACAGATAGAGTCATAATGCCCATAGCGACAATGAGAAGTTTGGCAATTGAATTTCCTATTTATCGATCACAGGTGTTCGGATTCGCTTTATTTTGCCTGCCTGGGCGGCCTGCCAGAGCCCAGAATGCCGGTCGGGGTATACGCCGAGTTGATGGCGTTCTGGACCTGTTGCTTGGCGGCTTGCTGCTTGTGGGCCGCAATTTCCGCCCAACACTGATTATAAAAAGTCACCTGCTGATTACCGGTGCAGTGATATCTGCCGTTGGTAACGCATTTTTGCACGCTGACGTTGGCACAATAATTGGCCGGAGCGGCGAATGCAGGTTGCACTCCGGCGAGAGTGCTAAGGCTCGCGAGGCCGAGGGCAATGATGAGAACTTTGCGCATTTTCAATTTTCCTAATTTACAGTTGCTGTTCACATGTTGTCGGTTCGAGGCATCAATTCGCGAATGCAGCTCTTCGAGTCTTCTTGTGAACGATGCATTCGCGCATCGATCGGCGCGTAACATAAACGCGCGCGCATGAACCGCGGCTAAATAACTATTTCAGTTTTCGCGGAATCCCGTCAGCCGAACGGGTGATATCGCTGAATTATGATTGACGAAAAGTGCGGCGACAAAGCTTAAGCAACGATTGCTAGCGCGACAGTGGATTTATCTCTTCATCTGCAATTCCATTTGACACGACTAACTCGTGACAAAGGGCGATGTAGACCGTCTACATCGCCCTGAATTGCCGACTCGACGCTCTCGCGCGCCGGCGTGATGCGGTCCGTTATCTGGGTTTCGTACCTCCGCGACTGCCGTACAGACCGACGTTGAATTTCGCCGCGCTTCCAGTCCCGATAACCGATCCATCGCCTGACGTAACTCGATAGGAGTCACCGTTGCGGTCGCGGCCCTCGTATACCACTGTTCCAGCGGGGCCCTTTGTTGTTTTCGTCGGAGGATTCGCATGAATAAATGCGAACAATCGGTTCTGTTCTTGTAGGTACCGCTCATCCGACGCGAGCATACAGCGGCTGTCGGGCTTCGGAGTCTTGTCTCTTGACGTTGATACGTTATCGCATCCGCGACCTTTGAACTGTTGCGCCGAAGCCGGCAGCGTCATCGCGGCGCTCAAGCCTGCGGCTCCGAGTGCGAACAGAACGGATTGCACTGATGTCTTCATTGGCATTCCTTTCCACTTGTCCACTTGCTGCCTGCGTTATCCCCAACAGATATTCCAGGGGATCCGAACGCAGCATGACTGCTGCGTTGAGCATAAGTGCATTTTTCCGCAGTCTGCGTCGGCCGAACGGATTAGATTCCGCAATTTGATTGCGTAGATAATTTTTCTTCGTTCAGTCGATTTACGGCGAGCTGTCGAAGGAATAGCGACTCCCGCCATCCTCCGATCGCATGACGCGCACGCGACGAGCATTTTGTATCCGTGATGGTGACATCACGGAGCGAAGCGATGGAGTCGATCGAATTGCCGATGATTGCTTTAATTGGTTTGCTGGTCGGCACAGTGACGATCGCAGCTGCCGTCGTTTGGTTGGCGAGGTCCATTTCGATTGTGTGACATCGAACGGACATCGCGCCACAATCTAACCGTCCACGATTCCAGCCAATCGCACCGCTACAAAATAATGCTCGGGTTGCGGATGCATTGATCGCAGTCGAGCAAATTCACCTGCTTGGCTGCGATCTTCCATTGGCCATCAAGTTTTTGGAAACGATGGCCCGTCCACCCGCACAGCGTGCGGATTTCATTGTCCCAGAATTCGCTGATGATGAAATTCGAGCGTACCATGCGCTGATTGCTAGCGCGGCCACGGAAGACTTCGACATTTGCGACAAGGCGCGCCGTCCGTGACGAGGGCGCCTGCGACCACGCATATCCGGTGCGCAGGCGATACACGCGGTCTTCCAGCCGCCGCCGGTCGTCGAACATGACGGCGATCTCGCGCCGCGGGTCGCCGCGTTCGGGCGTTGACGGCACCCAGTAGACGCATTCGGGCGCAAAGAGTTTCAGCCAATCTTCAAACAGGAGATTGTCCAGAATGCGCGCCTCCTGCTCGACGAGCCGCCGAAACAGGTCGCGCTCGGCTGCGTCTTCAACCGCGCGGTCGTCGGTCTGCCAGTCGGAAAAATCCTCGACGAGCTCGCCGTAGAAGGCGTCGGTCACGTAATAGGAGAAGCGTGACGGATCGTAATTGGCCTGACTGCGCATGGTCATGGCTCCCGGCGAATAGCAATGTCGGGCTCGGCCTTCATCAGCCGTTTCCATTCGCGGATGTACTCGCGCATGAAGAGCTCGTCGGTGGCCGGCCCTTTGATCGTCCCGTCTTTGAGGGTCTCGATCCGCCCCGGTATGCCGAGGCCGCGGTGCATGTAGATCCATTCGTCTTCGATGCAGCGAAGGCCACGCTGGATCTGCTCGAAATTGGTGATGTCGTCGACTTCGCCGAAGTTCGGAAAGCCCTCCTGCGTGCGCATGCGAAGCGCGTTGATGTCATTCAACGCGTCGGCGCCGATGCTGCCGTCGACGTCATCGATCCGCGTTCCATACCAGATGGCGTCGGTTTCCTCGTAAGAGACCGGCTGGAAGACCTGGATGTGATTGCCAAGCAGCGAGAGATTGGGAAAGACGTTGATGTTCACCGGCTCGGAGCCTGCAAGATCGAGAAGCGACTCGGCCTTGTCGCCGTACTTCGCGCGCAGCTTCTCGGCAACATGCTCCATGCCCGGATGCAAAGACTCGATCGCCCATAGACCGCCGGGACGTTTCTCCAGATTTGGGCGCTTATCCTTGAAATGATGGCCGTTGCCCATGTACTGGATGTACATCGGCTGCTCGTCGGGTTGTTGCTTGTAGTAGGACATGCCCTTCGCGGTGTCCTCGTCCTTGAACCGGTTTTCGGTTTCAAGCAGCGACTGGTGCGAATAGATGACGTGATAGCCGTCGCCTGAATTGTCATAGGCCAACTTCCAGTTGCCTTTGTATTTGAACCGGTTGGCCTCGCATACGGTGACCTTGCCGCCCGGATTGCGGTCGAGCCATTCATCGATCGGTTTTTTGATGGGCCCAAGGTGGTCTTCGATCGGCGGCGCGCCGACATTGAGCGTTCCGAAAATGAAGCCGCGATACGATTCCACGCGAGGCACCTGGGCCAGATTGAACTTCGGGTCACGAACGAGCTTTTCCGCATATCCGTCCGGCCATGGCACGCCGCGAAGCTTGCCCGAGTTCGCGAAATTCCACCCGTGGTAGGGGCACTGAAACGAGCGCGCATTGCCCTTGTTCCAGCGGCAAAGCGTCGTGCCGCGATGGGTGCAGCGGTTAAACAGCGCCCGGATGACGCCTTCCGAGTCGCGCGTGATGATGAGCGGGCGCAGGCCGAGCTTGCCGGTGATGAAATCGTTCGTGGTGGGAATCTGACTTTCGTGCGCGAGATAGACCCATGTGCCGCCGAAGATATGCGTCATTTCCGTGTCGAATACCGCCGGGTCGGTGTAGATCAACCGATGTACCCGGTCTTCCTGCACAAGATCGTCCCAGTCGTGCAAAGGGGCGTTGCCGGCGCACGACGGGATTCGCATCCGTTCCAATGTTGTCATCGTGTGATCCTCTTGTTCCCTGCCTCGCCGGTGCGCTTGGTCAGAAGAAATCGAAGTACTCGTCCTGCTCCCACTGCGTGGTCGCCTCGCTGGCGCGGTCTATGCCGTTGTCCCTGGCATATGTTTCGTAGCGCTGCAGCTCGGTTTTCTTGATCTCGACGTAGTAGTCGACAAAGGTCTTTCCAAACTGGTCTCTGAACAAGGGGTCCTGGTCGAAGAGTGTCAGCGCGTCCGCGAGCGTCGCGGGAAGCATCGGACATTGCGACGTGTACGGATCGGTCTCGGGCGCGCCGGGATCGCGTTCATGGTCGACGCCATCAAGGCCCGTAACGATCTGCGAGGCGATATAGAGATACGGATTTGCCGACGGCTCGCCTATGCGGTTCTCGATGCGCGTGGCCGGATCGTTTGCCCCGCCGAGGACCCGCAGCATGACCCCGCGATGATCGAGGCCCCACGCCGCCCGATCCGGCGCGAGAGAATTTATGCGGAAGCGCCGGTATGCGTTGACGGTGGGGTTGGCCAGCACCGTGCTTGCGCGGGCGTGATGCAACAAGCCGGCCAGATACTGCTTGCCCAGAGGAGAAAGCACCTCCGCGGATGATTTCGGCATGAAAAGATTCAGCCCGGTTTTCGCGTTTGCAAGCGATTGATGGAGATGCCAGCCGCTCGAATAAAAGCCCTTGAGTGCCGGCCGGCACATGAAGGTCGCGAGATAACCAAGGCGCCGGCAGACCTGACGCGTCGCGGTGCGGAAAAGAACGAGATTGTCGGCCGCTTCGAGCGCGGAGCGGGGCGCGAAGGTGCATTCCACCTGTCCCGGACCCCATTCATTCTCGAGTGACCTGAGCGGAAGATTTAGTTTTTCCAGGGCCTCAGCCACTGCAGAAAGCGGCGCCTGCATTCGGTCCAGATTGGTTTCCGAATGGAAGGAATATCCGGGCTCGACAGGATAGACGTTCGGCGCGCGACACTTGAGGCCCGGCGCCCCGATGTTATCGAGTGGCAAATGCTCCTCGGCGAGGTGCAACAGATACCATTCGACCTCAAGGCCGACGCGGCACTCCATTCCTCTTTTTGCCAGGCGCTCGATCTGTCTCCGCAGCAGATGCCGCGGAGAAAAATAGAAAGGTTTGCCGGACACGAAATATTCGTCGCACAGAATCCAGCCGACATCCGGCTCCCAGGGAAGCACCCGAAAGGTTGCGGGATCGGGAACGATGATCAGGTTCGGCGACCCCGTCATTTCGTCGAGGTTCATTCCGCCCCCTCGCGTGAAGGAAGCGAACGTCCGCGCGCCTGATGCATCAAGCGTCGTGGTCGCGACGTTTATGTTGTACCCGTTCTTCAATGCGTCCATGAACGCGGGGAGGGTGACTGTTTTCGCGCGCGAGGCACCGTGCGGGTCGGCCCACGCAACGCGAAACAGCTTCAATTTTTCCTTCTTGACTCGCGCCGCAAGCGCCTTGGCGAGACGGTACTGATCGTCCGTCCAAAGACCGTGTCTTTCGATAAATCCGCTCGCCGTTGCCATCACAACGCTCACACTTGCTTTTCTCAGCTCATTCTACCCGGCGATACTCAACCTAGAATGTTATTCCCGAAGCAGCTGATCAAGCTTGCCTTCGCGCTCAAGCGCCCTAAGTTCATCGCTACCCCCAACATGGAGGCCCCCGATAAAGACCTGCGGAACGGTCACCCGTCCGTTCGCTCTTTCGATCATTTCGTCGCGGCGCTCCCAATTGCCGCCAATGTCGATCTCGGTGAAGGAAACGCCTTTCCGCTTCAGCAGGGATTTTGCGGAAGCGCAGTAGGGACAATAGCGCGCCGTATAAATGCGAACCTCTTTCATTGTGTGATCGCCTGGTAGACCATCGTCCGCATCAGATAGCGGTAATGCATCCGTTGCGCCGGCGCCTGCATCAGGAGAATGGCAATGAGCTGCTGCTGGGGGTCGATCCAGAAATACGTTCCTGTGACGCCGCTCCACGAGAAGTCGCCGACCGATCCCGGCAACGGATTACGTCCGGCGTGTGTCCTCACCGCGAATCCCAGCCCGAAGCCAAGGCCGAGCTCCGGCGACGGCGCCAGCGCGCCGAAGAGAACAGAAGTCGAGGGACTGCGGCGAGTCTCCGGCGTCAGATGATCGGATGTCATGAGCGCGATGGTTGTGGGCGAAACGAGCCTGGTGTCGCCGAGCTCGCCGCCATTGAGAAGCATCTGGCAGAAGCGCACATAGTCCCGTGCGGTCGACAGCAGCGCGCTGCCGCCGGAAATCCAGTCTGACCGGATGGTCGGATCGCGCATCGGCGGGCGCTTGCCGGTTGCGGGATCGACTTGAGGTTGGGCGGCGCGCGCATAGGCAATCGGACCAAAGCTTGAATCCTTGAGCCCGAGCGGCTTGCAGATACACTCGATGATGAAGCGATCGAGGTTCATCCCGCTTGCCGCCTCGACTACGCGGCCGAGCACGTCCGTCGACATGCCGTACTGCCATGTGCTGGCGGGCTGATAGGCGAGGGGAATCGTGGCGAGCCTGGCCGCCATCTCGGCGTTGGTGTGCTTGTCATCGCCCACATTGGCGCTCTCGTAGGCCTGTTTCAGCAACGGGCCCGTCAGATGCGCATAGGTGAAGCCCGACGTATGGCGCAGAAGGTCCTGTACGGTCATTTGCCGGCGGCACGGCTCGGTGGCGAGGGCCTTTGCCGTCACGCTGTCGGAATCGACCGCGACCTTCAGCTCGGCGAATTCGGGTATGAAGCGCGCGACCGGGTGGGCAGTCAGCAGCTTGCCTTCCTCGGCGAGCATCATCGCGGAGAGAGAGGTAAGTGGCTTGGTCATTGAGGCAACACGGAAGATCGTATCGACTTCCATGGCGGTGCCGGCCTCGCGGTCGCGATAACCAAGCGCCGTCTCGTATGCAATCTTGCCGCGCCGCGCGATCAATGCGACGGCGCCGGGCACGACTCCCTTGTCGATGTCCGATTTCAGCGTGTCCGTCAGTCGCTGCAGGCGTTCAGACGAGAGGCCGACGTCTTCGGGTTTATCCGCCCGCGGTAGTTCAAAGCTCATAGGTTTTCCTATTTCCAGAATTGCCGCGATGCGAGTGCCGCCCCGTCCGCCATCGCTTTGAGCTTCGCGAACACAACATCGGGGTCCACCGCGGCCTGCCCGACCCAGGTGCCGAAGCCGCAGTCGC
>Ga0207428_10004666_pt1 | contig 12982 bp, 14 predicted proteins | sample RhiMethybrSRZTD1_FD_187600 | JGI IMG/M metagenome (GOLD analysis project Ga0207428, IMG submission 187600) | Populus rhizosphere microbial communities from Tennessee, USA - Rhizosphere MetaG P. TD hybrid SRZTD1 (SPAdes) (version 3) | ecosystem: Host-associated > Plants > Roots > Rhizosphere >... | reverse complement strand
ATCCCAGCCTCCCGCCGGAGGAGGCCAGGAGTTTCTCGACGCGGTCCAGGATGGTGGCCGCAAGCTCATCGACGGGCAGCCGCGCCTCCAGCACAAGGTAGCCCTCCGGCCGGGCAGCGGCGAGATCCAGGAAGGCCTGCCGGATCCGGGCATGGAACTCGTCCGCTTCCGATTCCATCCGGTCCTCCGCGGCGTCGCCGGCCGTGCGGCGGCTGCGGCCGTCCGCCGGGTGGACGTCCAGCAGCACCGTGAGGTCCGGCTGCAGTCCGGAAGTGGCCCACTCGTTGATGCTCCGCACGGCGTCCGTACCGAGGTCCCGGCCCGCTCCCTGGTACGCCACGGAGGAGTCGATGTAGCGGTCCGTCAGCACGACTTCGCCGCGTTCCAGGGCCGGCCTGATGACCTGGCTCGCATGGGCAGCGCGGGAGGCTGCGAAGATCAGTGCTTCCGTGTGGGCGTCGATGTGGCCGTGGCCGTGGTCCAGCACCAGGGACCGCAGCTTCTCGCCGATCGGGGTTCCGCCCGGTTCCCGGGTCCGGAGCACGGTCAGGCCCAGCGATTCGAGTGATCCGGCCAGCCGGGCGGCCTGCGTTGACTTGCCGGCGCCGTCACCGCCTTCGAAGGCGATGAAAAGTCCGGGACTGTGCGTGTTCACTGGTCCAGCCTACCGACAATCACTGACAGGAAATGGCCGCCGTAACCGCTTTTTCACCGGGCAGGCGGCCAACGTACGCTTTGAACATGAGTCTTTCCGAACAGCATGCGGCGTCCCTTTCGGCGGAAACGGTGGTTGTGGCCGCCGGCCGTCCTCCCCGCGAACACGATGCGCCCGTCAACCCGCCGATCGTGCTGTCCTCCACCTACTTCGGCACCGGTGCCCTGGACGACGGCGACCGCGGCTACGGCCGCTATGCGAACCCCACCTGGGACCCGTTCGAGGAGGCCCTCGGCCAGCTCGAAGGCGCCTCGCTGCCCGGCCTCCTCTACGCTTCCGGACTGGCGGCGGTCAGTTCCGCGCTCTCACTCGTTCCCGCCGGCGGTGTGCTGGTGATGCCGTCCCACAGCTACGCCGGTTCGCTGGTGATGGCTGCGGAACTGGCCGAAAAGGGCTTCCTGGAGCTCCGAACGGTGGATATCGCCGACACGGACGCCGTCCGCGCCCGGCTTGCGCCCGCGGACGGAAAGCCCGCCGACATGCTGTGGCTGGAGAGCCCCACGAACCCCATGCTCGGTATCGCCGACATCAGGGCGCTCACCCAGGCGGCCCACGACGCCGGCGCGGTCGTCGTCACGGACAACACCTTTTCCACTCCGCTGGTGCAGCAGCCCCTCAAGCTGGGGTCCGACGTCGTCCTTCACTCGGTGACCAAATACCTGGCCGGCCACTCCGACGTCGTGCTGGGCGCCCTGGTGACCTCTAACGCCGAACTGCGGGCGACCCTGCTTCACCACCGCATCATCCACGGCGGCATCGCCGGGCCGTTCGAGGCCTGGCTGGCGCTGCGCGGGCTGCGGACGCTCGCGCTGCGGATCGAGCGTTCCCAGGCCTCCGCCGCGGTGCTCGCCGAGCGGCTGAGCGCCCATCCGGCCGTCGAGAGCATCCGGTATCCGGGCCTGATCTCGGACCCGGGTCACGACCGTGCCAAGTCGCAGATGACGGGCTTCGGCTCCATCCTCTGCATCCAGATCGCCCCGGCAGCGGGCCTCAGCGGCGCCGACGCCGCGGACAAGCTGGTCCGCGCCCTGCAGCTGTGGCTGCCCGCCACCTCGCTCGGCGGCGTGGAGTCCCTGATTGAACGACGACGGCGGCACGCGGCCGAGCCCGTCAGCGTCCCGGAGAACCTGGTCCGGTTGAGCGTCGGAATCGAGAACGTCGAGGACCTTTGGGCCGATTTGCAGCAGGCTTTGGACGCGCTGGGCGGATAGGCTGGGCGGGTGGACGGAAAAGTACTGATCATTCTGGTCGAGAACGCGGTGTACTACCTCCTGGGGCTCGTGGCCCTGGGCTTGGAGGTATGGGCCTTCTTCGACTGCGTCCGCCACAAGGCCAACGCATTTGAGGCCGTGGGCAAGCGGACCAAGACGTTCTGGCTGGCACTGACCGGCGGCAGCATGGCCGTCGGCGCGCTGTCCGTGCTGGGCGGCGGGGGAGGCGGCCTGATCGGGCCCCTCGGACTGTTCGGCCTGGCCGCGGTGGTGGCGGCATCCGTGTACCTGGCGGACGTCCGCCCCGCGGTGAAGGACGCCGGCCGCGGCGGCAGCCGCAACATGGGGCCCTACGGCCCCTGGTAGTCCCCACCGGCACCTATTAGTCCGGCGCGACGGCTTCCCAGCCGACCGTAAGTTCCCCGAGACGCCACCGCGCCGGTCCGTGGTGAACCGGCCAGCCGCCGTCGAGCAGTGCCCGGCACATGGCCGTCCACCGCTGCCGGTTTCCGTACGACGCCAGCGGTGCCGATTCCAGCCACGCCCGGTCCATGGCCTGCAGCAGTCCGTGGACCCGCTCGCCGGGAACATTCCGGTGGATGAGCGCTTTGGGCAGGCGTTCGGCGATGTCGGACGGCAGGCTGAAACTCCCGAATCGGACGGACATGCTCAGACTGACCGGGCGCTCGGCATCAAGCGCAATCCAGGTGACCCGGCGGCCGATCTCGTCGCACGTGCCGTCGATGAACAGCCCGCCGGGGGCCAGCCTGCCCTGCACCAGCTGCCAGATGCCGCGGACGTCCGCTTCCTCGTACTGCCGCAGCACGTTGAACGCGCGGACCAGCACGGGCTGCCCCTGTACCGGGAGCTCGAAGCCGCCGGTATGGAAGCTCAGGCCGGGACGCTCGAGGGCCTTCGCCGCGCGCACGCGCTCCGGTTCGATCTCGATCCCGCAGACTCGCACATCCGCCCGGACGGCACCGAGCCGTTCAAAAAGTTCGACGGCGGTGGCCGGGGAGGCGCCGTAGCCGAGATCGACGACCAGCGGGTTGGCCGCTGCCCGGAGCCGCCAGGCCTGCGGCCCGGCCAGCCAGCGGTCCAGCCTGCGCATGCGGTTGGGGTTCGTGGTGCCGCGGGTTACGTTGCCGACGGGCCTTCCCCGGTTGTTCCGGTTCGCCGCCACCCGCTCTGCTTTCTGCACCACCGCCCCAGCCTACCGAACGCGGGGCCGCGTTCCCGCCGGTTGACGTCCGCGCAGGAGCGGCTCCCCGGCCGCGCAATGTAACGCTCGGCGCCGGCGGGTTCTGCTCGGCTAGGATGAAAATCATGACTTACAAGCTGATTCTGCTGCGCCACGGCCACAGCGACTGGAACGCCAAAAACCTCTTCACCGGCTGGGTGGACGTTGACCTGAACGACCAGGGCCGCCAGGAGGCAATCCGCGGCGGCGAGCTTCTGGTCGAGCACAACGTGCTCCCGGACATCCTCTACACCTCGGTCCTGAAGCGGGCCATCAATACGGCCAACATCTCCTTGGACAAGGCCGACCGCGGCTGGATCCCCGTCAAGCGCGACTGGCGCCTGAACGAGCGCCACTACGGCGCCCTGCAGGGCAAGGACAAGGCGCAGACCCTTGCCGAATTCGGCGAAGAGCAGTTCATGCTGTGGCGCCGGTCCTATGACACCCCGCCGCCGCCCCTGGATGACAGCAGCGAATTCTCCCAGGCGCGCGATCCCCGTTACGCGGACCTGGGCGACGCCCTCCCGCGCACCGAGTGCCTGAAGGACGTCCTTATCCGCCTGATGCCCTACTGGGAATCGGACATCAAGGAAGACCTCAAGGCCGGCAAGACCGTCCTGGTCACCGCCCACGGCAACTCGCTGCGCGCCCTGGTCAAGCACCTTGACGGCATCAGCGACGAAGCCATCGCCGGCCTGAACATCCCCACCGGCATCCCACTCGTGTACGACCTGGACGAGGACTTCCAGCCCATCAACCCGGGCGGCACCTACCTCGATCCCGAGGCCGCCGCGGAGGCCATCCAGGCCGTGGCCAACCAGGGCAAGAAGTAAGGCTTTCTGAGAACGACGGCGGCTGGTCACCTGAGGTGACCAGCCGCCGTCGTTCGCTGTTTAAAGAGGAGCGAGGCCCTAGCCGTGCTCGATGCTGTTCGGGTGCCAGGCGCCCGTCACGAGGTACGTGACCTTCTGGGCAACGGAGACGCCGTGGTCTGCAAAGCGCTCGAAGTAGCGGCTGGCCAGGGCGACGTCCACGGTGGTGGCCGGCGATTCCTGCCAGTCGCTGCGGGCGATCGCCTTGAAGACGCTGAGGTGGAGATCGTTCACCGTGGAGTTGGCCTTCATGATGTCCCGGGCAACTTCGAGGTCGCGGGTCTCGAGCAGCTCGGTGAGCTTGTTGGCAATCTGGATGTCCTGTTCGGCGAAGCTCTTGAACGTTTCCGTGAGCGACGCCGGGATGACGGTGGACGGGAAACGGAGACGCGCCAGCTGCGCGATGTGGCGGGCAAGGTCGCCCATGCGCTCAAGCGATGCGCTCATGCGCAGCGATCCCACGATCATGCGCAGGTCGCTGGCGACCGGGCCCTGGAGGGCGAGGATGTCGATGGCGCGCTCGTCGAGGCTGTTCTGCAGGAAGTCGATGCGTGCGTCGGCCGCGATGACATCCTGCGCCAGATCGACGTCGGCGACCTCGAAGGAATTCGTTGCTTTCACGATCGCTTCGCTGACAAGCTTTGAAATCTCGATGAGGTCTTCGCCCACCTGGGCGAGCTCCTCCTGAAAAACCTTACGCACGTAGGCGTCCTTTCCTTGGAAACTCCGCCCCGCCGCGGCGGTCAGAATTTCGTGTCACCGTTCCGGCAGTCCAACTGGCCACTATTCCAGTGTCCGGTGAACTGTTACGCACCTCAAGATGAACGTTAGCTGAATCCCCGCCGTCTTGGCCGCAGATCGGCTATTCGGGCTTCACGGAAGCATAAGCTGGAGCCGTGGATCCAATGCTCATAGGTGTCATCGCCGGCCTGCTCGGCCTGTCGTTCGGCGTCTTTGGCGTGCTCGCGTTCAGGGTCAGCGAGCAGCAGCGGAAACTCGTGGACGTCGAATATGACGAGCCTGCCCTGCCGCCGGGATCCGCCGAGGTGCTTGCCGTCGTCGGGCAGGCCTTTGTTGTGGTGGACGCGATCGACGGCGTTGTCCGTGCCAGCCCCGCCGCCTATGCCTACGGCCTGGTGCGCGGCCATACGGTGGTGCACCGTGAGCTTCTGGACATGACGGCCAACGTGCGCCGCGACGGCGTCATCCTGGAAAAGAAGCTCGAGCTCCCGCGGGGGCCGCTCGGCCAGGGCACCATCATCGTGCAGGTGCGGGCAGCCATGCTGGGAGAAGAATATATCCTGCTGCTGGCCGATGACCGGACCGAGATCACGCGCACGGAGGAGATCCGCAACGACTTCGTGGCCAACGTGTCCCATGAGCTGAAGACGCCGGTGGGGGCCATTTCGCTCCTGGCGGAGGCACTCGAATCCTCCGCGGACGACGAAGAAGCCGTCCGCCGTTTCGCCAAGCGCATGCACAAGGAGTCCGCCCGGCTGGCGGCACTCGTGCAGGACATCATTGAACTATCCCGCCTGCAGGGCGCGAATGTGGCGCAGCGGGGTCACGCCGTGGACATCAACGACGTCATCTCCGAAGCCGTGGACCGTTCACAGCTTCCGGCCGAGAGCAAGAACATCCAGATCGTCATCGGCGGCCGTGTGGAGGCCAAGGTCTACGGCGACCAGGACCTCCTTGTCACGGCCCTGCGCAACCTGATCGACAACGCCATCCGCTATTCGCCGGAGAACACGCGGGTCGGCATCGGCGTGCGCTCCAAGGAAGGCCTGATCTCGGTTTCCGTCACCGACCAGGGCGAGGGCCTTTCGCCCGAGGACCAGGAGCGGGTGTTCGAACGCTTCTACCGGGTGGACGCGGCACGGTCACGGCACACCGGCGGAACCGGGCTGGGGCTGAGCATCGTCAAGCATGTCATTTCCAACCACGGCGGCGAAGTCACCCTGTGGTCACAGCCCGGCCAGGGCTCCACGTTCACACTCCGCCTGCCCGAGATCGAGGGGCAGGACAACGACTCCGCCTCCGAGGCCCGGCCGCCCCGGACGCGCGCCGCCGCGGGGGAGACACGCGGCGCCAAGGCATCCGGCCACGCCAGGGTGCCGGACGGCAGCCAACCGCAAAACGCCCAGGAACCACGCGACGCCGCCGGCGTCCACGAACGAGGAGCTAACGCTTGAGCAGGATTCTTATTGTTGAGGATGAGGAATCGTTCAGCGATCCGCTGTCCTATCTGCTGGGCAAGGAGGGGTTCGAGGTCGAGGTTGTGGACAACGGCCTGGACGCCATCACGGAATTCGACCGCAACGGGGCCGACCTCGTGCTCCTGGACCTGCAGCTCCCGGGACTGTCCGGCACGGAAGTCTGCCGGCAGCTTCGGCAGCGTTCCAGCGTCCCCGTGATCATGCTGACGGCCAAGGACTCGGAAATCGACAAAGTGGTGGGCCTCGAACTGGGCGCCGACGACTACGTCACCAAGCCCTACTCCTCCCGGGAGCTCGTGGCCCGGGTCCGTGCGGTGCTCCGGCGCCAAGGCGAGCCGGAAGAACTCGTTTCCTCCACCGTCCACGCCGGGCCGGTGCGGATGGACATCGAACGCCACGTGGTGAGCGTCGACGGCGAGCAGGTGTCCCTGCCGCTGAAGGAATTTGAACTGCTGGAGATGCTCCTGCGGAATTCGGGCAGGGTGCTGACCCGCGGCCAGCTGATTGACCGCGTGTGGGGGTCCGACTACGTGGGCGACACCAAGACCCTGGATGTGCACGTCAAGCGGCTGCGCAGCAAGATTGAACCTGATCCGTCCCTGCCGCGGTACCTGGTCACCGTCCGCGGGCTGGGCTACAAGTTCGAACCGTAGGCGCGGAAATAACCAGAGAAGGAGGGCTCCCGGCCGGGAGCCCTCCTTCTCTGGTATTCAGCTGTGCTGCGGTCCGTCAGCCGGCGTCAGTGGCCTTCGCTGGGGGCAGTTGTGCTTTCGCCATGCGTTGCGGTCTCGCTCGGCGTCGGGGTTCCGGTGGGAGTGCTGCCGGCGGGAAGGTACTTCTGGTATTCCTTCAGGGTTCCGTCAACCACGGGCATCTTGACGTCCTTATTGACGTTCGTCCCGTCTTCGCTGACCTGGACGTCCACGAGGGTTCCGGGCTTGCCGCCGGTCGTGCTCAGGGTCGCGGGATCCGTGGAGTCGTTCAGCAGCGTGTAGGAGTTCTTCTTCACCGAGACCTCGGTCTGGGAACCCTCCGCACCCTTGAGCGTGACCTTGACGTCCTTGGAGGACGAGTTGTAAATGGCGCCGATCACCCGGCCGGGTTCGTTTTCACCCGTGGACACGACGAGCATGTTGCGCAGCTGCACCGGTCCGACGTCGGCACGGATGCCGTCGGAGGCGGCGTACTGGTGAGAGGTCTGCTGGGCGTTGATGTAGCCGCAGCCCGTCAGGGCCAGCAGTCCGACGCTCAGGGCGGCAGCCGCCATTGCCAACTTGCCGCGCTGGCCCCGGTTCATCGCAGTGAAACGCACGTCACGCACTCCTTGAAAAGTCTTGAAACAGTTTTCAGGCATAGCCTATCGGCAAACGCACCCAAACAAGGATTCGGCCAGTACACATACCGGCGGCTTCGGCGGCCGGCGTCGGCACCTGATTGGGCCGCCAGGGGAGGCTCTGACTACCCGCGCGTAACGCTTGTCGGCGGGTCGCGAATGCACTATTATCCGGGTTCGTCAAGGGGTTTGGGCGGTCGATTCGGCCCATTTTCCGCGGATTTACGCGGTTCCTGACCCCTATCCGTGCCAGTCATATGCCTTAATCGTGATAAACTGGTCTGCGGGAAAGGGGAAAGTCCACATGGTTTTTGAGGTCGGCGAGACAGTAGTTTACCCTCACCACGGTGCAGCAAAAATTGAAGAAATCAAGATGCGCACTGTCAAGGGCGAAGAGAAGATGTATCTCAAGCTCAAGGTGGCTCAGGGTGATCTGACCATTGAAGTTCCAGCAGAGAACGTTGACCTTGTTGGGGTTCGCGACGTAGTGGGCAAAGAAGGCTTGGAGCACGTATTTGACGTGCTTCGTGCCGAGTTCACTGAAGAGCCCACCAACTGGTCACGTCGTTACAAGGCAAATCTGGAGAAGCTTGCTTCCGGTGACGTCATCAAGGTAGCAGAGGTCGTCCGCGACCTGTGGCGCCGGGATCACGACCGGGGCCTTTCCGCAGGCGAGAAGCGAATGCTGGCCAAGGCCCGGCAGATTCTGATCTCAGAATTGGCTTTGGCTGAAAAGACCGATGAAGAGAAGGCGGCAAGCGTTCTCGACGAGGTCTTGGCTTCCTAAGAATTGAACCCCGGTGGCAGAGAGCCACCGGGGTTTCTTTTTGCCCAAAACCCAACTGGGTAGCAGCAGACGCCGTTATGCGCGCCCAAAACGGCGCGTGCTGCTACCCAGTTGGGCCCGCGTGCGCGTCATCGGGCGGGGCAGGCGGCCGGGACGTAGGCTAGACCGCATGAACATTGCACCGACTCGCCCCATCACCGCCGTGATCCTGGTGGCGGCAGGATCCGGGCAGCGGCTCGGCTACGGCATGCCCAAAGCGGCTGTTCCGCTCGGCGGCGAACCCATCCTCCTGCACGCGCTCCGCGGAATTGTGGCCTCCGGCGTCGCGAGGCAGGTATGCGTCGCGCTGCCTGCCGGCGATGACAGGCTGCGGCAGCTGTGCGAAGACTTCCGCGTGGAGCTCGTCGACGGCGGACCGCTCCTGACCACGGTCGACGGCGGAGCCACCAGGGCGGAATCCGTCCGGTCCGCGCTGGCTGCCCTCGAGGACGGTACCGAAGCCGTGCTCGTCCACGATGCGGCCCGCGCCCTGACCCCCGAGTCAGTCTTCCACCGCGTGGCCCAGGCCCTGGCCGCCGGCGCATCTGCCGTCATCCCGGTCATTCCCGTCGTGGACACCGTCAAGACGGTCGCGGCCACCCAGGGCCGCGACCTGGCCATCGCGCCTGAACTCGTCACCGGAACGGCTCCCCGGGAGGAGCTGCGGGCAGTACAGACACCGCAGGGCTTCAACCTTGAGACGCTCAGGCAGGCACATCAGTCGGCTCTCCGGTTCGACGAAGCCCAGGCCGCCGCCGTGACCGACGACGCCATGCTGGTGGAGCTCCTTGGCGTGCCCGTGCACGCCGTCCGGGGCGCCAGCCAGTCCCTGAAAATCACCACGCCGCTGGACCTCATCATCGCCGAAGGCCTCCTGGAGGGTCCCCTTGGCGTTCGCTGGGTGGAGGGCTGAGGGCAATGAGCGCAGAGAAGCAGGCTGAAGCAGTGAATTCGGCTCAGGTGAAAGTGGTCCTGCCCCGCACCGGAATCGGCATTGATGTCCATGCCTTCGCTCCGGAAAGTGCGCCGCAGCCGCTCTGGCTGGGCGGGCTGTTCTGGGCAGGGGAGCGGGGGCTGGCCGGCCATTCGGACGGCGACCCCGTTGCCCACGCTGCCGCTGACGCTTTGTTCTCCGCCTGCGGCATCGGGGACCTCGGCACCCACTTCGGCACCGACCGTCCGGAACTGGCCGGCGCCTCGGGCGTCACCCTGCTGGCGGAAGCCGCCCGGATCGTCCGGGCCGCCGGCTTCGAGATCGGCAACATCGCGGTGCAGTTCGTGGCGAACCGCCCCAAGTTCGGTCCGCGGCGCGAAGAGTCGCAGCAGGTCCTCAGCGAAGCCGCCGGCGCCCCCGTCAGCGTCACCGCGACCACCAGCGACGGGCTCGGCTTCACGGGCCGGGGCGAAGGGATTTCGGCCGTGGCCACCGCCCTGGTGTACCCGGCCCCGTAACGCCATCGCCTAGGCTGGAAACAGCCCCAGTACCGCAACACCAGGAGACCCGTCGTGAAAAAGCTGCTTCCCGCCGTCGTGATCGCAGGGCTGCTCCTCGCAGGCTGCGCAGGAAGCCCCAAGATGAGCGTGCAAGAGAGCTGCAAGTTCCTCCAGGGGGACACCTTCAAGCCAACCGGCAGCCAGGTCCAGCAGGCGGACCAGATCGCCAAGCACTACCAGGAGGTCGCCGACAAGGTTGCCCCGGAGCTTGCTGACCCGATCCAGAAGATGGCTGACGTCATGAAGAAGGTGGCCGCCACCTCGCTCGGGGACAAGAGCGCAGAGCAGCTTACCGAGCTCAAGGAACAGAACAACAGGATCGGCGAGGTCTGCAAGTAAGCGGACAATGCCATCGGCTAATCTGGAGCGGTGACCCTCCGCTTTTACGACACCGCATCCGCCGAAGTCCGCGACTTCGTTCCCCTCGTACCGGGCAGGGTAAGCCTGTATTACTGCGGTGCGACGGTGCAGGGGATGCCGCACGTGGGGCACATCCGCTCGGCCATCGCCTTCGACCAGCTCACGCGCTGGCTCGAGTACCGCGGGTTCCGGGTCACCGTGGTCCGCAACGTGACCGACATCGACGACAAAATCCTCGCCAAGTCCGAGGCGTCCTTCCACCCGGACTTCGAGCAGGAGCCCGGAGCCGTCCCGGAGGAGGAATGGTGGGCGCTGGCCTACCGGTACGAACAGGAATTCCTCAAGGCCTATGACACCCTCGGCGTCTCCCGGCCCACCTACGAGCCACGCGCCACCGGCCACATCCCGGAGATGCACGCCCTCATCCAGCAGCTGATCGACCGCGGCCACGCCTACCCGGCCCTCGACGGCTCGGGTGATGTCTACTTCGACGTGCGTTCCTGGAACAAGTACGGGTCGCTGACCCGGCAGAAACTCGATGACATGCAGGGGGCAACTGACGCCGACCCCCGCGGCAAGAAGGACCCGCGCGACTTCGCGCTCTGGAAGGGCCACAAGGAAGGCGAGCCGACGACGGCAAGCTGGGTGTCGCCGTGGGGCGCCGGCCGCCCCGGCTGGCACCTCGAATGCTCCGCGATGGTCACCAAATACCTCGGCACCGAATTCGACATCCACGGCGGCGGCCTGGACCTGCGGTTCCCGCACCACGAGAATGAGATGGCGCAGTCGCAGGCTGCCGGCCACGCGTTTGCCAACTTCTGGATGCACAACGGCATGGTCACGTACCAGGGCGAAAAGATGTCCAAGTCCGTGGGAAACACCGTCAGCCCGGCTGAAATGCTGGAACTCGCGCCGCCCCGCGTGGTCCGCTACTACCTCGGCCAGGCGCAGTACCGCTCGGTGCTGGACTACCAGCCGACGTCCCTGCAGGAAGCCACCGCCGCCGTCGAACGCATCGACGGGTTCATCGCGCGGGCGGTCCGGACGCTGTCAGCGGACGGCTCCCTTTTGTTCGGCAGCCACGGCACCGTGCCCGACGCCTTCGCCGCCGCCATGGACGACGACCTCAACGTGCCGCAGGCACTCGGAGTCCTGCATGACACGGTCCGCGCTGGGAACTCAGCGCTCACCGCCGGTGACTTCGCGGCAACACGGCAGGCGCTGACCAGCGTGACTGACATGCTCCGGGTGCTGGGAGTCAGCGACGCCGCGCAGCCCGCCGTCGACGATCAGGCCACCGCTGCACTTGGAACACTCGTGGAGGCGCAACTGGCGGCCCGCGCAGACGCCCGCGCCCGGAAGGACTGGGCCGCATCGGACGCCATCAGGGACGCCCTGTCTGCCGCCGGCGTCGTGGTTGAAGACAGCGCGGACGGCGCCACCTGGAGCCTTCAGCGCGGCTAGATCCCGCGGCAGCGACCCGCCCCGGTCAACGATTTAACTTGAGTCAGTAGACTGGAGTTCAGACGTACTCAATACAACCAAGGGTGGAACTCATGGCCAACAACGGTCGCCCGGGCGCAATCCGCAAGCTCAAGAAGGGCCCCACCACCGGAACCGGTGGCCACGGCCGCAAGGCACTCGAAGGCAAGGGGCCAACCCCCAAGGCCGAGGATCGCCCGTATCACAAGGCCTATAAGAACAAGCAGCTCTCCGAGCGTTCCGAGGCCAAGCGCGGCGGCGGCGCCCGCAGCGCCGGCGCACGTTCGGGCCCCAAGGGCCGCGCCACTGAGGAAGTGGTCACGGGCCGCAACTCCGTTGTGGAGGCGCTCCGGGCCGGGATCCCGGCGAAGGCACTGCACGTGGCGATCCGCATCGAGATGGACGACCGCGTCAAGGAATCCCTCAAGCTTGCCGCCGAACGCGGCATCCCGCTGCTGGAAACCGGCAAGCCGGAACTTGACCGGATGACCGACGACGCCGTGCACCAAGGCCTTGTGCTGCAGATCCCGCCGTACGAATACCAGGACGCCTATGACCTGGCCGAGCAGACCGTCGCACGGTGGAAGAAAGGGCACGTCTCGAACGCGCCCATCTTCGTCGCCCTGGACGGCATCACGGACCCCCGCAACCTCGGAGCCATCATCCGCTCCGTCTCGGCCTTCAGCGGCCACGGCGTGATCGTCCCGGAACGCCGTTCCGTGGGTGTCACGGCCGCCGCCTGGAAGACCAGCGCCGGCGCTGCCGTCCGCGTGCCCGTGGCCCGCGCGTCCAACCTGAACAACGCCCTGAAGCAGTTCAAGTCGATGGGCATCTTCGTCCTGGGGCTCGACGGCGACGGCGACGTCTCGCTGCCGGACCTCACCTTGGCGACCGAGCCTGTCTGCATCGTGGTGGGCTCCGAGGGCAAGGGCCTCAGCCGCCTCGTCCGGGAGAACTGCGACCAGATCGTCTCCATCCCGATCGACTCCGCCATGGAGTCGCTCAACGCCTCCATGGCGGTCGGCATCTCCCTCTACGAAGTTTCCCGCCAGCGCGCGACTAAGTAGTTTCCTGCGGGTGGCGTCCGCCGTCGCCGCAGTTTTCTCAGGTTTCGCTCGTAATTTGGCAACGCTCTCTCACGTTTCGCAGAAAAATCGGGGACGCTCTCGCAGTTCTTGCGGGAAAACGGGAAACGCTCTCGCACACCGTGCGGGGGCGTTTCCCGTTAAC
>Ga0207428_10004664_pt1 | contig 12984 bp, 11 predicted proteins | sample RhiMethybrSRZTD1_FD_187600 | JGI IMG/M metagenome (GOLD analysis project Ga0207428, IMG submission 187600) | Populus rhizosphere microbial communities from Tennessee, USA - Rhizosphere MetaG P. TD hybrid SRZTD1 (SPAdes) (version 3) | ecosystem: Host-associated > Plants > Roots > Rhizosphere >... | reverse complement strand
GCATTTCGCTGCGGGTGTGCAGATAGTCCGCGAGTCCGGCACTCGTCACATATAACGAGCCCATCCGGTTGAGACGGAACAGATCGAACGGCGGAATCAGCCCTCCTGCCGTCCCGTAGGACACACATAAGCCGCGGCGGCGCAAACAGGCGAGTGAGGTTTCGAACGTGCTGCCGCCGACACCGTCGTAAACGACTGGTAACCCTTCGCCGCCCGTAAGAGCGCGCACGCGCGCGACTACGTCTTCCTGCGTGTAGATGATCGGATGCTCGCAACCGTGTGCCTTGGCAAGTTCTGCTTTCTCCGCGGTACTCACCGTGCCGATCACGCGCGCCCCGAGATGGCGGGCCCATTGGCACATAATCAGGCCGACGCCTCCGGCGGCGGCCTGTATCAGAATGGTTTCGCCAGCGTTGACTGAATGGGCGCCGCGGATGAGATATTGCGCGGTCAGGCCTTTCAAGATCACCGCCGCAGCCGCCTCATCGTCGATGAAGTCTGGCAATTTCACCAGCCGCGTAACCGGCATTACGGTCGCCTGCGAGTACGCGCGTGGCTTTTCCGACGCGTAGGCTACCCGATCGCCGGGGCGGACTTCGCTCACCCCCTCACCGACCGCCTCCACCACACCGGCCGCTTCCATGCCGATTACATGCGGAAACTGCGACAGCGGATAGCGTCCGGTGCGATGGTGGATATCGGTAAAATTGAGACCGATGGCGGTATGCCGGACGCGAGCCTCGCCCGGTCCAGGCTCGCCGACTTCAACTTCCTCGTAACGGAGTTCTTCCGGGCCGCCATTCCTGTGAATGCGAACGGCGTGGACGCGACTCATACAGTTCTCCTTGATCTAGCCAATCGGGCGGGCGATCACCCTCGCCTGCGCGCCATCCGAGCCCGCCACATTGAGGCCCAGGAACATGATCTCGGCACGCTGTCCGGCGAGGCTGCCGAGATTTGTTACGTGTTCGGCGATCAATATGCCTTGGCTGAGCAGTGTATAATGCACCGGAAAGGCGAAATCCGGCGGTCGCAAGCTGGCGGCCAGATCCGGCGTCGCAAAATCCACACCGACAATCTTCGCGCCGCGCTTGACCAGCCAATCCGCCGCCCCGGCGGTGAGTGAAGCGTGATTCATGTATTTTTCGGTATTGATGTAGCGCGCGCGTCCGGTGTCGAGCAGCACGATATCGCCTTCCTGCATTCGGGGCGTTGCCAGCTCAAGATCGGCGACATCGATCAGACCGCAATCCGCGACGTCGACCCGCCAGATCACGCCGGGCCCGTAGAGCCGCTCGAGCGGAATCTGGTCGATGGTCGGCCCGTCGGCGATAAAGTGCCGAGGCGCATCAAGATGGGTACCGTGATGAACAACCATCTGCACTTCGGTCACGTTGGCGCGATGCTGCGGGATCGTCGTTATCTGGCGGATACGTGGCTGCGGAAACGAGGGGATGCGCGAGAGTTCTTCCGTAATCCGATGCGAGAGGTCGATGAAGGCGCCGAGCGCGCCGGAGACCTTGGGCGCAGGTAGATCGCGCCATCCCTTCCAACCATGAGACTTTTTCGTCACCGACTCGCACATAACGCGACCCTCTTCAGCCTTTTTTCGGATGCCCTGGTTCATTACCACCGACTGTCACACCGGCCCATTCCTCGATCATCTGAATAAGCGTTGTGTAGTCGTCGTCACCACGCTCCTCGGTCACGGCCTGGAACCAAAGCTGCACGACCGCCGAATTGACCCACATTGGAACCTTAAGCCGTTTCGCCTCGGCCAGACAAAGCTCGAGGTCCTTGTGCATGGTCGCAAGTTTGCCGCCATAGTCGAAGGTGCGCGGCAGCACCGAGGTGGGAATCTTGTCGGTCGTAGCCGTGTTGCGGCCGGTGCTGGCGTTGATCGTATCGATGAGCGTGCGCGCGTCCACGCCCGCCTTTACCGCCATTGCCACCGCTTCGAAGGCGGAAGCCATGCCGGCAGCCGAGATCATGTTGTTGGCAAGTTTGGTGATTTGCGCGAGACCAGGCTCGGCGCCGATGTAGAAGACATTGCGAGCAATCGCCTCGAACAGCGGCCGCGTTCGCTCGAAGATCGGGCGGTCGCCGGCCACCATTGTCGCGAGCGTGCCTGCCCTGGCTCCACGCGGCCCGCCGCTGACCGGTGCATCGAGCACAGCGATTTGCGCTTTACCGAGTTCCTTGACAATCTCTTTTATCGTATCAGAGCCGATCGTCGACATTTCCACATAGACCCGCAGCCCGTCGCATTCGACAATTCCCTCGGAGCCGAACGCCACCTGACGGCTGACTTCCGGCGACGGCAGGCAGGCGAATGCGGTGTCGGCTCCCGCCGCAGCTTCACGCGGAGAATCCCCCGCAATTGCGCCGCGCTCGATCAGCGGCCGCATCGCTTCTTTGTTTATGTCGAAAATACGAACCGGGAATCCACCGTCGATGAGCCGCTCCGCCATCGGCGTGCCCATCGCGCCACAGCCGATGAAAGCAATGGTGCCGGCCATCACTGCTCCCAGACTTTTCCGGTTACCGACGCAGTCTGTCCGCCGTCCACTACGAGTTCGGTCGCATTCACGAATTGAGATTCGTCGCAGGCGAGATACAGCACTGCATAGGCGACATCCCAAGCGGATCCGAGCTTGCCGCTCGGCACGTTCTTTTGCCTTTCCTTGATCTTGTCCTCGTAGTCATTCGGATTGCTTTTACGCAGACGATCGGTGATGCGCGGCGTCGCTATATAGCCCGGCATCACCGAATTGCAGCGGATGCCCTTGGCGGCATATTGGACCCCGATATTCTGTGAAAGCTGCTTCACCGCGCCTTTCGAGGCGGCGTAAGCGACGTTAGCGTAAGTGAAGCGGATACCAGCCGTGGACGAGTTATTGACTATCGAGCCGCCGCCCTGACGGATCATGTGTGGAATCACGGCGCGGCAGGTCAAATACATGCTCTTGACGTTGACCGTCATCAGCTTATCCCAGTCCTCCTCCTTCACCTCGAGCGGACCACCGACGACCTGCATGCCGACATTGTTGAATAACACGTCGACGCGGCCATAGGCGGCAAGACAGGCGGCGACCATCGCATCGACTTCCGAAGCAATCGATACATCGCAGCGGTAGGCGATGCATTCACCGCCCTCACCCGCGACGATTGTTTGCGTCTCCTGCGCCGCGGCGAGATCGCGGTCGACGGCGAAAACCTTGGCGCCCTCGCGCGCGAACAACACTGCCGTCGCCTTCCCGTTGCTCCAACCGGGAGCGATCGAGCCGGCGCCGGCAACGATAGCCACCTTGCCTTTCAGCCGCGCCATGAAAACGTTCTTTTTTCCGTTGCTCGAGGCTTCATCGCAATCAAGCAACACGAAGTGAAGCGCTGAAAACGAGGTAACCCGGTTCCCACCATTCCTCCCCCGTAAGCGGAGCGAGGAAAGGTGGGAAAGAGAAATCGGAATCCCGCATTCGATGAGCAACGTCTCTTGCTGAGACGCGTGCGGGACACGGTTTCAGGTCATTGGCCATTTCGCCGTCGCCAATGCACGGTCAATTGGATAGACCGTGAGCGGCCTGCCGTTCTGCCACTGTACGATCACCACCGGCGCGCCGACGCGACGGCCTGCCGCGTCGAACTTCACGCCCCCCGGGAAAGAATCGGCCGCCTGACCGGTCTTGAGATCGAGCTTGTGGATCTCCTCGTTCACTTTAGTCCTATCGGCGACGCCCGCGCGCTCCAGCGCCTCCTTGATAATCCAGGTGTGACCGTAGCCTGCGAGGCCATCTTGGGTGATCCACGGCTCGCCCGATTGCTTCTTGTAGAGATCGGCGATGCGTTCCTGGCCTTTCAGTTCCCAATTGGCGACGATGAAGAACACGCCTTCGATTAGGTCGGCAGGAACATTCTTGAGCACTTCCGGTGCGCCCATGTGCGCGCCGTTGGCGATGATTGGAATCGCACCCTTGGCGAGCCGAAACTCGTTCAATTTCTCCAGTCCAAGCTTGAGATCGGAGATCGTGGTTGAGATAAACAGAAGGAAATCTGGTCGGGTAGATCGCACCTTCTGTATCAGTGGCGTAGCGTCCGAGAGCGGCGGGGTATAGGTTTCATCCAACACGGTCTTGATGCCGAGCTTTTGCAGTCCGCCCTCGCGCATTGGCTTGAGAAAGCTCACCGGTGACGCGGTATTATCGCCGATGATGCCGGCGGTAGTTGGCACCTTGCCAGTCGCCGCCTTCCCGAGCTCAAGAATTGTCGGAAGCGCGTTAGTTGATTGCCAGCTGGCCGTCGGGGAGCTCTGGAATACGTATTTGAAGCCGCGATCGGTGATCGCGTCCGAATAGGACAGCGTCAGCCATGGAATTTGTGCGCGCTCGGTCACTTCGGTCACGGCGAGCGTGAACGTGGACAGCCACGCCCCCATACCGCCAACAACGTCCGGCTCTTGCGCCACTAGGCGCTGCGCGGCGTTCTTTGCCTTCTCGGCCGAGTCGCCGGCATCGATCGCGACCAGCTCTAGCTTTGCGCCGCCAAGCGCCTTGACGCCACCCGTTGCGTTGATTTCATGTATCGCGGTCTCGGCGCCGAACTTGACCAGCGTTCCTTGGCGTGCCCAAGGGCCCGACAGGGGGGTAATGATGGCAATCTTAACGTTCTTTGACTGCGCCCGAACCGCAACTGGGGTCGAATAGAGAGCCGAAATGGCAATCGTGCTCGCCGCTAAAACGGCGCCTCGTCGGGTTAGTGATCGTATATGCATTTGCTTTCCTCCGTGTTATCGCTCGTGAGTTTATGTTGTTGCGGCATCCCCCGGCGCTGGCTTCCCAAAAATGCTTTACATACCGAGGTAGGCGCGGCGTATGCGCTCATCGGACATCAGCGCGCTGTGTGTACCCTCCATCGCCACGTGACCTGTCTCCAGCACGTAGCCGCGGTCACAGGTCTCAAGAGCCTCGACGACGCGCTGCTCGACCAGCAGAATGGTGACATGGTGCTGCGTGTGGATCTGATGGATACGCTCGAAAATCGCGTCGACGATAGTCGGCGCAAGACCCATTGAGGGTTCGTCGAGCATCAACAGCTCAGGCGCGGAGGCAAGCCCGCGCCCGATGGCCAGCATCTGTTGCTCGCCACCGGAGAGTGTGCCGGCGAGCTGATCGCGGCGCTCCGAGAGAATGGGAAAGAGTTCTAGGATCATCGGCAGCAATTCATGCCAGCGCTCCTGCCCTTTGCGGGTGTAGGCGCCCATCTCCAGGTTTTCCATGACGGTCATGGAAGCGAACACCTGTCGCCCCTCGGGCACATGAGCAATGCCGAGATGGGCACGCTCGGCGGACGGTACGGCGAGTAGATTTTGGCCGTTGTAGATGATTTCGCCGGCAACCGGGGTGACAACTCCGGAGATCGTCTTAAACAAGGTGGTCTTTCCAGCGCCGTTCGGGCCGACGACGGCAACAAACTCACCACGCTCGACGTCGAGCGAAACGCCGCTCAACGCGCGCAAACCCCCGTAGGCGACGTCAAGCGACCTGATCTTTAGCACGGTAGTCCATCCACTTCTTGCCGAGATAGGCTTCGATCACCGCTGGGTTCCTGACGACGTCGGCAGGCGTGCCGCTCGCAATCACTCGACCGTGGTCGAGCACACTGAAATGATCCGCAAGCTTCACCATGGCGTGCATGGTGTGCTCGATAATCACAATGGTAACGCCTTCGCGGTTTAGCTGCTGGATGATCGGTAGAATATCTTCAAGCTCGTCGTGTCCAAGGCCGGCAAGTGTCTCATCGAGCAACAAGAGTTTGGGGCGCGGCGCGAGCGCGCGCGCAAGCTCCATTAGGCGGAGTTGCTTGGTGGTCAATCCGCCGGCGAGCGCATGGGACTGGCCGTCGGCCAATCCAACGCGCTGGAGCGCCTCGTAGGCAAGCCGTTCGGCCTCGTCGTCTGTCTTGGAGCCGACGAAGGCGCCGATCACAACATTTTCGAGCACCGTCATGCGCGGAAATGAGCGCACGACCTGGAAGGTGCGGCCTACGCCGCGTGCGCAAACTTCGTGCGGCTTGAGACCGCCGATCTCCGCGTCGGCGAAACGCATGCTGCCGCTGTCCGCTGCGAGAAAGCCGTTGAGGACATTGAACAAGGTGGTCTTGCCGGCCCCGTTTGGGCCGATAACGCCGTAGATTACCCCCTCCGGCACGCTCAGGGTCACGCCATCAACCGCCTTGAGGCCACCGAACGAACGCGACACGTCGTCAAGTTGCAAGATTGGCTGGCCAAAGGCGGGGCGAGGCACCGAGTCCGCCGCGATAGTGGCCAGGCGAGGCTGTGCCCCTACTCTCACTGGCGTTGCGCGGCGCGCCATAACGCGATCGCGCACCTTCCAATAGATTCCCTCGGGCGCGACCAAGATAATGACGATGATTGCTAGCCCATACACTACACCCTGGATGCCCGGAAGAATGTTGCCAAGTTCTGCGTGTAGCGTCTCGGCCAGCGGGATCAAGATCGCTGACCCGATCACCGGCCCCCAAAAAATTCCAACGCCGCCGAACAGAGCGACGATCAGCGCCTGCGCGGAAACGAGGGCACCGAACACCGTTTGCGGCGTCACTACGAGCAGAATAATGGCGTATAAGCCACCGGCGGCCGCCGCGATGCCGGCGCTGAGCATCATCGCCAACATCTTCCAGCGGGCGGCGTTGATGCCTGCAGCTTCCGCGGCCGGCTGATTTTGCTTGATTGCGAGCAATGAACGGCCGAAGCGCGAACGTTCGACATGCAACGACATGATCATGCAAGCGACCATGACGATCATCGAGATCAGCATGTAGATGCGCTGATCGCTGAACTGCATGTAAGTGACTGGATTCTCGCGCTTCATCGGAAGCGAGACTTCCTGATAGCCCAACCACTCGAACACGTAGAGCATGGCGAGTGGATAGGCGAGCATCGATAGCGCGAAGTAATGGCCGCGCAGCCGGAACGTCGGAATGCCAATGAGCACGCCTGCAATCACCCCGACGAGAATGCCAAGCGGAATGCCAAGCCAGGGCGTGACGCCGAACTTTACGAAGGCGATCGTCACAGTGTAGGCGCCGAGCCCGAAGAACGCCGCGTGGCCAAACGAGATCATGCCGCTGTAGCCAGACAGCACGTTCCAGCCGAGGCCCATCGTGGCCCAGATCAACACCAGCGTCATCATGAGCTGGTAGTAGGAATTTTGCACCACGAAGCCGATTGCGAGATAGATAACCGCAAAGAGTGCGATCAATGCGTACTGCGTCATGAACGCGCGTTGTTTGCTCCCCATCAGGTCCGCTCCCAGACGCGGCCGAACATTCCCTGCGGCCGGAAGAAGATGATGATAAGGAAGACAACAAAGATCGCGGTGTTTTGTAGCTGATACGGCAGAGCCAGCGTCGACATCTGCTGTACCAGGCCAATCGTCAGGCCGCCCCAGAAGGCGCCGAGGATCGAGCCCATACCGCCGAGCACTACGCCGGCATACATCACAATGACAAAGTCGAAGCCGATGTAGGGCTGGAACGACTGCGACATCGCGAACAAGCCGCCTGCGATCGCAGTGATGCCAACGCCGAGGCCGAAGGCTATACGGTGCGAGCGGTCGACGTCGATGCCGACATAGGCGGCGGCGATCGGATTGTCGGCGGCCGCGCGCAACGCCTTGCCGAGATTTGTGCGCATGAGGAAGAGATACAGTCCAATCGCGCAGATGACCGCCATGACGAAGCCGACCGCCCGCGCCTGATTGAAGAAGATGAGGCCGATCTCCCAAGATTCACGCGATAGCGGAGTTTGAACTGACAACGGCGTAGATCCGAACAAGATCAGGCCGCCATTAGCCAGAACCAGCGCGATGCCGAGGGTGAGGATGATCTGCGCGTAGTGCCCCTCGGCCTCAGCTGAAATGACACGCGCGCCTGTAACGTGCGAGATCAGGTACTTATGCAATAGCCAGCCGATGACATAGACCACCGGCCCCGCAAGTACCGCCCCGACCACAGGGCCGACATAGGGGCCAAGAAACACTAGGACGCCGAAGCCGGTGACAAGGTAGTAGGCGACATACATGCCGAGCATCATGAAGTCGCCATGCGCGAAGTTCACGACCCGCATCACGCCGAAGATGATGCCAAGCCCGACGCACATCAGCCCATAGGTGCCGCCAACCAGCAGGCCTGCCGCCAAAGCCTGAAGGACATCAATTAGAAGCCACTGCCAATCAGTCACGGTCGGATCCTTGGGCGTCAACCCGGAGTTCGGCGGCCGCTAAGAGCTCAGCGGCGTCGATGCCGCGTCGAAATTCGTCAGTAGACGAATTCTTCCCGCCCAGCGGCAACGCAAGTGCCTCGCCATCGACCGCGTTTTCTTATGAGGTCGAAATCGTGCGCCGCATGGCGACCATTTCTCAATTTCATGCCCCGTCCTCCCCGAGCGACGCTGGTGAGCGCACGATGGCTTAATTTTTCTACGCGCCCATTGTGTTGATACTTTTGCTCAGGTTACGGTTGATCCGTTCGAGCCGTCAAGGTTCGTCGGACGTCAGAGTTCGTTGCAATCGGGATTTCCATCCATGGCCGCGCTAACGTCGGACATTGCTGCATTCGTAACGTCGGTTGAAGCAGATGCGCTACCGGAGCGATGCAGCTATGGCGCACGCATCGGCATGATCGACTGCGTCGGCGTCATGATTGCCGGCGCTGGCGAGCCGGCCGTGCAGCTTATCGCCGCTACCGTCGCTGCCTCGACGCAAAACGAGGGCGCTCCGGAAATTCCCTCCGGTCGCAATCTGGCAGCAACCGACGCTGCCCTCGTCAACGGGGTTGCTGCCCACGCCCTCGACTACGACGATGTGGGCATGGATGGGCATCCCAGTGCAGTGCTCACGCCGCCCATCCTGGCCGAGGGCTGGTCGCTGGGCGTTAGCGGCAACGAGGCGATCGCAGCGTACGCAGTGGGTTACGAGGTCTGGGCGCTGTTGCAGGAAATCGAGCCCGGCCACCTGCATGAGCGCGGATTCCATCCAACGGCGATCTGGGGCGCTATCGCTGCCGCGGCGGCGTGCGCGCGTCTCAATCGGCTGACGCTGGAAGCGACACGCAATGCCATCGCCATCGCCGCTTCGCTCGCGGCCGGCGTCGTCGCCAATTTCGGCACGATGACGAAACCGCTGCACGTCGGGCGCACCGCGCAGGCTGGAGTGCTTGCCGCCCGCTTGGCCAGGTCAGGCTTCACCGGCTCGCCCGACGCGCTCGAACATTCGGCCGGTTTCATGCGCGCTCACTCACCTTCCGGAACTCCGGAGGTTGACCTTGGCAATTGGCAATTGGGCCGCGAATGGCGGCTACCGAAATACGGGATCAACATCAAGCGCTATCCAATGTGCTACGCAACCCACCGCTCAATCGACGCCATGCTCGACCTTATTCACGAGCACAACCTGTCGCCTGACGCCGTCGGCGAAGTGCATGTACGCATTGGCAGTACCCAGAGCGTGATGTTGCGAAATCACCACCCGCAGACCGCGCTGGAAGCAAAATTCAGCCTTGAATTCGCAATGGCCTCCGCGATGGTGGCGCGACGCGTCGGGCTTGCGGAGCTCGACGATGCCTTCGTGCGCCGTACCGACGTGATCGAAAACATGCGTAAGGTGAAATGCACCACAACCGAAGAAACCTTACCCGACATGCCGTTTGCGCCCGAGGACAATCTCAGTATCGTTCTCAAATCCGGTGAGGTAATTACGCATGCACCGGTGGCGCGTCCCAAAGGGAGCTGGCAGAAACCGCTGAGCGCTGATGAATTGCGTGACAAGTTTATCGATTGCGCGAAATCCGGCCTCGGCGAGCGAGGCGCCGATGCCGCGTTCCGGCACATGAATGGGATCGAGCGGCTTGCAAGCATACGGGGCCTGCCGCTGATGGCACGAATCTGACCCCGTAATCAGCTACGCCGGTTTGTCTATCTTGGGTTCTGCATCGATCCGCACAACCCAACCCTCGAGCCCCGGTCGCGCAGCCGGATAGCGGGTAAGCACCAGCGGATCGTGCCCAGGTACGATGTGGCCCATGGTCGGCGCCAACTTCTTGATCGTCGCATAGCCTTCCAACACATCGCCGACGTTGTAGGTCACGGGAAACACCCGGCCAGTTTCGATGTGGGCGTAGAGATGCGTTGCGTCGGACGCGATCACGACGTCGCCGCGTTTGGTCTTCACGCAGACGCATTGCAGGCCCTTGGAGTGGCCGCCGACCCTATGCACGGTGATGCCCGGTGCGATCTGACTGGCGCCGTCATGAAACTCAACTCTGCCTGCGAACACTTTGCGCACCATGGCGACAACGTCGTCGACTTCAAAAGGGAAACGCAGCAAAGTATGGCACATGCAGCGCCCAGTCGCATAACCCATCTCGACCTCCTGCAGATGATAACGCGCGCGCGGAAACAATTCGTGGTTGCCAGCATGGTCGTAGTGGAGGTGTGTGACGATAACGTTCTCAACCCTCTCCGGGTCGATCTCGATCGCTTTCAGCCCCTCTCTGATCGGATTCGTGACCTGGCGTTGGCGCTTCTGCGCCATGATCTCGTCGAAGCCAGTGTCAACGATGAAGGTGCTGTGCGCGCCGACGATCGCCCAGACAAAGTAATCGAGGGGCTGCGGAATATCGTGCGGATCGCCGCCGATGAAATTCTCCGACGATTTGCGGTGGTGGTGACCGTAACGAATGGCGTAGATGTCGTACACGTCGTCGGCCATGGTCTCACCCGGACTTCTTCGCGCGTACCTCGACGCCCGCCCAGCGCTCGACGCACTGAACGACGGTGGTGAAGTCCTTATCAGCCCCGAATTCGCTAGTCGAAAGCTGAAACATTTGACGGACCGCGTTGCCGACCCACATCGGTACCGCCATTGCTTCCGCCTCCTCCATGCATAGCCGCAAGTCCTTGTACATCAGCCCGTTGCTGAAGCCGTAGTCGAAGGTCCCTGGCAGGATGGCGCGGGGGAATTTGTCGCGGATCGCAGTATTGAGTCCGCTGCCGGCTTTGATGACCTCTATCATCACATTCGGATCGAGCCCCGCTTTAACCCCCATGACCATCACTTCAGAACTCGCTGCCATGGCAGTCGCGGACAGCATGTTGTTGGCGAGCTTCATCGTCTGGCCCATGCCGGGCTTTTCGCCGATAAAGAACACGTTACCGATGACCGCCAGCACCGGCTGCAATAACTCATAGTCGGCGCGCGGCCCCGCCACCATGACCGCGAGCGTGCCTTTCTCCGCGCCGCCGACGCCGCCGCTCACCGGGCTGTCGATTTGCACGATGTCGTGCAGCTTAAGTGCATCGGAGATGCGGATTGCCATCCGGGAACCGGTGGTTGAAAGATCGACGAAGCGGCGAACTTTCTTACCGCTAGCGACGCCATCGGGACCGGTCGCTACCGTGAAAACGACGTCTGGCGTCGGCAGACTGGCGAATATCGTTTCGACCCGGTCGGCGACCTCGCGCGGTGAAGAGGCTGCCGTCGCGCCCAGCGCCGTCATGCGAGAAATCATCTGCCCGCTAGTATCAAACACGACGAGCCGATGGCCCGCTTCGATTAAGCGGCGTCCCATCGGATAACCCATGTTGCCCAAGCCGATGAATCCGATATCCATGATTTCTTATCCGCCTGTTTGTGCGATCGACTAACGAAGAACGCGTACGCAGACGGTCGCATGCCGTGCGCATAAATGCTATTCAACCTCGCTCTTTTCCAATTGTGTGATGCTGGACAGCGAGAACGGGAGGAACCATGAAAGACTATCCAGGCTCCGCCTGGTTTGCTCGCTATCGCGAGCGAGTCAATGCCGATCCCGAACTCAAAGTGATCGGCGACTGGTTTACCACGACATTCGCACTGGCTTTCGGAGACAACCGCTATGCTCTGAAAGTCGAAAAGGGCTGTATCGTCGACGTCGTCGCCTCGCCGAAGTTCGATGTGCGCATCCTATTCGGATTTCGGGCGCCGGTTGAAGTCTGGCGCAAGTTCTTGAGCCCCAATCCGCCGCCATTATTCCACGACTTCTTCGCTATGCTGATGCGGGTACCAGAGTTCGTGCTTGAGGGCGATGGGCTGGTAGCAATGCAGAACGCCCGCGCTCTGCATCGCATGATGAACATCATGCGTGAGACGGGAGCGCCCAATGCCTGAATTTGAGCCGATCATCGGACGATTTTTCTGCGTCGGCATCGACGGCGCCGAGCATCGCATCTATGTCGAGGAAGCTGGCAAGGGACTCCCGTTGCTGTGCCTCCATACGGCCGGCGCCGATAGCCGACAATACCGCCATCTATTGAACGATACGGCGGTCACCGAGCGGTTCCGGGTTATTGCCTTCGACCTGCCATATCATGGCCGTTCGACGCCGCCCAACGGATGGTGGTTAAAAAAATACCGGTTAACGACGGCGTCATATCTCGAAATGGTCCGCGCGGTGTGGCTCACTCTCGGGCTCGAACGGCCGGTCGTGATGGGTTGCTCGATGGGCGGCGCCATCGCACTCAAGGTCGCCGCCGACTACCAGGACGAGCTCACCGGCATCATTGGACTGGAAAGCTCGGCCTACGCACCGGGACGCTACAACGAGCTGCTCCATCATCCCGCCATCCACGGCGGCGAGTTGGCAGCGAGCTACACCTACGGCCTCAACTCGCCGTTCAGTCCAGAAGCATCGCGGCGCGAAAACTGGTGGTACTACAGCCAGTCCGGACCGGGCGTCTATCAGGGCGACGTCTACTTCTACAGCGTAGATTGGGATGGTCGTGACGACATCAAGCGCATCGATACAAACCGCTGCAAAGTGGCGCTGCTCACCGGCGAATACGATTATTCCTGTACGCCGGAGATGAGCGAGGCGGTGGCCGCGGCCGTCCCCGGGTCGTGCCTTACCATCATGAGGGGCATGGGCCATTTT
>Ga0207428_10004662_pt1 | contig 12985 bp, 8 predicted proteins | sample RhiMethybrSRZTD1_FD_187600 | JGI IMG/M metagenome (GOLD analysis project Ga0207428, IMG submission 187600) | Populus rhizosphere microbial communities from Tennessee, USA - Rhizosphere MetaG P. TD hybrid SRZTD1 (SPAdes) (version 3) | ecosystem: Host-associated > Plants > Roots > Rhizosphere >... | reverse complement strand
ATCCAGAGCGTCGAGGAGCCGATCGAAGACCCGCCACCGTCGAAACGGCACGGCCAACAAATCCGCGAGGTGAAAGAAATGCGTCTCGACGGACTGAAAGTGTCGCCCTGCCAGCGCGATCTGTTCTCGTGACAGGATGTGCTCGACCTCCCACGCGGTCCGCATGTGCGGCGTCAGGCGTCGGTAGAGATGGAAGATCGGATTGTGCGCGAGCGCCTCGACGCAAAAGACCCGGCCCCCCGGCTTGAGGATTCGGCTCAGCTCCTTGAACGCCGCGCCCGGGTCGAGATGGTGGAGCACTCCATTGCAGAGGATCACGTCGAACGTTCGCTCGCTGAACGAGGTCCGTTCCGCGTCCGTGATGACGAAGCGGGCGCGAGCTCCGAGTCCCTCGTCGTCGAGCCGCGCGCGGGCCGCCCGAATCGATTGTGACGAGATGTCGATTCCGACGACCTCCGCGCCGCACCCGGCGATGAAGAGCGTATTGAGACCCGTTCCGCAGCAATAGTCCAGAACGCGGCGCCCAGGCGCGCAGTGCTCGCGAAGCCACGCATCCATGAAGCGCTTGCTCGCCCGATTCGCGGCGTAAAAACGCTGGTTGCGCGTGATGCGCTCGTACTCATCCGGGGCCGTGAGGCGAAGACGCTCTCGCCGGTCGTGGAAGGCCGCCTCCCGCGTCTTGCGCTCGGCGTCACTCATTTCACCGATCGCACCTTCGTGCCCTCGGCGAAATCGAGTGCCAGGACTCGCGAGCGGCCGTTCGCGTCGACCGCGATTTCGGCGGCCCCGGGCTGCGGCCCGACGCGCACTCTCAGCGACACGTCCACCGGTTGATCGCGAAACGGATACAGGAGCGTGACGAAGGTGACCGGCGCCGGGGTTGGTTGCGTGCGATACCACACGGTCGGCGTTGGTATCAGGTCGCCGTACTGCGGAGACGTCCAGCCACTGATCGGATCCATCGAGCCTTTGAGGATGCGCGGCTTCTCGTCCACGGCTCCCACGATCGCGTGCGAGAGGACGAGGCCGGCGCGCGCCTCCGCGGATCGGAACACGATCCGGTCCGCTACCAGACTCGCGTCTCCCTGTCCCAACTGCACGAGGTTGTCGTAGGCGTGCGGCCGGCTGTCTCGCGGGAAAAGGCGATCGACGACCAGGAAGAAGGTCCGATCGACGAACAGGACGTCTCGATACTGTGAAACCAGCGGCCGGCTCGCACCACCCTTCCAGGGCCCATGAAAACGGCCGCTGGCGTACTCCACGCCTCCGGACGCGTTGAGCAGTGGGCCGAGGTCCTCTTGTGGCCGCCACGTCGCCGGCCCCAGGCTCTCTCGATCCTGTCCCTTGCCATCCACCAGGACGGTGCTATGTCCTTCGGAGCTGGCCGTGTAGACGTCGATCGGCCGCATCACGTACGAATGACGGCCCGGGTCGATGGCGAGGTACGCGCCGAAAGCATTCAACTGGTAGGACAGCTTGTCTTCGTGGGGCAGCCGCCCCATCGGCCCGACGTCGAAGAGCAAGTAGACGGCCGAGGCCTCCCAGCCGCTCCTGAATGCGACGTGTCCGGCGTACCGGTGCTCGCTCGAACGATACCGAGGCGGCGCGCCGGCGCCGCCATCGGTGGCCAGGAACGTGAATTCCGATCGCTGGGGGAACAACTCCTGGGCCATCGCGAAGAGCGGGCGGAGATCAGTGCGGGACGACCATTTGAGAACCGGGACACCGCGCTGGGGATTGGACGTTCTGAGCAGGTAGTCGAGTCCGCGCTCGAGCTCGGCCAGGTAGCTCGTGTCTACCGGAACCCCGTTCCGCCGTTGCAACAAGAGCGGCCAGGCTAGGGATCGCAGCGTCACCCACTGGTAGTGAGGCGAAAGATGCACGTGGGCGCCGTCGGGCGCGAACTGGTCGCGCGCGGACTCCGCGAGGTTTCGCCACGCGGTGTCGCGCCATCGTCCGCTGCGGGCGAATTCGGGGAACAGGGTCCCGGTCGTGACCAGCGCTCGATTGCCGATGACGAAGCGGTCGTCGCCCGGCTCGAGCGTTGCGAGGACGTACTCCGCCTGGTTGTGGATCTGGCGCAGCATCGCGATCTTGAGGTCGTCGGGCCAGGCGGGGCTCTTTCGTAGGGCGAAGAAGGCGTACGGCCACGGCACGTTGAGGCGCTCGGCACTGTTGAGATTGAACGAGCGTGGCATCCAAAGATGTTGCCGCCCCGCGCGGAAGAAGGTTCGGCCCTGGAGATACTTCGACTCGGTCGAATGCTCGATCCAATCGCGGAGGAGCCTGACGCAGGCGTCGACGTACTTGCGCTCGCCGCTTCTCTGGTGTGCGGACACCAGCTCCGATACCCAGCCCTGTCGGGCCAGGTTGATCGTCGTCTCGTAGTCGCCGAACGGGTCGGCATCCCAGTCGTATGGCGTGTTGACGACGAACGGGGGGAATCCCGACAGATGAGGAATTCGTCCGGCCGCGATGTCTTCGGCACGAGCTCGGTTGTCGCCGAGCTCAACCGGGAGCGGGAGGGGCTGCGGCCGATTGTCGTAGTAGGCCAGAAGAGCTTTGAGGGCCTCGCTGGTCCGATCGGCTCGGACCAGCTTTGCGACGGCCGACAATTCAGGCCGGCGGAGATCGAAGGCTGCGAGCAGTTGCTCAGGCGATGTGATCGGCTGAAAGCCGGCGGGCGCAGTGACCTGGGCTCCCACGCTGGCGGTTGCGGCGGCGAGGAGCCCCAGTCCGACGAACAGACATCCCAGCCGTGCCACTGCTCGTAGACGGTTATTTCGTCGCAACGAGATGAGCCGAGGGCAATCCGTCCACGGTGAGGGACTGAAAGAGCGCGGTCAGCTTCGCCGCGCTCGCCTGGATGTCGAACTCGTGGATCTGACGGTCGGCCGCGGAGACCGTCTGCGTCACATGAGCGGGATCTTCGAGGAGCTCGGCGATCCGTTGCGCGATCTCCTCGATGCGGCCCGGGCGGGCGAGTCGAATGCCGTGTCCACCGGCGGCCATCTCCACGATGCCCGGCACCGCATAAGCGACACACGGGATCCCGAGTGCCATCGCCTCCTTGAGCGTGTTCGGATAGAACTCGGAGAGCGAGGTCAGCATGAGCACCTTGAACCCGGCGATGGCTTCGAGAGTGTCGGCGTGACCGAGTCGCCCCAAGAATCGCACCCGGTCGACGATGCCGAGGGTGCGCGCCAGATTCTCCAGCGCGGCGCGTTCCGGGCCGTCCCCGACGATATGTAGCTCGAGGAAGGGTCGCCGCTGGCTCACCAACTTGAACGCCCGCAGCGCATGGTCCACTGACTTGTATGGGGCGAGGGTGCACACGACTCCGAGGCGCTCTTCGAATTGAGGCCCGGCGTGCGATAGACCGCGAATCTTCGACGCCCGCGCCAGATCGACGCCGCGCCGGATCACGGCGATCGGCGTCTCAGTCCGGAGTCGGAGATTGCGAATATCGTCGACGTGCCCCTCATAGTGCGTCGTCAGGCAATCGGCGTAGGCCAGCAATCGTCGCTGCGACGGAATGCTCCGGCGCACGGAATAGGCTCCGAGAAAAATGGAGAGTCGGCACGCCGGCGCGCCGATCTTGACGATCGGCGCGACAAAGCTTGGATAGTGGCCCCAGAACACATGCACGACGTCGACTCGACGCTGGATGACGAGGGCGAGCAGAGCGGGCGCCTTCAGCAACACGAACGCTGACTTGACCAGATGGAGGGGGCTGAGGATGTTGTCGCGGACGAGCCAGGCAACCTGCATGGTGAATGCAACCGGATGGCGCGCCGCGAACCACAGGAGACTCCGCCACACCCGCGCCTGGCGAAACGACAAAAGCTCAGCGGCTTGAGTCGCGATGCCCCATGCCCTGAGTCGCTCGCGCAGGCGTCGCGGATCGCCCCGCAAGGCGACGGGGATCACGTCGACGCCTTGGTCGGTCACCGCATTCACCTCCGCGACCGCGAAGGTCTCGGCGGGGTACTGGGAGAAGAGATAAATTACCCGGATCTGTCGTACTCCATCCACCGGTCGATGACCAGCATCGTGAGGACGATGCGTGGATCGACGACGGAGATCGAGCTGTCTTGAATGCGTCGCAAGAGCGCCGGATTCCACAGCATCCGGCCGGGCGCGCGAGGATCGGTCAGACGCGCCCGAATGTCGTCCCATCCGTCGCTCACGAGTCGTGTAAGTGGAATGCCGAACCCGCGCTTTGGTTTCGCGGCCGCGCCCACCACCCCAAGCTCCGCGGCGATCTTCCGCAACGGCGCCTTGCCGCGCCATGATTCGATCAACGCGGCGTCGGAGTAGTACGCGCAGGTCGAGACGACCGGGGGCGTCAGGTACGGCACCCTGCCCTCGACGCCGAACGCCATGCTGACCTTGTCGAGATGATTCAGATTCTGATCCGGCAGGTACGAGTTGAAATCGAGATGCATCGCCCGCCGCAGCCCGCTCGCGCCGGCGCTGTCGCCGGCGATGTTCATGAGCGGGTCGAACAGATCCTCGAGCGACGTGTTGGCCAGTTCCGGCACCAGGACCTCGTGGAGATCGGCCGGGCATAACACGCACTGCAGCAAAATCGGCCAGTAGTCTGGGCGCTCACGGAAGATCTTGTGGATTCTATTTAGGTCGCCGCCGAACCAGGCCGCCGCCAGCGAAATGATTCGAGCGAGCCGTGGGCGGTCCAGGAGCGTCGCGGCCACGATGTGCCGACGATAGCCGGCCAAGAGCTCGTCGGCGCCGTGCCCCGACAGCATGACGTAGCGGCCTTCCGCTCGTGCGCGCTCCGCGATCCGAAGGAACGCGATTGCCGCTGGATCTGCGACGGGCTCGCCGATGGCGCCGACCATCCGATCGACAACTGGAACGAGTGCTCCGGTGAACTCGACCTCACTGACCTCGAATCCGAGACGCCGCGCGGCCTCGAGCGTCACATCGCGGTCGTCGAGACGATCCGCCGAATCGGCCATCTGCGAAACGAACGAGAACAGGCGAACAGGTCTCGTCGACTCTTCGGATACGAGGCGTGCCAGTACGGACGAGTCGAGGCCGCCGGAGAAGGCAAGGCCGACCGGAACGTCGGCGGTCAAATGCTCACGAACGGAAGATCGCAGGTCGTCGGTGAGGACGGTCGTTTCTGGCGAGCGGGTCAGGGATCCGGGGCCGCGAAGGTCCGGCAAGATCGGCCCAAAGGGCAGCAGGGTAATTTTCCCGTCGGGGTCGATTCGTCCCACCTCGCCCGGGGCCACCCGCCGGACTTCGCGCAACCCGAAGCGAGGACCCGGCGGGTAGAGAAGCATGAGGGCACGGAGGAGCGACAGCATATCGATCGACGTCGCTCCCAGGCCGCGAAGCACATCGGGTTCCGAGGCGAGCGCGACCCCGTCGTCCAGCTCGCGAAGGTAGAGAGGCTTGATGCCGATAGGGTCGCGCGCATAGAAGGTCTCGCCGGACCGAGTGTCGTGAAGCACGAACGCATACATGCCGCGCAAGCGCGCCAGCATCCGTAAGCCTTCGCGACGATACAGAGTGAGGAGGACCTCTGTGTCAGTCTCGGTCCGGAACGTGTGCCCCTGGGCTCGGAGCTGCTCTCGTAGCTCTCGGAAGTTGAAGATCTCGCCGTTGTAGGTGATCCACGCCGTCCCCGTCTCGTCGGACATCGGCTGGGCGCCGGCCGGGCTCAGGTCGAGAATCGCCAGACGCCGGTGACCTAAGCCAACGCGGCCGCCGTTCAGTAGCGTGGTCCCGTGGCCGTCGGGTCCGCGATGCGCGAGCCGAGACGTCAGCTCCTCGAGCTGAGTCAACGCGACTCCGCTCCGCCGGACGAGACCGACAATGCCGCACACGGCGCTCTATGCTCCCCTGGACAGTGCTGCCGCTGGCTGACCCGGTTCGGATCCCCCGCCGGGTGCCGCGGCCGCGGCCGGGGCTACCCCGTCACGAAGCTCATGAACAGTCCGACGCAGGTCCGCCGGCGCTTCGAGACGCGTCAGGACTGCCTCGACTCCGCGAAGGGACGCCCGACGCGACACCGCGCGCACGAGCGTCAGGCCGAGGATCTCGAGATCCAGGCGAAGGCCGCGCTCACGAACGTAGAGAAGTCCCAGGCGGCTCTTCCACGGACGGATGCGAAGGCCATAGTCGCCGTTTGGGTCCGTGCTCGCCGCGAGGACTTTGTCCAGATCGGCGAAGACGATCGACGCGAGGTCCGTGAGTCCGGGGCGGACGGTCAATTGCTCTCGTTCGCTGGGGGTGTAGCGCGCGACCTCTCGGGGCACGTTTGGTCGAGGGCCGACGAGAGCCATGTGTCCGGCCGCTACGTTCCAGAGCTGAGGCAGCTCATCGACTTTCAATCGGCGCAGCATGCCGCCGACGCGGGTGACTCGTGGGTCGGATGCGACGGTGGTATCGACGCCGCTATCGCTCGCTCCGATCACCATCGATCGCAGCTTGACGAGCCGAAAGGGAACACCATCGCGTCCGATTCGAGGCGACACGTAGAGTGGCGAGCCGCGATCCTGCAGCCACACCGCAATCGAAGAGAGGATGAGGATTGGAGCGAACACGAGGAGCCCGAGGCTCGCGGCTACAGCGTCGAGCGCGCGTCGCACACCGCGGACCCGCCGGATGCTTCCGAGCCGGGCCACTCTCCTCGGGAACTCAGCTGATCGAGCGCCGCCATGTCGCCTTCATTGAGCCGTAGATCGACCGCCTCGGCGTTCTCGCGGGCTTGTCTACGGCTCTTGGCGCCAACCAGCGCCACGGAAAAGTCGAAGTGACTGAGGATCCAGCGGATCGAGACCTGAGCGGGCGTCGCCGCCGGATATCCGAGCGCCAAGTCTCGAATCCCTTCGACGAGACGCAGGTTCTGCTTGAGCCGGTCACCGTGAAAGTTCACGTAGGTCGGGCGACGGCGCCGATCTCCATCGCTCAGCGTGGCAGTGCCCGCATACTTGCCGCCGAGCACGCCCTGGCCGAGACTTCCCCAGGATAGGAATCCCACGTCCCATTGATTCCGCATCGACTCGATTCGGTCCTGGTTCTGGCGATTGGCGAAGCTGAACTCGAAAGAGCAGCTCACGAATCCCGCCGGTCGAATCGGGAGCGCTTCAGCCGTTATCAGCTCGTTGCTCACGCCGTAGCTGCGAATGACGCCCGTCTCCCGCTTCCGCTCCAGTCGGGAAAAGATCTCTGCCCATGGCGTCCTGCCGTCCCAGTAGTGGACTTGGTAGAGATCGATGTAGTCCGTGTGAAGCCGCCGAAGGCTGGCGACGAGTGCGCTCTCAAACCACGCGGCCGAGTTGTCGCGGAACGCAACACCGGCCCGGTCGAGCCGAACTCCGAATTTTGTGGCAATCGCGACGTCTTTGCGGCGAGCGCCGAGAGCACGCGCGAGCCGGATTTCAGAGAGGCCCTTGCCATAGCAGTCGGCTGTGTCGAAGAGTGTGACGCCGAGGTCGGCGGCGAGCTCGATCGCCTTCGCCATCTCCCTGGGATCGGAGGGCCCCCAGGCATGACCGCCGAGCGCGTCACACCCAAAGCCAAGTCTCGAGACCTTTAGGTCGCCGAGATTGATGTACTCCACTATGCGTGTGTCATGAAGCGCAGCCAGGTTTTGGCGACAGTCGTATAGGACCTACGATGTCGTGCGGGATCGGTGAGGATAGCTTCGCACTCTCGGTCCAGCCGACGCCAATGGCGTCGGCTGGACCGAAAACGAGTCTATTTGAACAGCGCTTTGCCTGTCAATGTTACTGGAGGGTCAGGAGCACCAGGACCTCTCCCTGGCCTTCGGCGAGCGATTCCAGAGCCTTACCGATGACGGTGCCGGGCCGGTGGATGGCGACCTCGCCCACCTTGAGTGGCTCTGACCGCATCGCGTGCCCCGGAGTCGGACTGCTAACCAAAAGATCGCCGGCGTTCACCGCCCCGAAGCTGGCGTCGACCATGACCTTCACGCGACCGCTGTGGGCTACGATGACCTTGTCATCACCGCCCTCGCCGAGCAACACACCCGGTCGCTCGGAGACGACGCCGGCCACGCGGTGATCGTAAGCTTCATTGCTCGCCTGAACCCGATTGGTGTGAACAGAGTCGATCACGACCAGAACCCCCGGCGCGAGCTTCGTCACGGCCGGTACCCATTCCGCGACGTCCTGGTACTTCGCTCCGATGTTGCCGTCGACCCGCACGTCACCCGCGACGTGAAACTTGGCGGCTGGGTTGATCGTGCCGATTCCGACATTGCCGCTGTCCGCCAAGGTGAGCTGCGGAACGTACGTGCCGCTCCCCATCACCCGCTTGCCGAGGGTAAATCGCCAACCGGTGTTGTCAGTGTCATAGAACAACGCACCGGAATCCGGAGCCCCGAGTCCGCCCTTGAAACCGGTCGTCAAGCTCCCCGTCATGATCGAGAAAGCTTCCCTGGGATTGGTTGTGCCAATGCCCACGTTGCCGCTGTCGAGGATCGTAAATTGCGGCACGTAGGCGCCGTTGCCGGTGCGACGCTTGCCGATGGTAAAGCGCCACCCCGAATCGTCGGTCTCGTAGAACAGGCTGGCTGCATCGGGAGGAACCAACGCGCCCTTGAAGCCCGTGGCGAGTGTGTTGGATTGAACCGTGAAGCGTTCAGCCGGCGACGCGGTACCGACACCGACGTTCCCTGACGTCGGCCACGAATTCTGGGCGAATGCGGGGTCGACAGAGACCACACCCAAGGCCGCCACCGCCGAGGCAAGCATGCATCGGGTAATCCCGCGACGCGATGTCCACATGACTTGTTCCTCCTGATCCGCCCTAAGGGTTTGAGCTAGGGCCCGAGTACGTTGAGCGATCACCCTCTCGGGCTAGGCGTGCACCGTGCGATTGACACGGGCCACGACGCATCACTGGGAGCGGCAATAGTTGTGCCATGAAATCTCACACCGACTCAACAATAGTTCTTCGATACTTGCGCGATCAAGAGTCAACGTCGTCGTGGCAAGCTCAGAACGCTTAGGTGTCACCGTGACATCGCGCGCAGATAGCACCGATCGGTTCCTCGAGCATTCGTGGCCACGGACGAACTACCGAAACGACCGCGTCAGCTCCACCCGCACGAGCTGATCGATCCCGTCGTCGCCCGCCCTGAAGTTCCGATTCTTCACGTCGCTGACCATGTACTGAGCGAAGACCGAATAGCGGTCCCAGAACCGATAGGAGACGTCCAAGGCGCCGCCCAGGCGCTCCTCTTGGGGACCCGAGAAATTAAAGGCAGTGTTCCCGATGATCGCCCGATCGAAATCGACGCCGAACATCAGATCCGGCGTCACCCGCGCCGTCACCCGCGCGAAGTAGTCTCGGCCGTCGGTCCCGACCGCGCTCCCGATGACGTGGCCGCGCGTCCAGTAGCCGCTGGTGAACTGGTCGTGATTGTACGACTGCCTCGACGTCCGGGCGTACTCGAAGCGCGCCTCCAGCCACTCCTGGCCGAACAGGCCGAGAAAGTGGATACCGCCCACGCCGCCGGCCGTGCTGCCCGCCGGCAGGAAATTCGTCGCGAGAAAGTGGCCAAAGCCGCTGCTCGGGCCGCATTCACCGCAGGTGTCGTCCCAGTAGAACTCGCCGTAGAGCCGCACGTCCCGGCTCGGGAAGTAGTAGCGATCCAGGTTGCGAAACCTGAGCTCGCCGTCGACGCTGAAGAGGTTGTTGGTCCGCTCCTCCGGGTTCTCGCGGACGTCGCCGAACTGAGGATTGAAGATGGCCGCGGGGTACTTGCTGACGGGCAGCCACGGGTCACCCCCGTCGAACATGACCGCTCGGCTCCCGCCGAGCTCGATCCAGGTGGCGGGCGAGAAGGTCAGGCGCATCCCCGAAACCTTGGCATACCGATGATCCCGGCGCTCCTCGAGCTGAGCCAGGAAGATCAGTGCCTTCATGGGCCCGACCCACTCGCCGATCCACGGCAGCAGGAACGGCTCGGCCGAGCCCAGCCGGACCTGATCGAGCGGGGCGGCATTGTTCGAGAAGAGCATGTTGTGGCGGTAGCCGGGGCCCCAGGAGAGGTTCTCGCGGCCGACCATGAGCTCGATGTTCCACAAGGTGAGCTTCGCGTAGCCCGTGATGAGCCGCGCCGCGGTGTAGTCCTGGTTCGCCAGGAGCTCGGGCTGGACGTAGAAGCTCAGAAAGTCGCTGATCTGCATCCGGCTGTCGAACGTGAGCCCCATGTTGAACGTGCGTTTGACCGAGCTCCCCTGCTCGTTCACTAGGGAGAAACCGTGCGTGGCGAGCGCACTGAACACCTGGGCGCGGTCCACCGGAGTGAATGAGAACGTCCCGGGCGGCTGGACGCCTTCGGTCACCTGCACGCCGAGCGCGGCAAGCTCGACCTTGAACTCGTCGATCAGGCGGTTCAGCACGGGCTCGAGATCGCGTCGGAGATTGAGCCCTTCCTCGTCGCGGCGGATCTTCGCGATCGCCCGGGCCACGATGCGCGCCACCTCGATGCGGCTCATCGGCTTGGTGTTCAAGAGCGTGCGGTCGGCGAGGCCGGCGGTGACCAGGCGCTCCAGATCGTCGTACACGGCGTCGCGATACTGCGAGAAGCCGCCCCAGTTCTTCAGCGGCACGTCCGTGCGATCTAGCGTCTGAGCCTCGGCGAAAGAAACGAGCGCCGCGACGACCACGAGCGCGATCACGAGCCACGGCCGCGCGAGGCTCCGGGCAAACATGAGCGCCTAGCATAGCCCAACGGAGGGTATGATCCCGAACTCCGGCGGCGTACCTCCTCATCGAGGGGTGAGGCGCGGCGCCGGGGCAATGAGCTATCCTCTCTAATCTCTCGAAAGCATGGTGGGAGCGGTGAGGAACAGGACGCGCGTCTCGTTTGCCCTTCTAACCATCGGCGCGCTTCTGATTACCGGTTGTGCCACCACAGAAAGCACACACGGGACAACCCTGTGGGGAGGCGGAGCCGGGGCGGGCCAGGTAACCATCTACCGCATCTCAGAAGAAACGGCCTTCACGACTGCTCTGGACGCATACGCCGTTCTCGCGCCCAAGCAAGGCGTCGACGACATTGTTGTCGCGAGTCGACGCGGCTACAACGCAGACGTCGACTACGGCACGAACCGGTGGTACCACCGAATCCTGGTAGTACCCGCCATCGGAACCGATGCCAGCGGAAAAGAGGTTCATGGGTATTGGTACGATTATTCGGGCGGCGGCGACATCTGGATGACCCGCGAGAAGAAGCAGTTGGGATTTCTCGACTTTATCCGTGCACGACTCGACGCGACAGGAACAGCGGTAGCCGTCACCGATCTGCGAGACGGCCATTATGAGACGGACGGGCACGCCTATCTGGGTATGAAACGAGATGCCCGCGACATCAGGCCGGACGCGCGCCCCCGTTGATGCGACGTGATGCCGATCCAGATCGACCACGCGAAGCGGACGGCCAGCAGCGCCAACATGAATTAGCCGAGGCTGCGCCGCCGCTTCACGCCAGCTGCTTGGCCTTCGCGCACCGTTTCCTGACCAGCTCGCGCATCTTGTTCGAGCGCGCGGTCGGACTATGATCCCGAAATCCGCCGTGCACATCCTGCTGGCCGTGAGTCTGTTGCTGTTCCTTCCCAAGCTCGGCATGCCGCTGCTCGATCCGGACGAGGGCCTCTACGCGGAGATCGCCCGCGAAATGGTGACCCGCGGCGACTGGGTGATCCCCCACGTGAACGGGCTTCCCTATATGGAAAAGCCGCCGCTCTACTTCTGGCTCACCGCCTCGACGTTTCGCCTGTTCGGTCCATCCGAATGGGCGACACGCCTGTGGTCGGCGATCTCGGCCCTGGGCACGGTGCTCCTGACGTGGCGCATCGGGCGCCGCCTCTACGGCGCGCAAGCGGGACTTCTCGCGGGTGTCGTGGTCGCTACGGTCGTGGGCAACGCGCTCTACGTCCGGCGGGCGTCGACGGACCAGCTGTTCGTGTTCTGCCTCACCTTGGCGATGTACGGGTTTCTTCGCGACGTCGAGCGGCCCGATCGGGGGCGCGCGCGGTTTCTCTTCGTCTACGTGGGCGCGGCCCTCGGGGTCCTGGCCAAGGGGTTCATCGGTCTCGTTTTCCCGGTGCTGATCATCGGCCTCGGGTTGCTCGCGGTCGGGCGATTCGGTGCGCGCCCGGCGATGTCGCCGGGCTGGCGCGAGCTCAATCTGGCGCGCGGCCTGGCCCTGTTCGCCGCGATCGCCGTGCCGTGGCACGCGCTGGTCGCCTGGCGCTCGCCGATGCTCTTCAACTTCTACGTCGTGGACAATCACCTGCTGCGGTTCCTGAACGCGCGACGCTACGTGGAGGACGACGTGCCGAGCTCGACGCTCGCGTTTCTGGTCGCGAGCTTCCTCTGGGCGTTTCCCTGGAGCGTCTTCGCTCTGGCGCGCTGCGGCTCGGACTCGTCGCGGCGCGCTCAAGACCTGCCCCCGCCTGAGCCGGGCTCATCGCCGTACGCCCGCTGGCGGCCCGTGATCGTCATCTGGCTCGTCGCCATCGTCGGGCTCTTCGCGGCCTCCCGGTTCAAGCACGAGTACTACGCGCTGCCGGCCTTCCCCGCACTGGCGGTGCTCGTCGGCGCCGCGTGGGCCGGCGGGCGCGATATCGGCCGCTGGCTCGTGATCGGGCTCGTCGGATGCGGTGCGGTGGGCGCCTGGGCCTTGTGGACCGGGGCGGCGCTGACGCCGGGGCAGGCGTTGACCGGCCTGGCCGAGCTCAACGCCTACTATCGGATCCTGCGTGACCAGGGCGCTGCCTTCCCATTCCCGTCCGCGCGCCCCTTCGGTGAGCTGCTGCAATGGCTCGGGATAGTGTTGATCGCGGGCTGGGGCCTCGCCACCCTGTGCTGGTTTCGGGCCTGGCGTCGCGGGGCGTTCGTGGCCCTCGTCGGCGTGGCGGGGGTCATCACCGTCCTGATCTTCAGGCTGCTCGACGTGGTCCAGCCCATCCAC
>Ga0207428_10004653_pt1 | contig 12999 bp, 11 predicted proteins | sample RhiMethybrSRZTD1_FD_187600 | JGI IMG/M metagenome (GOLD analysis project Ga0207428, IMG submission 187600) | Populus rhizosphere microbial communities from Tennessee, USA - Rhizosphere MetaG P. TD hybrid SRZTD1 (SPAdes) (version 3) | ecosystem: Host-associated > Plants > Roots > Rhizosphere >... | reverse complement strand
GGATCGCCGCCGTGAGCCCGTAGGGGGAGTCGTTCACGAGCGCGATCGCGTGATCGAGGTCGTGCGCCCGGTAGAGCGTGGTCACCGGCCCGAAGAGCTCCGTGCGCGAGATCTCCGCCTCGGGGCCTACACCGTCGACCACGGTCGGCGGCAGGTACCAGCCCGGCCCGTCAGCCCGCTCGCCGCCGCAGAGGACGCGCGCCCCCACCGCCGTCGCCCGCTCCAGCGCCGCGAGGATGCGGTCGAGGCTCTCCTCGCTGATGACGGGCTCGGGGGCGAGCGCCGCGGCGCCCTCGAGCAGCCGCGCGCCGAAGTCGTCGTAGACACCGTCCAGAACGACGACGCGGCTCGCGGCCGCGCAGCGCTGACCCGCGTTCGAGAACGCGGACGCGAGCGCCCAGCGGACGGCGTTCTCGAGGTCGGCGTCGTCGCAGACCACCAGCGCGTTCTTGCCGCCAAGCTCGAGGCAGACCTTGGCGAGCCGCGCTCCTGCCTTCTCGTTGATCCACCGACCCGTCGCAGCCGAGCCGGTGAAGCTGACGAGCTCGACAGCGGCGTGCTCCACGAGCGCTGCCCCGGCCTCGGCGCCGAGGCCCTGGACGACGTTGAGGACGCCCGGCGGGATCCCCGCCTCGTGCGCGAGCTCGCCGAAGAGCCGGGCGGAGGCAGGCGTATGCTCGGACGGCTTCACCACCGCCGCGTTCCCGCACAGGAGTGCGGGGAACGCCTTCCAGGCGACGTTCGGCAGGGGCGTGTTGAAGCTCATGATCAGGCCGGCGACGCCGAGCGGCTGGCGCACCGTCAGCACCGTGCGGTGCGGCATGCTCGCGGTCGTCGTGCGGCCGTACGAGCGCCGGCCCTCGCCGGCGACGAAAAGCCCCATCTCGACCGCCGCGTCCGTCTCCCCGAGCGCGAGCTCGCGTGGCTTGCCCGTCTCCTCGACCACGACGGCCGATGCCTCCTCGCGGCGCTCGCGCAGCAGGAGGGCGAGGTCGCGCAGCATGTCGCCGCGCTCGACAGCGGTGCGCGCGGCCCACTCGGGCTGGGCCGCGCGTGCCGCGGCCACTGCACGGTCGACGTCCTCGGCCCCCGAGCGCGCGACCCGGCAGAGGAGGCTCCCGTCCGCGGGCCGCAGCTTGTCGAGCCACTCGCCGGACGCGGCCGGCGAGCTCTCGCCGGCGACGAGGTTCGTGACGTCCTCGCCTGCTACCAAGCCGACCAGCCGCCGTCGACGACGACGTTCGCGCCCGTGACGTACGAGGACGCGTCGGAGGCGAGGAAGACGAGAGCTCCGAGCGCCTCGTCTGCATCGAGCATCCGGCCGAGCGGCACCCGGGCCGTGTACGCGTCCAGGAAGTCCTGCGGCTGGTCGTTCCAGACGCCGGCCAGCGTCAGCGTGTTGACGCGGACGCCCGCCTTCGCCCAGTACGTCGCCAGGTAGCGCGTGAGATTCAGGACCGCGGACTTCGAGACCGAGTACGCGACCGGCTTCACGAACGTCTCGCCCCCCGCGCGCCGGAAGTCGTACAGGTCCTGGACCGGGGACAGGAGCCCGTAGATCGAGGACACGTTGACGACCGACCCGCGACCCTCCCGCGCCATCGCGCCTCCGACCACCTGGCAGCAGAGGAATGTGCCCTTCACGTTCACGTCGAGCACGGCGTCGAACGACTCCTCGGGGTACGTCTCGAACGGGCCGACCTCCTCCGCGGGTGCATCGGGCGGCGAGTCGAGGGCCGCGTTGTTGACGAGCAGGTGCGGGACACCCCACTCGCCCTCGACCTCGGCGACCACCGCCTCGATCTCGACCCGGTCGGTCACGTCGACCCGGTAGGCGCGCGCGCCCTCGGGCACGTCGCCTCCCGCGACGTCGAACACGGCCACCCGCATCCCGCGCTCGGCCAGCCCGGCCGTGTACACGGAGCCGAGCTGCCCCATCCCGCCGGTGACGACCGCGACGCGGCCCTCGAGGTCGAAGAGCGGGTCGTTCACGCAGCCTCCTTCTTCGCCCGCCAGACGGCGTCGCAGAGCTCGCGGACGCAGCCGTAGCCGCCGGGCCGCGTGAGCACGAGCCCGGCGAGCGGGACGACCTCGGGCCACGCATCCGCCGGGACGACCGGGAGGCCGACCGCCTCCAGGCAGTCGGCGTCGTTCACGTCGTTGCCGAGGTACGCGGTCTCCTCGAGGCCGACGCCGCGGCGCGACGCCTCTTCCTGCAGGACGGGCAGCTTGTCGTCGACGCCCTGGATGCAGGTCGCTCCGATCTTGCGCGCGCGTGCGCCGACCGCTGCGTTCACCTCGGTCGAGAGAATCAGGTGCTCGACGCCGACCGCCGCCAGGCGCCGGAGCCCGAGTGCGTCGCCCCGCCAGCAGGCGACGCTCTCCTCGCCGTGCTCGTTCGTCCACACGCGGTTGTCGGTGAACACTCCGTCGAAGTCGAAGACCGCGAAGCGGACCGCGTGGAGCTCGATCACTGCTCGCGTGCGGCGACGGGCTTCGCGGCGAGCTCGACGTCCTCGAGCGCGACGTCCTCCTGGGCGGAGAGGGGACGCTGGAGGGCCCCGCCGAGCAGCCGGTCGAGCTCGTAGGGAGGGAGGCCTCCGTCCGCAGGCGAGCGGGCCTCGAGGTCCCCCGGCCCCAGCACGTGGCCGGCGGGGAGGTCTCGCGCGGCGACGAGCTTCTTGCCCATCTTCTGGAGCGGGCGCTCCTCGCTCGGCAGGCGCCGCTTGACGCCGTCTCCGAGCGCAGCGGGGACGCGATGGAGGTCGCGCACGAACCGGCGCATCCCGTCCGGCATCAGCGAGTACGCGTGGTCGGTGCCCTTCCACGCGTGGTTCAGCGTGAAGTGCTTCTCGAAGGCGCGCGCGCCGAGCATGAACGCGACGGGCGCCATCGCGATCCCGTTGTGGTGGTCGGAGAGCCCGATCACGAAGTCGGGGTAGCGCTCCTTGAGCACGGCGATCACCGAGAGGTTGAGGTCGTCGACCTCCGCCGGATACGACGCGGTGCAGTGGAGCACGCAGAGCTTCGTGTTCACGGTCGCGATCGCGTCGACGGCGCGATCGATGTCCTCGAGGGTCCCGCCGCCGGTCGAGAGGAAGAGCGGCGTGCCGAACGAGGCGACGTAGCGCAGGAAGGGAGTGTTCGAAAGATCGCCCGAGGCGAACTTGAACGCGTCCACGCCGAGCTCGGCGAGGAAGTCGGCGCTCGGCTCGTCGAACGCGGCCGCGACGAACGCGAGCCCCTCCTCCCGCGCGTAGCGGCTCAGCTCGAACCAGTCGCTCTTCCCGAGCTCGACGGCCTCCCGGTGCTCCCCGTACGTCCGCCCGAAGCTGTTCTCGTTGTCGTACGGCGAGTCGTAGAACGCACGCGTGAAGAGGCGCTGGTTGTCGCGCTTCTGGAGCTTCACCGCGTCGACCCCGCACTCGCGCGCCGCGCGGACCAGCTCCTTCGCCTTCTCGAGCTCCCCCTGGTGGTTGTGGCCGATCTCGGCGAGGACGTAGGCGGGCTCGTCGTCGGCGATCCGGCGTCCGTTCACGTGGAGCTCCGGCACGCGCCCGATGGTACTCAGCCCGCCCGCTCGAGCGTCACCTCGAACCCCGCCGAGCGTGCCTGCTCGACGAACTCGCGGCCGACCTCGAGCGTCGGGATTCCCGGAAGGTAGACCTTCGCGAGCCCACACGCGTCCCGGATGACCTCGGTCCCCGGGAAGCCGACGGCGAGGGCGCGACCTTGCAGCTCGGCCGCCTCCTGCTCCGTCGCGAAGCGGCCGAACACCGCCTCGATCTCCGCTCCGTCGACGGCCTCGCGGACGCAGTCCTCACGGGACGGAAACCGCGGAGGGCCCCCGGCGAGGACTGCGATTGGGTAGGCGAGGCACGCGGCGGCGGCGAGCACGACCACGAGCCGGCGGCCGGTCACGCGACCTCCCGCTCGGCCCGATCGGCACCGCGCCAGGCGGCGTCGAGGAGGAGCGGAACCAGCGCGGCCGAGAGCACGACGAGCGAGCCGCACAGGCGGACGATCGGGTTCACGCCCTCGTCCTGCACGAACGGGAGCTCGAGCTCGGTGAACGACCACAGCACCCAGACGAAGCCTGCGGTCGCAAGTCCGTAGACGAGCACCGCGTACACGGGCAGGATGCGCGCCCCGCCGACGAGCGCGAGCACGATGGCCGCCGCCGCGAGCGGGAGCACGAGGAGCCACAGGTCGTAGTCGACGAGCGCCGCCACGACCGACCGGAGCGCGGGCCACGGTCGGTCGAGGTGGTCGAACAGCCCCAGCAGCCCGCTCTCGGGAAGCTCGCCCGTGAGGTCGCGCGAGCCGAACCAGATGCGCCACGGGACGGCGAGCGCGAGCGCGCTGCCGGCGGCGAGAGCGATGCGCGGCCACGCGGAGCGGCGCGTGCCCCACGACGCCGCGAGTGCGGCGACGACGACGCACGCTGCCAGCAGCTGCCCTTCGCGCTTCGTCAGGATCGCCCCGGCGAGGAGGAGCGACGCGCACGCGAGCTGCCACGGCTCCCGCTCGACGAGCCAGAGCGCGACGAGGAGGGCGGCGAGTGCGAAGAAGTAGTCGAGCAGGAAGTCCGCCTGCGGCTCGAGTGTCCGGGAGACGACACGTGGCGCGACGAGGACGAGAAGGAGCACTGGCCACAGCAGCGCCGCCGGGACGCGCGGCGCGAGCAGCCCCGCGACGGCTGCGACGAACCCGGTGAGGAAGAACCAGAACTGGACGTGGAGCGTGACGACGTCCGCCGAGCCCATGGCGTGGAACGCCGCGGCCTCGAGGGCCGGCACGAGCGGCGGGTACGTCGGGTTCGCGAGCTCCCGGAAGAGTTGGTCGTCGAGCTCTCCGAAGAAGTAGATCGCCTTCGCCTTCGGGATCCAGAACGCCCACCCGTCCCAGTTGGACAGGCTGGCCAGGCGCCCGGCCCGGAAGAGCGATTCGAGGTAGACGACGACGAGCACCGCGTACGACGCAGCGACGAGCCCGAGCCCGCGCCCCTGGCCTCGACCGCGGCTCGGGCGCGTGCGCCCCAGCATGCGCCCGGCGACGAGCCCGGCCAAGCCGAGCGCCACGCACGTGAGGACGATCGTCGCGAGCCCGAAGGGCACCCCGACGACGAGCTCGAGCGAGAGCGCGACCCCGAGCGCCGCGACCCCGAGCAGGTACGCGAACCCCGAGAGGCGGGCGAGGTCTACCCACGACCGCAGCCCCCGCGCACCCCACAGCAGGCAGCTCCCGGTCCCGAGCACGAGCACGTTGGCGACGGCGAGCCCGAGCAGGGCGCGGGCCGTCACTCGCGCAACCGCCCGATCGCGATCCCGAGCTCGTCCCGCCAGACGACCTCCAGCTCGTCGCCGAAGGCCGAGAGGTCGCACCCGTAACAGAGGACCCAGCGGGCGTCCGGATCGGGCCGGCGGGGCATGAGGAAGTAGCGCGCATACTCGCCGATGTGCGGCTCGGTCAGCTCGGTCGCCCCGTCCACGCCCGGCCCGGCGACGACACGGTACGGCTCGTCCTCCGGAATCAGGCCGCGCGCTTCGTAGAGGGCGTTCTTGTCCACGACGAGGGAGTTGCCGCCTCCGAACTCCCGGTCGTCGTAGTTCGCGGACGCATTCGTCGCTGCGTCGTCCCCGAGCCGGTCGACGGCCTTCACCCAGTAGACGGGCCCGAGGGCGGCGGTCAGCGCAACGCACGCGGCGACGCCCAGCCGGACGAGGCCGTGCTTCCGGTCGCGGCGAGGGTCGAGAGAGCGAAGCGTGGGTCGGATGCGCGCGAGGTGGCGTTCGAGCTTGCTCACGGCGGCGCAGACAGGATACGCCTCGTTGCAGAAGTCGCTAGCAGCCGAGCGCGTCGCGATAGGCGGCGAGCGTCTCGTCCGTCGCGCCGCCCCACGAGAACGACGCCTCCGCCTTTCTCCGGGCGCCGTCGCCGAGGCGCGCCCGCAGGTCCGCGTCCCCGAGCAGGCGCTCGATCGCACCCCGGAGGGCGACCGCGTCCCGGGGCGGGACGAGCAGGCCCGTGACCCGCTCCTGGACCGCGTCTGGGAGACCGCCGACCGCGGTCGCCACGACCGGCCGGCCGTGCGCCATCGCCTCGCGCGCGACGACGCCGTAGCCCTCGCGCCGCGAGGGGCAGGCGACGACGGCAGCCCGGTCGTAGTACGGGCCGAGCTCTCCGGGCGGGACGAACCCGACGGCCTCGGGGACGCCGTCGCGGAGCGGCCCGTCGCCGACGATCACGCGCGGCAGACCGGCTGTCGCCCGGAGAAGCTCGGGCACGCCCTTCTCCTCCGAGAGGCGCCCGACGTACAGCACATGCGGCGGGTCCTCCGGGTCCGCGACCTCGTCCGGGAGGTCGACACCCGCCGGAACGACGCGCACCGCCCGCGCGCCGAGCCGGCGTGCCTCGCCCGCGAGGTACTCGGACGGGCAGAGGACGAGGCGCGCGCGCCGCAGGAGCAGGCGTGCGAGCAGCGGCACCCGCCGGGCGAGCTCGACGTCGGTCCCCCAGAGCTGCACGACGAACGGCTTCCGCGTCGCGAGCGCGGGCAGGGCGGAGGGGAGCCAGTGCGCGTGCACGAGGTCGACGTCGCGAGCGGCGCGACGTGCCGCGGTCGCGTAGGAGAGGACGAACAGCGGCAGGAGCAGAAGCTTCCACGGCCGCCGGCGCAGGTTCCCCGCGATCCCGTGCCCGTACGCGAGTCCCAGGTGGCGAAACGACGCGGGCGAGACGACGCGCATCTCGAGCCCCGCCGCGCGCAGGTGCTCTACGGCGTCGTGCACGAAGACGCCGGCCACGTCGCCGGGCCGCCTCGGATAGGACGTCGTCAGGACGAGGACCTTCACCGAGGCTCCGCCCGACGCGCGAAGACGACGGGCAGCGCCACCGCGAGCACAGCGAAGACGTAGAAGTAGTAGAAGGTCATCGTCAGGTAGAAGAGGTTCGCGACGAGCGTCGCCACGAGCGCGGCCGTCATCCCCCAAGCGAGCGGCCTCACCCGCGCGGCGAGCGGATGGCCCGCGGCGGCGAGCGACCGGCCGAGCCTCCGCGCGGTGCCCAGGCGTCGGAAGAGCCACACCACGAAGAGACCGAAGAGCGCCGAGCCCACGAGCCCGGTCTCGACGAGCGTGGCGACGTAGAACGAGTGCGGGCCGAAGTCCTCCTTCCCGGTGACGAACTCGTAGTAGACGGCGAAGTTGTTCAGCCCGAGCCCGAGCGCTGGGTTCGTCGACAGCACGTCCGGGACGAACCCGTACACCTCGAAGTGCGGCGACGCCGCGGCCGAGCTCGTGTTCGTGCGCGCGCGGAGGACGGTGAGGAAGAAGTCGAGCCGGGCGAGGACGACGGCCGCTAGCAGGAGCGCGACCGCGCCGAGCGGGACGAGGAAAGCGGGCCTGCGCAGGTAGCCGCGGTAGGGGAGAGCGAGAACGAGCGCACCGCAGCCGAGCCCGAGGAGCGCGCTCCGGGAGAGGGTCGCGATCTCGACGACGAGGAGGAAGGCGAGGAGCGCGGCGAGCGGCCAGCGGAGGCGGTGGCCCGCCTCGAGCCGGAGGTAGAGTGGCGTCAGGACGAGGAGCGGGATGACGAGCTCGATCCCGAGGTGGTTCGGGTCGCCGGTCAGCGCGTTCGGCCGGAACACCTCCTGCGTCCCGCCCACCGCGCCGAAGACGTTGATGCCCGTCTGCCGCGAGGTGATCGGCTCGATCAGGATCTCGTCGAGGTTCGCGCCCGTCAGCTCGGCGAGGACGAGCTGGACGACCCCGTAGGCCGCGTTCAGGCCGATCCCCCCCAGGAACGCGGCGAGGGCGTACCAGTAGAACGTCCGCGAGCGCCTCGCGAGCAGGGCGACGCCCGCCACGAGGAAGCCGAAGTGGAGCACGAACTTCACCATCCCCTTCGACCACTGGGCGAGCGCCTGGCCCGTGTCGAGCGAGTAGAAGCCCGCGAGGTAGAGGAGCGCGAAGGCGACGAAGAAGGCGAGCGCCACCGCGGACGTGCGGCTGAGCCTGGCGTCCGAGCGCTCGAAGCGATCCCAGACGAAGAGGACGAGGAAGACCGAGGTGAGGACGTCGGAGAGCGTCAGCGAGCCCGCGAGCTCCCACTGCAGCTTGTGGAACGTGACGGTGAGGATCGTCGCGAGGAAGAGCCCGTCGAGCACGGGCTGGACGAGCACCCGTTCGCCCGCGCGCATCCACACCGGGAGCGCATGCGTGCTCACGGGGCGATCTCCCGCAACAGGGTGGCGGTGTCCTCGACCCTCGCCTGGCGCGAGAGGCGGCGGCGGTCGTCCTCCGAGAGCTCGACGGCGGGGAGGCCCCCGTTCGTGAACCGGGTGTAGAGGCCGGCAAGCGCGTCGCGGATGCCGTCGACGTCGTCCGGCGCGACGACGACGCCAGCACCGGTCTCCCGGATGAGACCGGCAGCTGCGCCGTCCGGAGGCACGACGGCGAGGATCGGCCTGCCCGCGGCGAGGTACTCGAACACTTTCCCGGAGAGCACGCCGCGGCCGCGGCCGCCCGCGTCGGGGACGAGGAGGAGCAGCGCCTCCGAGTCGCGCTGCAGCCGCAGCGACTCCGTGCGCGGCGCGTACTCCACGAGCTCGAGCCTGTCGCCGAGCGCGAGCCCCTCCGCCCACTCGCGATCGGTGGACCGGAAGTCGCCGACGAAGCGCGCGACGACGTCGAGCCCCGAGTCGCGCAGCGCCTGCAGGAACGGCTTCGGATCGCGCTTCCCGAAGAAGCTCCCCGTGTGCGTGATCCGGAAGCGGGAGCCGGGCCGGTACTCGAGCCCTGCGAAGTCGTCGAAGTCGCAGCCGTTCGGGATCGTGCGGACGATGCCCCGGGGCTCCAGCGCGCGGACCTCGTCCGCGATCGCCTCGGAGACGCACGACACCGCGTCGGCGCGGCCGACGACCAGACGGGCGAGGCGCTCGTTCGCCGCCTGCCGTGCGCGCGTGGCCGTCGTGTCGGCGCGGCGGTGCGGGTTCGCCACCAGCGGATCGCGCAGGTCGGCGAGCCAGCGCGCGCCGGTCGCCTTCTGCACCGCGGCGCCGACGAAGTGGACCGAGCCGGGCGGCGAGGTCGTCAGGACGGCGTCGATCCCCTCGCCGCGCGCGAGCCGGATCGCGGCGGGGATCGCGGTCAGGTTCCAGGTCACGCTCGCGTCGGGCACGAGCAGGCGGCGCGCGGTCACCTGGGCCTGGACGAGCGCCCGCTCCAGGCCGTCGGCGGCGCGCAGCTCCTCGGCGGGCTTGCGGGCGCGCGGGCCGAGGTAGCGCACACGATGCACCCAGGCCTGTGTCGGAACGAGCAGCTCGGGATCGCGGTGCACCCACTTCGGGTCCTCCGGCGCCAGGACGTGCGTCTCGATCCCGAGCGCGGGCAGGTACTGGGCGAGCTTCAGCGAGCGCTGCACGCCGCCCCCGCCCGCGGGCGGGAAGTACATGGTGACGAGCAGCACCTTCACCGGCGCGAAGCGTAGAGGTCAGTCGAGCGCGGCGAACGCCTCGCGTGCGGCGGCGATCGTCGCGTCGATCTCGGTCTCGCCGTGCGCCGCGGAGAGGAACCCGGCCTCGAACTGCGAGGGGGCGAGGTAGACGCCGCGGTCGAGGAGCTCGCGGTGGAACGTCGCGAAGCGCGCGCTGTCGGCGGCCTTCGCCTGCTCCCAGCCCGTCACCTGGCCGTCGGCGAAGAAGAGGCCGAACATCGTCCCGGCGTGGGCGAGCTCTACCGGTGCGTCGAGAGCCGCAAGCCCGTCCACGAGCCGGGTCGCCGCGGCCTCGACGCCGTCCCACACGCCGGGCTCCGCGAGCTCCCGCAGCGTCTCGATCCCGGCCGTCATCGCGAGCGGGTTCCCGGAAAGCGTGCCCGCCTGGTACACGGGGCCGGCGGGGGCGACGAGCTGCATCAGCTCGCGCCGTCCGCCGTAGGCACCGACCGGGAGGCCGCCGCCGATGACCTTGCCGAGCGTGGTCAGGTCGGGCGTGACGCCATACAGCGCCTGGGCACCGCCGGGGTGCACCCGGAACCCTGTCATCACCTCGTCGAAGACGAGGAGCGTGCCGTGCTCCTCCGTCACTGCGCGGAGCCCCTCGAGGAAGCCCGCGAGCGGCGGCACCAGGCCCATGTTCCCGGCGACCGGCTCGACGATGACCGCGGCGATCTCGCCGCCCTCGTCGGCGAACAGGCGCTCGACTGCCTCGAGGTCGTTGTACGGCGCGGTCAGCGTGTCGGCGACCGCGGCTTGCGTGACGCCCGGCGAGTCGGGGAGGCCGAGGGTCGCGACGCCGGATCCCGCCTGCACGAGGAGGAGGTCGGCGTGGCCGTGGTAGCAGCCCGTGAACTTGACGATCTTGTCTCGCCCGGTGAACGCGCGGGCGAGGCGGAGTGCGCTCATCGTCGCTTCCGTCCCCGAGCTGACGAAGCGGACGAGCTCGAGGCTCGGCATCGCGTCGCGGATCAGCCGGGCGAGCTCGAGCTCGAGCGGGGTCGGCGCCCCGTAGCTCGTCCCGCGGCGCACCGCCTCCTCGAGCGCGGCGGCGACCCGCGGGTGCGCGTGCCCGAGGATCAGCGGGCCCCACGAGAGCACGTAGTCGACGTATCGGTTGCCATCGACGTCGACGAGGTATGCGCCCTGGCCGCGCTCGACGAAGAAGGGCGTCCCGCCGACCGCCCGGAACGCGCGCACCGGGGAGCTGACGCCGCCGGGCATGAGCCCGGCCGCCTCCGCGAACAGGCGCTCGGAGGCCTCGCGGCTCATAGGCCGACCTTCGGCCTCCGAGGGGGGAGGGGCGTGGGGAACCGGGAGGTCTTGCACGCTCTCAGGAAGAGGGGGGCTCGCGGGGGAACCACGGTTTCCCCCGCGACCGCGAGCCGAAGGTGAGCGGTGGTCATCGGGAGACGGGTGCGAGCGCGCGTGCGAGCGACTCGGCGGCCGCCTCGCCAGACGCGATGCAGTCCGGGACTCCCACGCCCCGGTACGCCGCCCCGGCGACCGCGAGCCCGGGGTGGGTCTCGAGCGCCGCCTCGATCCGCTCGACGAGCTCGACGTGGCCGAGCACGTACTGCGGCATGGAGCGCGGCCAGCGATGGACCCGGACGAACGAGGGCTCGGCCGTGACATCGAGCAGCCGGACCTCCTCGCGGGCCAGCGCGACGAGCTCGTCGTCGGGCTCCGCGGACGTGTCCCGCCCGCCGAAGCGGCCGGTGTGGACGCGGAGCAGCGCCGAGCCCGCGGGCGCGCGGCCCTCCCACTTGCTCGACGTCCAGGAGCACGCGAGCACGTCGGAGCCCTCGGCTCGCGGCACGACGTAGCCGTAGCCGTCGAGCGGCAGGGGAACGTCCTCGTCGGGGAAGCCGAGGCTGACGAGGGCCGACGAGGCGTACGGGATCCCTGCATGCGCATCGGCGAGGTCGTCGTCGAGCCCCGCGAGGAGCTCCGCCACCGCGAAGGCCGGGACTGCGAGGACGATCCCGTCCGCCGGGATCCTCTCGCCGTCGGCGAGCGTGAGGACGTAGCCCGCCGTCCCACGCTCGAGCGACGCGGCCGTAGCACCGGTGCGGACGCTGGTTCGGCCGAACACTCGGACGACGGCGTCGACCAGCGCGCCGAGGCCGGAGCGGAGGGCGAGGAACGGAGGCAAACCCCCGTCCGTGGGCGCAGGCTGCGCGAGCAGCCCCCTGATCACGCTGCCGTGCTCGAGCTCGAGCGCGCGCAGGCCAGGGAAGGTCGCGGCGAGCGAGAGCCGGTCGCCGTCGCCCGCGAAGATGCCCGTTGTCAGCGGCTCGACGAGGTTCTCGTACGCTTCGGGCCCGAGGCGCCGCGTGAAGAAGGACGCGACCGACTCGTCGTCTCCACCCCGCGCGGGCGCGAGCTCGACCTCGGCCGCGAGCCGCTCCCTTCCCTCGGGCGAGAGGAGTGGGTTGTCCGCGAGCGCGTCGAAGTCGGTCGGGACCATCCCCGTGAGGCCCGCGGGCAGCGGGTGGAGGCGGCCGTGCCGACGAACGAACGTCCGGGCGTTCTCCGTCCGCCGGCCGACGAGCTCGTCGCCGAGCCCGACCTCCTCGCACAGCCCGGGACCGCGCGCCTTGCGCGAGAGGAAGCTGTCCGGGCCTCCCTCGACGAGGAACCCCGCAGTGTGCTCGGTGAGGATTTTGCCCCCGAGACGCGGCTCGCTCTCGACGAGCGTCAGCTCGACCCCCGGGAGCAGACCCTCCAGTCTCCGCGCGGCCGCGAGGCCCGCGATCCCGCCTCCGACGACGACGATCCTCACGCCGCGCGGGCCTCCGTCCAGGCCGACGCGCGGTCGCGCACGATCTCGGCGAGGGCGGCGACGAACCGCGGGTCGTCGTTCAGCGCAGGCGGGCGCTCGAGACGGACGCCGACCCGCTGCGCGACGCGCTGCGCGCGGACGTCGACGTCGAACAGGAGCTCGACGTGGTCGGAGACGAACCCGACCGGGACGGAGACGACGTCGCGAACGCCCTTCGCCGCCAGCTCCTCCAGGTGGTCGCCGAGGTCGGGGCCGGCCCACGGCTCGGGCGTGCGCCCGGCCGACTGGTAGCTCCAGGACCAGCGCTCCGGCGGAAGCGCCGCACGCTCGGCGACGAGGTACGCGGTCTCGCGGCACTGGGTGTCGTAGGGGTCGCCCCCGGCAAGGACGCGCTCCGGGAGGCTGTGCGCGCTGAAGACGACGTGCACGCGCTCCCGCTCTTCCTCGGGCCAGCGCCCGAGGCCCTCGGCCACGCGTCCCGCGAACGCCTCGACGAGCCCGGGGTGGTCGTGGTAGCTCCGCACGTGCGCGAGCTCCATCCGCCCGCGGTACAGCTCGAGCCCGTCGGCCACCTTCTGCTCGTAGCGCGCAACCGAGAGCGCGCTGAACTGCGGCGCGAGCACGAGGCCGACGGCGTGCGTCACGCCGTCCTCGAGCATCTCCCCGACGACCTCCTCGATCCAGGGCGACCAGTGGCGCATGCCGAGGTAGCAGCGGAA
>Ga0207428_10004650_pt1 | contig 13003 bp, 14 predicted proteins | sample RhiMethybrSRZTD1_FD_187600 | JGI IMG/M metagenome (GOLD analysis project Ga0207428, IMG submission 187600) | Populus rhizosphere microbial communities from Tennessee, USA - Rhizosphere MetaG P. TD hybrid SRZTD1 (SPAdes) (version 3) | ecosystem: Host-associated > Plants > Roots > Rhizosphere >... | reverse complement strand
CCACCAGCCTGCCGGAATGGCCAATAGCAACACCGGCAGGCTGGTGGCGGTCTGCACGAGAGCGACCAGCTCTGGTCTGCCGGATTCGACGGTGAGAAACCATTGGGCGCCTACGGTTTGTGCCCAGGTTCCGACAAGTGAGAACACCTGGGCGATCCAGAGCATGCGAAAGATGCGATGGCGTAACGGCGCCCAGGCCCCAGGCGTCGCCGCCTCAGTTTGAACGGAATCGGTCATGTGACAGCCCCTACCGACAAGGAATAGCCACGTTCGAAGCGGTCATGCACAGGCCCTGGCTCAAAGTCAGGAAGTGCGTTCATCCAGCCTGCCCTCCGCGGCCACAATTGGCCTAGGCGTTGTCAACCGGCCGGCGACTGAGCGCGTTCTAGGTTTGTGGGCGACTCGGGACCTCGAAACGAGGTGATCATGGCGGGTGAACAGCTCGTGGCCCCGGCTTCCGCAGTCCGTTCTCAAGAGGTGGCCGACTTCACGGCATGGGTGGCTGACCACCATCGCCCGCTCTTGGACTTCGCCCAATTGGTTGCAGGCGATGCGTCGACCGGGGAGGATCTCGTGCAGATTGCCTTGGCGCGTGCCTACCTCAAGTGGTCCAAGATCAGCGCGCGCGGCGAACACCCGTTGGGCTACGTCCGGCGGATCATCGTCAATGAGAATGCTTCGCTGTGGCGGCGTGCATGGAAGCGCCGGGAGCGGTCCACCAGCTCAGTACCTGAAGCGGGGATGCCCGATCCCACGTCAATCGATACAACGTGGGAAATGGTAAAAGCGCTGCCGTCCCGGCAACGGACCGGGCTTCTACGCCGACCTCAGCGTGGCCGAAACGGCCGACGTCATGGGTTGCTCGGTCGGTTCGGTCAAAACGCATACGGCAAGAGCCCTGGCGAAGCTGAGGGAGACGCTGGCCGACGGAGGTGAATCGTGACCGACCTCTTCGAACGTCGACTAGCTGAGCGACTGCAGGCGCATCCGTTGCCGGACGAGATTCTTGACCTAGGCATCCGGACTGTGCGGCTAGGAGAGCGGATGCGGCGGCGCCGTATCGCAGGCGTCGTTCCTAGCCATCGCCGTCTTGCTGATGATCCCGGCCGCAGTTGGACTGTGGCGACATGCGGCCGGTACCGAGGAGCCGCCGGTAATCAGCCCGTCGACCTTGGCACCTCAGACTTCTGGCGGCCCGAAACGGTGATCCTTGACATCGGGCATTACCTGCAGGGCGCTGCCCCCGACCTCAGCACCGTACGCGGAAGGTCGGTGTGGCTGCCGTCTGGGGAGATGGTGAAGCTGCCAGCGGGACAGTTCGGTTCGATCGCCGAGTACGGGTCAGGGGTCGCCTGGCTGACCCGTGCTGGAGGAGAAGTCCGGCTCAATGTGTCATCTGAGCGCTTGCCCGGCGCCGCTAAAGGAAGCGATGTGACTGGTGCGGAGCCAGGTCCTCGTGGATCAGTATTGATACGGACAAAGGCTGGTCCGGTGTTTCTCACGAGCGCCCGTAAGCTCCTCACGCCTTCTCAACCAGAGTTGCGCACCAAACGGGTCGTTGCCACGGCCGATGCCATCTGGGTGGAGAACGGCGGCCGGGTGTTGCGTGTTCCGATGGCAAACCTAGAAAGTGGATCGTTCCAGGCGAAGAGCTATCCGCAATGGCAGAAAGTGGTTCTCGGTGACCCTCGCGCAGATCGCGTTCTCCTGATCAACGACCTCGGGTGCCAGACACTTGTCAATGGCTCGACTGCCGAACCGCTGTGGCATAGCTGCGATTGGCAGCTCAATGCGTTCTCGTCCGACGGTCGTTTTGGCGTAGGTCGCAGCGTCATGTACGGGACCATCGGCATCATCGACCTGAACACTGACAAGCTGGCGCTTGGAATTAATCCAGACATGACTCCGGTCGGATCGCGCATGGTCTTCGACGACGCGAATCGGCTCAACTTCACAGTAGGCAATCCGGCAGCTGGTGGCCCGATCGATGCCAGTTTCGCCTTTATGGCTTGCGACTTGGCCGGTCAGTGCTGGTTCTCCACCGCGCGCTATGCGGATCCGATCGACTTCGTGTTGCCAAACCGTAAGTGAGGCGTCTGAACGATGGGATCCCTATGCGGAGTCCGGGCGCCGACGACCGCTAGGAGCCGCGCTCTAGACCGAGCGTTGCCAGCAGGTCCTCGTGGAGCTCCATCCAGACTGTATGGCAGGAGTCGATAGTCGGTTGCGAGATCCAAGCTCGTTCGCCGCGGCAGGCTCTGTCCAAAGCTGCCGAGTATCGCTCGCTGTATCCGCCGAACCTGTGCAGCGCCGAGCTGAGCTGCTCTGATACTGGTCGCAATTCACTGTGAAGATCGCAGAGATCATCCAGCACGCGTTCATCCCAGCGCGTGTCGCTGTGATCGTTCGCTGCCAGCGGATCCGCCGGCTCTGGCCGGATCTGCCAATCTGTGATCGTCGCCAAGAATCGCGAGTTGAGGACAACAAACGCATCGTGCGCAGCAACGACATCTGAGCGCGTTCCCGTGTGGTCCAGCTCCGCGGTCAAGCGTCGCTCATCCTCGGCTCGACCACGCGGTGTCAATGCCCATCCCTCGATATCGGCGAACCGGACACGACTGATCCAGCCGAAGGCTTCATAGTCCAGCAGTAGCTCGTCCACCAGCTCAGGATCCAGCTCAAACCGCCCCGCAACCGTCGCTGCGTCCGCCATACCCTTCACTCGCACCGCGTGTAGCACCAGCAGCTCGGGCGAAGACACGTGTGGCACGGTGGGAGCCTACTTAGCGATCCTATTTGTCAGCGGTCAGCGCACGGCCCGAAGCTCACCATCGATCGCTGCAGCACACTCTCGAAGCTTTGGAAGAAAGGATTTCTGCAGCGTTGTGAGCGACACTCTCGTTGCATGAGCGCTGGTGTTGATCGCAGCCACCACTTGGCGGGCTGAATCGTGGATGGGCACCGCCACAGATCGGACGCCGTCTTCTAGCTCTTGATCAACTAGGCCCCATCCGCGGGTGCGAGTCTTCTCCACCTCGGCACGCAATCGATCATGATCAACAATCGTTCGTTCTGTGAGCGGATCGAGTGTCGCGGAATTCAGGTAGGCGTCCAGCCGCTCGCCGGGAAGGGCGGCGAGAAGCACCCGACCCATCGACGTCGCGTAGGAGGGCAGTCGTGTACCCACAGACAAAGAAATGGTCATGATCCGCTTAGTGGCCGCGCGCGCCACGTAGACGATGTCAAAGCCGTCGAGCACCGACGCCGAACACGACTCGTGCACCTCATTGGCAAGATCGCTGAGGTGAGCTTGGGCAACATCTGCCAGAGACAGCGAGGAGAGGTAGGAGTAGCCAAGCATCAGCACACGCGGAGTGAGGAAGAACTGACGCCCATCGCTTCCGACATAGCCCAACGTCTGCAAAGTGATCAATGAGCGTCTCGCTGCGGCTCGCGATACGCCGGTCTGGCGCGCCACCTCGGACAACGTGAGTCGCGGCCGCTCGGCCGAGAAACAGCTGATGACTGCAAGCCCACGATCGAGGGACTGTACGTAACCTGCAGGACGATCGATGGATTCGGCCACAGATCACCAGCCCTCCTTGTCCTTTCTAGTGATCATCATCATTGACAGCCCTTAGTCAGCGAGAGACGCTTGGCCTAGTATGCGCACATCTGTTCGTTATGCGAACAGCATAACTGCTGAGAGTTGAGAAGGGAGTAGAGGCACGCAATGAGTTGGAACGCCATGACGTACGAGGGCAAGGACACGGTTCTCCGCGTGGTGCGGGATCAGGCCGAAGGCTTCTTCGAATTGGCTTCGGTGCCGCAGACATGGATGGCCAGGACGGCTTGCCCCGAGTGGGACGTGCGTGACATCGTCGGGCACATCGTTGACACCACGGAAACCTACTTCGCAGGATTCGATGCCGCCCGAAGTCAGACCGATGTGGAGCCGGCTTACGGCTTGGTTGGCATGGCAAAGCGCGCCGAAGAGCAGGGCAAGTCTTTCCGTGACCTTCCCCAGAAGGAGATGGTGGACAGACTCAAGACGGATTTCGACAAGATGATGGGCATCTTTGAGTCGCTGACGCCGGACGACTGGACCGGACTGATGGTGCCGCACTTCTACATGGGCCCGGTGCCGGCGTTCTTCTACCCCGCCTTCCAGTTGATGGACTACGGAATCCACTCTTGGGATATCCGCGAAGGCACCGGACGCGAACACGGCCTGCACAGCGATGTGGCGGACTTGCTCGTGCCATTCATGTTCGGCATTTGGGCGGGAACGATTCGCACCACGTCACAAATCGAACCGTTCGAGATCGGCGTACGCATCACAACCGGGCCGAACGCCGGGGGCACGCGCATCAGCGTGTCACCAGATGGCATGACGTATGAGCAGAAAGATGTCGGCGACCTGCCCGCCGTTGTCGAGTTTGACCCCGGCAGCTTCGTCCTTACTGCGTTCGGCCGGTTCAATGGTGGAACAGTGCGGGGCGATAAGGCGCTTGCCGACAGTTTCCTCGGAATGTTTTTCCGCATCTGAATGGGAGATGGCCGAAGTCAAGTACTGCATGCGCGGAGGGGGCAGCAAGATCGTGCGCGTTTCGGAGTTGTAGTCAGCGGTGAAACGCGCACGATCTTTGGATAAAAGGAGATTGTGAAAGCCGCTTATCTGTACGACGCCGTAAGGACTCCGTTCGGCCGGTTCAACGGCGCCCTTGCTGGAGTCCGGCCGGACGACCTCGCCTCGTACGTCATAACGGCCCTTCTAGAACGCAACCCGCTGTTGGACGGCGCCGCGGTTGATGAGGTGATCTTCGGCAACGCGAATGGGGCTGGCGAAGACAACCGGAACCTTGGCCGCATGGCCAGCCTGCTGGCCGGGCTGCCGGTGACCGTTCCGGCGACCACTGTGAATCGGCTCTGCGGCTCCAGTCTGGACGCGGCCATGATCGCTTCGCGCGGCATCGAGACCGGTGACGCGGAGATCATCATCGCCGGCGGTGCGGAGTCCATGACCCGATCGCCTTGGGTGTTGATGAAACCGGATCGGCCATTCCCGGCTGGCGATATGACGGCTGTTTCGACGGCCCTGGGCTGGCGGCTGATCAATAAACGCATGCCGGCGGAGTGGACCGTCTCACTTGGTGAGGCCAATGAACAGCTCCGAGAAAAGTTCGACATCTCGCGGCAGCGCCAGGATGCATTCGCCTACCGCTCCCATCACCTAGCAGATCGAGCCTGGGATGACGGCTTCTATGACGATCTCGTTGCAGCCGTCCCAGGGACTGAACTGGCTCGTGATGAGGGCATCCGCCCCGACACTACGCCGGAGAAACTGGCCGCACTGAAGCCGTCGTTCCGACTGGACGGAACGATCACCGCCGGAAATGCCTCGCCACTGAACGACGGCGCATCGGCGTTGCTATTGGGCTCGGAGCAGGCGGCAGAGACGGTCCAGGGGGAGCCGATCGCCCGGATCGCGGGCCGCGGCGCGGCGGCGCTTGAGCCACAGATGTTCGGCTATGCACCGGTGCAAGCCGCCGAGATCGCGCTGCGACGTGCTGGGATTGGCTGGAGTGACGTTGCCGCGGTGGAGCTCAACGAGGCGTTCGCCGTGCAGTCACTGGCCTGCATCGATGCCTGGGGTATCAATCCGGAGATCGTGAACGGCCGAGGGGGCGCAATCGCCGTGGGCCACCCTCTGGGTGCCTCGGGAGGACGGATTCTGGGTACGCTCGCGAAGGTGTTGCGAGACGACGGTCATCGTTGGGGTGTCGCCGCCATCTGCATCGGGGTCGGCCAGGGCCTCGCAGTGGTCCTCGAGAACTTGGATACCGAAGAACGGGCGGTATAGATGGCCACCGTGGTGTCCGACGCCGACCAGGCGGTTTCGGGAATCCAGGACGGCTCGACTGTACTTATCGGCGGATTTGGGCCGGCGGGCCAGCCCATCGAGTTGATCGAGGCGTTGATCCGCGGTGGCGTCACGGATTTGACAGTGGTCAGCAACAATGCCGGCAACGGCCGTGTGGGGTTGGCCGCACTGCTTGCCAATGGTCAGGTACGCAAGATCATCTGCTCATTTCCCCGGCAAGCTGACTCCTACGTCTTCGATGAGCTCTACCGCGCGGGCAAGGTTGAGCTCGAGCTGGTGCCGCAGGGCAACCTCGCCGAACGCATGCGTGCGGCGGGCGCTGGCATTGGGGCCTTCTACTCCCCTACCGGACTCGGAACACCTCTCGCCGAAGGCAAGGAACGGCGCACCATCGATGGCCGCGATTACGTCCTGGAGTATCCGATCAAGGGCGATGTAGCGCTGATCAAGGCGTTCCGCGCCGACACGTCGGGCAACCTCGTGTATCGGAAAACGGCGCGCAACTTCGGCCCTGTTATCGCCACTGCCGCAGAGACCACTGTGGTTCAGGTCAGCGAGATAGTCGAGCCCGGCAGGCTCGATCCAGAAGTGGTGATCACCCCAGGAATCTTCGTCGATCGCATTGTCAAGATCGCCGGCGTCAGCACGCTCGCCGCGATCGGGGCTGCCGGATGATCACCCAGCCAGCGTTCGACACCACTCGGCCACTCGCCCGAGATGATCTTGCTCGACTGGCGGCGGCCGACATCCCGCCCGGCTCGTACGTGAACCTCGGCATCGGGCTGCCCACCCGAGTCGGCGACTTCCTCAAGCCGGACAGTGGAGTGATCTTGCACACCGAGAACGGGATGCTGGGAATGGGTCCGCAAGCGTACGACGATGACATCGATCCCGATCTGATCAACGCCGGCAAGGTCCCTGTGACCGAAACTCCTGGCGCAGCCTACTTCCATGCCGCCGACTCCTTCGCCATGATGCGCGGCGGACACCTCGACGTCTGTGTGCTCGGCGCTTTCCAGGTCTCCTTCGCCGGTGATCTCGCGAACTGGCACACCGGCGCTGCCGACGCCATTCCAGCCGTTGGCGGCGCGATGGATCTGGCCATCGGCGCCAAGAACGTTTTCGTGCTGATGACCTTGTTCGACAAGGACGGTTCGCCCAAACTCGTTCCGAAATGCAGCTATCCGCTAACCGCAGTTGCCTGCGTCAGCCGGGCCTACACCGACTATGGCGTCTTTTTGATCACCGATCACGGCGTCGCCGTACGCGACACATATGGGATCGATCGAGACGATCTTGCAGAACGCCTGGGCATCACCTTCCAGAAGGCCTGATAGCGGCCTCAAGATCGGCTAGCAACGACCGGCTCGCGCAACGGCTCGAAGGTTGCACGGTAGGTCCGCGGACCGACCAAAGGGAGGATCGCATCGCGCACCCAGCTCGGCAAGGCTGCAGCCCGTGACATCCGATCGGTCATCTTCTGCACGTGATGAACCCGTGGCCGCCGCCGCGCCTCGAACTCACCGCCGACCGTCGCCCAATCTTCGCGTGTGGCAAGCAGTTCAGCAAGCACTAGGGCGTCCTCGGCTGCCAGGGCAGCCCCTTGAGCCCATACCGGCGCCGTGGCATGTGCCGCATCCCCGATCAGGACAGCCCGACCCCTATGCCAGCTGTCGAGCCTGATCTCTTCAACTGGTGAGTGGTAAAGCGAGGCGGGCTCAGCAAGCACCGACGACACGGCGCTACGCACAGGCTCGGGATAGTTGCCGAAGGTCGACTCCAACCATCGCCGATCGGCGTCCACCGGCCCGCCTCTGGTCGCTGATGCGTAGCCGTACACGCGCTCGGCATCCACCGGAATCATGAGAAATGTTCCCGCCGGACCGGACCATACGCTCCAGCAATCCACGCCTGGATTCGGCGTCACGAACCGCCAACTGGCAGCCGATAGGAGGGCCACACGCGGTGCACTCAGCCCGAAGATGGAGGTCCGTACGGCGGAATGGACGCCGTCCGCTCCGATGACGAAGTCGTAGCTCTCGGCTGCGGCGTTGCCAAAGCTGACTTCGATCTCCCGACCAGGTTCGGATACGGCAGTCACTGGTGTGGCCCAACGTACGGCAGACGCTGAAACGCCAGAGCTGAGAAGCTGCCAAACGTCGCCACGCAGTGCACAAATCGAGCCGGCCTCAGAGCCCCAAAAGCCAGCCTCATCGACAGCAAACATCAGTCGACCGCGCGCGTTGCGGTACTCCCGGCGGCGGACCGGCACGCCCCGGCTTCTCAATTCGTCGCCCACACCGAGGCTCCGCAATGCGCGAACGGCATTGCCGGGGAGATTCAGGCCAAGACCAAAGTCGGGTGGTCCCTTCAGCCGATCGACCAGCAGCGCGGGTATCCCCTGTTGATCAAGCGCACGCATCATGGCAAACCCGGCGACGCCACCGCCGACGACCAGCACGCGGCCGGCGCCTGAGCCTTGGTGCTGCATGCCAATACCCTCGCACGCTCAAGAGCCTGTGAGCTGAGCGCGCTTCTGAGCTCCTTCACCCCCGTGGGGTGACGACTGTGAAGTCCCGGTGGCCAAGACTTTGATATGAATCCGCTGGTAATCCACTGGCCCAGAGAAGGGCAGGCGCTATGGAAGAACCACGCAAGCTATACCGCAGCCAGACCCAACACATGCTGGGCGGCGTATGCGGCGGCCTCGCAGAGTACTTCAATCTCGACGCGACCTTGATTCGAGTGCTCTTCCTCATATTGGCTGTGTTCGGAGGATCCGGTCTGGTGATCTACGTGGTGATGTGGATCATCGTCCCCGACGAAAGCAAGGTTTGAATCAGGTAAACAACAAGTTCGGAGTCTGTTCGGAAGCGGGCACCTGACCCGATATCCCCCATCAAGGGTGATGCCCACTTCGGCTGCAGATGCTTCACTCATCCCATGTGCAGATGGATGGCCTATTCAGGAGACCCGATCCTGGCTGAAGAATTGTTGTTCCGCCCGACCCATTCGATCATCGACCAGAGCCTGCACTCCCGTCTCGGCGCCACCACGACCAACGGCGACGGGTTTGGGATCGGTTGGTACGGAGAAGGTGCCGAGCCCGCGGTGTTCAAGAGCATCGAGCCGGCGTGGAACGACCGGAACCTGCGCGAAGTTGCGGGTCAGATAGAAACACCGACCTTCTTTGCCCATATCCGAGCATCGACGGGTACTCCGGTGCAGCGCTCCAACTGCCATCCGTTTCGCCATGGACAGTGGCTGTGGATGCACAACGGCGCTGTCCGCGAATTCCACCACACCAAACGTGACCTGGTAATGGCGGTCGACCCGACCCTGTTTCCAGACATTGAAGGGTCGACTGATTCCGAAACCCTGTTCTACTTGGCGCTCACTTTCGGACTCACCGACGACCCCTTTGATGCGGTTGCTCGAGCCATCGGCCTTGTCGAAAAGATCGGCCACGAGCATGGGGTCGATTACCCGTTCCAAGGAACGGTGGCCACCACCAATGGCGAGTCGATCTGGGCCTTCCGCTATTCCAGCGAAGGCAAGAGCCGGTCACTGTACTTCTCCACAGACGTTTCGGCACTGCGTCAACTGCATCCTGAAGTGGAAATCCTCCACACCCTGGGTGATGAGACTCGACTAGTCGTTTCTGAACCACTCGGTGACCTGCCTGGAGCCTGGAACGAAGTGTCCGAGTCCTCAGCTGGCGTGGTCCGTCCGGGCACTGATGAAATGCGTTCTTTCCAGCCAATTGCTCCCTGAGCAGGATCACGTTTTTCAAGATCACCTTTGCAAGATCACCGAAACGCTCTAGCTGTTCATTTGATCAGGGTTGGCTGCAGCGACGGCGAAGTGCATTGCGTCACTCAGCCTGGTCGGCGCAACCACCTCGGCCGGCAGCGACTCAGCATTCCAGCCAGGACCGCCAGCCAAGACGAGCAGCGGACGGCCACGCCCGATGAGGAGTGCCTGCAGTTGGCCGATATCGGCGGTGTCGGCAGTCTGTGACCACAGCATGACGACCGCAGGTCGTGTCCGGCTGACCGAGTCGATCAACGCTGGTGGCGGCACCCGCGCGCCGAGCATGCGGAATGCCACGCCAACCTGAGCTAGCGCTGCCGCCATCGCCTCCAGGGGCAGACTGTGCTGTTCCTCGTCGGCGCATGCGAGCAGGATGCGTGCCGACGTGGTAGCCGACATCGGCCTCGGCACGGCTCCGAGCACTTCAGAAGCGGTACGTGAGAGCAGGTGCTCTACGTCGACCAACTGTCGAGTGACCCTGTGCCGCTCGCCAATGCCGATCAACACTGGCAGCAGCACGTTGTCCCATGTGGACACGACCCCGTCCGCCTCGATGGACCGCTGCAGGATGTCGCGCATTGTGGCCGAGTCGAGATGGGCCGCCGCGCGGGCCAGACCGCGGGCGGCTGGGGCGGCACGCCCAACCGGGATAGTGAAGCCGCCGCCGGCACGGCCGCGCGGCGTCTCCTTCAGCGCGGCCTCCCGCACTTGGGCGGGGTGGCGCAGTAGCTCGCTCGGAGCCTGACGAGCCCACCGCGCCGCATCAGCCGGCGTGACTCCCTCGGCAGTGAGTCGCCTCATCACCTCCAGCCGGGCAAGATCCTCGAGAGTATAGCGGCGGTGTTTGCCGCGGACATGACGGCTCGGCCCGAGCCCGTAACGCTGATGCCAGGTACGCAATGTGGTGACCGCGACGCCAAGGCGTCGGGCTACCGTCCCAGCGGTCAGGCCTTCATCGACCACCTGAGGGCCCCGCGGGCTTGGCGAGACCTGTGTTCGACTCGTGCTCGGCGAGCCGGGCAATCACCCCGACCAGCCAGGGAGCGTAATCCTGGGGGTTGGTGTCAAGGGAACCTTCGAGCTGCTGACGGCTGACCCATCGGATGTCGGCTATCTCAACGGGATCAGGCTGCACCAACACGTCACCGGCCACCTTCGCAACCAGTACGTGGTCGTACTCGAACTCCACACGGCCGGCGGCCGGATCCTTCGCGTAATAGACGTAGATACCAGCCTCAGTGAGGACGACTGGGCCAAGCCCGAGCTCTTCGGCAAGGCGCTGGTTCGCCGATGCAGCAACTGACTCTCCAGGTGCCGGGTGTCCGCAGCAGGCGTTGGCCCAAAGAGATGCGAACCGTGTTTTCGCCGCGGACCGGCGCTGGAGCAAGAGCCGTCCTGTGTCGTCGATTACCACAACGGAGAACGCCCGATGCAGTCGGCCCGGCGCCTGGTGCGCCTCCCCGACAGTCCAAATGCCCACCGCCCGACCCGTCTGGTCGACGAGCTCAACTGGATGGCGCTCCCGGTCGGCCATCACGACCGCCGATAGGTCGCCGCGATGGCGAGGTCCGTCAGCGCTGAGCGGGCGGCTGGGTCGATCGGCGCAGCGGAGAGAGCATCAAGTGCGGCTCCCGCGCGGCGCTCGACCATGGTCTCCACCGCGGCAACCGCGCCAGTTTCGGCCACCACGCCGGCGAGCCGGTCGATGTCGACTTCCTCCACCGGTGACTGGCGTAGCGCCGCCCGCTGAGCCGCTGTCGCCAACCGGCGAGCAGTCAACAGCAGTACCGTCGGTTTACCCGTACGCAAGTCCTCACCAGCCGGTTTGCCAGTGACTCCGGGGTCTCCAAAGACCCCCAGAAGATCATCCCTTAGCTGGAATGCCTCGCCGACGGCAGCTCCGTACGTCCGATACGCGTCTGTCACCGGCGCCGGCGGATCGCCATCAGCTAACGCCGCTCCCAGCAGCAGCGGACCGGTAACTGTATAGCCGGCCGTCTTAAGGCGCGCGACCCGCAATGCACGCTCCACCGACCAGGTGTCGGACTCCGCATCGCTCAGAATGTCGAGATACTGCCCGGCGATCGTGGCAATTCGCATCTCGTCGTAATGGCGGCGAGCAGCCAGCAGCGCCCGGGTGGGCACCTTCGCCTGGAGCTGCATTCGGTCCGCCCATACCAACAGCAAATCGCCTAGAAGCACCGCACCTGCGGCCCCAAATCGTCCCGCGGATCCGGAACGTCCGGCTGCCGTGTGTTCGGCAGCAAGCACTTGGTGTGCGGTAGGTCGTCCACGACGAGTGGCGGAACTGTCCATCACGTCGTCCTGCACCAGTGCGAACGCGTGCAACAGCTCCAGGCCGGCAAGGGCCGGAAGAACTGTTTCCAACGCTGGGATTGGGCCACCGACGCCACGCCAGCCCCAGTACGCGAACGTCGGCCGCAGCCGCTTGCCGCAACCGAGGACATAGCTGCGGGCCAGGCCCGCGAGAGCGCCCAGTGCTGGATCGGCGGCCTCCAGCGCGATCGCTTCGTTGGAGAGGAAATTGGATAGTGAGGCCTCCACCGCTCCCCGAAGAGCCGCATCGTCTACCAGAACTGACGTCACCGTGTCGCCGGGTTCACCTGCGGGTTCAAAAGGCGCGGCCCCACCAGGGGACCGCCCGGCCGGTACGGAAAGGATGCCGCCAGCTAGGTGGTTCGCCACGACCGTGATCCTACCGCAAACTACAAGTTGCGTCGATTACTGAGTCGTTTCGCGAATCACATCAACGGTCACGTCTAGAGAGGCTGTTTGAGCAGGGACTCGGCGAGATGCCAGAACCGTCGGGCCAAAGCTTGGAATTCTTGTACGCCCTATCCCGGTTCCCGAGGCGCGCCGGGCTGATGAAGCCGCGATGTCAAGATCAGCACCCGTGACACGGGAGCGGCTGCCAGCGCTGGCAGCATGGCTGTTGTGAGCCGCGCGGGACCGAGCGCATTGGTGGCCCGCGTGATTTCGATGCCACTCGCCGTAAGCTGCCGTTCGGCAGGCGCCCGAAGGACGCCGGCATTGTGAACAAGCGCGTGCACTGGACGCTCTGCTGCAACGAGCTTGCGAGCGAAACTCTTGATCGACTCGGCCGAGGAAAGGTCGCAGAGCTCCAGGCTGAGCTGAGCTCGCGGGTTCTCTCGTCTGAGTCGGGAGAGTGTCGCCGCTCCTCGGTCATAGTTGCGGGCAGTGAATGTCACTGGGCGTAGTAGATCAGAGCCCAGGCGCTGGGTTGGTGCAGCGCGTATCCGGTCCAGGCCGACAGCCGAGTCCATA
>Ga0207428_10004649_pt1 | contig 13004 bp, 9 predicted proteins | sample RhiMethybrSRZTD1_FD_187600 | JGI IMG/M metagenome (GOLD analysis project Ga0207428, IMG submission 187600) | Populus rhizosphere microbial communities from Tennessee, USA - Rhizosphere MetaG P. TD hybrid SRZTD1 (SPAdes) (version 3) | ecosystem: Host-associated > Plants > Roots > Rhizosphere >... | reverse complement strand
TGCGAGATCGCGTCGGGCGCTTTGAACTGGCCGATGGCGGTACGCTGTTTCTCGACGAAATCGGCGAAATCCCGCTGGAGCTGCAAAGTAAACTGCTGCGGGTTTTGCAGGAAGGCCAGTTCGAACGGGTCGGCGAAGAACGCACCCGCAAGGTCGATGTGCGGATCATTGCCGCGACCAATCGCGATCTGCGCCAGGAAGTCGCTGCGAAGCATTTTCGTGAAGACTTGTATTTCCGGCTCAACGTTTTCCCGATCCAGTCTCCGGCGCTGCGTGAACGTCCGATTGATATTGCGCCCCTGGCGGCGCACTTCCTCAAGCAGACCGGCAAGCGCCTGAACATGCCAGGGCGGCGCTTGCGTAACAGCGATATCGAGCGGCTGCAAAGCTACTCCTGGCCGGGGAATATTCGCGAACTGCAAAACGTCATTGAGCGCGCGCTGATCACCTCCGTCGGGGCGGATCTGAACCTGGACTTGCCCGACGAACCTAAAACCACCGTCACCCAAAAGCCTTCCCCCTCGCCCCAGATCATGACTGACGCGCAGATTCGGGAACTGGAGCGCAACAACATGCAGGCCGCGCTCAAGGCCTCCGACGGCAAACTGTTTGGAAAAGGTGGCGCAGCCGAACTGCTGGGCCTGAAACCCACGACCTTGGCGTCGAGGTTCAAGCGACTGGAAATCAAGTTGGAGAACTGATTCGATCGTGGGCATGGTTGGGCACTTGACCACGCAATCTCGTAAAAGCCTCTACGAAAATTCGTATTTCCACGCAATTACGTAATTTCTGCGACGCCATCAGCGATGCCCAAGCGTATCGAACACTAAAAAATAATATTTATTATCAGATGGTTAGCGATTAGTTTGAAACCATCAACGTGCTGGCACGACCTTCGCTTCTGAGTTCTGCAACCGATAAGCCAAACGGGCCATCGACAACAGCAGATCCAGGATGCCTACTATGCCGACTACCTCTGCTTTCACCGTCTCACGCTCAGAAACCTACCTGGCTTCGATGCCCAACCTGGCCTTCACTGGCCTGTCGGAAAACTGGTTATTGAAAGAATGCGGGCATCAACATTGGCTCGCACTGGCCCAATTGCATGATCGGCCTCTGCCTGATTTCGTCGATGAGCAAGGGCGCATCGCCTATGCCGCGTTCACCGCAGTCGAAACGTGGAATTTGCAGCTGGAAGCCATCATCGAGAATCGCTCGTTCCAGATTCATACACGGATCGGGCGCGGTGGGCAGGCCCGGCATTACAGCGAACATGAGGTTAGACTGGGTGATCGCCTTGTGGGACAACTGGCATTGCTGTCCACCTTTGTGAGCCGTCACGTACCGGGCGATAATCGCAGTGTCAGCAAAGCATGTTTGAACGGCACTCAAGTACCCGCGACCCCGCTACCTGAGGCATTGCAAGCACTGCACGCCGACAATCGTCGAATACGCAGCGGCGACTGGCGCAGTCATTTCGGCATTGACCGTCAATCAACCGAGGCGCGCGTGTTTAATTTTACGCCCTGCCCTGACATCGACTTCAACGGTGCCGACCTCCTGTACTTCGCCAACTTTCAGGCCATGGTCGAACGTGCGGAATGGTCCTTATTGGGATTGCGCCGCCCCGGCCACATTCGTCAACGCGAGCTGCACTTCTACGGCAACCTCAATATCAGCGACAGCGTGCAGCTCAGACTGCACACCGGCCAGTCAGGTCATCGAGAGTTGCACTGGTGTGAAGTGTATCGGCGTAGCGACCTCTTCAAGCTGGCTGACATTTTCACCCGGAAAATCCACCTCTCCGATTGCAGCCGACCATGAGCCATCCTCCTCTCTGGCGGCCCGAAGGCCTGCGACTCAAGACGGTGTACCACGGCAGTGACCTGGACGGTCTCGAGCACCTGCACAGCCTGCCCGGCAAAGCGCCTTTTGTGCGTGGCCCCTATTCGAGCATGTACCCGGAAAAACCTTGGACCGTGCGCCAGTACACCGGATTCGCGAGTGCCGACGCCAGCAATCAGCGTCTGCGGCAACGTTTGTCCGAGGGCGCAACGGGTATATCACTGGCCTTCGATCTGCCGACTCATCGCGGTTACGACTCAAGTGATCCGCAATGGCAGGCGGATGTCGGCAAGACTGGTGTCGCCATCGATAGCGTCGAGGACATGGCGGAACTGCTTGACAGCATTGCTCTGGACCAGGTGTCGGTGTCACTTACCATGAACGGCGCAGTGCTGCCGGTGCTGGCAGCGTTCATCGTTGCCGCAGAAGAATCCGGCGTCGCTGCGACTCAACTCAGCGGCACGATCCAGAACGATATTCTCAAAGAGTTCACGGTACGCAACACCTACATTTTTTCGCCGCAACCCTCAATGCGCATTACCACGGACGTGATCGGCTACTTGAACGAACACGTGCCGCGGTTCAACCCGATTTCGGTGTCCGGCTATCACTTTCAGGAGGCCGGTGCGGATGCGGTGCTGGAGCTGGCATTGACCTTGGTCAACGCCAGAACCTATGCCGAGGAGGTGCAAAAAAGCGGGCTGGACCTGCAAAGTTTCTGTGAACGAATCAGTTTCTTTTTCGGCATCGGCAGCGACTTTTTCACCGAAATCGCCAAGTGTCGCGCGGCCCGTCTGCTCTGGTCCGAAATCACCCACGCCCTGAACGTGCAGAGTGAAAAAGGCCGGGCACTGCGCATGCATTGCCAGACCTCAGGCTGGTCGCTCTGTGCCCAGGATCCGCTCAACAATGTTACGCGCACCACCGTCCAGGCCATGGCCGCGGTATTCGGCGGTACACAGTCTCTGCATACCAACGCCTGGGACGAGGCCTTGACACTACCCAGTGAGGCCTCGTCGAGATTGGCCAGCAATACCCAGCATATCCTGCAGCAGGAAACCGGACTTTGTGATGTAGTCGATCCTTGGGCGGGGTCCTACATGATGGAATCCCTGACGGCGCAAATGGCTGTGCAGGTTCGCCAACGGATGGCGGAAATTGATGCCCAGGGTGGGGTGTTCCAGTCGATAGAGTCCGGTTGGATCAGTCAGGCCATCCACCTTCAGGCCTTGGCCACCCAGGTCCGACTTGATCGCGGAATACAACGGCGTGTTGCTGCAAGTGAGCAAGCGCACGCGGCGCCAGAGTCAGCGTCAGCGTCAGCGTCAGCCGTGGACAGCCAGGCACTGCGCGCCCGACAGTGCCAACGCCTGAACCACTTGCGCCAGAGACGCGACACTACTCGGGTTGAAGCCCTTCTGCATTCGATCACTGAGTGCGCACGCTCGGGCCAGGGCAATTTGCTGGAGGTGACCGTGGCGGCCATCAGAGCTCGGGCGACATTGGGCGAATGCACCCAGGCACTGGAAAAGGTCTGGCCACGATTTCGGCAGGACCTGGGCTTTCACGCCGATCACGTTGGCCCCTCCGTATGCAAGCAACCTGGTTGGGCACGGGTAGCTGCGTGCATCTCGTACTTTGTCTCTAACCAAGGCCGGCCGCCCAGGATTGTGCTGAGCAAGCTGGGTCAGGACGGGCATGACCGCGGTATTCGGTTAATGGCTGCGGCGTTATGCGATGCGGGCTTCGAGGTGCGCCTTCTGCCGTTGTTTCAAACGCCGATTCAGTTACTGGAATCACTGGATGGCGATAGCCCAGTGGACCTGATTGGAGTTTCCAGTCTGGCCGGGGCACATCACGAATTACTTACTGAACTGCTGAGCCTATTGAACGAACGCGAGATCGATGTTCCGGTGGTGCTGGGAGGAATCATTCCGGACGCCGACGTGCGACAGTTACTGCGCTTGGGAGTCAAGGCGTGTTTCGGTGCGGGACAGGAAATGATTGAAATTATTGAACAGCTGGTCGATTTGCTCGTTCCCCCTCATTCGCAGCTCGGTACATCAAATCATCCCCACTCTGAGGAACCGTTAACTTGCCCTACTCCATAAGTGACGCCACGTGACTGCGATTGGTTATTGACTCACTCACCGAAAACGATGACTGGGAACCGCCAATTCAAAAATGCGCCACTATGGGGAATGCAACGAGAACTGTTGTGAATTAATGACCGTGAAACTTTATTCACCGACGACGGTGAATAGACCGCGGATACAAATTTACCGCTCGAAGTAGACACTGCAGCGCCGGCCGGAATGGTTATTTTATTCACTGACATTACCACCACAATAAATCACGGATAATATTACCACTGCACGCTTTTATAATGCAGAAACGAACACTTTAGATCGCATTAGTAATTAAGCTACTTTCTTGATTTTTTCTCAACCGAAAGCGGCGAAAAACTCAGTTGTCTGTATTGGGTGAGCTGTCTAAGTTGGACAACAGATCACCGCCCGGGCTACACCCTAAATTATTAGGAATATGAAAATGCGAGTTGCCGTCCTTAATGATATTCACCATGCCTACGAAAACACCGCAGGTATCCGTCGACTGCGTCAGCATGCTCAGGTCAAAATCTTCACCGGACCTATTAACGGGCCCGGCGATTTGAAAGGTTTTGATGCGGTCATTGCCAATCGTGAGCGAACCTTGTTCACCGCGGAGTTTTTGGAGCAATTGCCAGATCTTCGTATTATCGCTCAAACGGGCAATCATGCTTACCATATCGATCTGGAAGCCGCGCAAAAGCTGGGTATCGTGATTGCCAAAGCGACAGGGGGGTTCTGCACCAGTGCGGGTGAATTCACCTTCGGATTGATGATGGCGTTGATGAGAGAAATCCCATGGGTCGACAACGCGGTCAAAAATGGTGATTGGCCGACGCCCATGACGCGAGTTCTGCGCGGCAAAACGCTGGGCATTGTGGGAATGGGCAATATCGGTCGTTACGTAGCGCAGGTTGCCCAAGTGTTTGGCATGAATGTCGTCGCTTGGGGGCCGAGGCTTACGGCGGAAGTCGCTACAGCGGTTGGCGCCAAGGCATTGGACCTGGATGATTTGATGAGGCAGTCCGACATCGTTTCGGTTCATGCTACGTTGGCTGCAGAATCGAGAGGCCTGATTGACGCACGGCGTTTGGCCTTGATGAAACCATCAGCCTACATTGTCAATACCGCACGTGGCCCAATTATCGATGAAGCCGCGCTTGTGCACACCCTTGCAGAAGGTCGTATAGCTGGCGCAGCACTGGATGTTTTCGATCAGGAACCTCTGCCTAAAGGGCATGTCTTGACTGGCCTCTCCAATGTAATCCTCACTTCCCATATCGGCTGGCCGACCGATGAGATGTATGCACAATTCGCTGACGCCGCAGCTGACGCTTTGCTTGGATGGAAGCAAGGCATTGATGTCCCGCGCTTCCTCCCTCACCACTGATTACTCGTCCTTCCCCGGGGCCGATCGGTCCCGGTCTACAACAAGAATAAAAGGAAGAGGATTCGATGCTTACTATATTGATTTTATTAGCGATCCTGGCGTCCATCGGTGTCGGCTACTGGCTAAACGTCAACACCGGACTCTTGGCGATTGTATTCGCCTATTTACTCAGCGTTTGCATACCCGGTACATCGCTGAACGATTTGGTCTCACTCTGGCCTACAAAACTGTTCCTAATCATATTTGGTGTCACGTTTTTCTTCGGCTTTGCGATCGCAAACGGCACACTTGAGCAAATAGCAATCCGGGTCGTCTATGCGACACGCAACCGTCCTGCGGCGATTCCTTTTGCCTTATATGGACTGGTAATGCTGATTTCTGGCGTGGGTCCAGGACACTACGCTGTATTTGTTTTTCTCTCTCCTCTGGTCATGGCAGTCGCGAGCAAAACCGGCATGAGTCGACTGCTGGGTGCTGTGATCGTCGTATGCGGCGGAATGGCCACCACTTTCAATAGTATTAGCCTCGGTGGTCGAGTAACCCAGGGGATCTTTGAACAAATGGGCTTCAACACTCCCACTGCAGAACTCTATACACATCAATTATTGTTGGATTCACTAATCGTACAAACCGTTATCTTTGTTGCTGCCTATTTGTTGCTGCAAGGCTACAAGACCCGATGCTTGGCGGCGGATGCTCCGCCCCCATTAGATGCAGTGCAGCGTAAAACGGTCGTTCTTGTGCTAGTCATATTGGGACTCGTCGTTATACCTAGCCTTTTGGCTGTAATTTTCCCTGGACAAGGAATGCTTACAACAATCAGATCAGCAGTAGATCCAACGTTCATCTCAATACTGGGTGTCGTTTTGGCGCTGATTTGCAAAATCGGAGATGAACGCATCGCCCTGGCTAAAGTGCCCTGGTCAATCATCATATTGCTGTGTGGAATGGGAATGCTCATCTCCGTAGCAACGAGGGCTGGCACCATCGACGCTCTATCTCAATGGTTGGGATTACATGTTGGAAATAACTCGGTGGTTTACGCCACCGGAATCTGCGCTGGGATCATGAGCTTTTTTTCAAGTACGCTTGGTGTGGTAATGCCAACGTTGTATCCCATCGTACCGGGCTTGGCCGCACAGACCGGCGTGGGTCCAACAGTGCTATTTTCCGTCATTACTTCCTGCGCAATCATGACTGGATTCTCACCGTTTTCTTCTGCAGGCGCCATGGCACTGGCAGGTGTCCAGGAAGATGCCGAGCGCAGCAGACTTTTCTATCAACTCTTCATGGTTCCGCTATTAGGCATAACAGTTGTATTCGCATTAGCATTTCTAAGAGTGCTGGGGTAAGTAATACTTTTTAGCACAGACACATGTAGGCACCGATGGTGATGGCTGGGCACGACTGAAGGATCCCTTGTGCAAAAAAGCATAGAACGTGTGCAGGGATGCGGAATTTTAAGCATAGAGGTGTTTCATCAGAATGATCACAAGCCGACATGACGAGGCTGATACCGGTTAACAACGTGACTTCTGGAGAAACATCATGAAATTCATAACCCCCCTTGGCACTCTGGTGATTGCAACCGTTAGCGCTTTTGCTTATGCAGACCAGGACACTGTGCCCCCCACCACCCCTTACAGCTATGCAATGAAGCTCGATATGGCCAAGGTGATTGCAATGGATGAACCTGATCCCGCAACGTGCCAAGTGATCGAGGCGTATATGACCTACAGTACGACCGCAGGGAGTGTGCAACGAATCAGTTATCGAAAATTCGCCCAATCGTGCAACACTCAGAACTGATGCTGTTTGTGAACCGCTCCATCGGCAGCCTGGCAGTGGCAGTGGCAGTGGCAGTGGCAGTGGCAGTGGGTGTTGCCACGTGACAGGCAGGCACCACAATCCGGCAAAGGACGTACGTGATGTTTGATTGGGAAGATCTGCGCTATTTCTCGGTGTTTGCTCAAGAACAGTCACTATCTGCAGCAGCACGCAAGTTAAAAGTTGATCACGCGACAGTAGCAAGGCGAATCAGTGCACTGGAAGCGTCATTGAGTCTTAAATTGGTAGACCGTCGCCCCAGGTCCTACGTACTGACAGCGGACGGCGAACGAATTGCCATTTTTGGCAAACGCATGGAAGTCGAATCCTTTGCAGTGGAGCGCAGTGCGTTAGCTGGTCAGGTCGGGGTTGTCGGAGAGGTGAAGGTCAGCGCGCCACCTGCGTTGGCCTGTTCATTAATTGCTCCGCACTTGGGAAAACTTCGTCAACAACATCCTCAACTATCTCTGCAATTGCTGGGCAATTTAGGCAGCGCGTCCCTCACTCGTCGGGAAGCGGACATTGCTATTCGCTTGAGCCGCCCTACAGAGCCCGACTCTGTCGCGCGCAAGATTACAACCATTCCATTTGCCTTGTATGGCTCCGCCGATTATCTGGATCGGACACCGGCCGATCAGTTGACCTTCATCGCCTATGACGAAAGCATGGAGCAAACCACTCAGCAGTTGTGGTTGCGGAAACAGGCTGGTGATCGCCCAATTCTGCTGCGCAGCAACGATCTAAACATTCAGGCAATGGCAGCGAAAGCAGGTGTTGGACTTGCAGCACTGCCCTACTTTCTCGGCGAACAATATTCACTGGAGCCCGCCGCCATTTTTGGGCCGGGATTAGAGCGCGAAGTATGGCTGGTGACTCATAGCGACATTCGTAATAGCGCATCTGTGCAGTCTGTAATGACCTTCCTGACCCAATGTCTAGCCCGGTAATACATCACCAGTATTTACACCACCGGTTGGCACTAATTCCTCGAAAGACGCCTTCAACAGACAGTCTTTAGTCACCACTATCGCGAAGAGATGCTGTCATGAGTACTAAGGCTATCCTTCCCTAAGCCCCCAAAATCAGTGCGTGAATCTACGTTGGGATTGCCCAGATCATCACTTGGGGCCGATTGGTTGAGATTCGGAAGCGAAGTCATTCCGCCGATTTCGCCAGAACAGCCCAAAAGCAACGATAGGCTCATCGGACAATTACACGGCCTGGTTGGTCATGGCAGGCGTTATATGATGTAAATCGCGCTGCCTGACCCAACACTTTGCCAAGGCAAACGCAGCGCCAGGGCAAGCAGTTGTTCGGCACCTAGTTCCATATGAGAGCCGTGTCGAGAACCCGACTACAAGAACGTGCCTTGGTGCGGGCGGCGCGCCGCCAGCCAGATACCCAAGCCTTCGTGCACCAGCACTTTCATACGATTGGCGCGGCGGTTGGCAAACAAATAAGCACAGTGTGGAACACGGCGAGCACTCGCGCCAGAGCGGTTTCGGTGCCGGCGCGAATGTCCATCGTCTCGGTGGCGAGCCAGATGGAGTCGATGCGGATCATCGCGACAGGTTTCGAAGAAAGGTTGCGCTGGCAGCCGCGCTTTCGGTCGGCCAGTTCACTTTGACAGTGTCAAGCTGGTGTGGGATTTCAACGCAGATATTCGATGTTGCAGCTTGCGAATTTGCTCCGGCTAGCTGTATGGGTAACGGAATAAAAGCAGTTTGCAGTTCCGTGTTTTTTGCGTTTTCACCCGAATCCATTTGTGGACGAGATACGCGTTGAGGCTATGGTTCAGCGCGACGCTGGCAATCAAGGCACCGGGCTGGGCGCACTCTTGAATAACTTGGACTTTGAAGGATATGAAGTAGGGACGACGTTGTGGCTGCATGAAATACCCGCTTAAAAAGGCTAGAACTGGTGTGCACATAAATTTAAGTGCACACCTTGGCTTTGCAGGGCTGGGTAGATGACTTGGCCGGAAGGATACGGGGCGGCAGCAGATCACCATATCGTCCGCGCACGCAATCCTTGCATGCAGACGTTTGACCAAGCCAAACTTTTCCTAGGCCAGAACGAAACGCCAGAAATAGACATAAGCAAACGGTTCGAGGAAACCGATCGCTGAGCTCGGCCACTGTGCGAGTGTTTGGCTTCGTTGGTACGTGGTGGCTTTCCGTCAATGACTTCGATTACGGACACCTCAAACCGTTGTTTGATCAGTCGCAATACACTGCCATCCTGTAAGCACCGACGCAGACACTTCCCCGTAAAGGCCTCGACATGGCGCACTTAACTTAAGTAGACGCACTGTCAGGCCTATTTTTACGGATCCTTCCTGCATTCACACGTCGGTGAAATCGAAGCAGTCGTGCCAAATCACATTTCGAAAATCACTGGCCCGCGTCGAAGAAAATTAAAGGGCTGCATTGGGTGTTCGTCCAAGTGCGCGTTCATATTCGATCTGTGCTGTCCGCTCTGAAAACTCTCCCGCCCATCTGGACACCACTACGGTAGCCACACTATTACCGATTGTGTTGCAGATCGCATTCGCCATGGACATAAACCGATACACTCCAAAAATCAATGCGAGCCCCTCGACCGGCAGCACCCCGATCGCGCTCACCGTAGCCGCGAAAACGACAAAGCTGCCGCCATTGACTGTTGCCGCTCCTTTGGATGTCAGTAGCATGATCGCTAGAATTCCTAGTTGCTGGTCCCAACTGAGTGGAACGCCATAGGCATTGGCAATGAATAACATGCAAAGCGACATGTAAATCGAAGTGCCATCAAGATTAAACGCGTAGCCAGTGGGCAGCACCAAGCCGACGCTCTGCTTGGAGCAGCCAAATTTTTCAAGCTTTTGCAGAAGACGAGGTAGGGCACTTTCTGACGAGGCAGTGCCTAAAACGATTAGGATTTCGTCCTTGATGTACTTCAAGAATCGCCACAGACTGAACCCGGACATACGGCATATTGCACCTAAAATTACGAAGATAAAAAAGGCGACAATGACGTAGAACATAAGTACGAGATTTGCCAATGACATCAACACCGCACTGCCGTTACTCCCGACGGCGTAGGCAACGGAACCGAAGGCTCCGAGTGGAGCAAGCTTCATAATCAAGTTGATGAACTCAAAGAAACATTCAGAGACCCGAGTCAATCCGTCGTCAATGACGTTTCGACGTTCCGGCTTAAGAGCCAGAAGGGCGAAGCCAAATACCACAGAGATAACGAGCACCTGGAGCATTTGCCCACCTGAGAACGCACCCACAAAGTTGTCTGGAAAAATTCCAAAAAAGAACTCCATGGTCGATGCGGGGGAATGGGCTTTGGCTACAGCCGAGTTGGCCGCCGCCGTTGCTGCGCTACTGGGGTGGGCGCCATGCATGTCGGCACCGATATCAAGCAGATTACCCCACAGGAGTCCTATGGCTAATGCGGCCGTTGAAACAACTTCAAAATAAACTATCGCCCTCACGCCTACTTTGCCGACTCGTTTAATATCGCCCGCGGAAGCGATACCCTGAACTACCGTAAAAAAAACCAAGGGGGCCACGGCAGTCTTTATTAGCTTTAGAAAAATATCTCCGAAGATTTTAAATTTAGTCGCCAGTTCCGGCGCTAAGAACCCTAAAGCGATACCCAGTCCCATGGCAGCGACAACCTGAAAAGTCAGGTTTTTGTAAACCGGCTTTCTTTTTTTTATGGTCATGCAAGAGGTCTCGTTATTGTTGTACTTGGAAAAATTACAATTAAGAACAACCTGGTTAAGTTCTGGTCTCTGGTCTCTGGTCTCTGGTCTCTGGTCTCGACGACAAGGGCCGAAATGGTCACATGACGTCAATTACAAAATTAATGCACGCTGCAGACAATCGAGTTTTATGCCTCATATGATTGAGGAAAAATCAACCTAGAGGAAATCGGCTTTTAAAAAAGGATGGTTAACCCCACCCCAGTTAGTTGAGCTTTTTTCAAACGAATCAAGTCATTAAATCGTTTGAGCTTGCGCGAGCATTGCTTGATGCTTCCCTGAGGTGGTTCACACTTAAGATAAGTGGCTCGAATGCATTAAAAATTGCGACGCAATATTCTGATTCGGAAAAAACCTGAGTTCAGAGGGAGTTTAATTTAAACAACATGTGCGCTAGATAATTTTTTGTTCCGACAAACTTCTGCAAAGCGGAAAATTACATTTCGGTCAGGGTATTATGGAAAATAAAAAAGAAAACATCACGCTTGAATTGGCTTCTTTAGCAGTTAGCATCCGGTTAGAGAATATTCCCCCACACGTGCTGAGTATTGCTCGCCAAGCTGTACTTGACTGGCTGGGTGTCAGCATAGCCGGTGCCGATGAGTCAATTACAGATAAGCTTGTCGAGTTTATGGTGTCGGAAGGAGGTTTCCCTCGCTGCACTCTTATAGGCAGTCTGGATCGTCTTCCAGCCTCTACGGCGGCGGCGGTCAATGGCACGGCATCGCACGCGCTAGACTACGACGACGTAAATTTTTCCGTTCCTGGCCATGCCTCCGCGCCAGTGCTTGCAGCGGCGTTGGCGCTTGGCGAAGAAATCCATGCCAGCGGAGCACGCCTTTTGGAGGCGTTTATTGCTGGCTACGAAATTTCCTGCCGAGTTGGCCAGTTGATTGCGCCTAATCATTATTCGAGCGGCTTTCACGCAACAGCAACTATGGGCTGTTTCGGAGCTGCTGCTGCGGCTTCTCGTTTGCTAGGACTTGACGCGGACGCTACATCACGGGCACTGGGGATTGCGTCAACTCGTGCGGCAGGGTTGAAGGCAGCATTTGGGTCTTCATGCAAGGCGTTGCAGGTTGGAGAGGCTGCACGTGGCGGTCTTGTAGCCGCGATTTTGGCTCAGAAAGGGGTAGATGTGCCGGAGGACATGATAGGTCATCGCCTCGGCTTCGCCCGGACGCACTCGTCCGATTGGGCTGAACTTTGCGCACTGAGGTCTCCTCGTTACGTAGCGGACTTCGCTGTGAAGGCCTCGGACGAAGCGCCTGCTTATGACTATCATTTGGAAACCAATCTTTTCAAATACCACAATTCATGTTACGAGACTCACTCGGCTATTGAAAGCGCACTCTACCTCGCTCGCACTGAGAATGTAGAGGCTTCCAATGTTGTTGCGCTAGATATTCGCGTGAATCCACATTGCGACGATATCTGTAATATTGATTGTCCTTTAACGCCGCTGCAGGCCAAATTCAGCCTTAAACATACGGTGGCGATGGCCTTGCTCGGCAAAAACACAGCAGATCCAAGTGCATTCAATGACGAAAACGTGGTAGATCCACAGATTCTGGCTTTGCAAGAATTGACACAAGTGATTTTCGATCCGGGATTGCGAGTGCCGGAAACTATCGTGCGCATCAAGTTGCGGGACGGACGTAAAGTAGAGCGCTTGCATGATTCGAGCCGTCCGGAAAGTGACCACAACGCGCAGAAAAAGCGGCTCACGAACAAGTTCCGGGCATTATGCGAAGGGCATCTTCCTTTATCAACAATTGAAGAAATAGAGCGGAAAGTTTCGGAGTTAGAATCCTTGGTTGATATTTGTGACTTAGTACGCCTGACTGCTAGAACTTCAGATTAGGCTAACATGGTAGCCAAAGAAGCAAAGAGGTATTGTTACAAAGGATACCTGCTGCAGGCAGTGAGACGATAAAAAAGAATTTCAAAAAAGAAAACACGCTAAGGGCTAATGCCAGTCAGTTAAGCTGACTGGCATTTTGTTTGATCGGGTGCTTCGGGGGGGGGAGCCGGATAGCCCGAGGATAAAAGAGGGGGCCAGGGTGCGGTTCTCGGC
>Ga0207428_10004648_pt1 | contig 13004 bp, 11 predicted proteins | sample RhiMethybrSRZTD1_FD_187600 | JGI IMG/M metagenome (GOLD analysis project Ga0207428, IMG submission 187600) | Populus rhizosphere microbial communities from Tennessee, USA - Rhizosphere MetaG P. TD hybrid SRZTD1 (SPAdes) (version 3) | ecosystem: Host-associated > Plants > Roots > Rhizosphere >... | reverse complement strand
GCGGACGGCGTCGGCGAAGTCCGGGTCGGTGTCGAGCTGCTCGGCCGCGTACGAGCGGATCGTCTCCAGCATCGCCAGCCGCTGATGTCCCTGCTCATCGGGGATATTGCGGACGAGGCTGTCGTCGACGAGCGTGCTGATGTTCTCGAGCACCTCGATGTTGTCCGCGAGTCGCCGCGCGGTACCTTCGACGTCGGTCAGTCGCGCGCCGACGAATACCGAGAACAGCTGTAACACTCGGCGCTGGGCCTGGGTGAGGAGTTCCGTGCTCCATTCGATTGTGCTTCGCAGTGTGCGTTGCCGTGCTGGGAGGTCGCGTCCCCCGCCCTGCAGCACGTCGAGTCGTCCGTCGAGCCGCGACCGCAGCTCGTCGACCGTGAACAGCGTGATGCGCGCGGCGGCGAGCTCGATCGCGAGCGGCAGCCCGTCGAGCCGGCTGCAGGTGGCGACGACGTCGGCCGCGTTCTCCTCGGTGAGCTTAAAGTCGGGCCGCAGCGAGGTCGCGCGCTCGACGAACAGCTGGACCGACTCCGCTGCGAGCGCTTCTTCCAGCAAGACTGCGCCGGCGCCGGCGGGCAGCGTGAGCGGCGGCACCGGAAACAGCCGCTCGCCGCGCACCCGCAGGGCCATCCGGCTGGTCACGAGCGCAGTGAGACCCGGGCAGTGCGCGAGGAGCTCGGCCAAGCCGGTGGCGGCGTCGACCACCTGCTCGAAGTTGTCGAGCACGAGCAGCAGCTGCCGCTCGCGCAGGCCGCGTTTGAGGACCTCGAGTGGAGGGTCGTCGCCAGAACTGGCAATCGCCACGATCCGGACGATGGCAGCGTAAGCGCCGTCGGTCTGGCGCTCGGCGCTCAGGTCGACGAAGTACACGCCGTCCTCGAAGCGGTCGACCTGCTCGGCCGCCGCCTGCAGCGCGAGCCGAGTCTTGCCGGTCCCACCCGGACCAGTAAGTGTCACCAGCCGCGCGTACGCCGCGTCGAGCTGCGCGCGCAGTTCGTCGAGTAGCGCCTCGCGCCCAATGAACGCCGACGTCTGGGTTGGCAGATTGTTCGGTCGCACGTCGACGGTCGCCAGGGGCGGGAAGGTCTCCGGCAGGCCTGGCCGCACTAGTTGGAAGAGGTGTTCGGGGCCGGCGAGGTCCTTCAGGCGGTGCGTGCCCAGGTCGCGCAGGTGCACGTCGTCGGGGAGTGACGCTGCCACGAGCTCGGCGATCGGCGCCGACAGAAGGACCTGCCCGCCGTGCGCCGCAGCCATCACGCGCGCTGCGCGGTTGACGGCCGTGCCGTAGTAGTCGTCGCCGCGGGTCTGCGCCTCACCGACGTGGGTCCCCATGCGCACGCGCAGCGGTCCGGTCTCGCCCCAAGGCTCGTCGCGCAGCCCCTCTTGCGCAGCAAGGCTCGCATTGATCGCGTCCAGGGCCGAGCCGAAGACGGCCATGAGTCCGTCCCCAGTGGTCTTTACCACGGTGCCGCCGCAGCACTCGACCGCGGCGCGCAGGATGTCATCGTGGCGAGCCAGCGCACCCTGCATCGCATCCGGGTGGCGCTCCCAGAGCCGAGTGCTCCCCTCGACGTCGGAGAAGAGGTAGGTCCGGGTGGCATCGCCGGGCACAACGCCCATGCTACGGACGGCGCTTCCGAACGGCTGCGGTGATCGCATTGGTTGCTTAAAATGCTGCCTTGATCGTTCTCGTGCGGCGACTGAAAGGTCAGCGGCGGAATCGCCGAGGTCGCCTCGGCGGGAGAGCGGCACGAGAACCTTCCTTGGCCACGAGCATGTCGTCAGCTTGTGTCACACCGCAAAGCTGCTGCGTTCGGCTGCTACCGCAGGCTCGAGCTGCTGACGTGGCGAACCCCTGATACGTGCGTTGGGTAGGGAGCCCTCCGGCGCGGGCTACTGCGGCTGCCGCTTGGCCGGCGCAGCCCACGGACTGACACCCGATCGCGCAGTCGGCGCTTTTACTGCTGGGGGGTGACGTTGAGCTCGGTGCCGCCAACCTCGGCGCATCGCGGGCAACGCGAGGATTCCGATCCCCACCCACACAACCCAGACCCCAAGAACCCAGAACGCTGCCTGGTCGACCAACCATGCGGCACCAGCAACAGCGAGGGGGACAACCGTCCACAAGGCCAATGCCTTGGGATTGAGTGGTTGGGGTTTGGTACGAGTCGCCATGATCAACTATACCAGCGATGAATGTCCCGTGTCTAGACCAACTTTCCTAGTCAGAACCAGTTTGATCATGGAAGTGACGAGTTCGGAAATTGGAGGTTACGAGTTCGCAAACTCCCGTGCTGAGCAGTCCGCCCAGAATTTTCTTGAGCTGGTCAGCAACACAAGCCAGCTGCCGCGGTCGTGTGGTTGACGCGCGTTGGCGCGTTCAACCGAAGTGGGTGATTCCGGCCGGCGGGAGCGCTTCCACAATGTCGTGTGGACAGCTCACACTGTGGGCGGGAGAGAAAGATCGGCGGATGGGGTGTCTGCTCGCACTGCTTGCCGGGATCTGCCCAAGAGTCGCGCTCGTCCTGGTCTGGATTTTCACGAATTGGGTGGACCGTGCATTCAACGGCTTCCTCATCCCGCTCCTCGGGCTGATCGTCTGTCCCTATGCGACCCTGTTCTAGGTCCTTGCCTACAACCCGGTTACCGGCGGCCTGGCCGGTTGGGGATGGATCTTTATGGTCCTCGGCTTTATCTTCGACATCGGGCACTGGGTCGGGGGAGGTGTGACTGGTCGGCGGCGTTACGCAAGCGCATAGCGCGGTTCATCAGGCAGAGTTGGGCAGCGCGGCGCGGTCCCACACGTCTCCCAACAGCACATCGTCGGTCAGCGACACCAGCTGGGGGCGACGGCGCCGATCGCAGCTGCGCAGGGCTCCGCGCTAGGAGCGGACGAGGTGTCGACCGTCGTCGGCCAGACCGGCACGCAGCTCCCTCCGAGAACTAATACCGAACTTGGTGAACACCTTGCTGAGATGCCACTCCACCGTGCGCGCGCTTAGGAAGAGTTGCGCGCCGATTTCCGGGTTCGACAAGCCATCTCGAGCTAGCCGGGCAATCTGCTCTTCCTGGGGTGTGAGCTCCTCGCGAATCTCGGCGCTTCGCTTGCGCACCTTTTCGCCGGTTGCGAGCAACTCGCCGCGGGCTCGCTCGGCGAAGGCCTCCATCCCGATTGCGACGAACGTGCCGTGGGCGGTCCGCAGCTGCTCACGCGCTTCCCCGCGACGGCCCGTCCGGCGGAGCCATTCCCCGTAGAGCAGATGCGCACGGGCAAGCTCAGGATGGAGTCGCGTACGGGTAAGCCGATCGATCCCTTCGCGATACAGGTCGTCGGCCGCCGCTACGCCACTCAGGAGTGCGCGGCAGCGGGCCTCGATGCCAAGCGCGAACTGGTTCCCCGCGGGCTGTGTCGTCTGCGCCAGTCGGTCCAGCGTGTCGCGGGCAAGTTGGTGGTCGCCGCTCCGCGCCGCCGCCTCGATCAGTTCCGGCAGTGCAAACGTTGTGACCGATGGGTCCAAGGTATTCATCATGGCTTGCAGCGCCGCCACCTTGGCCTCCTGATAGCGGGCCAGACCGTTGTACATGACAGCAGCCGCCCAATGCGCTGGAGTCGCTGACGTCGCCTCCCCAGAAGCCGCGGTTTGCCGGATGACTCCTGCTACCAAGGCAGAACACTCTCTTTCCCGACCCTGCAGCGACTGAAGTCTCAATAACGTGAATGGCGGGAAGTGACTCCCTGTGGCCGCCGCGATGCTGTCTGTTTCCGCCGCGATCGCAGCCGCGCCAGCGAAGTCGCCGATCCACGTGGTTGCGACGCCCAGCGAGTAAAGATTGAGCGGCAGCTCCGCAAGCGCACCGGCTTCGCGCAGGAGTTTGACAAGCCTTGACGAGACCGCCAGTAAGCCCTCTTGGTCCCACATGGCCGCGGTGGCCTCGGTGCCAGCTATTCCCCACCGGAGCACCTCTTCATCCGACATGTCGGGGATGGCTTTCGCTCCTCGCCGCAACGTTGGCGCCGCGGCTGCGAGTCCCTCTTTGGCCAGCACAGCGAGGCCCTCGAGGAGCATGTGGTGAGGACGCGGCCTGACGGGCTGAGCAAGGGCCAGGATGGCGTCGGAGATCTCCCGGAAGCGACTTTGCGGGATTGGCCCGGGCTGAGTGGCCGCGAACCACGCGGTCATGTACGTGTGGCGCGCAAGTTCTCGTCAAGACGCTCGAGCCTCCGTGCCGCGCTGAGCAGGAGCGTCGGAGCTTCGCTGCCAAGCCCTGAGGCCCATGCGACGTGGCCTCGAACGAGGTCCAGGCGTGCTCGCTGGAGCTTGTCGAGCCCGCCGGCCTCCGCCGTGGCCAAGAGGCCCAGCGCCGCATCAAACTCGCCTGCCTGGAGGCTCGCCTCCGCGGCGGCCAGCGCACGCTCGGTGCGTCGTGTCGGATCTGCCGTAAGTGCGACGGCGCGCTGCAGGAAGGCGGCTGCCGCGGCTACGCCGCCGCGAGCCTGCGCCCGGTCTGCCGAACGCTCCAGCTCCGCGGCGATCTCATCGCCAGGTCCGGGCATGGCCCGCGCCCGGTGCCAGGCGCGCCGGTCGGGGTCGATCTCGGGGTCGGTCGCGTCGGCGAGGGCGCGATGGACGCGATGGCGATCTTCGACGGCTGCCGAGCGGTAGGTGGCGGATCGGACAAGTGGGTGTGCGAACTCGACGCGCCCACCCAGTTGCAGCAAGCCGGCATCCACTGCAGCGTCGGCCGCAGCCATTCGATAGTGAGCGTCTCGGCGGCACGGTGCAGCAGCAGGGGATCGCCCAGTGGCTCCGCGGCCGCTGCGAGTACCAGCAGTTGCGTCTTGGACGGGAGCAGGCGGAGACGCCGGATGTAGCCTTGTTCGATCCTGCTGACCATTGGCTGGCTGTCGGGCAGCCCGAACCCGCCAGCGAGGTCTGCCAGATTCCAGCTGCGTGGAAACTCGAGCAGCGCAAGCGGATTGCCGTGGCTCTCGGTGATGATCTGGGCGCAGACGGCCGCATCGAGCGGCCCGTACAGATTGCTTAGCAGCGGTGCACGTGAATCGCTGTCGCCGAGTCCGTTGATAGGCATCTCAGGAAGTCCGACGAGGATGTCCTCGCCGATGCCGTTGCGGGCTGCGCAGACGACCGCGATCCGCTCGGCGAGGAGGCGGCGGCCGATAAAACCGAGGATTTGCGCCGAGGCGCTGTCCAGCCATTGCGCATCGTCAACGATACAGAGGAGCGGCTGGTCCTCGGCGACCTCCGCGAACAGCGTGAGCGACGCAAGACCGACGAGGAAGCGGTCAGGCGTAGTACCGGCGCTTAGTCCGAACACGGTAGCGAGCGCTTCCCGCTGCGGGTCGGGCAACCGATCGAGGTGATCAAGCATCGGCCCACAAAGTTGATGGAGGCCGCCGTAGGGAAGCTCCATCTCCGATTCCACACCGACGGCACTCGCAATGTGCCAGGCGGCCGCTCGGTGGGACAAGTACTCCAGCAACGCGCTCTTGCCAACACCTGCGTCGCCGCGTAGCACTATGAACTGGCTCGTACCGGAGATTGCGTCGGTCAAAATCCGGTCGAGCGCCTCGCATTCGCTCTTTCGTCCGAGGAGCCTCGGACCCTGAACCCGACCCTGGTTCATCGGCGGCCTCCAGGCACCCAGCTCTTTCTGGCAAGCACCCCGAAATAACCGGCACCAAAAATGATCGTACGACCCGTCGGATGCGCATGACCAGGGCCCGTACCAGGGAGTCCTACGGGCGCGACGGAGTCGTCGTAGCGCGAGCGTGGGTCTCGGACACAACCCCAGGAGGCGCTATGAGCGTGAGCGAAGTGGCGGCGACCGGAGTAGCACCGCAAAGGAGAAGAAAGTGGACTTGAAACTTGAGGTGGCTCGTCGAACATTCTCGGCGAGCCATGCGAGGCACGCTATGACGCCGTCCCGCGTGTCGTCTTGACCGATCCGCAGGCCGCCGCCGGCGCAGCCAACCACCGCTTCAGCGGGACCGCCCGCCTCTCACAGTTGCCGAAGACTGAGACTTACATCCGGGCCTACGCCGAGAGCAAGGGATTTCTGACCCTGCTCGCTAACGGCCTGGCCGGCGCGTACGCCCTCGGCCCAGAAGCGGGCGAGTGGCTTCAACAGGCGACGTTGGCGATTCGCGCCCGCGTGCCGATCGAGATCCTGCGCGACACGATCCAGCCGTTCCCGACCTTCTCCGAAATTTGCGTCGAGGCGCTCAAGGCGCTGCGGGCGGAGATCGCGGCGGCCCGGCAGCGAGTGAATGTTGGCGCGAGATGAGTCGTCCTCGACCACGACGAGTCCTCGGATTGACTCGACTCTGGAAGGAGGAGCCATGGTGACCTCGACCACCCTTTCGCCAGCACAGCGGGAGCAGGACATGCTCGGGCAGACCGTGGTCGTGATCGGGGGGAGCGCCGGTATTGGTCTCGAAACGGCTCGGCTCGCCCGTACCAGAGGAGCGTCGATAATCCTCACAGCACGCGATCCCGACCGCCTGCACCGTGTGGGTTTGGAGCTTGGGGCCGGCATCGCGGCCTTCGACGCCACCGACTTCGACCGGCTCAAAAGGTTCTTCGACGAGCTGCCTACACCGATTGACCACGTGCTGCTCACCGGCCCCGGTCCTTACTATGCCCCGCTGGCGGAGTTCGACATTGAAGGTCTCCGCCGCGACGTCGATGCTCATCTTCTACTGCCGCTGGAGGTCGCTCGGAACGCCGCGGGCAAGGTTAGGCCGGGAGGGACACTGCTTTTCATGGGCGGCACCGGCGGCCGCCGCACGGCACCCGGCTTCTATTTCCTCTCGGCACTCACGGCCGCGGGTCCCGCCCTCACAAAGAACCTCGCGCTCGAGCTCGCGCCAATCCGGGTAAACCTCATCGCCGCCGGATTTGTCGACACGCCGTTGTCCGCAAAGCTTCTCGGTGACCAGCTGGACGCCCGCCGTGAACAGCTCCGTACCACGCTGCCGATCCGACGGGTGGTCGGACCCACCGATATCGCCGCACTGGCGGTCCACCTGATGACCAACACGGCGGTCACCGGCGCAACCTTCGACATCGACGGAGGTCAACAGCTCGTCGAAAGATGAGGCTCAAGGAGCGCGCCATGAGTTCCGTGTCGGGTGATCCAGGGCACCGACCAGGGACTTTCACGGGGGCGACGGATCAGTCGAAGCGACACACTGTCACCTAATACCAACCGACCAAGGGTCCAGCATGGGCAGCACTGGCCATTTCTTGTCGTTCTCGAACCCGCCCCACCTGCAATGGAGGTCGTCATGAGTAGCACAGTCGAAACCGGCACCGAGATTCGCCCCTTTAATGTCGACGTTCCGGAGGAGGAGCTCGCTGAGCTGCGCCGCCGTATCGATGCGGCGCGTTGGCCATCCAAGGAGGTCGTCGCAGATCGATCGCAGGGCGTGCAGCTGGCGACGTTGCAGGAGCTCGCGCGCTATTGGACGACGGATTATGACTGGCGCAAGGTCGAGGCGAGGCTCAACGCGCTGCCGCAATTTATGACCGAGATCGACGGGGTGGACGTCCACTTCATCCACGTGCGCTCAAAGCATGAGGATGCGCTGCCGCTGATCATCACGCACGGCTGGCCGGGCTCGGTGGTGGAGCTCCTTGAGGTTGTGGGCCCGCTCAGCGACCCGACGGCGTACGGCGGGCGGGCCGAGGACGCCTTCGATCTGGTGCTGCCGTCGATGCCTGGTTATGGCTTCTCAGGGCAGCCGGCGGAGGCTGGCTGGGGCGCCGGTCGCATCGCGCAAGCGTGGGCGGAGCTGATGAACCGCCTTGGCTACAGCCGCTACGTCGCTCAGGGAGGTGACCAAGGCGCCTCCGTCACCGACGCGATGGCGCGTCAGGCACCGAACGGGCTGCTCGGCATTCACCTCAACTTCCTCAGCGCCTTCCCGACCGAGGTGCTGGCGGCGATCTTCAGCCCTGAGATCGGAGGGGGACTATTCAAGCGGGTCGGGGTAGCCGTGGTCGCATCCCGGGCAGAGAAGGAACACGCCGCTTTGGAAGCGGTCGCCGGCATCTTCATGAGCGGCTACATCGCAGAGATGAACACCAAACCGCAGACACTCGGCTACAGCTTGACGGATACACCCGTCGGGTTGGCGGCCTGGATACTCGACCACGACGCCGACAGCTACGGAAAGATCTCCCACGCCTTCCTCGACGGACAGCCTTCGGGCGGGCTGACGCGGGATGCGATCGTCGACAACATCACGCTGTACTGGCTAACCAACACCGCGACCTCGTCCGGGCGCCTGTACTGGGAGAACGCACAAGTCATCAATGCTTCCCTTGCGTCTGGGGAGAAGGCCCCCGAACTGTCGCTCCCGGTGGCGTTCACGGTCTTCCCCGGTGAGATCTTCCAAGCCCCGCGGAGCTGGGCGGAGAAGGTCTATCCCAACCTGACCTACTGGAACGAGGTCGACAAGGGCGGGCATTTCGCCGCCTGGGAAGAGCCTCAGCTATTTGCTGACGAGATGCGAGCCGCGTTCAAGTCACTCCGCAACGGGGGATCATCTTGAGCAGCACCGCCCAGACCGCAACCGAGATTCGCCGGTTCAGCGTCAGCGTTCCGGAAGACGAACTGGCAGTCTTCGTCGACGCATCGCCGCGACCCGCTGGCCCGACCGGGAGACCGATGCCTCTCAAGGCGTGCAGCTCGAGACGATCCAGGCACTTGCCGCCTATTGGGGCACCGATTACGACTGGCGCACATTCGAGGAGCGGTTCGCCGCGCTGCCGCACTTCATTACCGAGATCGACGGGGTGGACATCCACTTCATCCACGTGCGCTCCCAGCATGAGGATGCGCTGCCGCTCATTGTGACCCACGGGTGGTCGGGCTCGACCATCGAGCAGCTCAAGATCATCGAGCCGCTCACCGACCCCACGGCGCACGGAGCCGGCGCAGCCGATGCGTTCCATCTGGTGATTCCGTCGTGCCCGGCCACGGGTTCTCGGGCAAGCCGCGCGAGACTGGCTGGGATCCGATCCGCATCGCAAAGGCCTGGATGGTGTTGATGGAGCGCCTCGGGTACAGCCGATACGTCGCCCAGGGCGGCGATTGGGGCAATGCCGTCACTGAGCAGTTGGCTTTGTTGAAGCCCGACGGACTGCTGGGTATTCACACATGCCGGCGACCGTTCCGCCCGACGTGTCGAAGGCGCTCGCCAGTGGTGGTTCCATGCCAGACGGTCTCTCCGGCGAGGAGGAGGAGGAGGAGGCATATGAGATCTTGAAGCACTTCTTCGCAACCGGTGTGGGCTACGCCACTGAGATGGCGAACCGCCCGCAGACGCTCTACGGCATCGCGGACTCGCCGGTCGGCCTGGCGGCCTGGATGCTCGATCATGACGAGCGCAGGTACCAGCTCATCGCACGAGCTTTCGCCGGAGATCCGGGAGGCCTTTCACGAGACGATGTTCTCGACAACGTCACCCACTACTGGCTGACAAACACCGCGGTCTCCTCGGCCCGCCTCTATTGGGAGAGCCATGTGGCCCTCTTCGACGTCAAGGGCATTGAGATCCCGGTCGGGGTGACGGTCTTTCCCGACGAGCTCTATCCGGCTCCGCGAAGCTGGGCGGAGAAGGCGTATCCGAAGCTCGTTCACTACAACCGGGTTGAGGAGGGTGGGCATTTCGCCGCATGGGAACAGTCGCAGATCCTTTCGCAGGAGCTGCGCGACACCTTCAGGTCACTGCGTTGATCCTCGCTGACCGGCGCTGCGCATGGGACGCGAGTTTGCTCGTGGCTGTTGTTGATCCCTAGGAGAGGAGTGCGCTCATGTCTGAGACGGCCCCTGCCGCCGGTCCCCCGACTGTGGTGTTGGTGCACGGCGCGTTTGCCGATGCATCGAGCTGGAACGGCGTGATCAAGCGACTCCAGGCAGAAGGGGTGCCGGTCACAGCTCCCGCGAATCCGCTGCGCGGAGTCTCCGCCGACTCTGCCTATATCGCCGGTCTGCTTGAGCAGATACCAGGTCCGGTGGTGGCCGTCGGGCACTCCTACGCTGGCGCGGTCATCACTACCGCTGCGACGAAGGCGAATAACGTCGTTGGCTTGGTTTACATCGCTGCCTTCGCCACGGAAGAGGGTGAGCGCTTGGCCGAGGCCACGGCCGCCTCCAAGGACGCCATACTGAGCAGCGGACTCGTCCAACTCCCGCAACCATCACCGAAGTCGATAGCTCCCACCTGATCATGGTTTCGCAGCCTCAAGCCGTGGCTGATGTGATCTTGGAAGCCGTGGCGGCAGTCGGCTCAACTTCCGAACATTAAGGCATTCAGATGTCTGTCGAAGCCTCTTCACACTTCTCCGCCGCCGTGCCGAGCACCTCTCTTGGCCCCCTTCGACAGATCGATGCTGGCCTCTGCACGGCTGGCCCTACGACATCTACAGTTACGTCGACGTGTGCCCGGGGTTGGCAGAGGCGGGATATCGAGTGATCATCCCGTATCTGCGCGGTTTCGGGACCACCCGGTTCCTGTCAGATGAGACGCCGCGCAACGGCGAGCAAGCGGTACTGGCGGTCGACGTCATCGCGCTGATGGACGCGCTGAAGATCGAGCGCGCGATTGTGGCCGGCTTCGATTGGGGAGCGCGCACGGCCGACATCGTCGCCGCCCTCTGGCCAGAACGCTGCGCCGGGCTCGTGTCGGTTAGCGGCTACCTGATCGTCAACCTCGAGGCAAACCAGAAGCCGCTGCCGGCCAAGGCGGAGTTGGGCTGGTGGTATCAGTACTACTTCTCCACTGAGCGCGGGCGCCTCGGATACAGCCAGAACCGGCGCGAGTTCAACAAGCTGATCTGGCAGATCGCCTCGCCGAAGTGGGACTTCGACGACGCCACGTTCGACCGCACCGCCGCATCCTTCGACAACCCTGATCACGTCGACATCGTCATCCACAACTACCGCTGGCGCCTCAGCCTCGCTGAAGGAGAGCCGCAGTACCGCGACCTGGAAGGCCGGCTGTTCGAACGTCCGATGATCACCGTCCCAACGGTCACCATCGGCAGCGACTTCGACGGAGCCGCCGCCGACGGACGAGCCTATGCCGACAAGTTTTCCGGCGCATACTCCCATCGAGTCCTCGACGGCATCGGACACAACGTGCCCCAAGAAGCCCCGGGTGCCTTCACCGACGCCATCCTCGACGTCGGAGGTGGACTGCCATGAGTTTCTTCAGCAGACTGCGCACTGCGGGCTCGTTAGCCGTCGAGGGTCACCTGCCAGGCTTCGACGGGGCTACCGGCTGGCTCAACTCGCCTTCGCTCACCGCGGCGGATATGGACGGCAAGGTCGTTCTGGTCGACTTCTGGACCTATACCTGCATCAACTGGCTTCGCACACTCGCATATGTCCGCGCCTGGGCGGAGAGATACGCGGATCAGGGGTTAGTCATGGTCGGGGTCCACACTCCGGAGTTCCCGTTTGAACGCGACGTTGACAACGTGCGCCAGGCAGTGAAGGACATGGCCGTCGACTATCCGGTCGCGCTGGACAGCGATTATGCGATCTGGCAAGCCTTCGCCAACAGATTTTGGCCGGCGATCTACATTGCCGACTCTGAAGGGCGAATCCGGCACCACCAATTCGGCGAGGGCGGATACGCAGAATGCGAAATGGTCATCCAGCGGCTGCTGGGCGATTCCGGACGCGGCAACATACCCCACGACCTAGTGCAGGTCGCTCCCACCGGTTTGGAGGCTCAGGCCGACTGGGCGAGCCTAAAGTCTCCCGAGAGCTACCTCGGCTATGAGCAAGCCCGGGGTTTCGCATCTGTCGGCGACGCAGTCCTCGACCAGACCCACAGCTACGTCGCGCCCAATCGGTTGAATCTCAACAATTGGGCGCTCGCAGGGGATTGGACCATCGAGCGTCGGGCCAGTGTGCTCGACCGCGCCGGTGGTCGACTCGTCTTCCGGTTCCACGCCCGCGACGTCCACCTTGTCATGGGCCCGCGTCCACGGGAGACATCTGTGCCGTTCCGCGTACTCATCGATGGTGAGCCTCCCGGCGACTCTCACGGCATCGACACCGACGAACAGGGCAGCGGAACCGTCGACCAACAACGGCTCTATCAGCTCATTCGCCAGCCAGGATCGATCACCGACCGCACCTTCGAGATAACCTTCCTCGCACCCGGTGCCGAGGCCTACGTATTCACATTCGGCTAGAAGCGGCCTCGGTCGACGAATACGCACAGCCTTGCGCACCGCAGAGATCGATGGTCAGTGAATCAGGCCGCAATGAGATTGACCGAGGCACCGACGATCGCCCCGCCGAAAACGTACGATCAACGCTTGGGAGAGCGCCGTGCGGCGAATCCGCCGATTCCGCGACCTGGTGTCGGACACCTGGTAACACATGCCGATGGTGAAGGCGACGTGAGCGAAGTCGCGGCACGCGGGATTCCTCTACGTTCGAGTCGCGACGTCGATGCCGGCGCGGCCCGAGCCGCGGTGTTGATCGGCGTACCGCAAGGTGGAAACCATGTTGAGCACCGTCCACGACAGCACGACGGTTAGCATCGCGACGCCGATGAGCACGCCATCGCGCTGTGGCGGCATTCTGGGTCGCGAGATACCCACAGCGCGAGATGCGACCTAGCCCAGCCAAACGTAGACAGCTGTACGTAACCCCGCTTGGGCGGCCAGGTTGTCCTAGTCGGCCACTCCTACGGTGGCGCAGTCATGTCCAAGGCCGCTGCCAGGAACGAGCAGGTGCAGGCTTTGGGGTTCTTTAATGGGTGGATGCCCGATGAAGGTGAAAGCGTCCAGCCGCGGCACGACCGACTGGCGACCAGCCCGGGCGTGATTCCCGAACGCCGTGTCGACGAGGGTCTCGCCTGCCCGACGTGAGCACCCAGTTGTAGAAACGCGGGGAAGCCCTGGGTGTAGCTGGCACCTCGGCCGCCAGGTGGTTGGTAGCGGCGACGTCGGGCC
>Ga0207428_10004646_pt1 | contig 13009 bp, 10 predicted proteins | sample RhiMethybrSRZTD1_FD_187600 | JGI IMG/M metagenome (GOLD analysis project Ga0207428, IMG submission 187600) | Populus rhizosphere microbial communities from Tennessee, USA - Rhizosphere MetaG P. TD hybrid SRZTD1 (SPAdes) (version 3) | ecosystem: Host-associated > Plants > Roots > Rhizosphere >... | reverse complement strand
TGTGCGAAAGATCATTGCGATGGGCGAGCATGTCTTTCTGGACCTGAAGTTTCATGACATCCCGAACACGGTCGCAAAGGCTGGAGTCGAGGCCGCGCGTCTGGGCGTGAGCGTTTTTAATGTTCACGCGATGGGCGGGTCGAAAATGATGCGCGCCGTAAATGAAGCCGTGACCGAGACCGCAGAACATGAGAGGATAGCCCGCCCAATGATCTTGGGCGTCACAGTCCTGACCAGCCACACCCAGGATTCTTTGAAAGAAGTCGGCATAGATCGGAAATTGGATGACGAAGTGGTCAGCCTCGCGAAACTTTGCGAGGCGTCGGGTTTGGACGGCGTTGTAGCCTCGCCGCTCGAAATCTCTCCCATCAGAAGCGCGGTCGAAGATTCAGGCTTCGTCATTCTCACACCCGGCGTTCGACCCGCAGGCGCCTCTCTTGATGACCAGAGCCGCGTTACGACGCCGGCGGAAGCTATTCGCGCAGGCGCAAATTTTCTGGTCATCGGACGGCCGATAACAGCGGCGAATGATCCGGCGGCAGCCGCGCGTAAGATACTCGAAGAAATAAATCAGGCCGAAAATCGGGTAAGCGGGTCTAGTGGCATAAAAAAGAGTCGAGAAGAATAACGAACCGATCCGTTCTCGGAACGTTTAATATCAAAGGCCGTCCGCGGCGAACTTGCGTCAAACCGCCGCCAATGTCAGTAGTAAATCAAAATAATTCGATGTCGCTCGCTAAAACAACTCGTAAAGCCATTTTGGGATCGCTCGCCGTCGCCGCGATCAGTTGCGGCTTGAGGTTTTATGCGCAGCAACAGGACGGGCGCCTGACTCCGCCTCCCAAAGCAACCTCGTCGCGGCCTGCCCCGACTTCCGAAAATTCCAACGGCGGATCGCCGCTGGTCGTCGGCGAGCGACTGGCTTACAACGTCTCCTGGTCGAGTTTCCCTTCGGCGGCGCGCGTCGAGATGGAGGTCGTCGCGCAAGGACAGTTCTACGGACGGGAGAGTTATCAACTGCGCAGCAGGGTGGAAACTCTTGGGCAAGTACGTTCGCTTTTTGGCGAGGTGGATAATCAATATACCTCCTATGTGAGCCTGAGCGAGGCCGTTCCGCATCTGGCGGTGAGCGCGATTCACCAGGGTCAAAGACGGTCCGAAGAGGTGGTCGTCTTTGACCGTTCAAAACAGAAAGCGCTTTTCTCAGACGACAGCGCAGTCCCGATCCGCGACGAGACTTACGACCTGACTTCGCTGGTATACTGGCTGCGGCTGCAACCGCTCGCCGACGGCTCCAAGTACAAATTCACTGCGCTATACGAGAAGGAATTGGTCGAGGTCGAAGCGGTGGTCAAAGGCCGTGAACGTGTCGTCGTGCAAGCAGGCGCGTACAGCACCATTCTCGTCAATCTATATCCAAAGGGAAAATATAGCTCCTATCGCGGCTGCGTTTATATTTCCACCGACAACCAGCGCTTGCCCGTGATGTTTAAAGCAAACCTGCCGGTCGGCGAAGCGCGAGCCGAACTCGCCAGTGTAAGCTTCGCCTCGCCCTCGGAATCTCCTCCACTAAAACTCGATTCCCCGACCTCCGAAGGCGCCAAGCCCTTTCATTCGCCCCCTATCACGGGCGCCTCGGGCGGAAGCGGAAATGGGGTCGCGGGCGGCGATGGCGCGGCGCCAACCAACAGCGCCAATCATCGCGGCGCCAAACCCGGTATTGACGTGGAATCGGCGCTGGAGCCTAAAGAATATCCTTTCATCGTCGGTGAACGGCTTAGTTATGACATCTCATGGGGAAGCTTCCCGTCGGTCGGCAAAGCTAGCTTTGAAGTGCGCCAGCAGGGGACGTTTAATGGGAACCGCGTTATTGAGTTCTTCGGCGAAGCGTCGTCAGTAGGCGCGGCGCGGACACTGATCAACGTCAACGACCGGGCGAGCAGTCTCGTCTTGATGGACTCGCTCGCTCCGGTCAGAACCGATCTGCGCTTGCGCGAAGGAAAACGCTTCAAACAAACTACCGCCACTTATGATCGGTCGAGAAACCTGATGTCGCTCCCGAACGGCTCTCAGACCAATTTCCCTCCAGGCGCTTACGACATACTCTCGCTCTTTTACGCCATTCGCGCGGCCGACCTGAAAATCGGAACGACGCGCGATTTCACATTCTTCGACGCTAACAATCGCCTGCGACGGCTGACGATCAAAGTCATCAAGCAAGAATCCATCGGCGGCCCATTGGGCGCGCGCGATGCCTTGCAAGTAGATGTGCTTGCCCCTGAACCGGCCAAACCCCTTCTGGCGCAAACCTGGATCACGAATGACGCGCGCCGTCTCCCACTCTATCTGGTCACCCGCGCCCGCTTCGGCGAATTAAGATTCCAATTGGTCAACGCAATCAATACCAAGTGATTTATCGCCGAACCTAAAATTTACCACCGCTTTTTCCTCCGTTGTAGTTGAAAGTCATTTTCATTTTAAATACAATTTCGCTCGGCTTGATTGAAGATTGATCTTTCAACAGTTATCAGGTTATCAAAGTTAACAGTTCTCCCTATTTGACAGCAAGAGTCTATGAAATCAATATTTTACGCTGATATTCTCTCGTCGTGGCAAGTCTAAATATGAAAGACGCAATAAAGAAACTGAACGACGATTTAGACGAGGCAAGGCCGGCTTCGCCGGCGCGCCGATTAAAAAACTTATCGGAAGTCCTGCACGGGGTCTGGCATCAGATTGAGTCGCTGGCTGGACCCGAAGACGCATGTTACAGGCTGCTAGAGTTGGGCTTCACGCCGGGCGCAGAGGTCAAGGTTGCCCAGGTCGCCCCTCTGGGAGAGCCGCTGGTTGTCGTTCTGCGAGGGACGCGGCTGGCGCTGCGTAAAGATGAGGCTGCATGGATCATTGTGGAGTAGAAGAACAGATATCATTGGGTCCTACTGGGGCGCCTGCTGGCGAACTGACTGTCTGTCTGGTCGGCATGCCCAATTCGGGTAAGACGACTCTGATGAATGCCCTGACGGGCGGAAGCTTTCGCACCGGGAATTATCCCGGCGTCACAGTAAGCCTGCTCAGAGGGCGGAGCCGGTCGGATATTGGGGAGGTAGTCTCGATCGTGGACCTGCCGGGTATTCACAGTACGGTCGCCTCTTCGCCAGAAGAGGAACTTTCCGCCGCCGTGATCTCTGGGAAACATCATTCAGTGCTGGCCGACGTTTTCGTTGCAGTTGTGGACGCTACGCAACTCGAACGCCACTTACGCTTTGCATCTTACGTAGCGCGGCAAGGGCGCCCGATGGTGATCGCGCTGACGATGGTGGACCTGCTTCCCAGAGTAGGACAGTCGGTAGACGCCGCAAGACTGGAGTCGGCATTGGGTGTGAGGGTTGTGCCGGTGGACGCGCGCACTGGCCAAGGAAAGGAACGATTGCTTGAGGCCGTGCAGACCGCTTCAAAATCGGTGGAAGGAAGTGGCCCACTGGCGCAGTTGTCTGGCGAGCCGGCAGAAGCTTACCGTGGTTTGCAGCGGTTGCTGGAAGGTAGCGCCGCGGCGCCGCGCGCCGGATCGCGCTCGCGGGCGGGCGACCCGCTCACCGAACGCATTGATCGAATCCTCCTGCATCGCATTCTCGGCTTCCCAATTTTCTTTGTAACTCTGGCGGGACTCTTCGCGGCGCTCTTCTGGGCCGCGCAACCCCTGATGGACCTGGTGACCACCGGTTTCACAGCCGTCGGGAACCTGGTATTGCGCATCCCACAGGGCGGGATGTTTACGCGTTTTCTTTCTGAAGGGGTCATTCAAGGAATCGGCGTCGTCGCGGTCTTTTTCCCGCAAGTGATAATTCTTTTCTTTCTGATGACCCTTCTTGAAGACTCAGGCTATCTAGCTCGCGCGGCGACGCTGGCAGACCGTCCCTTGCGCTTGTTGGGGCTTCACGGCAGGTCATTCGTGCCGATGCTCTCCGGGTTCGCCTGCGCGATTCCGGCGACGCTCGCGGCACGGGCCATTCCGACCAGACGCGAACGGCTGCTGACGATATGGATTCTGCCGCTGATGAGTTGCAGCGCGCGGCTTCCAGTTTACGCGCTCTTGCTGGCGGCGGTCATGCCGCCCGACGCGCCCTGGCGGGCGGGGCTGGCCCTCGCAGCGATTTATGTGGGCAGCCTGCTGACCGGCTCACTGGTGGCCGGCCTGATCAGCCGTTTCCTGCCTCAGGAGCGCGGCGTATCGATGTTGGCGATGGAGTTGCCGCTCTACCGGCGGCCACAACTCAAACCGATTCTGAAAATGACCTGGGCGCGCTCATCGGATTATTTGAAACGCGCGGGCGCCCCGATCGCCATCGTCGCAGCTTGCCTCTGGCTGCTTTCGAATTTCGGCTTCGGCGCAAAACAGATTACGCCGGCAGGCGGAGCCCCCGCCCCGGTGATCTCGCCAAGTCCACTGGATCAATCCTTCGCGGCGCAACTCGGACGCATGATGGAACCGGCGCTCAGGCCAATGGGCGTTGACTGGCGCGTGGGCGTTGGGCTGATCTCAGCCTTCGCCGCCCGTGAGGTGTTCGTTAGTTCGCTAGCCATCGTCTTTCACGTCGCAGGGGACGAGGACGCGCAGAGCGAAGGGTTGTTGCATGAGATGCGAACGGCGAAGATTGATGGCGTCGGCCAACCTGTCTTTACGACAGCGAGTATCCTCGGGCTGATCATCTTCTTTTTCTTCTCGCTCCAGTGCATGTCTACCGTGGCAGTAGTGCGCAAGGAGACAAACTCCTTGCGCTTTGTCGCATTGCAACTCCTTTTCTACACCGGCCTCGGCTATCTGGCGTCGGTTGCGACTGTACAAGGGCTGAGACTTGCCGGCGTGCCCTAGGCGCCACTCATCGCAACATGTATGAAGGCTATTAGCCACAGAGGACACAGAGAACACAGAGAAATCATCATCCCCTCTGTGTTCTCTGTGCGCTCTGTGGCTATTCAGCCGCGCTAAGAGCGAGCAGCGCGGCCTCGGTCGCAATCTGGCGATTGATGTTGATCCGCAGTCTTGCCCGCAACTGATCGAATTTTTCGACCCAGCCCGTCAACCGCCGCAATCCGACCTTTTGCGCCAGCGGCGCCAAACGGTCGACGGCGTCAATATTGACAATGGAGTCGGCGCCTCGCCCGGCGGCGAGCATGAACAGGTCGCGCAGCAAAGACGAGATCAAACTAAGCTCCTTCTCGAAATCCTCACGCTCCTTTTTGCCGAGGTATTCAGCCGCTTTGAGCAGGCGATGGCGGTTATCTCCCGACTCCAGCAGTTCGAGCAGTTCGATCAACGTCCGCCGCTCCTGGCGGTAGACAGAGAGGTCGAAGGCGGTTGCCTGGCCGATTCGCCCTTCAGTGATGCGGGCCAACAGCGCCATGTCCGGCGCGGGTCGCGGATAATTCCCGGCCAGATATTTTTCCATTTCGCTGACGGAGAGCGCGGTAAAATTGAGCCTCTGCGCGCGGGAGCGAATGGTCAGCAACAACGCGCCTGGGCGCGCGGTCAGCAGAATGATTGTCGAGGTCACCGGAGGCTCCTCAAGAGTCTTGAGCAGCGAATTGGCGGCCTCTTCGCGCAGCCGGTCCGCCTCGTCGATGAGGAAAAAGCGCTGGCGGCCTTCGCGCGGGTGGGAGTAGACCTCTTCGGCCATCTCGCGCGTCTGGGCGATCTTAATGAACTGGCCGTCCGGACGGATGACCGTCACGTCTCCGTAACCGCCGGCGTCTATGCGCCGGCACACGGAACATTCGTCACAACTATCAGACGCATAAGAGCCGGCAGGAGCCTTCTGACAATTCACGGCCTTGGCGAAAGACAGGGCGAACTGGCGTTTGCCCACGCCGTCAGGCCCCGCGAAGATCAGAGTCGAATTGACGCGGCCATTCTTCAGTAACCGCTGAAGAATCTCCTTGTTGCGCTGATTTCCGACGAGTTTTGCGAATGACATAAACAAGAAGCGGTACAGTACGGGGGCGTTAGCGACCTGGGCATAGATCAAGAGAATATCTGATCTATGCCCAGGTCGCTAACGCCCCCGTACTGTGCCGCCTGAAGCCCCTCGATTATCATTAAGGGTTTCTGGCGCGATGTATTTAGCTAATTAAGTCCCGAACCGCGCGAATCATAAGCTCAAATGTCTCTTCGACCGGGCCTGCGGAGGGAATGACTCGGAATCGCTGAGGCTCGCGCGCGGCGATCTCCAGATAGGCTTTGCGCACGCGCTCGTGAAATTCAACAGGCTCCTGGTCGAGCCTGTCGGGCCCCGCCGTCACGCCCGCCCCATCTCCTCGTCGCATGGTCCGCTTCAGGCCGGTCTCGACGTCCAGGTCGAAAAGCAGCGTGAGATCGGGATTTAATCCGCCGGTCGCAAGCTCGTTCAATTGATTGACGAGCTTCAGGTCGAAGCCGCGCGCGTAGCCTTGATAGACCGTGGTCGCGTCATAAAACCGGTCGCTTAAAACCACTTTCCCTTCGGCGAGCGCCGGCAGAATGACCCGGCGCACGTGCTGGGCGCGGTCGGCGGCGTAAAGCAACAATTCGGCCAGAGGCTCGACCGAACCGGCGCCCCCGTCGAGCAGCGCGGATCGAACTTTTCGGCCCAGCTCCGTTCCACCCGGCTCGCGGGTCGGGACGACGGCAACGCCGCGCTCCGTCAGATATTGTCCGAGCAATCGCATCTGCGTGGTCTTTCCGCAGCCGTCGATGCCTTCGAATGTGATCAGTTTTCCGCGCCTCATCGCCTCTGCCCACACACGACAAGAGCTTCAGCCATGCGTCGCAAACGTCTGACTGAAGCCCTCGTTTCGCCGGAACCTGCTTGCGCCGGCTAACTACTGGAAGTAGCGGATGACGACCCTCCACTCGCGGAAGGGACGGTGGGCGCGGGGGTCTGGGCCGCCTGCGCCCTTTCTTGCTGTTGTTCGCGCGAGATTTCGGGGCGCGGGTGATGCACCGCGCCCCGAGGCACCGAGATAGTCGAGATCGCGTGCTTGAATATTAACTGTTCCAGGTTGCCCGATTCGAGCACCAGGGAGAATTTGTCGAAGCTTTTGATCTTGCCAGTAAGTTTCACGCCGCCCATCAGATATATCGTCACGTTGATGCGGTCGCGGCGCAAAGTGTTCAAAAAACTATCCTGGACGTTTTGTGAATTTTGTGCTGCGTTGTCCATTTTCCCGAATCGCCTCTCTCTCTATTGATTTTTTGTTGGTTTTCTTTTTATTCAAACAATTCGACGGTGTCGAACGCAGTTATACTAACCGAAAGACGCGATCCTTGCCAATTCGATCTCTCCCGGCGATATGATAAAATCGCGCCTGCGTTATGCCGATATACGCCCCACAACACGACGAAGCGGTAAAACCCGACACCCAGCGGAAGCTCAAGAAGCCCCCGCTCTACAAGGTGCTGCTTCACAATGACAACTACACCACGATGGACTTCGTAGTCTTCGTGCTGGTGGACGTGTTCCATCATTCCGAAATTAGCGCGATCCGCATTATGCTCCAGGTTCACAATCAGGGGGTCGGCGTAGCAGGCGTATACACCCGCGAGATCGCGGAGACCAAGATAGCGAAGGTCACGCGGCTGGCGCGCGAATTCGAATACCCGTTGCTTTGCACGTTGGAAGAGGAATAATGATTACCAGGGAATTACAAGCCACATTGGAAATGGCCGCCGACGAGGCGATCAAACGCCGCCACGAATTTCTGACGCTCGAGCACCTGCTCTACGCGCTGCTGCTGGACAAGGTGGCCAAGGACGTGATCTACAACTGCGGCGGCGACCTCGAGCTGCTCCGGCGCGACCTCGAAGAATTTTTCAAGGAGAGCATACAGCCGCTGCCGCGCGGCGTCGACCGCTACCCGGAGCAGACGCCGGCCTTCGAGCGCGTGCTCAACCGGGCGATGGAGCAGGCGGAGGCCTCATCTCAAGAGAAGGTTGACGGCGGCAACATCCTCGCGGCGATCTTCGGGGAGAGCCACTCGCACGCCAAATACCTGCTCGAAAAGCAGGGGATCACCAGGCTCGACATCCTCAACTATATCTCGCACGGGATATCGAAGGTGGACGAATTCGGCGAACCACTGCCGCTCGGCGACGAGGAAGACGACGAGGCGGCAGCGCGCGCGATGCGCGACCCTCTGCAGGCCTTCGCCTCTAACCTGATCGAGCGCGCCGCCGAAGGCGGGATAGACCCGCTGATCGGGCGCGCCTCCGAGTTGGAGCGCACGATTCAGGTCCTCTGCCGCCGCCGTAAAAACAACCCGCTCTACGTAGGCGACCCCGGCGTGGGCAAGACCGCGATCGCCGAGGGGCTGGCTCTGAAGATTCATCAAAACGAAGTGCCCGACGTCCTGAAAGGCGCGGAAGTGTACGCGCTCGACATGGGCGCGCTGCTCGCCGGCACGCGCTACCGCGGCGAGTTCGAGATGCGGCTGAAGGCCCTCATCGGCGAATTGCAGAAGAAACCCGGCGTGATTCTCTTCATTGATGAAATCCACACCATCGTCGGCGCGGGCGCGGTCTCGGGCGGCTCGATGGACGCGTCGAACATCTTGAAACCCGCGCTGGCCTCGGGCAAACTGCGCTGCATCGGCTCGACCACGCACAACGAGTACAAGGCCTCGTTCGAGCGCGACCGCGCGCTGGCGCGGCGCTTCCAGATCATCGAGATTTCGCAGCCTTCGGTCGGCGACACGATCCAGATCCTGCATGGGCTGAAGAGTTATTACGAAAATCATCACAGCGTTAAATACAGCGACGAGGCGGTTCGCGCCGCCGCCGAGCTTTCGGCCAAATACATCAACGACCGCTACCTGCCCGACAAAGCGATTGACGTGATCGACGAGGTCGGCGCGGCCACAAAACTCAAACCAGTCGAAGAGCGGCCGGAGATGATCACAGAAATCGCGGTCGAACTCGTGGTCGCGAAGATGGCCAAGATTCCGCCTAAGACCGTATCGGCGTCGGACAAGGAGAAACTGCAAAGCCTCGACGCCGAGCTGAAAGCGGTGATCTATGGCCAGGACCACGCGATCAACCAACTGGTCAACGCGATCAAGCTCTCGCGCTCGGGCCTGGCCAATCCCGACAAGCCCATAGGCTCGTTCCTCTTTTCAGGCCCGACCGGCGTGGGCAAGACCGAATTGGCGAAACAACTCGCGCGCACGCTGGGCGTCGAGTTCCTGCGCTTCGACATGAGCGAATACATGGAGAAGCACACCGTGTCGCGCCTGATCGGCGCGCCCCCGGGCTACGTCGGCTTCGACCAGGGCGGACTGTTGACAGACGCCATACGCAAAACGCCATACGCCGTGCTGGTGCTCGACGAGATCGAGAAAGCCCATCCCGACCTGTTCAATATTCTCCTTCAGGTGATGGATCACGCCTCGCTTACGGACAACAACGGCAAGAAGGCCGATTTCCGCAACGCGATCGTGATTATGACCACCAACGCCGGGGCGCGCGAATTGAGCGGCAAGAAACTAGGCTTCAAACAGACTGAATCGGGCGGCATCGGCGGCACGGGCAGCAAGGCGCAAGGGGCCATCGAACGCACGTTCAGCCCCGAATTCCGCAACCGCCTCGACGCCTGGATCGCGTTTGAAGCGCTAAGCCCCGACAGCGTCGTACGCGTGGTCGAAAAATTCATCAACGAACTGCGCGATCAACTGGCCGACAAGAACGTCACGCTAGAACTGACCGAGGCCGGGCGCGCTTGGCTTGCCGAGAAGGGCTTCGACAAAATGTTTGGCGCTCGCCCGATGGCGAGGTTAATCCAATCGAAGATCAAGGAGCCGCTGGCCAACCAGATTCTCTTCGGGAGCTTGCAGGGCGGCGGCCAGGTTGTGGTGGACGCGAAGGATGCAGAATTGAAGCTCGAATATCTTGGCCTCTAAAGTACGGGGTTCAGCCTTATGGCAGCTGGCAAATGCGTATACGTTGTGGGGCGATTTGTTTAATCGCCCTGTTTGTGGCTTAGTCTGATCAGGAATCCAATCAGGAAAGAGGCGCGAGTAAACAACTCGCGCCACAGCCCCCTACACGCATTTGCTTACCGATCTAGATGACACAACAGGCGCAGCGACAAAAACCGCCGTCAAACTGGGCCGCGCGCGAGGCGCTGCGCGAGAAAGGGCAGTTCTGGACGCCGCAGTGGGCGGCCGAGGCGATGATCGCTTATTGCCTCGCGGGCGGCGCCGAAAGCATTTTCGATCCGGCGGTCGGGGCCGGAGCCTTCCTCATAGCCGCAAAGGAAATGGCCCGAAAAAAACGCCGTCAGGTAAATCTCTTCGGGGCCGAATTGGACAGAGACGCGCTGCGGCAGGCGGAAAGCAACGGCTTATCGGCCCGCGATCTTGAGTGGGTCGTGACAGGCGATTTCGTCCTGCGACCGCCGGACAAACTCTTCCCTGCGATCGTCGCCAATCCGCCATACATTCGTCACCACCGTCTTTCATCATCGACCAAAGAATCATTGCGCGCGCTCGGCGCCGAATTGATCGGGAAAGAATTGGACGGGCGGGCGGGCCTGCACGTGTATTTTTTGCTGCGCGCGTTGCAAGCGCTCGAGGACGGCGGACGGCTGGCGTTCATCATGCCCGCCGACACCTGCGAAGGCGTCTTCGCGGGAACGCTTTGGCGGTGGATCACCAGCCGTTATCGCCTCGACGCCGTTGTCACTTTCACGCCGGAGGCTTCTCCGTTTCCCAACGTGGACACCAACCCGATCATTCTTCTGATCCGTAACGCCCGACCTGAAGCGCATTTCCTGTGGGCGAAATGCCGGCGCGCCGGAAGCGAGGCGCTAAGGGAATGGATCGATGCGGGCTTCGATCCTGTTTCAACAGACGAGATCACGATCCACCGTCGCGACCTGCAGGAAGGCCTCGATTCAGGTTTATCGCGGCCGCCATCCGAGAGATCGGACGCGGGAATCACCCTGGCGGAATTTGCGAGCGTAATGCGCGGCATCGCCACCGGCGCGAATGAGTTCTTCTTTCTCACACGCCGGCGGGCCAACGAGCTGAAGATTCCCGCCGATATGCTCCTGCCGGCCATCGGGCGCACACGCGACGCGCCGACTGAGGAGATCACACAGGATACGCTGCGACAGCTCGAGGCCGCGGGCAGACCCAATCTACTCTTCGCCCCGGACGGCAGAGAGCTTGATGATTTTCCTGAAGCGGCGCGCAATTATTTGCGACAGGGCCGCGACGCGGAACTTGATAAAAGGCCTTTGATAGCGACGCGGCGGCCCTGGTACAAAATGGAAATACGGAAGGCCCCGCCGTTCCTGTTCGCTTATCTGGGCCGCCGCAATGCGAGATTCATTCGCAATATGGCGGGAGTTATGCCGCTCACGAGTTTCCTGTGCGTCTACCCTCGTAATGAGGACGCTGACTCTATCGCCAGGCTCTGGCAGGCGCTCAAACATCCTGACACAGTCAACAATCTCGCGCGCGTCGGCAAGTCATACGGCGCCGGCGCAATCAAAGTGGAGCCGCGCGCGCTCGAACGATTGCCGATTCCCGATCACGTCGTCGCGGAGCTGAGCCTGACTCCGACACGGTCTCAGACCGCTCTATTTTCCAATTAACATAGATTGTCGGAATGTTTCAGACTTTTTCCACGCACGCCACGTCAAACGCGTCAGGAGGGTCTGACAATGAAATACTTCATTCTTCCAATCGCAGCCGCGTGCCTGCTCGCAATCTCCGGCGCCGCGTCGCGCCAGTTTCGCGCATCGCGATCCGAAGCGATCAATCAAACCTTCAATGTTGACGGCGTCGAGCGCACGGCGATCATTTACCCCAACACAAAACCCGCGCCGAAGGCCGGCGCGCCGCTCGTGCTCGGATTCCACGGCCACGGCGGGAGGGCCGAGTTCGTGGCGCGCAGGTGGAGCCTGCACACGCTCTGGCCCGAAGCCATCGTGATCTATCTTCAAGGGCTTCCCACCGCCACGCCGCGCGACCCGGAAGGCGGCAGACCTGGATGGCAGATTATTCCCGGCGGCCAGAACGACCGAGACGTTCGCTTCGTTGACGCCGTGATCGAGCAGGCGCGGAAACATTACAAGATAGACCAGGATCGTATTTACGCAATCGGCCATTCAAATGGCGCGCGGTTCGCCAACGTGCTCTGGAAGGCGCGGGGCGATAAGTTCGCGGCGTTCTGTTCCGCAGCGGCTCAAGGCGGATTGATGATCCGCGACGCCGCGCCGCGATCAATCTTCGCCATCGCCGGAGAGAATGACCAAATCGTCCGATACGACGGGCAGGTGAGAAGCATTGAGGTTTATCGCGGCGTATTGAAAACCGATTCGTCGAAGGCCGTGACGAAGGGTTACGCGAAGATTGAGCCAGGAATCAATGGGACTGAGCTTGTGACCTATCTTCATCCGGGCGGCCACGAATTTCCGCAGGACGCGTTGCCGCTGGTGGTGGAATTCTTCAAAAGACATTTAAGAAAGGGTTAGCGCGGTTTTCACATCGGTGTACGGGTTAATAGATCGGTTTTCAAATGCGTATACGGATCAGTACCGCGAGCGGTAGCGAGCGTGGCTTAAAGTGAAGCGCGCTCGCTACCGCTCGCGGTACTGATCCAGCAAGTCTTCCCTTACGCGCAATCGCAAACTGATCTAGCGCTCATTTCAAATTCCAGCGCCGTGAACGGCCCGGTTCAGCGCCGCTCGGGCGAGAAGGCGCGTGGAATCTAGCGTAGGCAACGGTGAGTTTGAATCATTCATGATCAACGGAATCTCGGTGCACCCCAGAATTACAGCGTCACAGCCTTCGCTCTTCATTCGCGCAATGACCTGCTGGTGGTAGGCGATGCCTTCAGGTTTGAACACGCCGTACACCAGCTCTTCCATGATGATCCGATTGATCTCGTCTCGTTCGGCGCCGCTCGGGCGAACACACTCCAGGTTGAGCGCGGAGAGTTTCTCGGGATACACCTCGCTGTTGACTAGCCATC
>Ga0207428_10004645_pt1 | contig 13010 bp, 10 predicted proteins | sample RhiMethybrSRZTD1_FD_187600 | JGI IMG/M metagenome (GOLD analysis project Ga0207428, IMG submission 187600) | Populus rhizosphere microbial communities from Tennessee, USA - Rhizosphere MetaG P. TD hybrid SRZTD1 (SPAdes) (version 3) | ecosystem: Host-associated > Plants > Roots > Rhizosphere >... | reverse complement strand
GTCGTTCCCGCTGTTCCTCCGGCCCCACCGCCTGCTCCCGTTCCGGCGGACGAACCGCCGTTCGAGCCCGAGGCGCCGCCGCCGCCGTCCGGTGTCACGAGGGTGCTGGATGGCCCGCTACCGCAACCGGCCGCCGCAACGACGAGCGCGAGACAAAGCGCCGGGCCCCGGCACCGCTGGCGAATCAACGTCTGGTCTCGCTGTCGTACATGTGGGAGCAGGAAACCGCGACGCCGACCGTGGCCGGGTGAGTTGTACGGTCCCGGCCGCGCGGCTCACTCAACCAAAACGCCGCGCCCAATTGTTATCGGATCGCGGGCCTCCCCGTAAAGATCGATCGCACGCGCGCGTGAAGTTTTGACGCGACCGAAGCTCGACCGGTGACCCGATCCGCCCCCGACCGTCACTGCATAGGAAATGTTCGACGGCCGGTTGATTCGTTCCCGGGGGCTTGGGGTGATCGGTGCCCTGACGCTCGCGACGGCAGCGGGCTGCATCAAGAGCGAGAGCGCCGGGATCGACAGCGGCGCCGCGGGCAGTGGATCCGGTGGCGCGGCGGCGGGCGGCGCGGCAGGCGCCGGCGGCGGCGCGGTCGGCGCCGGCGGCTCGATCGCGAACGCGGGCACCGGCGGCGGCGCGGCGGGCACCGGCGGCGGCGCCGCGGGTACGGCCGGCATCGCCGGGACCGGCAGCGGAGGCACGGCGCAGGGGCGCGGCGGCGCGGGCGGTTCGGGAGGCGTCGCCACCGGCGGCGGCGCGGGCGGCGGCGGCGGCGCGGGCGGTACCGGCGGCAGCGGGCCACTCGGCGCGCTCACGCTGACGGGCTTCAAGATCGAAGCGAACCCGCGGATGTCGCTCTCCTGCTACGTCAGCTGGACGACCAGCGTCGCCGCGAATTCCGAAATCCAGTTCGGCGTCGGCGGCTATCAGCTCCGCGTCGTCGACAGCGCCCTCGTCACCACGCACAGGGTCCACGTGCTCGGCATGCACGCCGCGACCGCGTACCAGATCAAGGCCGTCTCCACGAACCAGACCGCGACCGGCAGCACCACCGGGACGTTCACGACCGGCAGCCTTCCCTCCGGGCTGCCGGCCAAAGGCACGCTGGTCACCAACACGCGCGCCAAGATGCAGCCCGGCTGGACGCTGACGAACATCTTCACCGGCGGCACCGCGCCCGCGATCATCGTCATCGTCGATGCGGACGGCCTCCCCGTCTGGTACTTCGTCCACGGCCGAACCGCCGACATGTTCGGAATGACGTCGACCGAATGGCTGCCGAACGGTCACATCCTGATCGGCAACGCCAGCGCGGAGCCCGCGCGCGAGGTCGACCTGGAAGCCAACATCGTGTGGGAAGGCCCAACGGGCGGCAACCCGGCCGCCTCGCATCACACCGGCAAGCTCTCGAACGGCAATTACCTGGTGATCCGCGAATCGAACACCACCGCGCGCGTCGAGGAGATTGACCCGAGCAAGCAGGTTGTCTGGACCTGGGACCTCTACACCAACACCACGATTCGCCCCAAGACCACCGCCGCCGACTGGTGTCACACCAACTCCGTCACCGTCGACGAAGCGAAAGGGTTCGTCTACTTCAACTGCCGCTACCAGGGCGTGTTCAAGATCAACCGCAGCACCAAGGCGCTGGTCTGGCAGCTGGGCGCCGCGATCGACGACGCCAACACGGGCGACATGACGTACCTCCCCAGCAACTCGGCGCGCTACAACGACGCGCACGATCCGGAGATCCACGCCGACGGCACGATCCTGCTCTACGACAACCAGGGCTGGACCGGCCACACCGGCGGCCAGATGAACGGCAGCTACCACACCCAGGTCGTCGAATACATGATCGATGACGCCAGCAAGCGCGCGACGCTGACCTGGCAGTTCCCCGGCAGCTTCGCCGCCGACGCCTGGTACAAGCAGACGTGGAGCACGCCGATCTGGGGCGACGCCAACCGGCTGGCGAACGGCAACGTGCTGGTGACCGCCGGCCTGAAGGCGGGACCCACGCGGCTGTTCGAGGTCACGCGCGCCGGCGAGGTGGTGTGGGCGATGGAGTGGCCCGCCAACATCGGTTCCTACCGCGGCAGCCGGATCTCGCCGCCCCCGGCCGAACCGATCCCATGACGCCGTTCGGTTAAGGGCCTCGGGCCTCGGACCTCGGACTTCCGGAGGCCCCCTCAACAGCCCGAAGCCCGAAGCCCGAGGCCCGTTTAACCGGCGCCCTCGACGCCGACCGCGTAAGCCCAGGCGGGCGTCGGATCGAGCAGCCTGCGGCGCTGCATGTCGAAAAGGCCGAAGCTGAACATCGCGTCGCACGCCACCGTCCCGTCGGCCTTGATGATCTGCTGGCGGAACTTGCCGACCTTCCGTTCATAGGAGGCGAGCTCGCTGCGGATGATCACCGTCTCGCGCGGCGCCAGCTCGCGCAGCCACTTCACCGACACCTCGAGGATGGTCGGGCCGGTCTGGGTCTCGCGGATGGTGGTGATGCCGAAGCCGCGCTCGGTGATGATGTCCCAGCGCGCCTGCTCGAACAGCTCGAAGTAGCGCGCGTGATTGAGGTGGCCGAACGAATCGAGGTGCGCCTCGCTGATCTGTATCGTCTTGTCCTGGGTGAACGGCATCCGCCGTCTATAGCGCAGGTGTTGAGTTTCCGCGATCTCCCGCCGATGAAGGGCAAATGACGCTCGGACGTTCATTGATCGCGGCCGCGATCGCGGTGCCCCTGCTGTCCACCACCTCCGGGCAATCGGCGGGCAGCTTCGCCGCCGGTGATTTCGCGGAGGGTGGAATCAGCCTGCTGGTCAGCAAGCGTTGTGAGATGTCGCGGACGCTGGACACCACCAGCATCGAGTGGCCCGCGCTCGTCTACTCGAGCGGCAAGCCGCCGGCGTGGGGCCGCAAGCCCGCCGGCGCGTGCCGCGGGCTGGACACCTGGGTGCTCTCCGAGGCGCTGGGCGCGGGCGCGTACTGGACCTCGAACGATCACAAGATGATCGAGGCCGATCCGAACAGGACCCTGTTCGATGAACAGAAGCCGCGGGCCGCGTTCAAGCAGACGTTCGGCTGGGAGCTGCCCGAGCGCGGGGACGACGTTCCGGCGCACAACGTGTTCCTCAGGTTCGACGCGAAGAAGCTGTCGGCGTTGTTCGACCGCATCTACGTCAAGCCGACCGAAAAGATCGGCGGCGCGACCGCGCAGGAGGCGTACGACGTCCTGTTCAAGGGCGCCGTCACGCGCTTCGCGCGCGAGGTCGCGCTGGTCAAGGCCGCCCTCTCGAAGGCGCAGCTCGCCAAGCAGCTCAAGGCGTACCAGGCGGCCGCCAAGAACGGGGGCGGGAAGTTCAGCGGTCCCGTGTACCTGAAGGAGACGGCCGCGGGCGTGCTGCCCAAGGATCAGGAGCAGTCGGCGCGGGCCGGGCGCACGCTGGGCGTGATCTTGCGGCGCACCGCGGACGGCACCTGGACGGTGGTGAACAAGCTGCTCAAGAAGGTGGTCACCGACTACGATCCACCGCTGGCGCAGGAGCTGGGGAAGAACCTCTGACGGCTGCGGACCCCTCACCCTAACCCTCTCCCCGCTTCGCGGGGCGAGGGGACCGGATCTCACCCTGACCGCTCCCCGCTTCGCGGGGCGAGGGGACCGGATCTCACCCTGACCGCTCCCCGCTCCGCGGGCGAGGGACCGGATCTCACCTCCCTCTCCCGCTTGCGGGAGAGGGTCGGGGTGAGGGCAAGCCGCCCTGGCTGACTTTCGCGGATCGGATCTCGCGGGCCCGGGAATATCAGTGCGGCTCGTGAGGCCGCCGCCAGTGGTTCTCCGCTGCCGGCGGCGGCCGAACGGCCGCTAGTCGCTCCGCGCCGCAGGCGCGGTGTGCGACTATTGTTTTTTCAGGTAGCCGCACTCCCGCGCTCAGCGCGGGAGCGGCTAGTCCATTGCCCGGGCGGTCGTCGCCAGGGCGTCCTGGATCGCGGCCGCGATGACGCCCGAGGCGCTGCCCTTGGCGAGGTAGCCCGCCGCGCCGGCGGCGCGCGCCGCGATGGTGTACTCAGCCTCCGTGTGGAAGCTCATCACGATGACGGGCGGCGCAGGCTTCAGGCGGCGGATGTCGCGCAGCGTCTCCATTCCGCTGCGATCGGGCAGCGACAGATCCAGCAGCACGACATCCCAGCTCTCGCGCCCGGCGAGCGCCAGCGCCTCGGTCGCGTCGCGCGCCTCACCGATCGTCACCTGCCCGAGCTCTCCGGCGAGGACGGCCCGCATCGAGCGGCGGACATCGTCGCTGTCGTCGACCAGCAGGATGCGTGTCATGCCGGGTGCACGGCCGTCGTCTGACCGACGGTCGTGGGCACACGCACTGTCAGCGTCGTCCCCAGTCCCGGCGATCCCTGGATTGTCACCGCGCCGCCGACGGCGAGGGCCCGCTCGCGGATGCCGACGATCCCCAGCGAGGTGGGCCGCTCCAGCTCATCGGCGCTGACGCCGCGCCCGTCATCGGCCACGGAGAGAACCGCGCTATCGGCGTCCAGCGTGAGGCCGATGTTCACGGTGCGCGCCTGCGCATGGCGAGCCACGTTCGTCAGGGCCTCCTGCAGGATGCGAAACAGCGTGAGCGCGATCGCCGGGGCGGTGGCGGCGCCATCGGACGGCAGATCGAGATCGCAGACCACGCCCGAGCGCTGCTGGAACTCGCGGGCCTGCCACCTGATCGCCGCCGCCAGCCCCAGGTCGTCGAGGATCGCCGGGCGCAGCGTGGCCGAAACGCGCTGCGCCGTCGCGATGGCCTGATCGACCAGCGCATCCACCTGTCGGGCGCGCTCGTCGACAGCGGCCGCCACGCCCCCGGCGAGCTGGCTCCGGATCCACCCCACGTCCAGCTTGATCGCGGTGAGCGCCTGACCGACCTGATCGTGGATCTCGCGCGCCATCACCCGGCGCTCCTCCTCGCGGACCGCGTCGAGCCGCGCCGCCAGCGCCCGCAGCTGTTCGTTGGAGGCGCGCAGCTCCTCCTGCGCCTCCACCTGCTCGGTCACGTCGGTGAAGAAGATGGAAACACCGTCCGGCGACGGGTAGATCCGATTCTCGAACCAGCGGTGCCAGGGCGGGTAGTACTCGCGCATCTGGATCGGCCGCTGCTCCGCCATCGCCTGCTCGTAGGCGAGATGGAACTTCTGCCCGCTCCCCTCCGGAAACTCGGTCCAGATGTGCTTGCCGATCAGGTCCGCGGCCTTGCGTCCCAGCATCCGGCCGCCGCTGCCGTTCACGTAGGTGTAACGCCAGGTTCGATCGAGCGCGGTGAACCCGTCGGAGATGCGCTCGAGGATGACCTCGTATTGCTTCCGCGCGGCCTCCGCCTCAGCGCGCCGCGCCTCGACGGACGCGAGCAGCTGCTCACGCTGGGTGACGTCGCGAAAGCTGCACACCCGGCCGCAGACCGAGTCCCCCAGCCGCTGGGGTTTCGAATAGCGCTCGTACACCCGGCCGTCCTTGAAACGCAGGATGTCGTGCGCTTCCTTCTCCAGATCCGCGTACAGATCGGCGAACCTGCGCGCGAACTCGTCCGGGTCGGCGAGCTGATCGCGAACGCTGTCCGCCAGCCCGCGGATATCGGCCCCGGGACCGATCTCCGACGGCAGGCGCCACATCGCGAGAAAACGCTGGTTGAGGGCGGACACCTTCCCCGCCCGATCGCCGACCAGGATGCCGTCGGCGGTCGCTTCGAGCGTCGCCGTCAGCGTGGAGACCGAGTGTTCCAGCTGCTGCGTCGCCCGCCAGCGATCGGTCACGTCCCAGCAGCTGCCGACCAGTCGCGCCGCCTTGCCAGCGCCGTCGGCGATCACCTCGCCGCGGGTGTGCAGCATGCGCACCTCGCCGTCGGGACGGCGGATGCGGTGGTCGTAGATGAACGGCGTGACGTCCTGGACCGCCTGCCGGATCACCGCCGTCGTGTGCGCGACATCCTCCGAATCGACGCGCGACAGAAAGCCTTCGTAGCTCGGGATGAAGTCCGCGCGGTCGACGGCATAGATGTTGAACAGCTCGTCGGACCAGTTGACGTGATTGTCGGCGACGTTCCACTCCCAGCTGCCGACGTGCGCGACGCGCTGGGCCTCGGCCAGGCGGGCCTGGCTGGCGACCATCCCCTCCTCGGCCTTCTTCCGGGCCGTCACATCCACGCCCGATCCGATGACGTGCGTGATCAGGTTGTTCTGGTCGCGCAGCGGGCTGAAGGCCGCGTCGATGCACATCGGGCGGCCGTCCCGCGCCGACCGGATCCACGCCTCCAGGCGCACCGGCTCGCCGGCCGCGGCGCTCGCGATCGCCGCCTCGATGCGCGTCCGCTCGGCCGCCGAATGCGCGAACCAGGGCAGGTCGATGAACCGATGTCCCACCACCTGGTCGCGCCGCAGGCCGCTGGCGACCAGCGGCGCCTCGTTGACGTCGACCACGACGCCTCCCACTGAAAACAGCCCGACGAGCGTGAAGATCGAATCGATCACCCGCCGGAGGCGACTCTCGTCCGCAACGACCAGATCGATGTTGCCGGACTGGAGAAGCCTGCGCGCCTCCCGCAACGAGCCCGCCCGGACGTACTCCGTCTTTTCGACGAGGCTGAGCACGCCATCTACCCGTGGCTGGCCCAGCCCCTCTTCTTCGACGAACAACACCCTGAAAACAGAATTGCTCTGTTTCACCCTCTCACCTCACCGCGCGTCGGTAACCATGGCGCGTGGCGACGGCCCGGTCAATCGTCCGGGCGAGCATTTCGGCTAACCTCTGCCGATGCTGACCATACGCATGGCCGACGCGGGTGATGCCGCCGCCGTCGCGGCGATCTACCGACCGTACGTCACGGATGCGGTCACCTCGTTCGAGCTCGACCCTCCCGGGACCGCCGAGATGGCCGCCCGCATCCAGTCGGTGCTCACGCTGGCGCCGTGGCTGGTGTGCGCGGGCGCCGACGGCCAATTGCAGGGATACGCCTACGCTTCGCGGCACCACGAACGCGCCGCCTACCGCTGGTCGGTCGACGTGGCGGTATACATCAGCGCGTCGCACCACCGGCGCGGCGTGGGACGCGCGCTGTACGAGTCGCTGTTTTCGCTGCTGCGGCTGCAAGGCTTCTACGTCGCCCATGCCGGCATCACCCTGCCGAACGCGGCCAGCGTCGGCTTGCATGAAGCGCTCGGCTTCCAGCCGGTCGGCGTCTACCCGGCGGTGGGCTGGAAGTTCGGCGCATGGCGCGACGTCGGCTGGTGGCGGCTGCCGCTGCAGGACCTCGTCCCGGCCCCCGCCCCGCCCCTGTCGCTCGCCGAGGCCAAGTTCCTGCCCGCCTGGCCGGCGGCGCTGCGATCGCGGCTGCCCGGCACCTGAAAACAGATCGAAAACCGCGATGTGCTCACCACGCGCGCGCACGGGCGCGCGAGAACCCGGGTGGTCCGGCTGCGAACACCGGGGGCTGCATGAGCGCCACGCACCGGGTATGTTTCCGCGCGCTGGCCCGTCATGATCGAATCGCTTCGCTTTCAAGGTCGGCTGGTGCAACTGGAACCGCTCGCGCCCGCGCACGTGCCGGCGCTCCTGGAGGTGGCCCACCGTGGACGGGAGGCGTTTGCCCTCACCTACGTTCCCGACGACGCGGCGGCGATGCGTTCTTACGTCGACAGCGCGCTCGCGGACGCACGTGACGGGAAGGCCGTGCCGTTCGCGACCATCGAGCGCGCCACAGGCCGCGTCGTGGGTGCGACCCGCTTCGGGAACATCGAGCGCTGGGACTGGCCGGCCGACCATCCCCTGCGGCGTCTGCGCGATCGACCGGACGCCGTCGAGATCGGCTGGACCTGGCTGGATCCCGCCGCCCAGCGCACCGGGATCAACGTCGAGGCCAAGCTGCTGATGCTGACCCACGCCTTCGAGGAGTGGCAGGTCCACCGCGTCAGCCTGATGACCGACGCGCGCAACGTGCGCTGCCGCGAGGCAATCCGTCGCCTCGGCGCGAGCCTCGATGGCGTGTTGCGGGTGGCCAGGCCCGGGTCGGACGGTGCGATCCGGGACACCGCGGCCTACTCGATCCTTGCCGCCGAGTGGCCGACGTGCAAAGCCGCGCTGCGCGCGCGACTTCGCTGAGCCCCACGCGCTTCACTTGGGCAGGGCGGCGATGGTGCTGGCCGGGATCTGCTCGATCGGCACCGGCTTGAACAGGACGCTCTGGCGCAAGCCCTCGTAGCCAGGCACGGGGCCCCAGTCGGCACGAAGCTTCGCCAGCACCTCCGCGCCCCCGGGCCATTCCACATTGTCGAACCAGCAGTCGACCGCGGGCGCGTCGTCTTGCAGCTGCCCCGCGAACAGCCTGAGCCAGTGGAGTCCGCCGTCCACCAGCAGACCGCCGACCGGTCCGACCAGCGGCCCGAACAGCGCGCTGCTACGGAGAATACGCACCGGCACGTCCTCCGAACGCACGACCTCGATCGGGCCGACGATCGCGCGGAACCCCTTGAGGGCTCGGCTCTCCTCGTCCCTGACCACGAAAGGCCAGCGCTCGACACCCTGAGCTTCCTTCGGCTCGCATATGAAGTCGTGCAGGACCTCGAACGTCCCTTCCAGCCATGCGTCGGCGGCATGCTCGGCCCGTGAACGCTCATCGTCGCCCCACCCAGCGCAGTGCTGCTCGTGCGAACGTGGAAGCGATGGATGGCTTGCCGACACCAGCGCGCACCCATCTCCGCAGGTCTCGCCGATGCCGCAGGTGACGTGGAGATTCAGATTCTCGATCAGGAGGGCGGCGCCCTGGCGATCGACAGGCCATTCGCGCAGCCGTTCCGCGATCACGTCCAGCACCTGCTCCGGCCTCACGGACCGATTGTAGATCGACATCGACCAGCCGACGCGCGCGACGGCAAGCGCGAGACGGTCGCGACCTACGATCTCCGCCCGCCGGCCGGGTAACGATCGCGGGCGCGATCAGGGGACGCGCACGGAGGCGATGCGCGTCGCGGGCGTCGCCACCCCGAGCTTGAGGTAGTTGCCGACGTACCAGAAGGTGGTGTCGTCGCTGGGATCGAGGACCGTGGTGGCGTAGTCCTGCCAGCGCAGCGTGCTGGTCTGTGACGCCGCGCCGGCGATGATCACCGTCTCCTTCAACGACATCGTCCCCAGCGGATCCGCCGCCGCCCGCCCCACGAAGCGCTGCCCAGGGAAATTCGGTGCGCCGCCGAAGGAGTAGCCAATGACGATGTTGCCCAGGCGGTCCATCGCGGCGCTGCCCATCCACCGGTACATCGCGTCCGGCGCGAACGAGCTCTGCTGGTAGAGGACGGGATCGCCGGCGGCGTTCACACGGAACTCGTACCAGCGCAGCGCGCCCCCGCCCGCGGGCCCGTTCACCGAGTGCGTGACGACGATCGACTGGTGGTCGCCGAAGTTGCGGTACGCCAACCGCTGCATCAGCTTGTCGCCCTGCGAATCGAGGCGCTGGGTGGTGCTGGGCTGCGTGACGCAGCTCGAGAGCTGCCCGTTGCACAGGTAGGTGTAGCGGGCGACGGTGATCTTCGTCGGGCCCGTGAACGTGCTGTTGGCGGGCGTGGCCCAGTCGACGTGATACTTGAACGCGTAGACGCCGTCGTCGGAAAACACGTTGCGCAGCTGGGTGCCGCCGGCGGCCATGACGATGTTGGGCGCGCCGGCGGGCGGCGGCGTCATCCCGTCGACGTCGGCGGGGTTCAAGAAGTTGACGTCATTCTTGTTCACGCACTGCTCGGTGGCCGATTGGCCGGCCAGCATCCGCATCCGGTCGGCCACGCAGATCGTCTTCTGCACGACGTCGTCGCCGGTGCTGCTGCCGACGTAGTAGCCGTCCGGCCAGATCCCGAGCCGCGGGTAGTCGGGGAACAGCGGGCGCGCGAACTCGTAGTGGTGATATGTCCCGAGCGGATCCGCGCCGTCGCTGACCGCGTAGCACATGGCGTACGGCGAGCGGAAGACCGGCTGCAGGAACACCCAGCGCTGCGCGAGCTGATCGTAGCGAACGACGACGTCGCCGCGATCGGCGGCGGCGTCGCCGCTCCGCGCCTCGCAGCGTCCGCCCGCGCCCGCGAACGGCGTGTTCGAAGTCACCGGGCCGCGCAGCGACATCCCGGTCGTCGCGTACATCGCCCCCTTCTTGCTGTAGACGGCCATCGACCAGTTGACCACCTGCACGATGTGATTGGGCCCGACCGCGAGGCTGAGGTCGGTCGGGTTGCCGACCGCGAGGCCGTCGAAGTTGTCCAGCAACGGCGCCGCCGCCTTGGGCCCGGGCGCCGTCTGGTCGACGGGCGCGGTCTGCCCGCCGCCACCCGACTGGCCCGACGCGCCGCCGGCCCCGCCGCCGGCCGCGCCGCCGCGGCCCGACGCGCCGCCGGTCCCGATCGCACCGCCGGTGCCGCCCGCGGCACCCGCCGCGCCGCCGCCGCGGCCGCCGCTCGTTCCGGCGCCCCCGGCCGCGCCGCCACCCGTCGCGCCCCCGCCCGTCGCGCCACCGGTCGCGCCCCCGCCGGTCGCGCCACCCGTCGCGCCGCTGCCCGCGCCGCCGCCCGCGCCGCCGCCGGTGCCCGCGATCCCAGCCGCGCCGCCCGGCGCGCCGCCGGTGCCGCTCTGTCCGCCGCCGCCGGTGCCGCCGGGAGCCGACGCGCCGCCCGTCCCCGTGCCCGGAGGCGGCGGTGTCGCCTTGGGCGCGCACGCCGCGCAGGCGAACAGCAGCAGCGCCCCAAGGCGCGACGTCGGCCGGCGCATCGCTGTCATCCCCCGCTCAGTAGTTGCAGAAGCCGTCGCGGTAGTCGTACCGGAACAGGTTCGTGGTCGTGTCCCAGGTGGCGTTGCCGAAGACGTCCCACTTCTGCTGCGCATCGAACCACTTCATGCGCGCGCTGCCGTGCGCGCCCCCGAGCTCGCGGGCGAAGCCGATCGAGAGCCGCGTGCCGACGATCGCGTTGATCTTCGCGGTGGTCAGGGCGAGGTCGCTGTTGGCGCAGACGCCGCCGGTATCGGTCATCACCCTCGGGTTGCTGTATTCGACCTGGTGCGTCCACGTGCACTCCGTGCAGCTGCCGCACGGCGCGGCGCCGACCCGCTTGAGATCGAACCTGACGACACAGACGGCGGCGCCCAGGCCCTCGTCGCTCAGCATGAAGAACTCCTCCCAGCCGTCGAACGTGGTCGCGGTCGCGGTCGCCTCGCCGCGCTGGCCGCAGACGCCGACGGTCGTGAAGCCACTGCCGCCGCCACCCGTCGTGCCGGCGGAGGCCGGGGTGCCGCCGACACAGGTCGTCGTGCCACCGCCGCCCGTGGTTCCGCCCGTCCCCGCGCTGCCGCTGCTGCCGGCGCTGCCCATGGATCCACCGCTGCCGCCGCCGCCACCGCTGCAGCCGGCACCGGCCGACGCGGCCACCAGCAGGCCCGCACCCAACAGCCCCGCCATCGCGGCGTATCGTCGCACTCTGGTCTCAGCGGTCGTCGTCATTGCGGGCCCCCTCCGTTAAGGGCGTAGAGATCGTCGATCAGCACGTTGTGCCCGACCATCTTGTTGGCGTAGTCGCTCCCGGTCGCCACGTCGAATTTTATATGGAACACCGTCTGCTTGTCGGGCGTGATCTCGCGAATGGCGCCGCCCGTGCCGTAGTTGCCCAGGTAGTTGCCGTTGGGCAGCTTGATCACCATTCCCCGCGACAGCGGCCACTCCGTGCCCAGGCTGTACGACCACCGTTCGACCAGCCGCATGCCCGTACGGTCGATGTCGAACTCGATGAACGCGTGCTGCATCGGGCCGGCCGCGCTCCCCTCCGGGAACATCGGCAGGTGCGACGAGACCATCAGCGTCCCGGTGGCCGAGATGTTCGGGAAGTGCTGCCACTCCAGCGACCAGGTGGAGGGCGAAAACGCGTAGCTCCCGGCGCGGTCGCCGTAGGTCGCGACGATCGCGCCCGTCTGGCGGTTGATCTGGACGACGGTGTTCGGCTCAGGGAACGACATCAGCACCGTGTCGTCGGCCGGGTTCCAGTTCACGGTGTTCGTGTAGCAGTTGTACGACGCGCCGAAGGCGGTCCGGCAGCTCCAGATGGTGCGCGACGTCCCCGCCTTGTTCATCTCGCGCAGCTCGTTGTTCGAGTCGTACAGCAGGGCGCCGTCGGTGGTCACGTCGATGGCGTCGCCGATCGGGAGCGCGATGGTCTGCATGTACTGGCGATCCAGCGTCATCTTCACGACCCCACGCGTCCCCATCCGGGTCTTGTCGATCCAGATGTATTCGCCGTCGCGCGCGATGCGCTGGAAGCCGGTCGCCGCGTTGCTGGACGCGTCCGCGTAGTACCAGACGATGCGCGCCTGGCGGTCCATGATGTAGACCCAGAACTGGCCGTCGAAAAAGCAGTTGCGGGTGGTGCAACCGCCGCTGGAATCCTCGACCGAGCCGAACATGTAGCGATCGGGGCTGGCCAGCGCCGCGTTGTAGGCGAGCAGCGTCGGCCTTGGCATGCCGGTCGGCAGCGCGCCCGTCGTGCCCGTGTAGTCGCGGGTCTTGTATTCGACGCCGCCCTGCCGGCTGACGATGCGCACGGTGACCGCGGTCGACGCGGGGACGCCCAGCACCACGTCGCGGTGCGCGCCCGTCGCGCCGGCCTTCGCGCGTGACTTCATGACGGTCGAGCCCGTGAAGCTGAACTCGAGCCAGGTCTGCTCGGCCGCCATCGCCTGCGTCCAGTTCACGTTCAGGATCGTCGCGGTCTGGGGATGGACGGTGACGGTCACGCCACTGACGTAGGCGTCGCCCGCGCCGGCGCCCGCCGCGCCGGTGCTCCCGGCGGTCCCCGTCGATCCACCGCTACCGCCCCGGCCCGCGGTGCCCGTCGTGCCGGCGGTGCCGGTCGTGCCGCCGCGTCCGGCCGCGCCCGTCGTTCCGCCGCCGCCACCCCGACCCGCGGCGCCGGTCGCGCCGCCCGCCCCGGCCGCCGCGCCGCCGTTGCCC
>Ga0207428_10004642_pt1 | contig 13014 bp, 9 predicted proteins | sample RhiMethybrSRZTD1_FD_187600 | JGI IMG/M metagenome (GOLD analysis project Ga0207428, IMG submission 187600) | Populus rhizosphere microbial communities from Tennessee, USA - Rhizosphere MetaG P. TD hybrid SRZTD1 (SPAdes) (version 3) | ecosystem: Host-associated > Plants > Roots > Rhizosphere >... | reverse complement strand
CTCGACACCGAGATGTCCGAAGAAATCTCGCTCGCGCGAGCCGCTGACCAGCAGCGCCGTCGGCACACGGCCGTCGGAGACCAGGTAGAGGCCGCTCTGCACACAGGCGAGAACCTTGTCGTCGCCCGCCGGGAGGTTCTTGTACTGCACGGGCCCGATCGACGGCGACGCGCCGCCCATCAGCGCGCTTCCACCCGGTGCGATCAGCTGCGCGAGCTTGATGCCGAAGAAGTCGTGCTGAACGGCGATACCAAGCAGTTCAGCGCGCCGCCCGTCACCGTTCGCGAACGCCTCGACGGCAATGATTCTGCGCGGCTGGCAAGATTCGAACTTGCTACCCCCGGCTTCGTAGGCCGGTGCTCTATCCAGATGAGCTACAGCCGCTCGTGAAAGCGAAGGAGAACGTATGCCGTGGCACAGCGCGGCCGTCAAGGGTGTAACGCCGCGCCCCCGAATCAGCCGTCGTCGCATCTCGTAAGGCTCATTGCCGACACATCTTCCTGTGCACACGAGGAGGAGCGCATGGCGATCAAAGAATACGAGCCCGGCACGGCATTTCCGGGCGTGATGGGACGAACCGTCGGCGAGTCGTCGCCGGCCTGGCCCCGCCCCCTGCGGGCCAAGCCCGGGTCGCCCAACGTGCTCTACATCGTCCTGGATGACACCGGCTTCGGGCACCTCGGCTGCTATGGCTCGCCGATCCGGACGCCGAATCTGGACCGGCTCGCGGCGGGCGGCCTGCGCTTCAATAACATGCACACCACCGCGCTCTGCTCGCCCAGCCGGTCCTGCATGCTCACCGGCCGCAACCACCACTCGAACGCGATGGCGTGCATCACCGAGGGCGCGACCGGCTACCCGGGCTCGAACGGCCTGATCCCGTTCGAGAACGGGTTCCTGTCCGAGATGCTGCAGGCGCACGGCTACAACACGATGGCCCTCGGGAAGTGGCACCTCACTCCCACCGAGCAGTGCAGCCCCGCCGGCCCCTACGATCGCTGGCCCCTCGGGCGCGGTTTCGAGCGCTTCTACGGGTTCATGGGCGGGGACACCAGCCAGTACTATCCCGACCTCGTCTACGACAATCACCAGGTCCAGGCGCCGCGCACTCCCGAGCAGGGATATCACCTGACCGAGGACCTCGTCGATCACGCGATCGAGTTCGTCGCCGACGCCAAACAGGTCGCGCCCGACAAGCCGTTCTTCATGTACTTCTGCACGGGCGCGATGCACGCGCCCCACCACGCACCTCGCGAGTGGGCGGACAAATACAAGGGGCAGTTCGACGACGGCTGGGACGCTTACCGGCAGAAGGTGTACGAGCGCCAGCTCGCGCTCGGCATCCTGCCGGCCGGCACGAAGCTGTCCGAGCGCGATCCCGACGTCGCGGCCTGGGACAGCCTGGGCGGCGACGAGAAATGCCTCTACGCCCGGATGATGGAGGTGTTCGCGGGCTTCCTCGAGCACACCGACCATCACATCGGGCGCCTGATCGCCTTCCTCGAACAGATGCGCATGCTCGACGACACGCTGATCATGGTGATCAGCGACAACGGCGCCAGCGCCGAGGGCGGCCCGCACGGCTCGATCAACGAGAACCTGTTCTTCAACAACGTCCCCGAGACGCTGGAGGACAACCTCAAGGCGATCGACGACCTGGGCGGGCCGAAGTGTTTCAATCACTACCCGTGGGGCTGGGCGTGGGCGGGCAACACGCCGTTCCGCCGCTGGAAACGCGAGACCTACCGCGGCGGCGCCGCCGATCCTTTCATCGTGCACTGGCCGGCACGGATCAAGGCAAAGGGCGAGGTGCGTGACCAATACGCGCACATCATCGACATGGTGCCGACAGTGCTGGATGCGCTCGGCCTCACGCCGCCGGCCGCCGTCCGCGGCGTCACGCAGTCACCGATCCAGGGCATGTCGTTCGCCCACGCGTTCGCCGACGCCAAGGCCGAGACCCGCCACCACACGCAGTACTTCGAGATGATGGGTCACCGCGCCATCTACCACGACGGCTGGCGAGCGGTCTGCCCGGTGCCGGGGCCGTCGTTCACCGAGGCGGGCATGGGCTTCGGCGAGATGGTGATCACCGAGGAAAAGCTGCGCGAGCTCGACGCGAAGGGCTGGGAGCTTTACCACGTCGATGAGGACTTCTCCGAGACCAGGAACCTGGCCGCCGAGCACCGCGACAAGCTGATCGAGATGATTGCGCTCTGGTACGTCGAGGCGGGCAAATACGACGTGCTGCCGATCGACGCGCGCGGCACGGCGCGTCTGGTCGACGAGCGGCCGCAGATCGCGCCGCCGCGCAATTTGTACGTCTACTACCCGCGCACGTCGGTGGTCTCGAACAAGATCGCCCCGCGCACGCTCAACCGGCCGCACAGCATCACCGCGACGGTAGAGATCGCCAACGGCGCGGAGGGGGTGCTGGTCGCGCAGGGGAGCTCGTCTGGGGGCTACGCGCTCTACGTCAAGGATCACAAGCTGCACTACGCCTACAACTTCCTGGGCGTGCAGCAGTTCCACCTGGCGACCGACGCGACGGTCAGCGACGGCCGCCACGAGCTGCGCTTCGAATTCGAGCCGACCGGCAAGCCCGACCTGGCGCACGGCAAGGGGACGCCGGCACACGCCCAGCTTTACATCGACGGCAAGCTGGCCGGCCAGGGCGACTTGCCCGTCACCATCCCGCTCGACATCGGCATCACGGAGGGGCTGTCGTGTGGACGCGACGAGGGCTCGGCGATCACGACCGACTACCGGGCCCCGTTCGCGTTCACCGGCCACCTGGAGAAGATCGTCGTCGACGTATCGGGCGAGCTGATCGAGGACAAGGGCGCCGAGATGCGCTCGGTGATGGCGCACCAGTAGCGGCGCCCGGGCTCCAAAAGTTGCGGAGAGGGAGGGATTCGAACCCTCGATACAGCTTTTGGGCCGTATAACGGTTTAGCAAACCGCCGCCTTCGGCCTCTCGGCCACCTCTCCAAAATCGCGCCGACGATAGTCGACAGGGCCCGTCGCTGCAAGGGTAGCGCCGGCTCAGCGGGTAGATAGCCAGGGCAACAACCCGGGAGGCTGCCGCCCGTCAGCCCATGCGAGGACCGGCGCGGACAGGGCTTCGAGGGCCTCCGGCGCCCCGGGCAGGTCGCGGGCCGCGATGCCACGCGCCTTCGCCCAGGCCTTCCAGGTCTCGATGACGCGCACGTGGTGCCCCGAAGGGGTGTGCTGGCTGGTGCTGCGCGCCAGCAGCCGTTGCTCCAGCTCGGTCGCGACGACGGCCAGCTTTCGACCCTCAGGGGCCGGCGTCTCGTCGGTGCGCACGGGCCGGCCGCGCCGGAGCCGCCCCAGCAGCAGCCTGGCGTCCGGCTTCAGGCCGCGCAGCTGCCAGTCCTGGCCCGATTCGGCGGCGGCGACCAGCGCCGGCCACAGCCGCCGGTGGACCAGCGTGTCCTTCCCCAGCACCAGCTTCGGCCAGGCGACGCTATCGGTCATCCGGGTCAGCGTCTCGTAGATCAGCTTGCCCTTCGCGTGTCCCCACCACGACCCGCGAATCGGCCCGCCCGCGATGCACGCCGTCGCCGACGGCAGCGTCGCGTCGTGACAGAGCAGGAGTCCATGCCGCTCCAGCAGGCGCTCCAACCGGCGCTGCGCCTCGACGATCTCTGCTTCGCTGGGAGGAGGAGGAGGGATTCGAACCCCCGGCGCTTTCGCGCTACGGTTTTCAAGACCGTCGCCTTCGACCACTCGGCCACTCCTCCGATTTTTCGGACGTCGGGCCATCATACCCGGTCCGCGATTCTCACGACGAGAAGCCGGGCTCGTTGCTGACGATGACGCCCTCGGGCGGCTCGCCGAGCACCAGCCGGAATGCAGGCTGCCTCAGCCCCGCGGGCGGCACGGTCGGATCGGGCTCGCGCACCGCCCGGCCGACGACGGCCACGCGGTCCCCTCCCCTGAGCACGAACTCGCGATACAGCACACCATGCAGGTCGGACATATCGCCCCCCGCCAACAGGAGCTCGAGTCCGCTCGGACGGCGGGAGCGATGGACCACTCCGTGGGTGGCGAGGAACTTCGTCAGGTTCTCGGTCGTCGCGAGGTTGCGCTCGTCATCGGGCGCCGGCGGATCGGAGCACCAGGGCTCCACCATCTCCCACAGCCTCACGTCGGCGGCCAACATGTGGATCAGCGCCGATCCACTCTCGTCGTCGAGGAAGACGTCTTGCGTGCGGCGCTCGGTGACGAGCCGTCCGTTCACCTTGACGTCGGCCGCGTACCAGAGGCAGGTCGCGCCCGACAACGGCGCGGTGAACGTCGGTGCGCTCGCCCGCAGGCTCCCGACGATCTTGACCACATCGCCCATCCGCGCGCCCGCGATGGGCGTCCGTCGATGCTCGCGCAGCGGGTCGGCCACAACCCGGCGATTCTATCCGGACTGGCGCCGGCATCGTTGCTGACGATGACCGGCTCGTGCGCGTCTCCGAGCCCGACGCGCCCGGCAGGCTGCCGGGCCCACGCCGCGTAAGCGGGCGGATCCGGCGCCGTAACGAGGTAGGATCAGGCTGCGATGGTGGGCCGGGTTGTTTTCGCGGCGCTGGCTGCGCTGACGGCCGCGAGTTGCGGCGGCGGCGACGACGGGCATTTCGGATGCTTCGGCAGCGGGGTCATCATCGCCGTGACGATCCCGGTCGATGCGGGAACGGCGGATGCGTCCGCCGATGGGGGAAGCGCTGGCGGCAGGCCCGGTTGCAACGCGAGTTGCATCGAGTACATCGAGGCGCTTCGGGTCGCCATCGAGACCGCGACCTCGGCCGCATGCATGCAGCTCACGCATACGACAGGGTTGGTCTGCGCGCCCAACGCAGCCTCGTGGTGCGGGCGCGACACCGCGGACGCGAGCACCGCGCTGGAGGCACAGATACGCGACTACCTCGCCGCCGCGCGGCCGGAGATCGACAGCGCCGCAGTGTCAGTCGACACCTGCTTGTGTCACGTCAACTAGGTCGCGGGGGACCTTCTAGTGTTCGCCGAGGCGGGGCACCGGGAACGGCGGCAGCGCGTTGGTGTCGGGGCTGGAGCCGGGCTCTCGTGACGCCGGCTCCTCGGAGCCTTGCGGCTCGGGCGCCTCCTCGCGCGCCGAAGGCGGCGGCACCGCGCTGGCGACCGGCATGCGCGACGACTCGTCGCGCCGATCTCCACGTTCGCGCTCGCGCCGCTCGGCCGGCTGGCGCCAGTCGACGGGGACCGACGGCTCGTTCAGGAACTGCTCCGGATTCGGCAACAGCAGCGCCGCGCGCAGCACCTCGTCCATGTGCTCGACCGGGATGACCTTCAGCGACTTGAGGACCCGCTTCGGAATGTCGCGCAGGTCCTTGGCGTTCTCCTTGGGCATGATCACGGTGGTGATGCCCGAACGATGGGCGGCGAGGATCTTCTCCTTCAGGCCGCCGATCGGCAGCACGCGACCACGCAGCGTGATCTCGCCGGTCATCGCGACCTCCCGCTTCACCGGGATGCGCAGCAGCGCCGATACCAGCCCGGTGCACATCGTGATCCCCGCCGACGGGCCGTCCTTGGGGATGGCGCCCTCGGGCAAGTGCACGTGGATGTCCGCCCGACTGTAGAAGTCGCGCTCCAGGCCCAGCGACGGCGCCCGGGCGCGCACGTAGCTGATCGCCGCCTGCGCCGACTCCTGCATGACGTCGCCGAGCTTGCCGGTCAACACCAGCTTGCCCTTGCCCGCGACGATCGAGACCTCGGTCGCCAGCAGATCCCCGCCGTACATCGTCACCGCCAGCCCCATGACGAGGCCGATCTCGTCCGCGCCCTCCTGCCGGCCGTAGCGGAAGCGATGCGGGCCCAGGTAACGAGGGAGCCGCTTGCAGGTGATCCGCCATCCGGTGGCGGCGCCGTCGCTGAGCGTGCGCACCGGCGCCTTCTTGGCGACGACGTCGCGCGCGATCTTGCGGCACACGGTCGCGATCTCGCGCTCCAGGTTCCGGACGCCCGCCTCTTTCGTGTAGTAGTGGATGAGGTCGCGGACGGCGTCCTCGGGGAAGTCGACCGGCACGTCCTCGATGCCGTTGTCGCGCTTCTGCTTGGGAATCAGGTACCGCTCCGCGATCGACACCTTCTCGAACTCGGTGTAACCGGGCAGCTGGATGATCTCCATGCGGTCCTGCAGCGGGATCGGGATCCCCTGCAGGTAGTTCGCGGTGGTGATGAACATGACGTCGCTGAGGTCGTAGTCGAGATCCAGGTAGTGGTCGTTGAACGTCGCGTTCTGCTCCGGATCCAGCACCTCCAGCAGCGCCGCCGACGGATCGCCGCGGAAGTCGGTCGACATCTTGTCGATCTCGTCGAGGAGGAACACCGGGTTCTGCGTCCCGGCCTTCTTCAACGACTGGATGATCTTGCCCGGCAGCGCGCCGATGTACGTGCGCCGGTGGCCGCGAATCTCCGCCTCGTCGCGCACCCCGCCCAGCGACAGCCGCACGAAGTTGCGTCCGGTCGCCTTCGCGATCGAGCGCGCCAGCGACGTCTTGCCCACGCCCGGCGGTCCGACGAGGCACATGATCGGCCCCTTCAGCTTCTTCACCAGCGCCTGCACGGCCAGGTATTCGAGGATGCGCTCCTTGACCTTCTTGAGACCGTAGTGGTCCTCGTCGAGGATCCGCTCGGCGTCCATGACGTCCAGCTTCTCCTCGGTCTTCTCGCCCCAGGGCAACGCCAGCACCCAGTCGAGGTAGTTGCGCACGACCGCGGCCTCCGCCGACATCGGCGCCATCATGCGCAGCTTCTTGAGCTCCTTCTTGACCTTGGCCAGCGCCTCCTTCGACAGGCTCTTCTGCTTGGCCCGGTCCTCCAGCTCCGTCAGCTCGTTCTTGAATTCGTCGCGATCGCCCAGCTCCTTCTGGATCGCCTGCATCTGCTCGTTGAGGTAGTACTCCTTCTGCGTCTTCTCCATCTGCTTCTTGACGCGTGTCCGGATCTTCCTCTCGACCTGCAGGATCTCGATCTCCGCCTTGATCAGCTCGTAGAGCCGCGCCAGGCGCTTGGACGGCGAGTCCATCTCCAGCACCGACTGCTTGTCACCGAGCTTCAACTGCAGCTGCCCGACCATCGTGTCGGCGAGCTGTCCTGGATCCTCGATGGTCTGCACCGAGATCAGGATCTCGGGCGCGATGCGCTTGTTCAACTTGACGTAGGTCTCGAACGTCGCGTGCACCTCGCGCATGAGCGCGTCCAGCTCGACGGAGCGCTCCTGGACGTCGGGCAGCTCCTCGATTTCCACCATGAAGAAGCCGTCGGTCTGCGTGAAGCGACGGACAGCCGCGCGCCGCTTCCCTTCGACCAGCACCTTCACGGTGCCGTCGGGCAGCCGCAGCAGCTGGATGATCGTCCCGATCGTCCCGATCGTGAAGATGTCCTCGGGGATCGGTTCGTTGGTCTTCGCCTTTCGCTGCGCCGACAGGAAGATCTCCTTCCCGCCCGCGGCCCCCTTCCCCATCGCCTCCTCGAGGGCGCTGATCGATTTTTCCCGGCCGACGAACAGCGGCACCACCATGTGCGGGAATACGACGATGTCCCGCAACGGTAGTAACGGAACGCGGCGCGGACCCCTCTTCTCGTCTTGGCGGTCAGACATCCGACCTCGGATGTTAGCAACGCTGCGGGTCGGACACCAAATATCGCGTGTGGTCGAGGTTCAGTCTGGCGAACTCGGCAGGGCCGCCCCGGCGTTGTCATTCACGTCTTCGGGCTCCTGCGACTCTTCCACCTGGACCGGGATCCTGTCGGGCATGCCCCCCGTCCCGGCCACCTGGACGCCCCCCGGCATCGGCTCCGTCGCGGTCGGCGCCGGGCCGGCCGGCTCCAGCTCCGCCGCCCCGTCGCTGACGACCATCAGCGACCACGTCCCCAGGCCCACGGCCACCGTCCAGAACATCATCGTCCCGATGAACACCAGCGGCAGCCATGCCGCCACCCGCTCACCCCTGCCGCCCCAAGCAAAAGGCGCCTGGCGCCTCGAGCGTGACCTGCAGTCGTACATGTGAACCCTCCTGCGTGCTTACGAAGCGGAGCCCCCGCCCGCGGCGGCGGCGCCCTTCTGGTACATCAGAATCGGCTGCTGACCCTTCTGGATGGTCTCCTCATTGATCACGACCTCGCGGATCGGAGAGCCCGCGGTGGGGACCTCGAACATGATGTCGAGCATCGCCTGCTCCAGGATCGCGCGCAGGCCACGCGCGCCCGACTTGTGCTTCTGGGCGTCCAGCGCGACTGCGTTCAGCGCCCCCTTGGTGAAGCGCAGCTTGACGCCGTCCATCTCGAACAGCTTCTGGTACTGGCGCACCAGGGCGTTCTTCGGCTTGGTCAAGATGTCGATCAGCGCCGTCTCGTCCAGCTCGTGCAGCGGCGCGATGACCGGCAGCCGGCCGACAAACTCGGGGATCATGCCGTACTTCAGCAGGTCCTCGGGCTGCACCTCGCGCAGCAGGTCCCACACCCGGCGCTCCTTCTTGGACTGAATCTTCGCGCCGAAGCCGATCTGCCGCTGGCCGATGCGCTGTTCGATGATGTCTTCCAGCCCGACGAAGGCGCCGCCGCAAATGAACAGGATGTGGGTGGTGTCGACCTGCAGGAACTCCTGCTGCGGGTGCTTGCGCCCGCCCTTGGGCGGCACGTTGCACACGGTCCCTTCCAGGATCTTGAGCAGGGCCTGCTGCACGCCCTCGCCCGACACGTCGCGGGTGATGCTGGGGTTCTCGCCCTTGCGCGCGATCTTGTCGATCTCGTCGATGTAGACGATGCCCCGCTGCGCCTTCTCGATGTCGTGGTCGGCGTTCTGCAGCAGGTTGACGATGATGTTCTCGACGTCTTCGCCGACATAGCCGGCCTCCGTCAGATTCGTGGCGTCCGCGATCGCGAACGGCACGTTCAGGATCTTGGCCAGCGTCTGCGCGAGCAGCGTCTTGCCGCAGCCGGTGGGGCCCAGCAGCAGGATGTTCGACTTGCCGAGCTCGACGTCCTCGGAGCCGACCTTGGCGTCGATGCGCTTGTAGTGGTTGTGGATCGCGACCGCGAGGATCTTCTTGGCGCGCTCCTGACCGATGACGTAGTCGTCGAGGACGGTCTTGATCTCGGCGGGCTTGGGAACGGGCGCCAGCCCGAAGCTCTCCGATTCTTTCTCGATCTCCTCGGCGATGATGTCGTTGCAGAGGCCGATGCACTCGTCGCAGATGTAGACGGTGGGGCCCGCGATGAGCTTCTTGACCTCTTTCTGGCTCTTCCCGCAGAAAGAGCAGGAGAGGCTCCCGTGGTCGTCGCGCTTGCGCTCGGTCGGCACTACGGAAAGCGTAGCATCAAGATGGGCACCCTCAAAGGGTTCCCATGCCCTCCCGCGAAGAGCTCCGCCCGGGCACAGCCCGCGCTCCGCTCACGCGATCGATCGGAACCCTCAAAGGCCCCGATGGACCTCTGAGGGCGAAGACTTACTTGCCGCTGGGAGCGGCGAGCTTCTGCACCAGCACGTCGTCGACCAGGCCGTACTCCTTGGCCTCGATCGCGCTCATGAAATAGTCGCGCTCGGTGTCTGACTTGATCCGTTCCATCGGCTGGCCGGTGTGCTTGACCAGCAGCTCGTTCAGCTTGTCGCGGGTCCGCAGGATCTCTTTCGCGTGGATGTCGATGTCGGTCGCCTGACCCGAGAACCCGCCCAGCGGCTGGTGGATCAGGATACGGGCGTGCGGCAGCGAGAACCGCTTCCCCTTCGCGCCCGCTGCCAGCAGGAACGCGCCCATCGAGGCCGCCTGTCCCATGCAGAACGTGGCGACGTCGGGGCGAACGTATTGCATGGTGTCGTAGATCGCCATCCCCGCGGTGACCATGCCGCCGGGCGAGTTGATGTACAGCATGATGTCCTTGTCCGGGTCCTCGCTCTCGAGGAACAGGAGCTGCGCGATGATGATGTTCGCGACCTGGTCGTCGACGGCGGTGCCCAGGAAGATGATCCGGTCCTTGAGCAGCCGCGAAAAGATGTCCCAGCCGCGCTCGCCCCGGTGGGTCTGTTCGATGACCGTCGGGATGATGAAGTTGCGAATCGCGGGCGGTGGGGCGTCGCTGCTCATGGGGTGGGTTCCTTTTTCGCTCTCTTGGCTTTTGCTTCGCCGGCTGCTTCGCGCTTCGCTTGTTCGGGCGTGACGATCAGCGACGGCGCTTCTTCGTCGGTGATCTTAGCCTGCGCGATCAGCATATCAAGCGCCTTCTGTTCGCGGATCTGGGTCTCGATCTGGTGGATGCGGTGATCCTTCTCCAGCTCGGCACGCAGCTGCTTCGGGTTCTCGTTGCGGGCAGCCGCCAGCTCGGCGATGCGCTTCTGCAGATCGGCGTCGCTGACCGTGATGCCTTCGCGCTCGGCGATCGCCTGCACCAGGATCGCCCCACGCGCCTCCTCCTCCGCCTCGCTGCGGACCTCCTGGCGCATCTTCGCGTCATCGATGCTCTCGACGTCGATGCCGGCCATCATGAGCTGCTGCTTGGCGCGGTTGACGATCAGCTGGGCGTAGCGCTCGATCAGCGCGGGTGCGACCACGAACTCGTTGCGCTTGACCAGCTCCTTGATCAGCGCGCGCGCCATCTCGCCCTTGATGCGCCGCTCTTCCACCTCCAGCAGGCGCTCGCGCAGCTTGCCGCGCAGGCCCTCCAGCGTCTCGGCCTCGCCGGTGTCCTTGGCCATCTCGTCATCGAGCGCCGGGACCTTCTTCTCGCGGGCCTCCTTGATCGTGACGTGCAGGTGCACCTCTTTGCCCTGCAGCTCGGGCAGCAGGCCCTCACCCGAGAGGGTGTAGTCGACCGCGACAGGGTCGCCGCCGATCGGCTTGCCGCGCAGGCGGCTGGGCAGGCCCGGCAGCGGGCCCTCGGCGTCGTTCTCCAGGTCGATCGCGACCTGGCGCTTCTTGAGCTTGTTGTCCCCCACCCGCCCGGAAATCTCGACCAGGACCAGATCCGTGTCGCTGGTCTGCTGGCGCCCCTCGACCGGCTTGAACTCGGTCAGGCGGCGCCGGTAGCCCTCCAGCGCCTCCGTGACCGCCTCGTCAGTCACTTTGGCGGGCCGGCGCGTCAGGGGCAGCCCCGAGTAGTCCTTGGGGGCCACCTGCGACCGCACCTCGACCCGCGCCGTGAACTTGAACGGCGCGCCCGACTTGATCTCCAGTTCCTCGACGGTGGGCGGCGCGACCGGCTGGATCTGATTCTCGCGGATCGCCTGGCCGATCGAGTGCTCGACCAGGTCGCGGGCGACTTCCTCCTCGACCTGGCGCTTGTACATCTTCTCGATCAGCGCCCGCGGCACCTTGCCCGGACGGAAGCCCGGCAGCTTGACGCCTCGACGGAGCGAGTCATAGGCCTTCTCGAGCTTGGGGACCACGTCCGACCAGGGCAGCTCGAACTCGACGCGTTTCTCGACGGGCGAGAGGTCCTCGATCGTGATCTGCATGGGTTAGGTGCCGCTTGTCTACCTTTGGCATGGCCCGGGCGCAAGCAAGGCGATTCTGAACTGTTTCCACGTCGCGCTTGCTTGCAGGCCGGTGTTTCGTCAGCATTAGCCCCACCATGGGTCTGGCCGGGTTCACGCTTGCTGATCGACTGGGGGCAAAATCGTCGCCGTGCACGGTGCCGGGGTGTTCGCGCACCTGGCTCTCGATGGCATCCGCCAAGGGCGCAAAGCTGGGCGGGCGCGGCGCCGCCAATCCGGCGGATCCGTCGTCGTCGATGTGCGATCCCTGCCGGGACATGTACGCGAAGGCCAAGGACGCGGAGCGGCCGTGCGATCGCACCGGATGCAGCGGGACGTGGACCTGGACCGTGGCCCAGCAGATGGAAGCGTTCGCCGGCAAGCGGCCGCCGCCCACCGGCCTGTGCGCCGACGACGAGCGCCGGCTCGGGGAGCTCGCTGACAAGACCGTCCCCTGCGCCGTCCCTGGATGCACGCGGACGTCGGTGTTCTCGCGGCGCGCGCAGCTGATCGCGGGCGCACCCGAGGTCGAGCCGCCGCTGCCCACCCAGCGCTGCGGCCAGTGCGAGGGTGTGTTCCGGAAGCTGAAGGACCGGCCCGTCCGCTGCGGCATCAACGGCTGCGACAACAAGTGGAACTGGCCCGCGCTCGAACAGATCGAGGCGTACGCGCAGGGCCTGCCCAACGACCCGCCGCGACGGATGTGCGACAAGTGCAAGGCCGACTTCGGCGCGATCGCCGACCGCGAGGTCCGCTGCCGAACGTCGGGCTGCAAGAAAACGTGGACCTGGACGCGCAGCGACCAGCTGGACGCTTGCCTGGCCGGCAAGCCGACACCCAAGGCGCCGCACCGCATGTGCGAGAGCTGCAACGCGATCTACCGGACTCTGCAGGACGTCGAACGTCCGTGCCGCCGCTCAGGCTGCAAGGGTGTGTGGTTGGACAAGCGCGGCGGCCAGCTGGCGCGCGCGGTACGCGGCAAGACCGGCGATCCCTATCCGCAGTACTGCGAGAACTGCTCGAAGGACATCGTCGAGCTCGAAGACAGGCAGCTGCCCTGCAAGACCGACAACTGCACGGGCACCTGGACCTGGGCCAAGGCGGCGCAGCTCGCGGCCGGCGTTCGCCCGGAGCTCAAGGAGCCCGAGCCCGGGACCATGACGGCCGAAGCGGCGACGGCCGAGGCGGCATCGGTCCATGCGGCGGCGGCGGCGGTGGCGGCCGGTGTGCTGCCCGAAGCGATGGCGGCGCCGCGGAAGGGCAAGAAGAAGCGCAAGCGCGTGATCAAGCCGCCGGAGCGCCGCTGCCAGGACTGCAGCGACTTCCTCAAGGACCGAAAGACGCTGGAGATCCCGTGCAAGCAGTGCGCGACGCCGATCTACTGGCCGCCGGAGAGCCAGCTGCAAACACACCTCGGCGCCTGGGCGGAGCCGGGGCTATGCGGCGCCTGCAAGCGCGATGCGATGGAGGCTGCGCGTAACGCGGAGCGCGAG
>Ga0207428_10004639_pt1 | contig 13021 bp, 13 predicted proteins | sample RhiMethybrSRZTD1_FD_187600 | JGI IMG/M metagenome (GOLD analysis project Ga0207428, IMG submission 187600) | Populus rhizosphere microbial communities from Tennessee, USA - Rhizosphere MetaG P. TD hybrid SRZTD1 (SPAdes) (version 3) | ecosystem: Host-associated > Plants > Roots > Rhizosphere >... | reverse complement strand
TCGACGGCCACCGGCACGAGGGCGCGGCGCGCTACCCGGGGCTTGCGGAGCGCAGCTTCATCGTGTCCTCGTTCGGCAAGACCTACAGCGTGACGGGCTGGAAGATGGGGTACGTGCTCGGGCCGAGGGAGCTGATGAACGAGTTCCGCAAGGTGCACCAGTTCAACGTGTTCGTGACCAACGGCCCGCTGCAGTACGCGTTCGCGGAGTACATGGAAAAGCCCGAGGCCTACCTGTCGCTCGCGGCTTTCTACCAGCGCAAGCGCGACTTCTTTCTCGAAGGTATCAAGGGCTCGCGCTTCAAGCCGCTGCCCTCGCGCGGCACTTTCTTCCAGAACCTGTGCTACGACGCGATCAGCGACGAGAAGGACACGGACCTGGCGATCCGGCTGACGACGGAGCGCGGCGTGGCGTCGATACCGGTGTCGGTCTTCTACCGCGAGCCGCCGGGGCACAGGGTGCTGCGGTTCTGTTTTGCGAAGTCGGAGGAGACGCTGGCGCGAGGTGCCGAGATCCTTTGCAGGATCTGAACAAGGAGTGATGAGTACTGGTGATGAGGTACTGGTGATGGAGTATTGGTGATGAATACCGGCGCAGTCCATCACCATTTTCCCATCACCACTTCCCATCACCATCATTCATCACCATTTTTGGCCTCCACCGCCCGAGGAACATCCGAGTGAAGCTGTGGTACCAAAGCATGTCCCGCCAGAAAGCCTGGGGCGAGTACAACGCCGCGCTCGCGCGCATCCTCGACTCGGTTCGGGACCCGGGCACCAGGATCGACGTGCACGGCATCACGAAGATCGGCGGGACGACGCCGCAGTTTCACTATCTCGATTACCTGGAGACCGGCGAGGTGCTCGCCAACGTGCAGGCGGCGATGCGCAAGGGCTACGACGCTTTCCTGATCGGGAACATCGGCGACCCCGGGCTGCAGGCGGCGCGCGAGATCGCCACCATGCCGGTGCTGGCGCTCGGCGAGACGAGCGCCCATCTGGCCAGCATGATGGGACGCAGCTTCTCGCTGGTGACGATCAACGACAAGTTCACGCAGCGCATCGTCGACAACATCGCGCACTACGGCCTCTCGAGCCGGCTGGCGGCCGTCAACCGCATGAAGCTCGAGCGCATCCTGCACCTCGACGCCGGCTTCCGCGACCCGCGCCTGCGCAAGGAGATCTTCAGGCAATTCATGAAAGCGGCGGACGCCAACATCGACGCAGGCGCCGAGGTGATCGTCCCGGCGGGCGGGGTGGTCATGGCGCTCCTCGCCGATGCCGGCGTGCACGAAGCGGGCCGCGGCATACCCATCCTGAACGGCATCGCGGCGCTCGTGAAAACGGCCGAAGCGGTGGTGAAGATAAACCGCATCATGGGCGGCACCTTCACCAGCAAGCGCCTGCACTACGCCCCGCCCACGGGCGACCAGATAGCCGAGATCCGCAAGTACTATGGGGACGTCTACCCCTCGGTGAAGAGCAGCCGCACGGCACGCAGGAAAGCGAGCCGGGGAAGCAAGGGCAGATGATCCTGGAGGAAGCCTCGAGAGTGACCGCGGCCGCCGCGCGAACGGCATTTTTCGCCGTTCTGGCGCTCGCATCGATTGGAGCAGTCGGAGCGCAGACCTATCCGGCGAAGCCCGTGCGCCTGATCGTTCCCTTCGCGCCCGGGGGCGGCACGGACATCCTGGCGCGCATACTGTGCCAGCGCCTGACGGAGGCCATGGGACAGCCGTTCATCGTGGAGAACCGCGGCGGCGCGGGCGGCATCATCGGCGCCGAGCTCGCCGCGAAATCGCCCGCCGACGGCTACACGCTCCTTCTCGGCAGCCCGGGCTCCCTGGCCATCAATCCCGCGCTGCTGCCGCGCATGAACTACGACTCCCTGCGCGACTTCGCGCCGATCACCCTTGCAACGATCAGCGCCTTCACCCTGGTCATCCATCCGTCGCTACCGGTGAAATCGGTAAAGGACCTGGTTGCTCTGGCCAGGGCGAAATCGGGACAACTCAACTACGGATCGGGCGGCAATGGCTCGGTCGCGCATTTTTCCGTGGAGCAGTTCAAGGCGCTCGCGGGCATCAACATCGTGCACGTGCCCTACAAGGGTTCGGCCCCCTCGCTCACCGACCTGGTCGCCGGGCAATTGCAGATGACGATAGAGAACATGCCGGTCACGCTCCCCCACGTGCGCTCGGGGAGATTGAGGATGCTCGCGGTCGGCACGAAGACCCGCTCGGCGTTCGTGCCGGACCTTCCGACGATCAGCGAAGCCGGCGTGCCCGGCTACGAATCCAGCACCGCCTTCGGGGTTCTTGCTCCCGCGAAGACATCCCCCGCCATCGTCGCCCTGCTCAACACCGAGCTCGTGAAAGCTCTGCGCAGTCCCGACACAAGGGAAAAACTGACCGGCCTGACCATGGAGCCCGTGGGCGGCACCCCCGAGCAATACTCCGCGCACATCAAGGAAGAACTGGCGAAATACGCCCGGATCGTGAAGGCGGCGGGGATCAAGGCCGACTGAGGAACAAGGATGAGGGATGAAGGATGAGGGATGACCTGCTCTGTAAGGCTCAAGACCAGGTCATCCTTCCACGTTCCACGTTCATCCTTTCCTCCTGCCGCCGGCAATTGTTCTAGAATGTGGTCCCTGCCGGCCTCTCCGGCGGCGGGAGGAGAAACCCATGCCGAACTACAACCTGCGAGTAAACGGCGCGACTCGCAACGCGAATGTCGAGCCCGACACCCCGCTGCTCTACGTCCTGCGCAACGATCTCGAGCTGAACGGCCCGCGCTTCGGCTGCGGTCTGTCCCAATGCGGCGCCTGCACGGTACTGCTGGACGGCACGCCCGCACGCTCTTGCGTGCTGCCGGTCTCGGCAGTGGGCGCAAAAAGCGTCACCACTCTTGAAGGCCTGGGAACGGCGGACAAGCCCCATCCGCTGCAGAAGGCGTTTATCGAGGAGCAGGCGGCGCAGTGCGGCTACTGCGCCAACGGCATGATCATGAGCGCCAAGGCGCTCCTCGACAGGACGCCGACACCAACCGAGGCGCAGATCAGGAAAGCGCTGGCGGCGAATCTCTGCCGCTGCGGCACGCACAACCGCATCGTGCGCGCGGTTCAACGCGCCGCGAAGGAGGTGGCATGAGACGCGGAGCAGGGGCCCCATTCATGGGGATGCGACCGTCGAAGGCCACGAGCCACCGACGTGGAGCGGCAAATTCAACCGATGACGTAGCAGAGGTGGCCGTGATGACAACCTCCCGCCGCGATTTCCTCAAGTCCGCCGGCGCCATCACCGTCGCCTTCAGCTGGAGCGTCCCGTCCGTGCTCGCGCAGCAGGCCGCGCGCCCGGCCCTTCCCGGCAGCCTCAACACGAACCGCATGCTCGACGGCTGGATCCGCGTCAACGCGAACGGCACGGTCACCGTGTTCACCGGCAAGTGCGAGCTGGGCCAGGGCATACTGACGGCGCTCGCGCAGATCGCGTCCGACGAACTCGACGTCGGCTACGAGCGCATCGAGATGGTGTCCGCCGACACGGCGCGCACCCCGAACGAAGGCATGACCGCGGGCAGCCAGTCGGTGGAGAACAGCGGCACCGCGCTGCGTTTCGCGTGCGCCGAAGCGCGCCAGATCCTGCTCGACATCGCTTCGAAGAAGCTGGGCGTGCCGGTCGCGAGCCTGTCCGTCTCGGACGGCACGGTGACGGGCTCGGGAAAAGTCACCTACTGGGACCTCGCGCGCGAGGCGAATCTCGAGCGCGAGGCCTCGGCCCATGCGAAGCCCAAGCCTGCCGCGCAGCACAGGATGATCGGCAAGAACGTCCCGCGCCGCGACATTCCGTCGAAGATGACCGGCGGGCGCAGCTTCGTGCAGGACGTGCGGCTGCCCGGCATGGTTTTCGGTCGCGTTGTGCGGCCTCCTTCATACCGCGCCCAGCTCAAGTCGTTCGATGAAGCCGCGATCAAGGCCATGCCCGGCGTGATCGCGGTGGCGCGCGACGGCAGCTTTCTCGCCGTCGCGGCCGAGCGCGAGGAACAGGCGATCAAGGCCGCGCAGGCGATGCGTGCGTCGGCGAAATGGAGCGAAACCCCGGATCTTCCGCCGCCGATGCCCGCCCTCTTCGATCACCTGCAGGAGATGAAGTCGCAGGATATCGTGATCAGCCAGAAGATTCCGGCAGTCCCCGCCGGGGGCAGAATCACCACCCACGAAGCGACCTACAAGCGCCCGTTCCAGGCGCATGCATCGATGGCGCCCTCGTGCGCCGTGGCGCAGTTCAGGGACGGCAAGTACTCGGTGTGGACGCACAGCCAGGGCGTGTTCCCGCTGCGCGGCGACCTCGTCAAGGTGCTGAAAGTCCCGGCGTCGAACATAACCTGCACGCACGTCGAGGGCGCCGGCTGCTACGGTCACAACGGCGCAGACGACGTCGCGCTCGATGCGGCGCTGCTCGCGCGCGCGACCGGGGGCCGCCCGGTCAAGCTGCAGTGGATGCGCGAGGACGAGTTCGGCTGGGAGCCGTACGGCTCCGCGATGGTGATGAAGATGCAGGCGCGGCTCGACGATTCGGGCAGCATCGTGCACTGGCAGCACGAAGTCTGGAGCCACCCCCATTCCACGCGCCCGGCGAGTACGCCGGGCGGCAACCTGCTGGCGGGCTGGCACATCGCGGATCCGGTGCCGATCGGCGTTCCCGAGAATTCGCCGCAGCCTTCGGGGGCGGCGGACCGCAACTCGGTGCCGCTCTACGATTTCCCCGGCCAGAAGGTCCTGCTGCACTACGTCACCGACATGCCGGTTCGCGTGTCCGCGTTGCGCGGCCTGGGCGCCTACGCCAACGTCTTCGCCCTCGAGTCGTTCATGGACGAGATGGCGGCGGCGGCCGGCGCCGACCCGGTCGAGTTCCGGCTGCGGCACATGAAGGATCCCCGGGCGCGCGCGGTAATCGAAACCTGCGCGCAAAAAGCGGGCTGGAAGCCCGGTCGGAAAGGCGACGGCACGCGCGGACGCGGCTTCGCGTTTGCAAAGTACAAGAATCTCGCGGCTTATTGCGCGGTGGTGACCGACGTCGAGGTGGACCGGCGCACGGGCAAGGTGCGCGTGACGAAAGCCGTGTCGGCCGTGGATGCCGGGCTCGTCGTCAATCCCGACGGCGTGGTGAACCAGATCGAGGGCGGCATCATACAGTCGACCAGCTGGACCCTGAAGGAGCACGTCGGTCACGACCGCCAGCGGATCACGATGCGCTCGTGGGCGGACTATCCGATCCTGACGTTCCCCGAAGTGCCGGCGATCGAGGTGCATCTCATCAACCGTCCCGAGGAGCGTTCCCTGGGCGCCGGCGAAGGCTCGCAGGGTCCGACCGGCGCCGCGATCGCCAACGCTGTCGCCCATGCCACCGGCGCGCGCATCCGCGACCTGCCCTATTCACCCAAGCGGGTGCTGACGGCGTTGGGGGAGACGAAGTCGCGTGCCGCCTGAGAAAGAAACGGCGTGATACGTGATAGGTGATACGTGATACGTAACCGGCCTGAGGGAATGAATATGAAACGCAATCTAGTCGTCTTGACCGCTCTCCTCCTGGTAACGGGAACCGCGTCGGCGCAGCAGTGGCCGACGAAGCCGATACGCTTCGTCGCGCCCTTCGCGCCCGGTGGCGGCACCGATCTCATCGGGCGCGTCGCCGCCCAGAAGTTGACCGAGGCGGTGATGCAGCAGGTGCTCGTGGACAACCGCCCCGGCGCCGGGGGCACGCTCGGAGCCGAGATCGGGGCCAAATCGCCGCCTGATGGCTACACGTTCACCATCATTGCGGGCAGTTATTCCGTGAACCCCGGCCTCTACAAGCTGGCCTTCGATCCCGTCAACGACATCACCGCGGTCATCCAGTTGTCGCAGGGGCCGCTCCTGATCGTGGTGCACCCGTCTCTTCCGGCAAAGAACATCAAGGAGCTCCTGGCGATCGCAAAAACAAGGAAGGGCGGCCTGTCTTACGCTTCCAGCGGCCAGGGCAGCATCGTGCATCTCGCGACCGAATTGTTCCTGCACACCACGGGCGTCAAGGCGGTGCACATCCCGTACAAGGGCACCGGGCCGGCTATTACCGACACGATGGCCGGCCAGACGCAGATGCTGTGGGGAAGCATCGGACCGACACTGCCGGTGGTGAAGAACGGCCGGTTGCGCGCCATAGCGGTAACTACGGCCAAGCGCATACCCGCGCTGCCGGACGTGCCGACCGTCATGGAGTCGGGTGTGCCGGGTTACGAAGTGGTCCTGTGGCACGGACTGATCGGACCCAAAGGCCTGCCGCGCCCCATCGTCGACCGGGTGAACGCCGAATTGAACAAGGCGCTGAAGGCAAAGGACATGGAAGAGAAGCTCGCCACGGACGGCGTTTCCTCGGCCGGCGGCACGCCCGAGCAGTTCGCGTCCCTGATCAAGCGCGACATCGAGATCTGGCGCAAGGTGATACAGACGGCCGGCGTGAAGCCGGAATAGGAACGGACCATGGCAGAGAATTCTGGCGCAGCAGTTGTCGTAGGGGCGGGTCCCGGGCTGGGCTCGGCGCTCGCGCGGCGGTTTGCCCGGGCGGGCATGAAGGTCGCGGTGGCGCGCCGGAATGGGGGCGAGCTGGAAGGCCTGACGAAGGAGCTGGGCGCGGGCGCGCGCGCGTATTCCTGCGACGCGACCGACGAGGCGGCGGTGCAGAAGCTCTTCGCCGCGGTGGCTGGTGATTTAGGCGCCCCGACGCTCGTCGCATTTAACGCCGCCGGCTCCATACGCAAGGGCGTCCTCGAGACGACCGCCGCGGAATTCGAGCGCTGCTGGAAAAACATCTGCATGGGTGGCTTCCTGGTCGGGCGCGAAGCCGCACGCGTGATGCTGGGCAACAGCATGGAGCGCAGGCACCGCGGAACGCTCATCTTCACCGGCGCGACCGGCGCACTGCGCGGCGGCGCCAACTTCCTCAACATGGCGGTCGGCAAGTTCGGCCTGCGCGCGCTGGCGCAGAGCATGGCGCGCGAATTCCAGCCGCAGGGCATACACGTCGCGCACGTCGTCATCGACGGGCAGATCGAGAGCGACCGGCCGGGCCGGAGCATGGCGGAGCGCGGCGCCGACGCCGTGCTGTCGCCGAACGCGATCGCGGAGTCGTACTACCAGCTCCACCTGCAGGCGCCGAGCGCGTGGACGCTGGAGCTCGATCTCAGGCCCTATGTTGAGAAATTCTAGTGGGCCTGAGATGGTGATGCGTGATAAGTGATGGGTGATGGGTTTTTACTCCGTGTCGAGCGTCAGGAGAAAGCAGGGACGGCTGGCTGAGAGTACGCTCAAGCGGGCGCGCGCGCTGGCGGATATCGATACCCGCAATCCCGACGTGACGCCGCCGCCGGGCGCGGTGCCGGCCGATCCTGCCCGGCTTGCTCACAACAACACCTATTCTCCCCTGCCGCGGTTCTACGTCGATCGCGTCATCAAGTGCCGCGAGTGCGGCGCCGAGGAAGTCTGGCTTGCCGGGCGCCAGAAATGGTGGTACGAAGTCGCAAAGGGCAACATCTGGACCGACGCGGTGTACTGCCGGTCGTGCAGAACCGTGCAGAAGACGGTGAAAGCAGCGGCGCGCAAGGTCCATCTGGAGGGACTGGCGAGGAAGCGTAAACCGGCTCGTTGATCGCGCGGCGGCGCCTCGCGCCGCTGCAATCGCGGGCCACACAGGAGAGACGAATGAGCGTACTGGAGATAGAACGGGGCGACGGGATCATGGTGCTTCGGATGAACCGGCCGGAGCGGCTGAACGCGCTGAACACCGAGCTGCGCACGGCGCTGATCGAGGCGTGGACCGAGTTCAACGAGAGCAGGGAGCTGGAAGTCGCGATCTTCACCGGCACCGGGCGCGCTTTCTGCGCCGGCGAGGACATGAAGGAATCCGTCGAGCGCGGCACCGTGGGCGGTGGCGCAGCGGGTCGGCTCGAGGCCGACCCGTTCCGCAGCGGCCGCGTCAACAAGCCGGTCATCGCCGCCTTGAACGGGCTCGCCATGGGCGGCGGCTTCCTGCTCGTCGAGCGGACCGATCTGCGGATAGCGGTTCCCGGCATCCAGTTCGAATCGTCGGAGGCCAAGCGCTGGCTGATCGGCGGCTACGACCACGGCGTGAAGAACGGCCTGCCCCACGCCGTCGCAACCGAGCTGGCCTTTGCGTTCCGCTTCAGCTCCGAGCGGCTCCACCAGCTCGGATTCATCAACCGCATCGTCGAGCCGGATCAGCTCATACCAACCGCCAGGGAGATGGCGGCACACTTGTTGTCGCTGCCCCCGGCGTGCCGCGTGAACACCCTCACCATGATGCGTGCCATGCGCGCCACCGTGCCGGAACGGCTCGAGCACCTCGCCGAGCTGCTGAAGAACCACGGCGCGAAGAGCGATCTCATGGAGTCGCGCAAGGCGTTCGCGGAGAAGCGCAAGCCCGTCTTCAAGGGCTGGGACGACCCCGCCGACCGCGCGCGCACGCCGCGGCTGGAAGACGTAAAGTAAGAGTCACTCATCACTTATCACTCATCACTCATCACTCGCGAAGCGTATGATCATCGACTGCCACGGCCACTACACCACCGCCCCGAAGGCGCTAAAAGCGTTTCGCGAGAAACAGGTCGCGGCGCTCGACGACCCGAAGCTGCCGCCGCTCGTCGCCGACCTGAAGGTGAGCGACGACGAGATCCGGGACACCATAGAGTCGAACCAGCTCCGGATCCAGCGCGAGCGCGGGGTGGACATGACGATCTTCTCGCCGCAGGCGGGCGGCATGGCCCACCATGTCGGCAACGAGATCACCAGCATCAACTGGACGCGGGCCTGCAACGACATGATCCACCGCGTTTGCTCGCTCTATCCCGACAGCTACGTCGGCGTGTGCCAGTTGCCGCAGTCGCCGGGCGCGAGCCCGGCGGGCTGCGTGGCGGAACTCGTGCGTTGCGTCGAGGAGCTGGGCTTCATCGGGTGCAACCTCAATCCCGATCCGTCGGGCGGCTACTGGAAGGACCCCCCGCTCACGGACCGCTACTGGTACCCGCTCTACGAGAAAATGGTCGAGCTCGACGTGCCGGCGATGGTGCACGTGTCGAGCTCGTGCAACCCGGCCTTTCACTTCACCGGCGCGCACTACATCAACGGCGATACGACGGCGTTCATGCAGTTCCTGCTCTCCGACATGTTCAAGGACTTCCCGGCCCTGCGCTTCGTCATTCCGCACGGCGGCGGCGCGGTGCCGTACCACTGGGGACGCTACCGCGGCCTGGCGCAGGACCTGAAGCGCCCGCCCATGACCGAGCTCTTGAAGAACGTCTGGTTCGACACGTGCGTCTACCACCGGCCGGGCATCGAGCTGCTCCTCAAGGTGATACCGCCCGAGAACATCCTCTTCGCCTCGGAGATCGTCGGCGCGGTCAAGGGCATAGATCCCGAGACGGGGTACTACTACGACGACACCAAGCGCTACATCGACGCGATCGAGTGGGTCGAGCCCGCCAACCGCGAAAAAATCTTCAGCGGCAACGTGCGCAAGGTCTACCCGCGGCTCGAGGCGCACTTGAAGAAGCGCGCGTCAGGCAAATGAAACCTCAGATGTACGCTGACTAGCGCGGATAAATCAAAAGCAATTTAGCCACGGAATCACACGGAAACACACGGAAAGGATCAAAGGACAACTCCGGCGGTAGCTTCCAAGCATGGGTAGCAGAATGAATACGTGCTGACGAGCATTTACTCTTGGTTCTAAACGTCCGTGCCCTTCCGTGTGGTTCCGTGGCCAATCTGTCTTTGACCTTTGCTCGCGAAACATTTCGTGTGTTTCCGTGGCGGTATTGAGTTTTGCATAACGGAGGTGTTGAGTGGACATTCCGAGACTGAACGGCATCATCAAGGTCCTCGAGCAGGGCAAGAACGTGTTCGTGAGCTTCGCGCCGGGAGATCCCGGCAACGCCCACCTCGTCGCCAGCGACGGCTACGACGGCGTCGTCTTCGAGATGGAGCACGGCGCGTTTGACGTCCGGACCCTCCGGGAATGTCTCCAGAATCTGTTGAACCGCCGCCAGATCGTGACATCCGGCACCCTGGCTCCGGCGGTGACGCCGATGGTACGCATCCCGCCGAACGGCGCCGAGATGAACCAGTGGGTCGCCAAGCAGGTGCTCGACAGCGGCGTCTACGGCATCCTGTGGCCGCACGTCAGCACGGTGGAGGAAGCGCGAAGCGCCGTGGCGTCCTGCCGCTATGCCCGGCCGGCGGGCGCGCCGCGCTACGAGCCGGCGGGCCAGCGGGGAGACGCGCCCGCCTACGCCGCGCGCTACTGGGGACTTACGCAGCAGGAGTACTACGACCGCGCCGACGTGTGGCCGCTCGACCCGAAGGGTGAAATCTTCGTCGCGATCATGTGCGAGGACATGGTGGGCCTGAAGAACCTGCCGAAGATACTGAAGGAAGTCCCCGGCATAGGGGCGGTGGTCATAGGAGAAGGCGATCTTTCCCAGAGCCTGGGCTTCCCGCGCCAGTACTCGCACCCGACGGTGGCCGGGGCGATCGGCGAGATCCTGGCGATCTGCAAGGAGTACAAGGTCGCGTGCGGCCACCCCCACGTGGAGAAGGACAACGTCGAGGAAGTGGTCAAGCAGGGTTTCCGCTGGCTGATGCCGCGCCCCGTGCGCTCGAACGCCACGCTCGACACGGGACTCAAGCTCTCGGGAAGGAAGTAGCAAAACCCGTCAGGGCTCAGGGGTGAAGGGTCAGGGGAGTAAAGGACGCTTGTTCGGGCAGCACGCCTGACGCCTGACCGCTGACGCCTGACCGGTCTTTACCCGCCTGACGCTTAACGCCTGTTTCTCAGGAGGAGGAGAAATGGTCGCCTGCTGCCACACGGCCGTCGTGCTTGCGTGCTTCACGTGCATCACGGGCCTGGCGCATGCCCAGGGCAGATCCTCGGACTATCCGACACGCCCCATCCGGGTGATCATCGGCATCGCACCCGGCGGCGGCCTGGACACCATCACGCGTGTCGCATCGCAGAAGCTCTCCGAGCGCATCGGCCAGACAGCGGTCGTGGACAATCGTCCGGGTGGCGGCACCGTGCTCGCCTCGGACCTCGTGCAGGCGGCTCCTCCCGACGGCTACACACTGCTGTGTGCTTCCGAGACGATCATGCTGAACGGCGTGCTGAAACGGACGAAGTACGACGTGCGCACGGCGTTCGTGCCCATAGCGCCGATATCGAGCCAGCCCTACATACTGGTCGTCAATCCGTCGGTTCCCGTTACCACCGTGAAGGACCTGATCGCTTACGCCAAGGCCAGGCCCCGCGCGCTCTCCTTCGGCACGCCCGGCATCGGCACCATGATCCACATCGGCTGGGAGCGCCTCATCGCGATGACGAAGATCGACGTGGTCCACGTGCCGTACAAAGGCGGCGCGCCGGCGGTGATCGATCTGATGAGCGGCGAGATCCAGATGGTGATCACGACCACGATCACGGCCGGACCGCACATGAAGAGCGGCAAGCTGAAGGCCATTGCCATGACCGGCCCGAAGCGCCTCGCCATCCTTCCGGACCTGCCGACCATCTCCGAATCGGGGCTGCCGGGATTCGAGCTGACCAACAGCTACGCGTTCTTTGCGCCCGCGGGAACGCCGCTCGCTATCGTCATGAAGCTCAACGCGGCCTTGATCCAGGTGATGAACGCTCCGGAAACGCGCAAGGTCCTCGCCAACGACGGCGCCGAGGCGGCGGCGCCCCAGACGCCCGGGGAATTCAAGGCCAGGTTCGCGCGCGAGTACGTCGAGCTGGAGAAGACGATAGCGGGGGCGAATATAAAACTACAGTGACCCGTGACCAGTGACCCGTGACCAGTGACCCGTGACCAGTGACCAGTGACCGGTGACCAGTGACCAGTGACCGCCTCTGCTCCACGCGACTGTTAGCGATGCTTCCTCGTTTTGTAACTCACGGTCCAGTATCCGCCTTCGGGATACTGCCGGTAGCTGATTTCTTCCGCGAGGTCATGCAACTCGTGGAGCACTTCCTCGATTTGGGGGTTAGCCATCACGGTTTAGGCGGCGCGGGTGACGCAGATGAGTGGTGATCCACGATCAGCCAACGCCCGTCGTGCTTTCGATATACGAAACTGAACCGCGCCGGGCGAACGATTTCCTTGCCGTCCTGCACCTCCGAAAAAGTATAGGTCCCGGTGTTGATGGCGATATCTTCGTAGATCCGAATACGTTGCTCGCCGAGGACGGCCTTGTACGATGGGGGGACGGTCTTCAGTATGTTGAAGTACTCGCGGACCGTGGCAGGGTTGTCACGAAGTGATGGAGAGCGGGTACCCCACAATACGGCTTCGGGATGGTAGAGAGCCAGGACTCCCTCTACGTCGTGCCGGGTCATGCCGGCAATCCATGCCTGAGTCGCTGCCGCAATTTCGCCTCTTGCCGATTCGGGTGACTGCATTGTCTGGCAACCGAACAGCAGAAGCAGAGCCGTTATTACAAATGTGTTCCGCATATTCCCTCCTCCTTTTTTGATGGCTGACTTGCGTTTTCTTGGCGGCCTTGGCGGCTTGGCGGCGCAACTTCTGTTCTAATCGGCACGCATCCGCGTCGTCGGCGGTTGCATTTCGGGCGCTTTCGCCCTTCACCTCGGATCGTCGTCCGAGTCCAGGAAGACCGTGGCGATCTTGCGGAAGTCGTCGAGGCATAGCTCGAACGCCTCCACGATGTCCGGGTCGAAGTGATTGCCCTTCCCTTCGCGGATGATCTCGACCGCCTTCTCGTGCGAAAAGGCCGACTTGTAGCACCGCTTGCTGATGAGCGCGTCGTAGACGTCGGCCACCGCCATCAACCGGGCGGACAGCGGTATCAGCGGACCTACCATTCCTTCAGGGTAACCCGACCCGTCCCACTTCTCCTGGTGCGAGTAGGCGATCTCCCGGGCGTAGCGCAGGAATGAGCTCGGCGCATCGAGCTG
>Ga0207428_10004632_pt1 | contig 13034 bp, 7 predicted proteins | sample RhiMethybrSRZTD1_FD_187600 | JGI IMG/M metagenome (GOLD analysis project Ga0207428, IMG submission 187600) | Populus rhizosphere microbial communities from Tennessee, USA - Rhizosphere MetaG P. TD hybrid SRZTD1 (SPAdes) (version 3) | ecosystem: Host-associated > Plants > Roots > Rhizosphere >... | reverse complement strand
ACACTGTGATACAATGGGACACTTCGCTGATTGACGGGATGGCGGACGACGTGACACTAGACTAAGGACAACTTATGGCTGATTACCCACTTATAACGCTGCTCTCGCAGCTCGACGCGTCTACGCCGGCCGGGAGTGAGACTCCGGCAAAGATCGACGATGCCATCCGCCAGGTTAAGGATTTTCTCAGAACGTATCTCGCGGTCGCCCACGACGATGTGGGGGCATTGAAGACTGGGGCGACAACTGCTTCGTCATTGCCGGCTGGTAGTGTTACCTACGCCAAAATTCAAAACGTGTCGGTTACGGATCGAGTTCTTGGACGGTCGACGGCCGGAGCAGGGGTGGTTGAGGAGATTCCTTGCACGGCCGCTGGCCGGGCGATTATCGACGATGTCGATGCGGCCGCCCAGCGCACAACGCTGGGCCTCGGCGCAATGGCGTTGAAGGCGACCGTGGCCACGGCGGATATTGACAACGGTGCGATCACGACTGCGAAGATCGGGGCGTTGCAGGTGACGGCGACTGAACTAGCGGCCAATTCGGTTGTCGCCGCTAAGATCGCCACAAACGCTGTCGAGCCGACGAAGATATCGAACGTCGGCGATGCCAAGATTATTGCTGGTGATGGAACGGCGGCTGCGGCACTGACGGTCGCAGGTGCCCTGACTGCGACGAGAAGTGGCACCAATTTGGTGTTCGCCCTCACCGGCGGTTCGACGGCGGGATTCTCGGCACAATACGCGTTGTTGGAGGAACGGCTGGCGAACGGCTCCGATGCCGGTGCGAGCGTAGGCGCTGCGTATACCGCTCGGGCTTTGACGGAACAGTCCGACGCCGGCGACCTGATCGGCACGAGTGGGGCGTCAATCACGTTCAAGAAAAGCGGCACGTATTTGATTCATGCGTCAGCGCCGGCCTACTCTGTTGGGTTGCATCGGATCAAGTTGCGGCAAATCTCCGGCACACCGGGCGATCTAGCCCTTGGCACTAGCGAATCGGCACCACCGGGAGTGACGACGCGATCCCATCTGTTGATTATGGTTACGTTCGCGTCCGACAACACGGTTGTCCAGCTTCAACATTGGGCCGAAACGACGGTAGCGACGAACGGAAATGGTATCGCTGTGTCGGCGGGCGAGCAAGAGCTGTATGCCCAAATGGAAATCCTGAAGGTTTAATATGCCGTCTTCTAAAACACTCGTCCAACACGAACAGATGTTCGGTGGTATGAATCGCGGACATCGGGATCACCTTGTCGATCCGGCCCAGTGGCGCACGTCGTTTGGGATGCGACATTTTGAGACACAGGTGCGGCAGATTGCACGAAAGAAAGAACTCTACAGTGTCCTGTCAAACCACACCTACCCACTCAGTTTGCTCGCCAATGTGCCTAGCGGTTATGAAAACTTTGGGACGTTGGTCGGACTCACGGATTCGGGGGCTTTCCGGCTGTCGTCAACAGGGGCATCTCGGATGAACGCTCCGGATGGTTCAACCAAGCTGTTGACGGCTGACGGCCTCGTAAGAAGGTTCGGCCACGTCCTGCACAACGATCGGTTGTTCTTTGTGAATCCACTGAACAGCGTTCAAGTGACCGATGGCTCGGTCGTGCGGACGATTGAAAACAGCCCCGTCGGGCAGTACGTAGAGATGTACTTTGAGCATCTGGTTGTCGGGCGTCCGAACGGATTAGCGAATCGGTTTCAATGGAGTGGATTGTACGATTTGTCCCAGTGGACACCCGCTACGCACACGGAGGCCGACCATTTCGATTGTGTCGAGCACCAAAACGATGGCGGATACATGGGACTGACGGGTTTGCGTCGTCTTGGACCGTTGTTGTGCGTCTATACCGCGTCTGCTATTTACATCGCGCGATATGTGGGTTTGCCGAAGGTGATTGTGACGGACGCTGTCGTTCAGGATTTTGGCTCTGGCCTGCCGTGGGGGTTAGCTGCGGTGGGTCGGAGTCACTTTTTCATTGATATGCGGGAGAAGTCGTTTTTCCGGTTTGAAGGCGCAGAGGTTGTCGAAATTGGCCGGCCGATTAAGGACTTCTTTTTCGCCGACCTGACTACGGACCAGTCGTTGCAGCTTCGGACGTACACGTATATCGACTCGTTGTACAAAGAGATCCACTGGGTGTATGTGTCGACGGCGTCTGCGGGCGACTTTGATCGTGAAGTCGTTTTTAACTACAAAGCAAACACGTGGTGGACCGGCCCGGTCGAGAACATCTGGTCGTTTTCGCCTGGCACTCGGCGCAGCCGGACCATTGATGAGCTGACCGGCACAATCAACGCGTTGACCGGGACCGTGGACGGCCTCGCTGACGCCACCGACGTTGTGGGCCGCGTTTATGGTTCGCGAAACGGACGTCTGCTGCGGGACGAGACGTCGTCGGACCTGACCGCGGCCCTTTTGGAACAACCGGTGCCGTATCTCGAAACTGGAGATTTTCACTATGCTGACATTGAGAATCACAAAGAAGTCGAGTCAATGGTTATTCACTCGAAGTATGATGATGCGGCTAGTATTGACGTATTTGCTGCGGCCCGAACGAACATTGACGATTCAGTTAATCTCATGCAGCAGTCGCAGACCTGGACACCGACCTTGCCCGAACAGCGGCTTAGTATGCCACGCCTCGCCGGGCGGGTGTTTCGTTTCAAGTTCGTTCCACGAGCGAACACTGCGAGTGTGGTGACGGAGACCCGCACGAGGGGGACAGCGGGTTTTGCGCTGTTGGCACAGATTCCAGCTATTGTCGAGCCGCCACCGCCGACGGTGAGTTTGCTGTTCAGCGATACGCTGAACTCTAACCCCCCGTCGTATGCGTTTTCCGTCACTGTGCCTTCGGGATCGAATCGAGGAATGTTTATCTGGGTTCATTTCGCAAAACAACATCATATCGACCCAACGTTGGATGTGCAACTCTTCGTCGACCTGGTGGCTGCGACTCGTGTCTTCTTTGAACTCGACGAAGACAACTCGATGATCGCGGCGTTGTTTTGGGTGGCCAATCAGTCGACGGGATTGGTGAGCGTCCATTTTGACAATCCCGCCTCTGGAGGGTCGTTTTTTGCGGGCCGGGCACACATCGCGGGAGTTTGCCTGAACGGGATGCATCAGACAAGTCCAATTATCAACCTGCAGCATAGTTTCAATGTGTTGAACAACGGATTCTCATTTCCGTCGTCGACGAACCATTTAGTGATCCCGGGTTTGATCGTGTATAGTCGAGCCGGATCAGAGAACGTGCCGCTACCAACTCCGTATCCTGGTTCTGGCTACGACACTGTGAAGGTCGTTCGGACGTCCGTGGTTGGCCCCTATTTTGTCCAAGGAGCCGTGGCGTTGGGCGTTCGGCAAACATCGTCGATCACAACCTGTGGCTGGTCGATGGACCCTCTGTGTGAAGGCGACGAACCGGACACGAGTCCGCCGATTAAGAAGTTTGATTGGTGGAACGTGGCGGTGTCGTTGAGGGGAGTCTGATATGTCATTCACTGTACCTACAGCGATACAGTCCCATGAAGTGGCGATTACACTCACGGCTGATCCGCTAGTCGTCTATAAACTGGGCCTCCGTGTCCGTGGCGTGATCGACCTGAAGACGTTCACGGGATCGACCCCCGTGCAGAAATATGTCGTGTCTGGGGGAACACCAGCGGTCGACAACCGGACGGTAGTATCGTTGATTATTACCAACCCGTCAATCACGTATTATCTCAACGTGTCGCCGACCGCCGTCGTGCCGGATTACAATGTGCCGCTGGACTACACGCTCGACGTCCTGATTCGTGGAACTGCGACCGCAACGTTGAAAATCGACAACATCGACTCGATTCAGTTTCGTGGGGATGTAAATGGCGGCCTGATTGACCATGAGCCGATTGGCCTGTATGATGGGATTTGGCTGAGGGTGGATACGGAACCATCTGAACCGTTGGTCGAGTATTCCGTTGCGACTGGTGGTGGCATCCGGGGCTGGCTATGGAGTGCGTTTGGCGAGAACGTTTACGGAATAAAGGCTGAGAAGTGATTACACAGAACAAACTAGTCGACATTGCCGATACACGAATGCTTCATGCGTTCTGGCCCTTTTTGGCTGGAGGCCTGTCCAAGCTGAACGAGACGGGCGTCAACGGAGATGGTGTAACGGCCGAGACGTTCTTGAAGGTCATCCTGCGTGTTTTGGCCTACGGCCCCGACTTCGGGCGGGTAACAATCCTGGTCAACCGGGCCGACAAACCACTCGCGTTCGGTGTCGTGTTCGACAATTCGGAGCGATTCGGGAAAAAGACGGCGCTTGTCTATGCCGCGTATTCGACGGGAAAATGCGCTACGGCGATTACCGAGCTAAGACAAGAAGCTGAGCGGTGGGCGAACAGCCACGGTTTCGAGGAGTTACATGCGGTGAGTCTGCGAATTAACGGCGCAACGTTTCGAATCTTCGAGCGTTTGTGGGGTTTTCGTCGTTCGGCGGTGATATTCAAGAAGACATTATGAATACAAACCAAATGTGGGAGATAGCGAGAAGGGCCGCGAACAGGATCGTAGCAGCCGAAAAGCGTCTGTGGCCCAACAGCGAAGGCGTGGTGTGTTTTACGTCTGGCGGGGGGTCGACGGATACGTCGTTCAGTCGCGTCGGCACGTCGCAGCAGGACATAACGAACATTATTCCGGCGTTGCTAACGTCCCTCCTCAACGCTAACTCCGAGAATTCTGCGCCGGATGCGGGTTTGCAAACCAATAATCGTTCGTTCATGAGTTCGATGTTAACGAGGGACCAGAACGCGACGCCAGGACGGTCAACATTAGACGCTACAATGGCGATTGATCCGACGACGTTCGGTGGTTCGCCGACGTTGCAGACGATTATGGGTCGCAACCCGTATTCGACGCAGTTCGAGGCGGACACGGAGGCAGCATTTCGGCAGCGGTCGGCGGATGCGTTGGCGCAGGTGCAGACCGGCCACGAAGCTGTGAGAGGCGGCCAGAGTCGGTCTGGGATTGCACAGGGCGTCATGGCGACCCGGTTGGGCCAAGAGCGTGGACAGGAGATTCGCCAAGCACAGGCGCAGGATGCAGGCATAATCAACAATGCGACGGGATTGTTCAACACGACCGAACTCGGCCGACGTCAGACTCAGCTCGGTGCACAAAACCAGCTTGGACAACAGTCGATTGGCCGGACCGCGGCGGCCAGCGATGCGTCGAGGAGTGTGGCCAACCAGACAGGCGTCCATAGCCAAGCGTTGGACCTTGCAGCTCGCTATCTTGGCAACCGGCAGAATCTCAACACGGACAACTTATCGGGCCGTGGCTCGCAGGGCACGAGTTCGTGGGGATTAAATATCCTTGGTGGTTGTTGTTTCATTTTCTTACAAGCGTTGAATGGGAAACTACCGGACTATGTCGAACGTGCTAGGCATGACTTCCAAACTCCTGTCCGCCGGAAGGGATATAAGTGGATGTCAGCGTGGCTTGTGCCCGCTATGCAGCGTTCGCATTTGGCCAGTGTTCTCGTCAACGCTTTTATTATTAAGCCATGCCTAGTGTGGGGCAGGCATCACTACGGACTGATCGCTCCTCCGGGTGCGGGGTTGCTAAAACCGTATGTGTTTTGCCTGTTCCATATGTGGCATTTGCTTGGACTAACTGTAGGGAGAAAGGTACAATAATATGCCAGCATTCACTCCGATTGATTTGATCGCATCGTTGGCCGCGCTTAATCGCGGAGACCTTGAAAATTTTCGCCAGCCATATAGTCGTGAAGGCCGCCAACAGGCACTTGACGAGCGTCAGTTAAGGACTCGTGACATTGCTTTGCGGAAGCAGATTGCTGACTATTTCGCCGGCCTCCAGCCAAACCAGTTACCGCCCGCACAGGCGCAGAGGACGACCGAACAGGCGTTGGCGAAAGGTCAGGCGGAGAGTTCGTCCTGGGGACCGCAGGCTACAGCGAACGTAGCGGCGACACAAGCTGGTGCGGGATATACGACTGCTCAAACGGATGCATTACGCGCTGTTCAAGATTTGCTTCGTACGGGTATGCTGTCAGAGATTGGTGCTCGGCAGGCCGGGGCGGAACACACGCGCGAGGTTACACGCGGGTTGCAAGAAGGTCGTCCGTTTATTGCACCCGAAGCGCGGGAACGGCTGTTGTCGTCCCAGGCTGGACGCGGCCAAACCGAGGCCAATACGATGCAGATTAAGACGAATACCACTGGCCAAGGTTATCAAAACGAGGCCTATCGAAAGGTGCAGGAAGCGGCTGACCAACCAGCGATTCAGCAGATGTTTCAGAACTTTCTGCATGTAGCCCGTGACACGCAGGTGCCACCGGGGTTGTTCGCGGCTGCTGAACCGGCTGTGCGGGCTGAACGAGCAGCGGGGTTGCAGACGACCGAGAATCAGCTCCGTGCGCTGGTGGGTATCCTCGGACAATACTTCCCGGCAACTCCGCAGGGACAGGCGATTGCTCCTACGGTGGCGCAGCGGATTGGTGAGTTAATTGGGACCGATTTGTCGACACCGGTTGTCGGCAACACGAACAAGCAACAGGAAATGTTGGACGTGATGCGCCAGTTCATGCAACAAGGCGGGAAACAGGCGGATAAAAGTGCGGGAACGGCCCGGACGGGGATTGTGAAGCACATGGCGGGTATCGCGGGTGCACCGACACAAGGCCTTAGTTGGCTAAACCAGAACGTCATGCAGCCACTTCAACGGGGCGGACAGTCGATGCTGGAATCGTTCCAGAACGCGCCAACAGCCGGGTCGAACGCGCCGGCCGTGCCGGACGACGGCCAGCTCCAGCAAGCGTTGGAGTTGATTAAACGTCTTATGATGCTTTCTCCTGGGTCGGTCCAGCCGAACCAAACGCTCGATCCGAGGGTTCCGACTGACGTCCCGGCTGAGCCGCCACCGATGCCGGGACAGCCCGATCCGAGTTTGCAGAACGGACAACTTCCTATGTGGTTTTACCGATTACTAGGTGAAAAATGAAAATTACCCTTAACAAAAAATGGCGGATTGGTGGCTGGACACAGATTGCCAGCCTCCTTGGTGGACAAGCTGGGGCGTCTGCTGCGAGTGGAGCGGCGAGTCAGTTCGCATCGGGCGCTGCCAGCGGAGCCACGGCCGGAGCAGGAACCGTTGCTGGCGCAGGCGCTGGTGGGAACGCTCTGACGGCCGGTGCGGGCAACTTGGCGAACGCTCCAGCCGGGGGCGGATTCGCGAGTTTGCTTCAAAACATCAGTCCGACTGGCAACGCCACAGGTGATTTAATGGCCCTCAACCAGGTTGGTCCCGCTCCTCGTCCGCAGATGGGGCAGGCCGACTGGATGCGGTTGTTGATGCAATAGTTCCGTTCTCAAAAAGAACCAAACATTATGCCTGAACCCTCTGAACTACAGCCGTTTTCCTACGAGCAAGTGTCGTCGTTCTACGACTTTGCACGGAAGGCCAACCCGCATTTTGCAGGACTATCGCTGGCTGACTTCTCGAAGCAGTTCAACGAGACTTTAGGCACCACCGCGTTTCAGGCTGGGACGTCGACGGGATTGAAGAGTTTGGCGAAGAAGTACAGTCTTGGCTTTGATCAGCTTATTCGTCCGGTCGCTGACGTTACTGGTAACTTGTCTCGTGAGGTTGCCGAAACCCTCGGCGCGAGTCCGAGCATCGCGACCCTCGCTGAAGAACTCGGCGCGGGACTGCCGAGAGGACTGCTCGAGACCGGGGCAGCTATCGGTGGCGCAGCGTTGGCCGGCGGGACAGCGCCTGTCAGTATTCCGCTCGGCGTGGGTTTGCTCGGTGCAGGCGCATTGTCCGCGATGACGGGCGGCATTGAAAAGACGGACTCTACGCTAGTTGGGTTGATTCAAGGTGCGTCAACGGCTGCGTTGCCCGGTGTGTCGCATTTGGGCACAACGATGATTAGTGAGCCGTTGATCAAACAGTTGACGATGCGCCCTGTCCTCACGCAGGTCGGCAAACAGACGATTGAGAACTCCGCACCGCAGGCGTGGGCTTGGGAGTTTGCACGCGGTGCCACGCAGCGAGGGTTGGAAGTGTTGGGGCCGAACATTGGCGCTACAGCGTTGCAGGAAGCGGCCATACAAGCGACCAGTGTCGCCCAAGGTCAAGGGTTTCAGAATCCCCTAACGTTGGAACATGGGATCGAACTGTTCGGGGCGAACTTACCGTTCGCGCTGATTGATGCTGCGAGGGTTTTGCGTCAGCCGAAGGCGACAATCAACGGTCGGAGGGTTGATTTCCAGTCTGCGACTGAGGCGAAAGAAGCGTATAAATATGCCACCGTCTTGTCAGCGCGTGCCGACTACGAAGCGGCCAAGGAGATTGATACGTTTTTGCGAACGCTCAATCGTAAGGCGTTGCCACCGCCAAGACGGACGTTTTTTGGTGACGCCGGAGGGGACATAACGATTGATCCAAGTCCGCCACCATGGAGTCCGCAGCCACCGACGATGTATGAGGTGGGTGGTGACGTGAGGGTTCCGGCTGAGCTGTTCGAGAAGTGGGGCAAGGCGCTCGAACTTACGCCTCGGCAACTGGTATTTGACAAGTCGAAACTCGCGTCGTTGGGATTGTCCGATCCGGAGGCCGAGCAGATTTTAACGTTGATGGAACAACGCGGATACCTGGGTCCGGCCGATCCGGAGACAGGAAAGCGACCCGTCCTGAAGCGGGTCGCGGCGACGACATACGATTTGCTGGACCAGATTACCCGCACGTTTCCACCCCGCAATAAACCGATCGCGAAAGGAGGTGTTCCAGGTGCCCAAGAAAAAGTCCAAGAAAAAGCCAAAGGGAATGTACCGCCGGCTGTAACGCCGACGACCACGACGCCCGCTGCGACGACAACGCCTGCGGCGGGTAGTTCGCCAGTTCCAACTACGACGACAGTCACGACACCTGCTGCCCCGACGACTCCGCAATGGCCTCAACGCGTGATCGAGATGAAGAAGTCCGGGAAGAAACTCGACGAGGTGTTTGAGGCGTTGGAGAAGGAGGGGTTTGACTTTCCGAGGACAGCGAGTTCGTATCGGCAGGTGGCGGATGTGTTTTTGAGGGGTGAGCTGCCACAGGCGTCGTCCGAACCCACGTTGGCCAGCCGGCCCTTTGGGAATGTTCCGGACGATCAGTTGTTGTCAGAGATCAAAGCGATGGGGTATGGGATCAAGACGACGTCGACCGGCCGGGGGTTTGAGATTACGGATGCGGAGGGAAAGACAATCGACTTAACCCAACAGGCACCAAGTCAACGACTGGACGATTTGGTGGCTGAGTATATTGAGCGTCGCCAAGGACGACGGAAGCCATTCGAGGCTCGGACGCTGCCGCTCGACCCAGAGGTCGAGCCGCCACAGCAACTCGGACTGGCCGATCCAGCCGGCGTTTTGTTGGGTCACGTTCCCGTGTCGGAAATGTCGAAGTATCATACGGCATATTACGCACGGTTGGAAGCGCAACATGAGGCGACTCGACAAGCGAAGGCCGGAGCGCCATATGGTAAGGCCAAGCCCGGCGAACAGCCGCCAGTCATCGAACGTCCGGTGTATGGCGTTGGTGAACGACAGCCGCTCGGTATCGAACGGGGGAACGAGGTTGAACAATTCGTCGCGCAGTACGACGCCATAACGAAGTCGGCGGAGGACATTATCGACCCACGACCGTTTCAGGAGTTGTCTCCGCTTGAGACTGCGAATCGAACGATCCGGTTGGCCAAAACGATTCGGGAGATCGTGAACGTGTCGTCGGCCGGGCATCCCGGACGGCTGCGGTTGAAGTCGGAGGCCGAACTTCTCGAGATTGCTCGCGGTTTCCGTGAGACTGGCCTTAGCGAAGAACAGGTCGCGTCGAGGATGTACACGATCCAAATGCACGAGATTAACAAGGGGTTGACGTACATTGCAGACGCGGCGACGGCCGAACTGAACAAACTGGTCGATCTACCGTTGGAGAAAATCACTGTGCGTGAACGAAACATGCGGGCTGATCTTGCCAAGTTGAAAGATTTGCCTGGCGAGGAAGTGGGAGCGGATCGCCTCAACATGCAGCAGGAGTTGATTGACTTGACGACCCAGTATGTCGGGCCGTATGAAACAACAATCTTTGTCGATCCGGTAAGTGGTGAAGCCATTCCCGGTGGACGGAAAGTCAAAGTCCCTGGTATTCGGATGCTCCGACGCTGGATTACGGAGCGCATTCAGACGGACGCTAATCGTGCAGGCATCATGGACGCGATGTATCGTTCTGCGGTGCGGTTTAATGAAAACCGTGAAGCGTTGATTGCAAAGTGGAAAAGCGAACACGCTGCGGACGTTGAGAAGATGGACGCGGTGGATATCGAACGCGAAGCCTTTCGACGGTTCGTCCTCGGCCGTGGCAGCTCGGAGAAGGTTCGTGGTGGTGGCGTTTTGGCCGCGTATGGCGAAACGCAACGTCGTGAGGCTGCGGCCGTCGAGAGTGGAGAGAAAGCCGCTGCGTTAGGGATGATGCCGGGACGATTCGTCGGCGAGGAAAACGAACGAGGACGGTTGGTGTATAGCATCACACCTGAGCAGGAAGCCGCGGACGCACTGGGCGATGCTTACACGCGGAAAGTTCGAGACCTGCTCAGTCGTGTGCCGGAGATGTTGTCATACAGTGCGTGGAAGGAACTGTATATACAGGCGACCGGGGTGCAGAGGGTAACGACGGAACAGAATAAGTTTACCCGGAGACTGAATATGGCCCTTGACATGGCCAAAGAGGGTCACATTGGTTTTCGACCGCTTGCAAGTGGTGGAGACGACTTATACGTCGTGTCCGAGCGCGGATACTCGCTGAACGACGTCGCACAGATTCTCGGCTACGATACGCCTAATGCGGCTCAGAAGTTTCTACGTTCGGAGTTTCTGCCGACCGTTCGGGCGCTTGTCGCACGGGTGAAAGGAATGGTCGAGACGAATGTTGACCCGAGTGTATATCTCCGTTCGAAGGAGCCGAGAACGGAGGGTCAAGTCGCCCGAGCTGACCTCGCAACTGCGCGTGGGTTGCCGAAGGAGTTGTTGGAGGATCAGTCCGGATCGGACAGGGGATTGAACCTTCTGATCGGGACGAAAGAGTTTTTTCAAGCGTTTTACGAGGCACGAGGACTGGGGAAGGACGACGCTACGCGGCTTAGCGGTTTGGCGATGCGGGTCGCCGGAATGTTCGACAAGGTGGGATTTACCCGTATCGCGGAGTTGATCGGTGACGAGGGCGGGGAGTTTTTCACGACCGGTACGCATTATGCAAGTCCGAGTGGGACGCTAAGTGCGTTCATTGGTTTGCACAAAGAGGCGTTTTTGAAAGCACCGCCGGCGATCCAACAGTTTTCGATGTTGAGACTGTTGGGCCACGAGATTTGGCACGGAATGATGAGTCGTCGGACGCCGCACGATCCCACAACGGCCAAGGCGATTGAAGAAATTCGTGATTGGGCTAACACTCGTCTTGGCCCGGCCGAGCGGTCGGAGATTTTGGGCGATATGTACCGTTTGCTCATCCCGAAGGAGTGGATGAAGGGAGCGATTGAGGCGTATGTCAACGACAAAGCGGCCATTGCTGCACAAAACCCTGAGGAGTTTTTGTCAGACTATACCGGTTTGCTTGTAGCGGGATTGGCGTCTCCGGACCGTAGCGTGCAGCTTCGGGAGTTTAATGGTCGAATCATCACGAACCAGCCGGTCGCGAACTTCGCGAAGAATATGTACGCGAGTTTGCACGAACTCACGAACGGGATTGCCGCGTATTACGAGTATCGTGCTGCTCGTGGTTTCATCAGTGGCCAATTCGCGGCGGACTCAGTGCGGTTCCTCAACAAGCAGATTAAGAGCACGTTGCTTGATCTGAAAGCGGTGGACGAAGCTGTCGCGCTGATTCGTGACATGGAGCAATACGACCCTTCGCGGTATTTCAGTCTCGTCTCGAAACAGCACATTCCTGGACCAGTCAATATTGCCGAGTTGAACCGGTTTTGGGACGATATGGTGAAGATGAAGATGTGGTCGATGAAGGACGAAGCGCGGCAGATGGACATTATTGACAATGCCCGGACTGCTCTTGGTTTTCAGTCTAAGCGAGCGTTGGAACAAGCGTTCGGCGTCCAGCCACGATGGTATGAGAAATGGTTTTTTATCGCGGCACAACTGGCTGAACGATACCCGGTCTTGAAGCCGGCCATCGACCTGGCGTTCTCGTATCGAATGTACTCCAACCGGTTGCAGGAACAGATGTTAAAGCCGTGGATGGTTGAGACGAAGTTCGGCCGGCAGGTGTTGGATGCCGAACGATCCGGTTTGAACAAGGCGTTCAACGACACTGGGATTAACAAGGCCATTACACGGATCGCCCTAATCAAGAATGAACGCGGGTTTGCCGGCGAGGAGTTAAAGCTAACCGGGGCTGCGTTAGCCCAAGCTGGTATGCTGACGGACGCACAAATGAGGGCTTTTATGCCCGAACTTTCCCCGGACCGTCAGCAGGCAGTGATTGATTTTCACCGCGCGACGGAGATGGCGATGCCGATAGCGGCGGGTGCGATTGTGCGTGGTCAGACTACTAGTGCGATTCACCAGACGGCGTTTCGGCTGATGGTAAAGGATAAGTCGCTTGGGAACAAACAGGCGCTTGACTATGCAACCGAGCTGGTGTCGAACTCGATGGGCATGTTGGCGCAGGATGATCCCCTAACGGTCACGGCCGCCACTCAACGACTCGTCCAGTTGCAGGCTCGTATGGCTCCGGAACTGTTCGCCGCTGGACTGGATACAGCGAGAGCGTTGATCCCGAACATTCAGAAACTCGCGGCACATCTGGATGGCAAGCCGTGGTATACGCCGGAAGTTCGGGCGGGGCAGTTTGTTGTGGCGTGGAAGGATGGGGCGAGAGGGTTTGACGACATTTTGGCGGCAAACCGGTATAAGGCGGAGTTGGAGGCTCGGGGGACGCACGCGAATCTCATCAACAAATACGAC
>Ga0207428_10004629_pt1 | contig 13038 bp, 11 predicted proteins | sample RhiMethybrSRZTD1_FD_187600 | JGI IMG/M metagenome (GOLD analysis project Ga0207428, IMG submission 187600) | Populus rhizosphere microbial communities from Tennessee, USA - Rhizosphere MetaG P. TD hybrid SRZTD1 (SPAdes) (version 3) | ecosystem: Host-associated > Plants > Roots > Rhizosphere >... | reverse complement strand
GGTGATCGACCATATGGGACGAGTGAAGGCCGCCGACGGGCTCGGGCAGGAGCCCTTCAAGGTGCTCCTGAATTTCATGAAACTGGAGAATTTCTGGGTGAAGGTCTGCGGCGCCGAGCGCGTGTCGTCGAAAGGCCCGCCGTTCGACGACGCGCTGCCTTTCGCGCGCGCGCTCATCGAGGCGGCGCCTGACCGGATCCTCTGGGGCACCGACTGGCCGCATCCGAACGTGGGCAAGCACATGCCGAACGACGGCGATCTCGTCGATCTCTTCGCCCGCATGGCGCCCGATCCCGGGCTGCAGCGCAAGATCCTGGTAGAGAATCCGGCCAGGCTGTACGGCTTCGAGGAGACTAAGTCATGAACCATCCGGCGCTTGCATTCATCGGCTTCGGCGAAGCGGGCCAGGCGCTCGCCGCCGGCTTTCGCGCCGAAGGCATCACGGCCATCGCCGCCTGGGACATTCTTTTTCCGGACGGGCCGGGCGGGGCGCGCCTGCGCGCGGCGGCCGAGCGCATTGGCGTGCGGGTAGGGCGCGACAGCGCTGATGCAGTGCGCGGGGCCGACGTCGTGTTCTCCGCGGTCACCGCCGCTTCCAACCTCGAAGCGGCGAGCCAGGCCGCCCCGGGGCTCTCGGCCGGGCAGTTCTACGTCGAGCTCAACTCGGTCTCGCCGAACCGCAAGCGCGAGGCGGGGTCGATCGTCGGGAGCCGCGCCCGCTTCGTCGGCATGGCGGTGATGGCGCCGGTGCATCCGCTGCGCCACAAGACGCCGGTGCTCATTTCCGGACCGTCCGCCGCCGATCTGCTTCCGCTCCTCAAGCGCTGCGGCATGGACGTCGAGGAGGTCGGGACCGACGTCGGCGCAGCCGCGGCGATCAAGATGGTGCGCAGCGTGATGGTGAAGGGGCTCGCCGCGCTCACCCAGGAGTGCTTCATCGCCGCGCGTCGCGCCGGCGTCGAAGAGCGCGTCGTCGCCTCGCTCACGCAGAGCTATCCGATGATCGACTGGGCGAAGCTCGCCGACTACAACCTCGAGCGCATGGCCACGCACGGCCTGCGGCGCGCCGCCGAAATGCGCGACGTGTGCGAGACGCTGGAGAGCCTCGGCGTCGAGCCGGCCCTCACGCGCGGCACGGTGGCGCGCGAGCAGCGCACCGGCGAGGCGCGGCTGAAGGACCGGTTCGGCGGCAAGGTGCCCGAGGACCGCGGAGCGATCCTCGACGCCCTGATCGGCCAAGGCAAGGGAGCGCTGGTTTAAACTCGCCGCATGGCCAGGATCATCGGCGGCATCGGCACCTCGCACGTGCCGACGATCGCCATGGCGTTCGACCGCGGAAAGCACGACGACCCGGACTGGAAGCCGCTGTTCCAGGGCTACGAGCGCGTGGCGCGCTGGCTCGACGAGAAGCGGCCCGACGTGCTCTTCTTCTGCTTCAACGACCACGCCACGAGCTTCTTCTTCGACCATTACCCGACCTTCGCGCTCGGCGTAAGCGAGCAGTACGCGATCGCCGATGAAGGCCTGGGCCCGCGCAGGATCCCGCCGCTCAAGGGCCACGCCGCGCTCTCGCGCCACATCGCGCGCTCGCTGGTCGACGCGGAGTTCGACATCTCGATCTTCCAGGACGTACCCCTCGACCACGGACTGCATTCGCCGCTCACCATGATGTGGCCGTCCCAGCCCGACTGGCCGGGGCGCGTCGTGCCGCTCGTGGTGAACGTGATTCAGCAGCCGCTGCCCAAGCCGGGCCGCTGCTTTGCCCTGGGCAAGGCGCTCAGAAAGGCAATCGAGTCCTATCCCGAGGATCTGAAGGTGGCGATGGTGGGCACCGGCGGGCTCTCGCACCAGATGATCGGCGAGCGCGCGGGCTTCAACGACGAGCGCTGGGACCGCGAGTTTCTCGAGCTGATCGACCGCGACCCCGAGCGCCTCGCGCGCATGTCGACCGAGGATTTCATGCGCCTGGGCGGCAACGAGGGCGCCGAGATCATCATGTGGCTCATCATGCGCGGCGCGCTCGCGCCGAACGCGCGCAAGATCCATCAGAACTACTACCTCCCGATGACCACCGCCATGGCCGTGGCCCTGTTCGAATGACTCCGCACGTACCGAACCGGAAATCAGGGACGGACCACGTTTTTGCGGTCGTGGAGATAAGCGTGGTCCGTCCCTGTTTTTGCTCCTGTCGTTGCGGTTCATGAGGTACGTGTTCGATCTCGAACGCAGCGCGAGGGGATTGCGCCTCAACCGCTTCCTGCATGGCCTGACGCGGCAGGACCAGCGCAGGTTGTTTCTCCATAACCCGGAAGAGGCGATGAAGGCGCTCACCGACGAAGAAAAGCAGATGGTGCGGTGCCTGGACTGGAAGGCGATGCAGGACTACGGCGCGAGCTTTTTCTGCCTCGAGAAGCTGGCGCGCACCAAAGGCGTGTCCAATCCGGAGATGGTGGCGGCGTTCCGCGGTGAGACGCTGGAAGAGTTTCTCAGGACGCGCAGGGTACCGGGGGCAAGATAGTGGCCGAACAGAATCAGGACAGGCTCGAACGAAACAAGCGCAACGCCATGGCGTTCTACGACCTGATGTTCAACCAGTCGAAGCCGCGCGAGGCGATGGAGCGCTTCGCCGGCGCCGGCTATAAGCAGCACAACCCCCACGTGGGCGACGGCAAGGAGCCGTTCATCGCCTACTTCGAGCGCATGGCGCGCGAGTATCCCGGCAAGAAGGTGGAATTCAAGCGCGCCATCGCCGAAGGCGACTTCGTGGTGCTGCACTGCCGACAGCTCTGGCCGGGCGACGCGAACCCCGAGTGGGCGGGAATCGACATCTTCCGGCTCGACGGCGACGGCAAGGTGGTCGAGCACTGGGACGTGCTCCAGGTGGTGCCGCCGACTTCTGCCCATTCCAACGGGATGTTCTAAATCATGCTCAGCACGCTAATGGGGGAATACCCCGTAACGACGCAGTTCCGCACCCACACCGACAAGTTCGCGTTCGCCGACGAATTCAAGGCCAATCCGGCCAGCGCCTTCAAGCGCACGGTGCGCAACCTGGAGTTCGACGTCTCAGAGATGGCGATCATGACGCATCTCATCGCCAAGGCGCACGGCAAGCCCTACCGGCTGCTGCCGTTCGTGGTCCTGGCTCGCTTTCAACATCCGTTTTTGGTCTTCAATTCGAACAAGAATCCTTCCCTCGCGCCCGAGGACCTGCACGGCAAGCGCGTCGGCGTGCGCTCCTACTCGGTCACCACCGGGGCCTGGATCCGGCACATCCTCGCCGAGGACCATCGCGTCGACCTCGCGCGCATCCGGTGGATCACCTTCGAGGAGGCGCACGTGGCCGAGTTCCGCGACCCGCCCAACGTGCAGCGCGCTCCCGCCGGCAAGGACATCAAGGGGATGCTGCAGGCGGGGGAGCTCGACGCCGCCATCATGGGCGCCATCCCGAAGGAGGGCGACATCCAGCCGCTCATCCGCGACCCGGAAGCCGCCGGCAAGCGCTGGGCCGAGAAGCACGGCGGGATCCAGCTCAACCACCTGGTGGTGGTGAAGAACAGCGTCTCGCGCGACATGGCCGACGAGGTGTACCGGCTCCTCGTCGAGAGCAAGAAGGCGGCCGGCAACCCCGCCATGCTGCCGCACGGCCTCGAGGCCAACCGCCGCAACCTCGAGCTCGCCATCGACTGCGCCTACAAGCAGGCGCTGATCCCGCGGCGCTTCACGGTGGACGAGCTGTTCGAATGACTGGAGAAGGAATGAAACGCCTTTCGAGCTTCCTGATTGGAATCGCGTTCGCCACCTCGGCAGGCGCGCAATCGTTTCCGAGCAAGCCGATTCGCCTGGTGGTGCCCTTCGGCCCCGGCGGCGTGGCCGACATCACCGCGCGCACGGTGGCGCCCGAGGTCAGCAAGGGGCTCGGCCAGCAGATCGTGATCGAGAACAAGCCCAGCGCCGGCGGCGCGGTCGCCGGGCAGGACGTGGCGCGCTCGGCGCCCGACGGCTACACGCTGCTCCTCATCAACAACGGCACGGCGGTAAGCAAGGCGCTGTTCAAGTCGCTGCCCTACGATCCCGAGCGCGATTTCGAGATGATCAGCACCGTCGGGTTCTTTCCGCTGGTCGTCATGACCGACTCGAAATCGCCCTTCAAGAACGTGCAGGATCTCGTCGCGGAAGCGAAGAAGAATCCGGGCAAGCTGAACGTCGGCACCATCGGCATCGGCAGCACGCAGCACCTGGCCGCCGAGCTCTTCAAGTCGACCACCGGAACCAACTTCCAGATCGTGCCGTACAAGGCCACCGGCGAGGTGGTCACCGCGGCGAAAAGCGGCGACGCCGCCGTGATCTTCGAGTTCCTCGCGCCGATGACTTCGCACATCAAGTCCGGGAACCTGCGTCCGCTCGCCATCACGGTCGCGAAGCGCTTCGCCACGCTGCCTGACGTGCCGACCGCCATCGAGGCAGGCATCCGCGGCTACGACGTCGCGTCGTGGAACGGGCTCGCGGCGCCGGCCAAGACGCCGCGCGCGGTGATCGACCGCTTGCATCAGGAGGTGGCGAAGGTACTCGCTTCGCCCGACATCCAGAAGCGCCTCGCGGAGCTCGGCGTCGAGGCGCGCGCCAGCACGCCGGAGGAGCTGCGCAAGTTCTTCGCCGCCGAGACGCAGCGCTGGAGCAAGGTCGTCGAGACCGCGAAGATCCCGAAGCAGTAGTTATCTCTTGAGTACGTCGATCGTAATTGAAGCGATCGCCTGATTGCGGCTGGCGTCCGTGGCGATGGCAAAAATGAATGCCGTCGGATTCTTTTTGTCGTATCGAGAAACGCTCCACTGGCATTCGTAGGGCGGTGCGGTCAGGCTGCAGACCGCCTGGCCGCCGGCGAAAATATCGACGCTGGTCAATTGGTCATTGTCGGCAGCGTTCAGGGAAATCGTAATGAGTGTCCGCTCTGCGACACTCTGACCGGCGATGGGTGATGCGAAGGAAAGCGTGGGGTTGGTGACATCCGGGCCGGTCTCGGAACCGACCGCCGCGTAGATCTCCAGATTCCCGTCGTAATGGAAGTCGCCTAGGGCGCCTCCGCCAGCCATGTACGATCCGGCCTGCAGGTCGAACGTGCTGAGCAAGTCGCCCGCGGGCGCATGACCCGGGCACGCGGTCTTGAAGAACGCCACGTTCAAACTGGCGATGTGCCAGAGATCGTTGACCAGCGAAAACGTCGCCCGCCCATCGAAGTCCACCGGAGCTTCGGCAATCAGGTAGGAGCCGTTCGCATCAGGCACCGAGCGCCGGAAGGCCGACACCCGGCAGTCGGAAAGCGGCAACCCGGAGTCCTTGTCGAACACCTGCACCGTCACCAGCTTCTGCGGATTGAGAATCGAAATATCAAAGCAGTTGATCGGCCCGTAATAGGGGCTTCCGCACGTCGTTTCGTTGGTCTCCGCATTCGCAACCTTGTTGATCAGGGTCGCGCCCAGAGGGGAGAAGGTAAACGCGTCTGTGGTTCGCGCAGCGGTAGACGCCAGGAACATGGGGTCCTGAAGAACAAGACCTCTCGTACCCCAATAGGGATCGGACGGATCATTCGTGCTGGGGGAAATCTTCGGTGCTACTCCGGTGCTGTCGGTGATGGCTCCGAGGCTGTAATACTCGCCGACGCCCAAGCCGTGCAGGTGTCCCAGCTCGTGCACCACCGCACTCAATTGGTTCACGTAGTAGTCATTGTAGGTCTCGAGAGCCTTGAGCTTGTTGCGTTGTATTTCTTCGCGGCTGTAGATGCGGGTCCATTTGAGATTGAAGGCAATCAGCGTATTCGTCGAGTCCGAGCTGTTGCAGCCGGCGTTGCCTCCGCCGCTGAATGCAACATCGGTCTTCGTGAGTTGAACCAGATAATCGTGGTCTTGAGTGACGGGATAACAAAGTCCGCCCATGTACGGCGTGCTGTAGAACTCCACGCCTGTCGTCGGATCGAAAGAAAACTGGCGCAGCGTGTTCTTGCCAAAAATGGCGTTCAAGTCGGAGACGTAGCCCGCGAGATTCTGCTGAATCTCCGCCAGGGTCTGCCGATCCAGGAAAGCAGGATCGAGCGAAAAGCGAATCGGCTTGGTGCCCTGTGCAAACGCCGGCGCGGTTGCGATCAGCAGAAGTGCCGCTAATAGGCGAGCAAGTGTCGACCATTTCGAAAACGCACTCTTCATGGTTGTCCCCGAGGGTTGATTTTTGGGTATTGCGAACGGGGAATGTTTGCAGGAAAAAGGGTTAGGCCATTTGACTTCGGACAAACCCCTGGGAAGGCCGCACACGGCGCGGGAGGATCTGCGAAGATCCAGAAGCGCTAGACCGACTACGCAATAGTCCGGGTACACTCGAGGAGCAGCCTCGTCATCGACGTAGGGTTTTTCCTGACTTCGCACGCGCAAATGAATCCCATCACGAACAAGATCAGCATCGGCGTTCCGGGGCTGGACGACGTCCTCGGCGGCGGCCTGCCGCGCAACTGCCTGTATCTGATCGAAGGCAATCCCGGCGTCGGCAAGACGACGCTCGCGATGCAGTTCCTGCTCGAGGGCAAGCGCCGCGACGAGAGTTGCCTCTACGTGACGCTGTCCGAGACCAAGCTCGAGCTCGAGGCGGTCGCCTCGTCGCACGGCTGGAACCTCGATGGCATCTCGATCATCGAGCTCTCCGCGATCGAGCGCGCCATTGGCGGCAAGGGCCCTACCACGCTGTTCCAGTCCGCGGAAGTGGAGCTCACACAGCTCACCAAGCTGCTCATGGACGAGATCGAGCGCGGCAAGCCGGCGCGCATGGTGCTCGATTCGCTCTCGGAAATGCGCATGCTTTCCCAGAGCCCCTTGCGCTACCGGCGCGAGGTCCTCAGGCTGAAGCAGCGGCTTGCCGAGCTCGGCTGCACGGTGCTGCTGCTCGACGACCGGGCCGCCGAAGGCTCCGACGTGCAGGTGCACAGCATCGTGCACGGGGCGCTGTCGCTCAACGCGGCGCCGCTCAACTACGGCATCTTCCGCCGCAGCCTCGCCGTGACCAAGCTGCGCGGCGTGCGCTACCGCGAGGGAAACCACGACTACGCGATCGAGAAGGGCGGCCTGCAAGTTTTCGCGCGCCTGGTCGCCTCGGAGCACCACACCGCCTTCCGCAAGACCGCGGCGGCGAGCGGCAACGCCCAGCTCGACGCGCTGCTCGGCGAGGGGCTGCACTACGGCACGAGCAACCTGATCATCGGCCCGGCCGGCAGCGGAAAGTCGACGCTCGCGACCATGTTCGCGCATGCCGCGGCCGGGCGCGGCGAGCGCGTGAACTACTACATCTTCGACGAAACCACAGCCACCCTCTGTGAGCGCGCCGATGCCATGCACATCGGTCTCGCGCCGCACCTCCAGTCGGGCGTGCTGAAGATCGAGCAGGTGGATCCGGCGGTGATCTCGCCCGGGGAGCTCGCGTTTCGCATCCGCTCCGACGTGGAACGGGAGAAGGTGCGCGTCGTGGTGCTCGACAGCCTGAACGGCTACATCACCGCCATGCCGCACGAGGAATTCCTGCACCTGCACCTGCACGAGCTGCTCACCTATCTCAACCAGCAGGGCGTCATGACGATGATGGTGCTCGCGCAGCACGGCCTGATCGGTCCCATGGGCACGCCTATCGACGTCAGCTACCTCGCTGACAGCGTCGTCATCACGCGCTTCTTCGAGGCCCTCGGGAACATCCGCAAGGCCATCTCGATCATCAAGAAGCGCAGCGGCCCGCACGAGGCCGCCGTGCGCGAGCTCAACATGACTTCCCGCGGGGTGGTGGTAGGACCGCCGCTCACCGACTTCCAGGGCGTGCTGACCGGCGTGCCTTCCTACCTGGGCGGCGAAAGAGGCGGCAGCCGCGCCGGGTAGGACCTGATCGCACCGTGAACAGGCCCAAGGAAACACTGGCGTGCGTCGTGTCGCCGAACGCCGCCGATGCCGAGCTCGCGGTCGCTCTGCTCGCGCAGACCGGCGTGCAGGCGCGGGCCTACTCCGGCATGCGCGAGCTCGCGTGGGCGCTGGACGAGGGGATCGGCTGCCTGATCCTGGTGGAGGAGGCGCTGCTCGCGGAGGACATCCCGGTGTTGCGCGAGGCGCTCGCGCGCCTGCCCGCGTGGTGCGACCTGCCGCTGATCCTCGTGTCGCGCGACGTCGGCGCGCTCGGCGCGGCCGCAGCCGACGCTTTTCCGGACGCCGGGAACGTCACCCTGCTCGAGCGGCCGATCAATGCGCACACGCTCATCTCGTCCGTCCAGATGGCCCTGCGGGCGACGGCCCGCCAGCGCGAGGTCGGCGAGCTCCTCGCGCAGCGCGAGCAGGCGGTCAGGCTGCGCGACGAGTTCCTCGCCATGCTCGCGCACGAGCTGCGCAATCCACTGGCGCCCATGAGCAACGCGCTGCACATCATGCGCATGCTGAAGATCGAGGACCCCGCCGCTCTGAAGAGCATCCAGATCCTCGAGCGCCAGGTCGGCCACGTGGTGCGCATGGTGGACGACCTCATGGACGTGGCGCGCCTCGAGCGCGGCAAGGTGGTGCTGAAGAAGGAGCGCCTCGACCTCAACCGCGTGGTTTCATCCGCCGTGGAAACCTGCCTGCACGCGGCGCAGGAAAGGGGCCACAACGTCAGCGTGCGATTCGGCATCAACGCGCTGCCGGTGGACGGCGACCCGGTGCGGCTGGAGCAGATCGTGTGCAACCTGCTGAACAACGCCGCCAAGTTCACCCCCCGCCCGAGCGAGATCCTCGTCCAGACGTCCGTGGAAGCGGGATTCGCGCTGGTGGCAGTCGAGGACAAGGGCATCGGTTTCCAGGCCGAAGCTGCGGAGCACCTCTTCGATCCGTTCCTGCAGGTGAACCCGACGCTGGAGCGCAGCGCGGGCGGACTGGGGATGGGGCTGACCATCGTCCGGCGCCTCACGGAGCTGCACGGTGGGACGGTCCACGCCGCGAGCAAAGGACCCGGCAAGGGATCGCGTTTCGTCGTCCGCTTTCCGCTCGCTTCCGGAGTCGCCGAACCTCTGGCGAAGGCCTTGCAGCCGCCCCTCGAGCGCCGCCGCCGCCGCATCGTGGTCGTCGAGGACAACCCCGATATCCGCGAAACGCTGCGCATGCTCCTCGACCTGTGGGGCCACGAAGTCACGATGGCGAGCGACGGCCGCTCGGGCGTGGACCGCGTCCTGCAGGAACGTCCCGACGTGGCGCTCATCGACGTCGGGCTTCCCGGCATGAGCGGCTACGACGTGGCGCGCGCGATCCGGGCAAGCCTGCCGAACGGCGAAATCCGCTTGATTGCCGTCACCGGCTACGGACAGCCCTCCGACCGCGAGCTCGCCATGCAGGCCGGGTTCGACACCCACCTTCTCAAGCCGATCGCCCCGACCGTGCTGGAGCGGCTGCTTGCCCAGTAGTAACGAAAAAGGGGTCAGAGCAATTTTCCGGTTACACCTGTTTTAGGAAAATTGCTCTGACCCCTTTTTGGATTTAGCCGCTTAGTTGCGCGCGAGCCAAGTTTTCGCCTGCTGCAGCTCGGGACGCGGATCACCTTTCCCGGCGAGCTCGAGGAGCTTGGTGTAATGGACCTTTGCCCGCTCACTGTCGCCGGCGCGCGCTGCCGCCAAGGCGGCGCCGTAGGTTCCGCGGAACCGGTTTGGATTGTCGACCGCAGAAGCCTCGAACTCCTTCAGCGCGAGGGTGGGCTGGTTCAGCGCGAGCAGCATCTCGCCGAGCAGCTCGCGCGACGGCGCGAGGTGCCCGGGCGTGACGGCCGCTTTCTCGGCGGCGTCCTGGCGCTCGGCGGACTGCCGCATCAGCGAGAGGGCGGCCTCGCGCCGGCCTTGCGCCAGCTCGATCCAGGCCTGCGCGGCGAGCCGCTGGATCTCGACTTGCTCGGTCCAGTAGGCGTCCTTGCCTGCGGCAAGGGCGTCGCGCAGCTTCGCGAGCTGGACAACGTCCTCCTGCGCCGCGCCGGCGTCCCCTGAACGCGCGGCGCCCACAGCGCGGGCAAAGTGCGTCATGGCGTCGGCGTAGGGCCACTTGCTCGCTTGCGGCTTGAGCTGCGCCGCCGATTTCCAGTCGCCGCGCTCCATCGCGTAGCGTGCTGCGGACGCGGCGAGGCCATAAGCGCCGGAGTTGCGCTCGTAGCGCGCCGCCTCGGGCGCCCCACGCTCGATGGCGCGCTTCGCGTCGGCGTCGCGGCCGAGCTGCAGCGCCGCGTAGACCTGGTAGTCAATCGCGTGCAGCACGTCGTCCGGAACATTGGTCTTGCGCGCGGTTTCCTCCGCCCGGCGGTTGGTGCCGATCGAGTCCTCCCACGCGCCGACGCGCGTGAAGATGTGCGAGGGCATGTGCAGGGCGTGCGCTGCGGAAGGCGCGATCGCCGCGTACTTCTTCGCAGCAGCCAGGCCCTTGCTTGCGATCGGCGGATAGTCGTAGCTGTGGATCAGATAGTGCGCGACGCCCGGGTGGTCGGGCTGGGCGGCGAAGATCGGCTCGAGGATCGCGGCGGCCTTGAGCTGGCGGGAATAGGTCTTGTCATTCAGGTCCGCGGCGATATTGAGGGCGAGCGCGTAGAAGATGGCCGCCTCGCTGTCTTCCGGATACCGGGCTGCCAGTTGCTCCATGGCCTTCTCGTACTTCAGCGCCCGCTCCCGAAAGGGCGCCCGGTCGTGGGTGTAGAAGGCCGCGACCGCTTCGAGGTAGTCGCGCTCCCGCCGGGTTTTCGTCGGCGCCGCCAGGCCCTTGTCCACGGCGGTCTGGCCCTCGAGCAGTACTTTCTCCTGCGGCGGCCCGCCGAAGGGGTTGAGAAGGCGATTGACCCCCAGGCCCCAGTAGGCGATGGAGCACGACGGGTCCGCCTCGAGAACGTCGAGGAAAGCCTTGCGGCCCTCCGGGAACCAGAACGAGTGCAGCAGCGCGACGCCGCGCTCGAACCGCGCCTGCACTTTGGGATCGCAGGAGGTCGGGAAGCCGACCTTGCCCAGTTGCTCCGGGGTGAACCCGGTAACCTGCGCGGTTGCCTGCGGGGGCTCGTCGTGCCCGAGCGCCACCTGCGTCGCAAGTCCCAGGAAGACTACGCCGAGGAACTTCGCCTGCCAGTTGCCCATCTCTCTCCTCCGTTGGTCGAATCGGCAAAAGGGGATTCAAGGCCGGCCGGTCCGAAAAGTCCCGAGGAAACGGCTAAGCTTTGGCGAAGGATTTCGATTTCCGCATAATTCAAGGCGTTGGACACTGAATCCGCCTTCCACGCGCACCGCCTGCAGGTCGGCGACTGGACCGTCGATCCGCCGCTAAACCAGCTTTCGGCGGTCGGCAGGACCGTGAAGCTCGAGCCGAAGGCGATGGCGGTCCTCGTCTACCTGGCGCAACGCCGGGGCGAGGTGGTGAGTCGGGAAACGCTGCTCGCCGCGGTATGGCCGGGCGTGGTGGTGAGCGACGACGCGGTCACCCAGGTGATCATCAAGCTGCGCAAGGCGCTGGGCGACTCGGCGGAAACCCCGGCTTACATCCAGACGATCTCGAAGCGCGGCTACCGCCTGGTCGCCCCAGTCGGCGTGCCTCAACAACTGCCGGTGGGAGAAAAACGAAAACGGCTGATTCTCGGCTTGGCGGGGGGCGGGCTGGCGGCTGCGTTCCTCGCGGGTCTGGTCATCTGGTGGATTCAGGACAGGCCCGCTCAGGTGGCGGCGCTCGACCTCGAAGCAGCGCGTGCCGCGCAGCCGACCGTCACGATCAGGCCGTTCGAAGCGCTGGGCGAGGACCCGGAAGCGGTGCTGCTGGCGCGCGGGCTGACGGCGGACCTGGTGACCGACCTGTCCAAGGTGGTGGGCCTTTCGGTGATCGGTGTTGCCGCGAACGCCGAGTCAAGTCGCTATCTGGTGACCGGCACTGTGCAACGCGTCGAGGACCGCGTCCGGCTGAACGTGCGGCTTGCCGAAGCCCAGACCGGGAAGCAGCTTTGGTCCGAGCGCTTCGACCGGCCGCTCTCGGGATTCTTTACGATCCAGGACGAGCTCGGCCCGAAGATCCTGCAGATCCTGCCTGCCAAGGTCAGCGAAGCGGAGCTACGCCGCATGGCGCAGCGCCATACCAGCAACCTCGAGGCCTACAAGTACTTCCAACGCGGTCAGGCCGCCCTGCTGGTGCGGCGCAAATCCGAGAACGAGACCGCCCGCGAGATGTTCCGCCGCGCCATTGGCCTGGACGCCAGCTTCGCGCGCGCCTATGCAGCGCTCGCGCTTACCTACGCCGCGGACTACCGGAATCACTGGGCCGCGGACGGCAGCGCGGCGCTCGACCGGGCGTTCGAGCTCGCCCGCAGCGCGCACGAGATGAACCCGGACGTCCGGGAAACGTACTTCGCGCTCGCTTTCGTCCATCTGGAGCGGCGCGAGCATGCGCAGGTGCTGCGCTACCTCGAGACCGCCGTGCAGCTCTACCCCTCGTTCGCCGACGCCTACGCATTCATGGGCGGCGTCAAGACCTACATGGGGCGCCCTGCGGAGGCGGTGCCGCTCGTGCGCACGGCGATGCGCCTCAACCCCGAGGGGAGCTACCTCTACTTCCTGATCCTCGGGCGCGCCTACCTCGCGCTCGGCGACCTCGAGCAGGCGCGCGTCAACCTCGAGCACGCGCTGCGGCGCAACCCCGAGGACCTGGAGAGCAACATCTACATGGCCGTGCTGCAGCTCGCGGCCGGCGACAGGGGCGCGGCAGCCTGGAAGGCCGATGAGATCCGCGTCCTGCAGCCCGGCTTCACGAGCCGCCGCTGGCTCGAAACCCATCCCCTCACCGATCCCTCGCAGAAGCGAAAGCTCGTGCAGGCGCTGGGCGAGCTCGGGCTCTGAGCGACTTCCGCCTATTTCTCGCCGGGCGGTTTTTCGCCGCGCTGGCGCTGCAGATGCAGTCGGTCGCGATCGGCTGGTACCTGTACGACCGCACCGGCGACGCGATGGCGCTCGCCTATGCGGGCCTCGCGGTCTTTCTGCCGATCGCGCTGTTCTCG
>Ga0207428_10004628_pt1 | contig 13039 bp, 6 predicted proteins | sample RhiMethybrSRZTD1_FD_187600 | JGI IMG/M metagenome (GOLD analysis project Ga0207428, IMG submission 187600) | Populus rhizosphere microbial communities from Tennessee, USA - Rhizosphere MetaG P. TD hybrid SRZTD1 (SPAdes) (version 3) | ecosystem: Host-associated > Plants > Roots > Rhizosphere >... | reverse complement strand
GCCGGAACCAGCGCCGCAGGTATTCGATGTTGGAGCGCCGCACGGGCTCGTCGGGCGTGTCGCCGGCGATCGGCGGCAGATCGGCGAAACGCTGCACCGAGCCCGAGATGTCGAGCAGGCCGATGAGGGTGAGGTCATCGTGCTCCTGGACCATCCTTGGCGCCGCCAGCATGAAGGCGATGGCGATGATCAGAAGCGAGCGCAGGCCGAGTGCGACGACGCGTCGCACGCGATCCATGCCTGCCATGGCGCGCCAGCCCAGCACGATCAGCGGCAGCGCCAGGGCCGCCAGCCAGAGCATCTGCGGATGATCGAAGCGCAGCATGGTCAGGAGCCGCCGGCCGGTTGTGTCGCTGCGGGCGCCGGCTGCGGCGCAGCGGAAGCCGGCGGCTGGCCGCGGGCAGCCTTGTCAATCGCTTCCTGCAGCCGGCCGAAGTAGCGCTGGATCGAGCGGTGATAGCGGCGATTCACGGCTGAATCGTTCACGGCCCGCTCGGCCACCTTCTGAGCCTGCTGCACGCGCTCGCTCGCGGCCGCGCGTGCCGTCGCGCGGACGTTGGGATCGTCAGGATCGGGCGGCGTGTCGGAGAGCCATTGGGCGATGATGCGCTCTGCCGATTCATCGCCGCGGATGTCGACTTTGTCGGTCCTGTCGCGCTCGAGGGCCGCGGCGTTGGGATCGCGCCGGTCGGGAGCATCGCGCGTGCCGGCTTCGCTGCCTCCGCGGCCCGAGCCGTCGTTGCGGCGGCGGTTGTCGGTGTTGTTCGCGCTGCCGGTGTTGTCACGATCATTGGGCTGGCGCGGTGGCTGGTTGCCAGAGTTGCCCTGCGGCGGCTGGGCATCAGGTTGTGGCGGCCGTTGCGCACCAGAATCAGACGCGTTGGGCTGCGATTGATCCTGCGGCGGGCGCTGCTGTTGGTCGTTCGCGCCGGGCTGTTCGCCGTTTTGATTCCGATCCTGATTCTGGCGTTGATCCTGGTCCTGCGGTTGCGGCTGGGATGGATCCTGAGGCGGCTGCGGGGGCTGCTGATCGCCCAGTTGGCGCTGCATGAACTCGGCCCAGCGCCGCTTCTGCTCAGGCGTCATGTTGTCGGCGAGTTGCTCAGCGAGTTTGCGCAACCGTTCTGCTTCCTGCTGCTGATTCTCGGCGTTTCGTGCGCGCTCGGCCATCCGCCGCAGCATCTCGCCGAGCATGCGATCCTGCTCGGGATTCTCGCCGGGCGTGGGAAGTTGCGATGGATCGGGAACCTGATCAGGCAGTTGACCGGGCAACTGATCGGGCATCGTCGCGGGCATTTGGCCGGGCTGCCCCTCTTGCTGCTGTTGCTGAGGTTGAGACTGCTGGTCCGGCGATTGTCCTGGCTGGGGCTGCGGTTGCTGCGATTGATCGCCGCCTGTTTCGTCGCGCTGATCCGGCTGCTGCGCGGATTGAGGTTGTGACTGTGGCTGCGGCTGCCCGGCGTCGGACCCAGCGGCAGACGGCTCGGATGGTTGCGATGTGGGTTGCTGCTGCTGTTGCTGTTGCTGTTGCTGTTGCTGTTGTTGTAGTGCCTGTGACTGTGGCGCGCCACCGCTTCGCTGTTCATCGCGCTGCGTCGCCGGTACGGACTGTTGATCGCGCGGCTGATTAGGATCCTGTGATTGCGACTGTTGCTGCTGTCCCGCGTCCGAGCCAGCAGCGGAAGGCTGCGACGTCGGCTGTTGCGCCTGTGATTGCGGCTGTGTTGCTGACTGAGACTGAGACTGAGACTGAGACTGTGTCCGCGGCGCGCGATCAGTTGGTTGTTCATCGCGCTGTGTGGCTGGCACCGATCGCTGATCGCGCGGTTGATTGGGATCCTGACGTTGCGATTGTTGCTGCTGTCGCGCGTCGGAACCCGCGGCAGATGGATCGGATGGCTGCGAGGCCGGTTGCTGAGTCGACTCATCGCGCTGCTGTTGCGGTTGCGACTGTTGCGTCCGATCTCTCTGGTTGGGCTGCTGCTGATCGGATGTCGGCGCGGACTGTTCTGGTGGCTGTGCAGCATCGCGCTGCTGCCCCGCAGGAGGTGGCGACGACGTGTCGGATGATGCAGGCGCCGTCGACGGCGGCGGCGTTGGCTGAGTTGTGGTCGGCTGAGAGGACGGCGACGACGTTGGACGAGATGTGGGCGGCCCGGGGGACGGAGGTTGGGTGGGAGGCGGGGGGGCGTCGCCGCGCTCGACTGCGTCGGCTGCGTCATCGATCGCCTCGCTGAGATCGCGGCTGTCCTCCTGCACCTGTTGGTCGAGTTGCTGCTGCTGCTGCAGGTTGTCGATGTCGCGGGCCAGCCGCTCAGCGAGTTCCTCATCCACGCCCTGCTCACGCAGCAGATTGCGGGCGTCATCCGGCGTCATCGGCGCCGCATCATCGCCGGCATCCAGCAGGCGTTCGATGGTGGCGTCGTCCACGCCCAGTTCGCGCAGCGCCTGCCGCACCTGCTCCAGACGTTCCGACGTCGAGAGATCCGACTGCGCACTGGACTGCTCGATGTTCTCGGCGAGTTCGCGCAGCGTCTGGGCGGCTGCCTCGCGCTGAGCCTTGTCGTACTGTTCGTGCGATTCGTTGAGCAATTGCTGCAATTGCTCGCCCGCTGCGCCAAAGTCACCGCGCTTGATCGCTTCGGCGAATTCCTGCGCGGTCATGGGCGCGTTGGGAGGGGGCTTGGAATCGATGCCGTTGAAGCGACGCTGCATCTCCCTCGAGGCGTCGAGTTCGCGCTGCGCCTGCTCCGCGAGCCGGTCGGCAAGATCGTCAATGTGGGCGGCCGACTCCTCGCGCGCCGCCTTGAGGTCCTCGGGCTTCGTTGGCGAGTTGGATGCGAGTTGTTCCTTCAGCCGATCGAGGGCTTCGAGTTGTGCCGCGGCCGCCGGATCGGTGACGGCCGCATCCGATGCAGCGCGCTGCGTGGCCTGCTCGAGCGATTCAGCGAGTTGTTTCGCCTCCTCCTGAGCCTGCGCCTGCTGTTGCTGCTGGGCGGCAAGTTCGGCCTGGGCCGGCTGAGCGCGTTGAGCCGCGAAGTCGGGCAGGAAAATCGCGCCCGCCCACAGCGCCAGACCGAGCAACAGCGCGATGCCCCAGACGCCGGTCAGGTGAATCGGCGTCGCGGCGGCGACGTCGACGCGGCCGGCCAGCGACGCCGCATCGCGCTTCAGCAATTCACCGAATCCTTCATCGGCAAAACGGTCGGGTTTGGTCTCCATCGCCAGCGCGCTGCCGACGCGATCCTTCAGCCGCAGCGCGCGATCCAGTTGCACCGCGATGTCGAGTTGATCGCGGCGATTAACCAGGGCATGGATGATGCCACCCAGAGCACCCAGCGCGACGATGATCGCGTAGGCCGCGCGAGGGACTCCCATGCCGAACCATCGATCAAGGGCCAGCAGCAGCAGGGCCGCGCCGCACGCCCAGGCCAGCCAGACACCCACGCGGCGAACGGCCAGAGCGTACAGGTCGCGCCGGGCGGCGTGGCGGAGCATGCGCTGGAACGGCGTGGTGGACATGTGTGAAATCAGGGTGCCAAACGCGGCGATTGCCGGGCACAATCGTGGCAGGGAGCTTGCGGGGCGTCAGACTATGCGTAAGAAAGGATCGGTTGGTTCGTCAGGTAATGATAGGAAACGGATCAGTGCCGGCACTGCGCCTCGTGATGCCGCACTTTCCCAGAGGGAGAGGGAGACCGGCCGCCGGCCATGTGTCGTGCAAGGAGATCTCGTCATGCGTCTGAATCGTCTCGTCGGAATCGTTGCCGTCATCGTTGCGAGCACCATCTCATTCCGATCGCACGCTGCCGGGTTGCTGGCGCCGACAGATCGCAGCCTTCCGCCATTGCGCGTGACCGAGCACTCGGTGAGCGTTGAGATCAACGACCAGATCGCGTTGACGACGCTCAACCAGACATTCCGCAACGACACCAAACAGCGTCTGGAGGCGACGTACGTCTTCCCGCTGCCCGAGAACGCCGAACTCACCAACTTCCAGATGTCGTTCAACGGCAAGATGGTCGAGGGCGAGGTGCTCCCCGCCGAGAAGGCCAAGCACATCTACGAATCGATCGTGCGGCAGATGAAGGACCCCGGCCTGATCGAGTTCATCGGCCGGCGGCTTCTGCAGATGCGCGTGTTTCCCATCGAGCCCGAGAGCGACGTCAAGATCCGCGTGCAGTACCAGCAGATCTGCCGGCCGATCAGCGGCATGAGCGGATACCACTATCCGCTGCGAACAACCAAAACCGCCGGCCAGGCCTACGGCACCGTGCGCTTCGACGTGCGGCTCAACACCAAGGGCGCGCTCAAGAACATCTGGTCGCCCACGCACGCGGTCGAGATCGTGCGCGACGGCGAGCACAACGCCAAGGTCGCCTACGAAGCGAGCAAGGGCTCGCTCGAAGACGACTTCATGCTGCTGTACGACACCGCCGACGGCGACCTGGGCATGTCGGCCATCGCCTACAAGCCGCGCGAGAAGGACCCGGGCTATTTCGTCCTGACGCTCACACCCAAGCAGATGTGGCCCGAGCAGGCGTATCAGCCGCAGGACATTGTGTTCGTGATGGATACCTCCGGCTCGATGGCGGGCGAGAAGATCGACCAGGCCAAGGCGGCGCTCAAGTTCTGCATCGACAAACTGGATGAGCGCGACCGCTTCGACATCGTGCGCTTCTCAACCGGTTTCGACGCGTTCAAGGAGGAGATCGCCACCGCGAGCAAGGAGGCGAAGTCCGAAGCCAAGCAATGGGTGGAGAAGTTCACCGCGGCCGGCGGCACCAACATCAACGATGCGCTGAAAGCGGCGCTCGATCTGCGGACGAAGCCTCAATCTGGCGCAGGCGCGCCAGCCCGCCCGTTCGTCGTCGTCTTCGTCACCGACGGCCAGGGCAACCAACCCGCTGAGGACACGATGAAGCTCGTGGCCAATCACGCCAACTCCAAGGGCGCGCGAATCTTCTCCTTCGGCGTTGGGCACGATGTCAACACGCTTCTGCTCGATCAACTGGGTCTTGGATACAGCGGCAAGCCGACGTACGTGCAGCCGGGCGAGAACCTGGAACTGGTGCTGGGCGATTTCTTCAGCGTCATCAGCCAGCCCGTGCTGACCAACTGCCGGCTCACGCTGCCGGAAATCGGCGCGACGGAGAAGTTCCCCGCCTCGCTGGGCGACATCTACCACGGCCAGCAGGTGATCGTTGCTGGGCGCTTCGAGAAGCCGATGCGCGGCACGGTGAAACTCTCGGCGATGCGCGATGGCAAGGTAATCGAGTTCTCCTGGCCCGATGTCGATTTCACCAACACCGCCGAGGCCAAGTACGTGCCGTCGATCTGGGCCGGACGCAAGATCGCGTTCCTGCTCGATCAGATTCGCGCCAACGGCGAAAGCAGCGAAATGGTCGACGAGATCATGGCCCTGAGCATGGAGCATGGCATCCAGACGCCGTACACCAGTTGGCTGGTGAATCCGGAAGATGTGCGCTGGCGTCATGTTGGCCGCGGCAACATGCCGCCGCCGATGGAACGGCCGATGCCCGCGCGACCGGGCCTGCGGGGTGGCGGCAGTGGAGGCGGCATGGGCGGTGGAGGCCGCGATGGCGCTGAACGTTCAGCTGGCGGGGCAGCCCCCGCGACGCAGACGGGCGCTCTCGAAGGCGCGGGCGTGACGATCGATCACGCTGGCCGCGAACTCGGCGGGGCCGATGAATTCGGCGCATGGCAGGATGCCGAGACGCTCAAGGAGGTCTCCGGCGAGGGCGCGACCGAACTCGCACGCCGAAACGCCACCCTCCGCGAGACGCGATCCAAGGACAAGGATCGCTTCGATGAGAACGTGCTGCGCTTCCGCAAGATCGGCGAGACCTGGTACAACCGTGTGGGCCAGTTCTGGGTCGATGAGCGCATCGACGACAAGACGCACATGACCGTCATCAAGTACGGCTCCGATGCGTGGTTCGCGCTGGTCGATCGCCTGCCCGATCTGCGGGCTGCCCTTGCCGCCGACAAGAACATGGCGGTGATGGTCAAGGACGGCTTCGCGGTCATCGTGGCCGAGAACGAGGGTTTGGAGAAACTGGATGACGCCGCGCTGAAGGCCGCGGGTATTCCCTGAGCATGCCCCGGGGTATGCTCAGGGCATGGCGAAGGCGATCGTTCTGTGCCTCTGTGTGCTCGCGGTCGTCTGCGGCTTTCAGCAGCCGCCGCGCCAGGCGCAACTGTCATGGTGGGATCGCTCGCCCGAGAGGAAGGTCGGCTACTACTGGATCAAGACCGACCTGCCCGCGGCCCAGGCCAATGCGCTCGCCCGGCATCTGAACCTGATGTACGAGGAGTACTCGCGGCGACTGGCCTCGCTGCCGCTGCGCGGTCAGGAGAAACTCAACGTCCTGATCTTCAATGATCCGCAGGACTACCTGCTGACGCTTCGAGCACGCTTCGGCGTCAACGCTCAGGGCACCGGCGGCATGTTCTTCGTGACGCCCGCAGGCGCGGCGCTGGCGTTCTGGACCAAGGACCTGCCGCAGCGCCGCATCGAGCACGTCGTGCAGCATGAAGGCTTCCACCAGTTCGCCTTCAGCCGCTTCGGCGACGACCTGCCGATGTGGGTCAACGAAGGCCTGGCCGAGTTCTTCGGCGAGAGTGTGATGGTGGATGACAAGCTCATCCTCGGCCAGACGACGCCGCGCGTGCTCGACGCCATCAAGAACGGCATCGAGAAGGACGAGTTCGTGCCGTTCCGCTCGATGCTCAGCATGTCGCCCGCGAAATGGAACGCCGCCGTCAGCAACGGCGATGCCGCGATGAACTACCACCAGGCATGGAGCATGGTGCACTTCCTGGTGTATGGCGACAGCGGCAAATACACCTCCGCGTTCGAGACGTACCTGCGGCATCTCAACAACGGCCTGCCGTCGGAGGAGGCATTCACGCGCACGTTCGGCCCGGATATCGAACTGTTCGAAGCAGCCTGGAAGAGGTACGCGCTGGCAGCCAAGCCATCGGCCTTCGTCACGGCTCTGGAGCGCATCGAGTTCCTCGGCGAAGGGCTGCTCGAACTCAGCAAGGACAAGCGCTATCCGAAATCCATGGATGAGCTCAAGGCGATGCTGCGCGAGATCAACTTCGAGCACACCACGCACGTTCACGGCCGCGATGAGACGCTCAAGGCTGCCGATGATGCGCTGTTCGTGATTCCCATGGACGATGTGTGCCCGGAGCAGCCGGTGTTCGAGATCATTGCCGCCAAGCCGCGGCCCGACACGCGTCGCGAGCGCAATCTCGAGGAGCAGAATCCCACGCCGCCGTCGGTCGCGACCGCACATCTGCGGCCGCGCGGTCTTGGCCTCAAGTGGCTGCGCGACGCGGACACCAACACGCTGCGCTATGACGTTGTGGTGCAGTGAACGGGATGGGTGAAAAACAAGAAAGCCCACGGATGTCTATCCGTGGGCTTTGAGTTTCTTGTCGAGCGTCGTGCGACGATCACTCGATCACGATCGGCTCGGCAAACGCCAGGCTCTTGGCGTCCTTCTTGACGGCCGGAGCCGCGTCATCGCTGGTCGGCTCGGCGTTGGGATTGATCTCAATCTCGTCGAAGGGGTTCACGTTGACGCCAGCCGAATCCATCTCGTACGCGGCCTGGTCTTCATAGTCGCAGTTGACGCCCTGCTTGGCGAGGTACTCGAGCTGCGCTTCTTGCTTGGAACGCAATTCCGCGAGCTTCGCCTGGATCTCGTTCAGGCTGCCGACCTTGCCGAACTTCTCGTACGAAGCCAGCGTGCGCTGCTGCTCTTCGGTCAGAGCGATGAGCCGCTCGTTGCGCTCGATGGAATCGATCTGGCGATCGAGCTGCCAGAGCTGCGCCTGGAATGTCGAGTACTCGGTCTCGAGTTTCGAGAGGATCTTGCCCAGACGATCCTTCTGCTCGGTCAGGAAGGCGATCTGCTGATTGTCGTTGGCGATGCGATCCTGGTACGTGCCGCGCACGTTGTTGATGCGGCGGGCCTCGTTGTAGGCCTGCTCGACGTCGAACTTCACGCCTTCGAAGCGGATGGAGACCGGGCGAGCGGTGGTCTTGGCGCTCTCTTCAGCGCGGGCGACCAGTTCCTTGAGTTGCCCGAGGTCCTCGCCGGCCATGGCCACGACGCGCTCGGCGATGCCGACATCGCGCGTGAACTGCTTCAACTGGTGATCGACCTCGCCCATCTCGCCACGCACTTCGGCGATGCGGTCAGGGTATTGGCCGGCGAGGTCCTGCAGTTGACGCCGCAGGGCCACGGGGTCATCGACGCAGTTGTCGACCACGTTCTGGGCCTTGTGGCGGATCATGGAGATGCCGGCGGCGACACGGTCCTTGCCGACGAGCAGCGTCACGCCACCCAGGGCCAGCGCGCCCACCAGGCCGATGCGAAGGATGCTACGAGTGATGCACATGGGATTTGTCCTTTCGATCTGCGAATGCCAGCCTTCCAATCGGCTGATAAGTGTGTCTTGAAGCCGCTGCCGCGATCGAAACAGCCGAGGCGGCAAAATGCGACGCTTCCAACGAGCCTTCTTGGGATGGGGCCCCGGCGGTTTTCACGGTTTTTGGAGATTTGCCGTCGTCGCCTGGCGCGTCCTTCGAGAACGGATTTCCGACACGTTCCGCCTATCAGGACCCGTACACTTGATGGATCGAAAAACCGCGTGGAAATGCGTGAAACGCATGCCGCGCCCCGCCCAACAAACGCAATGCCGCTTCGCCACGATTGCGCCGCCGGCCGCGCGCTGATCCCCCGGCTTTCCCATGCTCAACACGCTCACGACAAACTTCGTCCGCCGGCTGCGTAACCGCGATGAGGCGGCGTGGTTCGAACTCTGGGAGACCTTCGGCCCCGTGCTCCGCGCGCAATTGGCCAAGTGGGGCAAGGGACGCATCGGCGTCGAAACCGTGCGCGATCTCACGCAGGAGACACTCGCGGCCCTCTCGGATTCCATCGATCGCTACGACCCGTCGCGCGGCGCGCGCTTCAGCACGTGGCTGCTGTCGATCGCCAAGCACGCGCTGGGCGATGAGATGGATCGCCGGCAGGCGCTCAAGCGCGGCTCGGGCAAGCGGCCCGCTGAACTCGACGAGCGCTTCATGAGCCAGGCCGCGACCGTCGAGGCCGACGACGCCTATCAACAGAGCGTGTTCTTCGCCAAGGTGTACGCGGCGATCCGCAAGACCGAAAGTGAGTCGGATTTCATGCAGTTCCAGGTGTATCGCCTGCGCATCTTCGACGGCCAGCCCGGCAAGCAGGTGGCGGAGAACCTGGGCATCAGCGAGCCGACCGTGAGCCGTCATCTGCAGCGCGTGCGCGATGTGCTGCGCAAGCGCCTGTCTGAAACCGTCGCGCTGTATTCGTTCACGCCCGAGGAGACGGCCGAGGTCGATCGCGCCGGCTTGGGCGGCGCGGACGAGATGTTCGATGAAGCGTTGTGCGAAATCTATCACCGGCAGTCGCGGCTGATCGCAGATGATCATTCACCCGCGTCCGCGCGGTTCTAAGTGCTGCTGGAGCAAGGAGTGCGTGTCATGATCGGATCAGAACTCGACGGAATCCTGGCGATCTTCGGCGTCATTGCCGGCATCACGCTGTTTGTCCTGGCGCTGGTGTTTGTCGCTGTCCCCCTGTTCAAGGGCATTGGCTGGTCCATCGGCGCGATCTTCCGCGGCATCGGCTGGCTGATCATGCACCTGTTCGAGTTCGTCTCGGGCGTGCTGGGGGACATCCTGCGCTTCATCGGCAGCCTGCTGGTGATGATCGTCCTGTTCCCGCTGGTGCCGCTGAACATCGTCATCGGGCGGTGGTCCGCGGCCGGACACTTCGCGACGCGCTTCCGCAACGAACTCGCCATCGGCGCCGCGTGCGTGTACCGCGCGGTGCTTCGCCGCCCGCTCAAACTGCTGCTGCTCGAGGGCTTGCTGGAAGGCCTGGAGCAGCGCCTGCCCGAGGCCATGGCCGGCTCGCCCGGCGCCGACCGGCCCAGCAGCCGCACGGGCCAGTTCGACGGCTACAGGATCATCGGCTCGTTGCGCTCGGGCGGATCCGGCGCGCGGCTGTACGTCGCCGAGCCCGATGCCGAGCGTCGCCGCAAGCTCGGCAACATGCCTGACCAGGTGGTGATCAAGGCGTTCGCGCTGACCGAGGGCTCGAGCCTGCCGCAGATCGTCCGCGAGAGCCGCGCGCTTGAATGCGCAAAGCAACTGGGGCACGTGCTCGATCACGGCATGGATGAGCACCGCTTCTTCTATGTCATGCCCTATCACCCCGGCGAGCACCTGGGCGTGTTGACGCGGCAGTTCCACGCCGAATGCGGCAGCCGCGGCCTCGATCGCCGGCGCCTGAACGATGTCATGTCGTACGCGCGCGACCTGCTGGCCACGCTCTCGTGCTATCACAAGGGCGGCCTGTGGCACAAGGACGTCAAGCCCGAGAACGTGATCGTGCACGACGGCCGCGCGCACCTGGTTGATCTGGGCCTGGTCACGCCACTGCGCTCGGCGATGACGCTGACCACGCACGGCACCGAATACTTCCGCGATCCGGAAATGGTCCGCCAGGCGCTGCGCGGCGTGAAGGTGCACCAGGTCGATGGCGCGAAGTTCGACATCTACGCCGTCGGCGCGGTGCTGTATTTCATGATCGAGAACACGTTCCCCGCGCATGGCGGCCTGAGCCGCATCACGCAGCACAGCCCCGATGCGTTGCGCTGGATCGTTCGCCGCGCGATGACCGACTACTCGCAGCGTTACGCCACGGCTGACCAGATGCTGGCCGACGTGGACTATGTGTTGGCGGCGCGCGATCCCTATGCGGTCAAACCGGCGGAACTGCCATCGATGGGCGGCGCGGGCGCTGCCGCGGGCGAAGGCGTTCGCGAACCTGTTGCTGCCAAGGATCATGTCGCGGCAGCGATCAGCGCGGCCGGCGTGGCGGTCGCTTCAGCAGTCTCGGCCGTGGGCGCGGCGTTCGGTACGAGCGCCGGGGCTACAGCCGGCGCACAGGCCGCCGCGGGCGCGGCAGGCGAGGGCATGAAGGGCTTCGGCCTCCATGCGGGCATCGGAGGAAACGGTCCGTTCGCCAAGGTCGGCAACTTCGACACAGGCGCGGTCGGCGCATCGGCGGCATCGTCTTCACGCCGGCCGAAGATCACCGTCACCAACTGGTGGACCGGCGACTATCGCGTTGAACCGGATGCGATCGATGTAGGCGACGGCGCGCCGCGCGATGTCGGCGCCGCGACCTTCCGCCGACACGCCTCGGCCTTCCGCCACCAGGCGTCCGATTGGCGGCAGCAGGTGCGCGATGGCACGATGAGCGCACGCAAGGCCGCCAGGGAACAGATCCGCGCCGCCCGCGAGCGGGCCCAGGAAATGCGCGCTCGTGCCGCGGCACATCGCCAGCGCGTCGTGGTGGGCCATCCGTCCGCCTCGCCGTGGCTGGTCGCACTTGGGGTGATCACGCTGTTGCTGCTGGTCGGTGCGATGGTCATCGCTTTCACGTTCTCAACAGTACGCTCGCGCAACAGCGGGCCGGCCACGGTGGTTTCCTCCTCGCCGAAGTCGCTGCTGCCGGTGCTCCTGGTGGTGGACGGGGCCGATCCTGCCAATCCCAAGGTGGCGCAGCGCCTGGATCGCATCATCGCCGAGCGCAAGCACGATGGATACGACGTCATCACCTCCACGGCCGGTGACGCCCACATGCGCATGCTCATCAATCAATGGTGGACCGACAAGACCGGTCCGGCTGACGAAGCACTCGAGGACATCATGGCCCAGAAGAATGCCTATGGCATCCTGCACGTCGTGATCGAAGGCGATGCGCGGCGACCGGTGAAGACCGTCCGTGAGCAGCTGGTGCATTCGACGCGGCCGGATGCGGGATCGCGTCGGCGGCTGTCGGTTCAGTCGCTTGTGCCCGCCGGGCCGGCCCCTGAGTTGCCGTACCTGCTCATCAATGATCATCCTGCCAAGACCGACCCCAAGGTCGAGCAGGTTGTGCTCGCTGCCGTCAATGCCTACGCAGAGCGCGGCTGGCAACTCCAAACCAACGACAATCTCGAAGTGCAGGTGCGCAAACTCCTGCCTCCGGGCATGGTTGACAAGGCCAGCGCCCTGCCGCCGATGCTCCGCGAAGTGCTGGTATCCAACGGCCTTGGCGGAGTCGTGCGCATCGATGCCATGCCCGGCGATGGCGCGCCCGAGCAGCGCGTGATCGTCACCATCGTCAATGCCGACGACATCAGCCCGATGGAAGGAGGCGATGAGCCGTTGGAGCACGCGAGCCATCCCGATGAGCCCGAAGCCGACTCCGATCAAGGCGAGCCGATGACGCCGCTGCTCAAGCATCCCGATCGATCCGAAGCGCCGGCGACGCAGCCGATGTAAGCCGTCCTGCGCTTCACTCATGAATCTGATGGTCGACCCGGACTTGGCGGTTCGCCGCCAAGTCCGGCGTATTTTTCATACCATGCGTGTTGATGGCTGATTCCAGCAGCGTTCATCCCGGCCGCCGCCTGCGTGAGTTGATGGCGCGGGGCACAGTCATGTGCCCCGGCGCGTTCAACGCGCTGGTGGCGCGGGTCGTCGCGAAGGCCGGCTTCGATTCGGTGTACATCTCCGGCGGCGCGACGGCCAACGTCGCGGGCTATCCCGACATCGGCCTGATCACGCTCACGGAGATGTGCCGCACGATTCGCGAGATCGCTGACGCCAGCGGGCTGCCGGTTGTGGTGGATGCGGATACCGGCTACGGCGAAGTCGAGTGCGTGGTGCGCACGGGCGTCGAATACGAGCGCGCCGGTGCGGCGGCGATGCACATCGAGGACCAGGAGTTCCCCAAGCGCTGCGGCCACCTCGATGACAAGACGCTCATTCCCGCCCAGGACATGGCCGACAAGATCGCGGCCGCGGCGAAGCACCGGCTGTCGAAGGACTTCATCATCATCGCCCGCACCGATGCGCGCGGCGTGACGGGTATGAAGGAAGCCATCGATCGCGCCAATCTCT
>Ga0207428_10004627_pt1 | contig 13042 bp, 9 predicted proteins | sample RhiMethybrSRZTD1_FD_187600 | JGI IMG/M metagenome (GOLD analysis project Ga0207428, IMG submission 187600) | Populus rhizosphere microbial communities from Tennessee, USA - Rhizosphere MetaG P. TD hybrid SRZTD1 (SPAdes) (version 3) | ecosystem: Host-associated > Plants > Roots > Rhizosphere >... | reverse complement strand
AAGAATCGCTGCTTGTCGCTGACCACCTGGTCGAAGCGGAATGATTCGGAGTGGAAGTTGTCTGTGCGCGGGTTGCCGCTGATGTAGTTGTTCTGACCCTGCGCGTTGCCCTGTTGGTTGGGCAGCGGGTAAAACGAGAGATAATTCTTCGCGATCGGGCTGATGCGATTGGCCGGAATGATGTTGCCGGGGAAGGGATCGCGCCGTACACGAGAGCCGTCCTGACGCGCCGTCGCCGGATCGTAGATCACGATGCCGGGCAACAGTTCGGAAAAATCGCCATTGCGCATCTTGAGCGTCGGCACTGTGAACTGTCCGGGTTCCGGAAAGACGTCTTTCAAGCCCTCATACGCGAAGAAGAAGAAACTTTTGTTGCGTCCGTCAACATACGGTTTCCCGCCTTGACCGAAACGCGGAAAGAAGACCGGGCCGCCGATGGTGAAGCCGTAGCGATTGTAGCGCAGTGGATCGCGGTCCGCTTTGCCGTCACGGTCGCTGTCGCGCGACGGAGTGGTGGTCAGGTTCGTGCGATTGAGGAAGAAGTCATTGGCCGACAGCACGTCGTTGCGCACGAACTCGTAAACCGTGCCATGCAAACTGTTCGTGCCGCTCTTGAGCGTGACGTTGACGGTCGCGCCCGCCGTGTGTGACGACTGCGCGTCGAAGCTGGCGGTCTCGACCTTGAATTCCTGCACCGCGTCCGCCGGGGGGACGAACCCCACGCGCCCCAAGCCGTTGCCGCTGGCCATATTCGGTATGCCGTCGAGCGTGAATTCATTACGCCCCGGCGCGCCGTCGGCGACGATGCCCGAAGTGCCTCCGTTGTCGAAGGGGCGCGAGAACTTCAGGTCGCCGACGTAGGAGATGCCTGACGCCAGGCGCGAGAGCACGAACGGGTTGCCGTCCGACAACGGCAATTCGGAGATGCGCCGCTGGTCAATCACCTGTCCCGCCGAAGCGGTGTTCGTTTCGAGCAGCGGCGCGTCGGACGTGACGTTTACCGTGTCGGACACGTTCCCCACTTCGAGTTGAAGATCGATCTGCAACTTGTCGCCGACGCGAATCTCGATGTTCTGCCTGATCGCTTTCTTGAACCCGGCGGCTTCGACAGTGACGGTGTAAGAGCCGGGGCTCAGATAGAGCGCCGTGTAATCGCCGCTCTCGTTCGTTGTGGTCGAAGAAGAAACGTTGGTCGAGGCGTTACTGACTTTGACGGTAGCGTTGGCCACCGCCGCGCCGCTGTTGTCGACGACGCGGCCCGTGATCGAGCCGCGGAACTCCTGCGCCCGTTCCGTCACGGCCGCGCAAGCGATTATCAGGGCCGCGATGAGGGTGATTCTGATGCCTTTTAAAGGAGACATAAATTTTCCTCCGTGGTGATGGATGGTTACCTCAGGGCGCCGGCGATATCCTGCCGTTCCGTTAACGGTAACAATTTTAGATTACATTTGTTTTGCGGCTGACAGCCGCTCTTCGCCTGCTTATCGCTTATCAGTCCCAGCCTGCGTATTTCTTTTCGCCAGAAAGGCTATTTATTGATGAAGGAATTTATTGCCAGTGAAGGTTCGCCGACGTGATCCGCCGGCAGGTGGGATTATATGATGTCGCGGGGCGGCTGTCAGCCTAAATCGGCAAATTTGGTGTAATTGTTACACCAAATTTGCCGTTCGGAAAATTTGCCGTCATATGCTCATTTCTTTACCAACACTACCGGCGTCTGTTCCACCGCGCGTATCCGCTCGAAGAAGCCTCGGACCGAGGCGTATTGTTCGACCGGGATGGTTCCCGCCTTGAGCGCCAGCGAGCGGTGGAAGATCAGATGGCCGTCCTTAACCTCGCACTTCGCTGCGTAATTGCCGAACGGCTGGCTGACCGCCACGGCGTCGGGCATTTCGTCAACGTCGAAGCCTTCGGGTAATTTGATCTTGACCGTTTCGTCGAAAGCTTCGGAATCGAGCACGACCGGGTGTTTGCGCTTGGCTTCGATCAGGAAGACCGACGAACGGCGTGAGACGATCGCCGGTTTGAAGACCATCAGCCTGTCGCGCATCAACTGCGCGTAGTTCGGCGATTTGAATTCGACATCGAGCGCGAATTTGCCCCCGCGCGCGTCGTCATTCGGCTCCGATTTCAGGACGTTTGCGCTCGGCGCTGTCTGCGTGATCCAGTGTTCGAGTTCTTTGACATATTGCTGGCGATCGACGCGTTTGAAGATGCGGCGCTCCTCGACTGCGGCCTGGCCAAACGAACGCTCGCTTACCTTCGCGGTCAACGTCCCGTCGGCGCCCAATTCGGCTTCGACAGCGCGCTCCAGGCGGTTGGCTTCCGGAGGCGTGACGGGCATCTTCATCAACTCGCCCGCGTCGCCCGCGACGATCAGCGCATAGCTCCCCTGCTCGTGGTTGGGCAGGTCGCCCACTGGCGTGTCGTCGTCGGTCGGATCGAAGATAAGCAGCCGCCCGAGACTCGGGTGTTTGACGATTGTCGGGGCCTGCGTCTCTTCGCCCACCTTGACCGCGATGATGCAATGATTGAACTGATACGGCGAGGGCCATTCGGGCTCGACCTCGTTTGGGTCGCCGGAAAAAATCGCCACCGGATACGATTCGACGCCCAGCGACTTCAGCATCGCGCGCATCAGGTTCGCCTTATCCTTGCAATCGCCGTAATTTTTGTTGAACACGTCCACGGCCGCGTGCGGGCGGTACCCGCCGCCGCGCCCGAGGTCTATTTGTATCGAGATGTAGTTGACCGATTGCGCGTAGCGGCCGATGGCCTGAACGCGCTCGAATTCGGTCTTGGCGTTGGCCGTCAACTCGCGCGCCTTGGCCGCCATCGGCTCGTTGAAACCAGCCTGCGGGTCGCTCAACTCACTGGAATAGCGTGAGACGTCCTTCCAACTTGCGAAGCTCTTGAGCATCGTCGCTTTGCCCTGCGGCGGGAAGATGTTGACGGCGATCCGGGCGGCGAGTTTGGAAAGCTTTGGACTGGCTGGTTCGGTTTCGACCGGCGGCAGGCCCCGCAACTCCCAGGTATAGATATTGCCGCTGACCGCAGGTTCGATCTTGTCGCGATTGAAGGTGATGGCGTCGGCGCGCCAACCCTGCGGCAGAGCCAACGTCAGGCGCGACATCACAACCGGGTTGAACGACTGAAATGGCCAAAGGAATTGCGAATGGACCTCGCGCTCTTCGGTGATGACCTCGTAGCCGAAGACGCAGCCGGCGTCAGCCGCGTCTTCGGCGGAGATGATCTTCGCGCGCACCTCGTTGTAGATGTCGTTGTCGACCAGCGCGGCGTCAATGATCTCTTTCTTGCCGTATGCGCGGACCTCACCCGACGGGCGGATCAGCCATGCGCGCATCTCCTTCACCTTGCCGGAGCCGTTGATGTAGAACTCGTGCGCCTCGGCGTGGCGCCGCCCCTCGCGCGTCAGGATGCGCACGGCGTAATTAGTGACGGTCGTGATCCGGCCGTCCTCTTCGACTGTCTTTCGCGCTTCGTGATGAAGCGTGACGGCGTGAATGTCCTTGCCGTAGGCGGGAACGGTTATCGAGGCGGCCTGGCGCAGCCAGGCCGGCGCTTCATCGACTTTGGCCGAGGCGCCGATTTGCAGATAAGCCGCCAGACAAATGTAGATGAGCAATCTTTTCAACATAATTCCTCCTACTGCTTCACTTCAGTGGCGGTTCCTTGCTTGAGCGTAATAGTGTGGTCGTCGACCTTGCGAACGGCGTCGAAGGCTCGTTTCAAGTTCGGATAAGAGTCCTTCGGGAAGAGCATTCCTGTGAAGCGGAACTGCCGCTTGTAGATCAGCATGCGCTGATCTTTCGTAACGCTGATCTTGACCTTTTGGTGGCCGAGGTCGCCGAAGGCCAGGTCGCCTGGCGATTCGGCGTTGTCGAGCGCGTAGCCGGCCGGCAGATCAATCTCGATGTTATCATCCTCGCTCCACGGATACTTGAAATAGACGTCGTGCTTGCGCTCGCTGGTCGGGAATAGCGGGCTGACGCCCTTCTCGAAGAAACTCGGTTGCAGGAAAAGCCGCTTGCCGGTGCGTTCGGCATAGCCTTGCACGCGCACCTTATAGGAGATGATGAGCGGCTTGAACGGGTCGGTGACGTTCTCGAACTTGACCTCGGAGATCTCGGCGTTGCTTATCCGCTTGGTCAAAGCCGCATGCATCCGCTTCTCGCGCTCGGCCGGAGACTCCTCGTCGTAATCCTCCTTCTTTTCCACCGCCAAATGGCCCGTGTACTCGATGCGCGCCTCGCCTTCGAGCGTCCCGTCCTCGCTCAGTCGCAGCTTAGCCGTGCGCTTCTCCATCGAGCTTTCGGCTGGCGAGATCGGCGTCTGGATGAAGACCGGGTCTTTTGGGTCGGTCAGCAGCGCCTGCAAGCCCTCCTGCTGCCAGCGCAGCATGCCGAAAGGCACGTAGTTGCTCGACGGGTCAATGAACTTCCAATCGGCGCCGACCTTCACCGCCACATCACCGACGCCCAGGAAGTAATTGTCGGCGATGTTCGGGTCGAAGAACATGTCGGCGCGGTCCGGGAGCCTGACCAGGCGCGTCTCGAAGCCGGCGGCGGTGGTGAGCGCCGCGAAGAGCATGTCAATGTCGTTGCTGTCGCCGTAGCCGCGCTTGAGCGTGTCGGCGGGCGAGCGGTTTTCCTTGAGCTTCTTGCGCTCCTGATCGCTCATCACAGTAGTGTCGTCGTAGATGTTCTTGATCTTGGTACGACAGAAGGCGACCAGCCGTTCCAGCTTCTGCTCGGGCGCGCTCGCGTCGCCGATTGCCTCGGCGGCGGCGCGTCGCACCTCGTCGTTGACTTTCATCGCGCCCTTGCTATCGTTATAAACGGACTTGCCATGCTCCTTCCAGAACTTCTCCGGCGTAATTTTGTCCTTGTCCGAATAATAGAGCAGCATCCAGGGCCGCACTTCGTCTTCGGGCGGCATGTGCGGCTCCTCGCGAAAGGCCGGCGAGTTGTTGAAACTGACGCTGAAGTAACCGTTGGGCTCCTTGACGAACGGAAGGTTCGGGCAGTGGAAGCTGATCGATTTCATGCCCATTCCCATCGCGGTCTGCATCTCGTTCATCGGTTTGATGTAATACTTCACCGCCTGGACGGGAAATTCGCGCTGGAATTGCAGGCGCGTGTAGAAACTCTGGAAGGGGCGCTGTTCCGTCCATTTGTATTCGACGATCACTCCAGGCTCTACAGCAGGCAGCGCGAACGACTTGGATTTGACCTTGAGGCCGCTCAGCCGCACGATCTCGCGGTCGAAGACGGCGTCCTTCTTCATCTCGACGATCGAGCCGTCGGGCTTGATGGTGCGCGCGGCGATGTTGCGGACGTCGCCGTTGTTGGCGTAGAGGATGTCGACCTTGCCGTGGTTCTCTACGCCGCGCTGATTGAAGATCTTGATGCGCACATAGTTCGAGAAGATCTTGTACGGCATCGATCCGTCAAATTCATCCTTGAAATAGACCTCCCAAAAGATCCCCTCGGCGTCGGCGTCTTTTTCGACCACCGGCGCTTTGAGCGCGACGTGCGCCGGGTCTATTGGCTTCCAGCCTTGAACCTGAGCCTGCGCCGAAGCGAGGAAGAAGATCATGTGAACGAGGAGACAGGTCGCTGCGGTCAGGGTGGGGATGGTTGCGTGGCGGATGTTCATATATGGTGTCCTCTTGTGAAGTTGCGAATCCGCGTTTGGGGCGCGGAAATCACGATAAGCCGGCTTCGATTTCGAAAAGCTTAATTACGGCAAAACGGCCTGTAGACAGGCCGGAGGCCTCGTCATCAATTCACTCACTTGAATGAGTGATTGCTGCAAGTCGTTGATGGGTCTAGCGGGAACCGGATATTACGGCGACTTGAGGCGGCGCGCAATAGAAATTTATTGTCTACCCGATTTGAATAAAGTTGTGGCGTTTCGCGGCATTCGCTGCCGATGATTTATCAATCGTCGTTCGCTGCTGAGGCGCCGGAGAACACTGAGGTTTCGCACAGATGAAGAAGGGACGTGGAGTGGCTTCCAAATCGTCAATAAATTATCAGGCACTGATGCCTCATCGTGTTTGTTCGGCTCATTACTTACCTGTAGAACCGAACCCGCCGTCGCCGCGTTCGGTCGCGCTCAACTCATCCGCCCAGACGTAATTACAGACGGCGGCGCGTTCGATGATTAATTGCGCTATCCGCTCGCCCGCGTCAAAGTTAACCGGAGCCTCGCCGGTATTGACGATCAGCGCCATTAGCTCCCCTCGAAAATCCGGATCCACAACGCCGGCGAGCGTGTCAACGCCGTGGCGCGCCGCCAATCCCGAACGCGGCGCGACGCGGCCATACCAGCCGGGGGGAATCTCGACAATCAACCCTGTCGGCACCGATTTTCGTTCGCCCGGTCCGAGAGTGAACGCTTCCAGACAACATAGATCAGCGCCCGCGGACCAATTCGTCCCGCGCGCTGGGAGCTTGGCCGCCGGGTGAATCCTTTTGACCTTGACGCTGAAATCGAATAGGGGCGCCCCGGATGAGGTTGGGTCAGTGTTTTGCCGCATAACTGACGGTCTCTGTAGACATTTGATCGGCGGGCAGGTTGGAGGCGCCACGCTGTGGCAGCTTGATGGCGAATTCGCTTCCTGCCCCGACTTCGCTTGCGACGTAGGCCTCGCCCCCGTGCGCGAGCGCCAAGTGTTTGACGATGGCCAGTCCGAGTCCGGTACCCCCCGCTTCGCGAGAACGGGCCTTGTCCACGCGGTAGAAGCGCTCGAAGACGCGGGGCAGGTGTTCGGGCGGGATGCCCGGCCCCGTGTCGCGCACCTTGACCGTTTGCCCCCCTTCGGAGTTCACGGCGAGCACTGTGACGGCGCCGCCCGGGTGATTGAATTTGATCGCGTTGTCCACGAGGTTGATCAGAATCTGATCGAGCCGCCTTCGGTCGGCGTCGACGTAGAAATTTTCGGCGACCTGGTTGTGAAGCGCGACGCCGTGTTTGGCCGCGCGATGCGAAAGGCCGTTGAAGACGTCGCCGACCACTTGGCGCAGCGGCAATCGCTCGATCGACAGCATGACCGCGCCGGATTCGATCGCCGACAGTTCCGAAATGTCGTTGACCAGAGCCTTCATTCGCTCGGCGTTGCGCTGGATCGTGTGCAGGAAGCGCAGGCTGTTTTCGGCGTCGTCAATGCCCCCGTCGAGCAGCGTTTCGGCGTAGGCGGTGATCGCGGCCAGCGGCGTCCTGAGTTCGTGAGAGACGTTCGAGAGGAACTCTTGCCGGACGCGTTCCAGCATTTCGAGTTTGGTGACGTCGGTGAACGCGCAAACCACGCCGTCGATCTGGCCGTCGCGGTCGTCGGACAAGCGCAGCGGCGCCGCGTGCAGCCTCAGGATGCGGCGGTTTTGCGATCCGGCCTGACTCTGCCCGGACGGCGAAGGCGGACGCGTTTCGATGCGCGTTACGGCGCGCTCGCCCACGGCGAGCGCGCTCGCAAAGACCTTGTGGAATTGCGGGTCGCGGCTGATGTCGGTGAGCCTGATGACGGGGCGTTGCCCCGCGCCCAACAACTCGCGCGCCGCGTCGTTGATGATCAACACGTTCGACTCGCGGTCGGTGATGACCAGCCCCTCGGCCACCGAAGCCACGATCGAACGCAGCAGATTCTCGTCGCGTTCGGATTTCACCAGCGCGTTCTGCAGCCGCCGGTTGGTCTGCTCATGCTCGCCGAGCAGGCTGAGCTGCTGCCTGAAAACGTATCGCGCGATGAAGACGGTCGTGACGCCGACAAGAACGGTCGAAACGACGTGCGAAGTGATGGCTCCCATCTGCGGAAAGATCACGGTCTTCACGGTCTCATAAGCCGCGAAAAACGTGACCGCCGCGATGGTCGCGAGGGTGATCTTTTTTGTCTGAGCCGTCATCAAGGCTGTAAATAAAAAAGAATTTCAGCCACGAATGAACACGAATATTCACGAATGGCCGCAAATTGAGAAACAATCGGGCGGTCAAGATCAAGAAAGAGATTCGTGTTCATTCGTATTCATTCATGGCTGGAATCCTTTTTTCAATTGCTGGCTATAAACTTTCCGTTCAATCACTTGTTTCAGCAGATTCGGCGCCCGGCCGGAAACGATAACCAATACCGATCACCGTTTCAATGCAGCCGCCGCACGCGCCAAGCTTTTTCCGCAGGCCGCTGATGTGAACGTCGAGCGTGCGGGCCTCGCCATAATATTCCAGGCCCCAGACCTGGTCGAGCAGTTGTTCGCGCGGCGCCACGCGCCCTTTGTTACGTGAGAGGATGGCGAGCAGCGCGAATTCCTTGCGGGTCAGCTTGACGCTCTTACCCTGGCAGGTGACTGAAAAGTCGGCGTAATCGATCCTGAGCTGGCCGTCGTCGTAAAACTTCGGCGTCCTCTCTTCGTACCCCGAACGGCGCAGGGCGGCGCGCACGCGGGCCACTAGCTCGCGCACGCCGAAGGGCTTCGTGATGTAGTCGTCGGCGCCAAGGTCAAGGCCTCGGACTTTATCCCCCTCCTCAATTCGCGCCGTAAGCATAATGATCGGCGTGCGCCTAGTCTCTTCTTCTGTGCGAAAGCGGCGGCACAGCTCGAACCCGCTCATCCCGGGCAGGTTCAAGTCGAGGATGATCAGATCGGGCGTCGAACTGTGTAATTCGCCCGTTCTCCCCATCTGGCCCATCTGGCCCGTCTGGCCCGTCTGGCCCATCTGGCCCGTCTGTCTGGATTGTCCCTTGCCGAGCGCAATGTTCAACCCCGCTTCGCCGGTAAGCGCGACCTTGGCGACGAACGAGCCGTCGCGTTCGAGGTTGTAGCGAATGCTCTCGGCGATGTCGGGATCGTCTTCGATGATGAGTATAAACGGTTTCATATTCGATTGCGGATTGCGGATTGCGGATCGCGGATTTGAAACGGCGTCTTCAACCCGCAATCGGAGAATCCGCAATCCGCAATCCGCAATCCGCAATTCATCGTGCTATCTGACTATGTTTGATCACCAGAGCTTCGGCCATGTAAACGATCAGCTCGCAGATGTCGGTGACGTAATCTCCGATGCGTTCGAGGTGTTTGGCGACCAGCAGCAGCCGGGCGGCGCGCCCAGCCGCCGCCGCGTCGCGCGACATCCGGTCGAGCAGGTCGTGAAAGATGTGGTCGTAGAGCCGGTCGATGTCGTCGTCGCGCTCGATAACCGCCCGCGCGGCATTGGCGTCCGATGCGGCGAACGCGTCGAGCGACAGGCGCAGCATCTCGCAGGCCAGCCAGCTCATCTTCGGCAGGTCGAAATAGGGTTTGAGCTGCGGCTCGTCATTCAAATAGATCGCCGCGCGGGCGATGTTGCAGGCGTGATCGGCGATGCGTTCCAGGATAGGCGTGATCTTGATCGCCGTGACGACCAGCCGCAGGTCGCTCGCCTCCGAGGAATGGATGGAAAGCAATTGGACGCAGAGCCTATCGGCCTCCAACTCCAGCGCGTCGACGCGGTCGTCGTCTCTCAGCACCTGTTCCGCCAGGTCCGTGTCGCGCTCTATCAACGCCCGCGTGGCATGGTCAATGGCGTTCTCGACTTCGCCGCCCATCAACAGCACATGATCGCGCAGTTCATTTAATGCCGATTCCGGCAAATTCCGCATATTCTCACCTGGAAATAAATGTCGCCCGTCCGCCGCTGTCAGAGATTGCGGCGGCCCGCCCACATGATTATTGCTAATGTAGAAATTTGCCATTCGATTCACCTAAAAACAAGCGCATGGGGGAAGGGTGCGCGTCAAATTATCGTGTCTTGTGAAAACGGATTTTAGGAACGATGGGTTAAGTCTCAGTTAAATCCAGGTAAAGGCTTGGTTATTTTTGGGCTTTTGATCAACAGTCCCGCGCGGCAGGAAGCGTCACATATGGACTCGACCATTCGCGAAAAAGAAAGGGGCGCTTCCGTTCAGGCGAGCGGAAGCGCCAGTGAGACACAGGACTAGGCTTAAGAATGTTCAAGGTTATAAGCCCTCGACCTTAACCTTGCGTTAGCCGTCGTTAAATTCCGCGTAAAGAAAACAGAGAGTAGGGAGTAGGGAATTGAAGGCGGGGGAATGTGGAGTCAAAATGCGCTTTCACAAACGGACTTTTCACTATCAACTCCCCATTCCTTACCCCCCATCGCCTTACGCCATTCTTCGAGCGACATCTTCTCGCCCGCTTCGGCGCATAGCTCACTGCAATAGACTTTCCAATCTTTGCCGACGACCTCTTCGCCCTCTACGATCTCCTCGGCGCAAAAAGCGCATTCGTTCTCGATTCGTTTTGCCATTTCACTCTCTCCCTTGGGACACCGTTATAGTACGGCGTGTAAGCAAACAGCCGACAGGTAAGAAGGCCGCTTGCTTACGCGCGAGGCACTGTCCCAACCTCGTTCATTTTATCATTCATTTTCGCTTTGCGGCGTGGCGTCTCGGAGCGGTTCGGTCTGGCCTGATGATGAGGGCGAGAAGAATGAGAAGAGCATCGCTCCGACTATGTAATCCTCCGCCGTGGCGGGCTCATTCCCGGTCTGTTCTCCCGAATGTGGACATGCGTCGGCTCTGGCGAATTCGATCGGGACTTCCGCGCGCGCGGCCGAGATGGCGTCGGCGTTCGCGAAGCTTCTGAAAATTCTTTCGCGCGCCAGCCGGGCTAAATCTTTCGCCCGCTGCGCGCGCGCCGGTTTGATTGATTGGTCGATCATCAATGAGACCTCCGCTGATTCGATATTCAATAAATCCCAAAAGTGGCGCGCGAAGTTCATCTCGCCGTACCAGCAGACGGTGTCGAGCGCCTCTCTGTCCGCAGGCCTTCCGTTCACGCTTTGAAATTTGATAGTCAGCGGCAGCACGAGCGCCTGCGAGCGGACGGCCGAGGCGAAGAAGAGCCCGTTGAACAGCAGCACGGTCGAGCCGTCGCCGGTCGTCGCTTCGGGGAAGACCTGAACGTTGACGCCGTCGCGCAGCGCGCGGCTCACTCGGTAAGCGCACTTGACGCCGCTGCGCGGGTCTTCCCGGTCGACAAAGATCGTTCCGCCGAGCTTTGAGAGCCAACCGAACAGCGGCCAGCTGCCCACCTCGGCCTTTGCGACGAACAGCGTCGGGAAGACCGATGCGATAATTATGACGTCAAGATAGCTTTGGTGATTGCTGACTAGCAGGCGCCTGGTTGATTGAAGATCGCCAGGAGGCCTGTGGACGTTGATCTTCAAGCCGAGAATCCTCAAACAGGCCCTCGCCCAAAGCCTAACGCCCCCGGCCACGAGCCGCATCCGCGCCGGTCGGGAAAAGCCGAGCAGGAAGGGATGCGCGGCGGCTACGGAGACCAGAAAGAACAGACAGAGGGCGAGAAACCCGGCCAGCCTCGCGACGCGCCTCATCAATTGATCCGCGCCTCCGCCCCGGCGGCGTAATGTTGTTTGTAGCGCCCGGCCATCTTCTCCATCTCCAGAATCGCCAGGACGTCCGCCGTGCCGAACTCCGCGTCGTAAGCCGGCGCGCTGCAGATCATCGCGCCGGCCCGCAGATAGCCCTTCAAAATCGGCGAGAGTTTGCGCAGCGCCGCGCGCGACGAGGCGTCTTCCACGGCGTCCTCGCTGATCACCATCCGGCAGGATTCGACCGGACGGACTCTGTACTTCTCCGGCGCGAAGTGGTTCGCGCGCAGGTAAGAGTAGACCGATTGGACCTCGCTCGCCTCCGAGAAGTGCAAGCTGGCGCAGCCGAACAGATGGCTGAGATCGCGATCGATCGCGTATTTCGTGATCGCGCTCCATAGCAGGTTGAGCGTCGCGAATGAGCGGTGCGTGGCGGCGATGCAGGAGCGCCCGAGTTCGAGCAATTCGCCGCGCAGCCGCTTCAAATTGCTCAGTTCGAATTCGTTCTCGGAGTAAAAGCCGATGTGTCTTTCGGCCTTGCTGCCGCGAAGCAAACGATAGGTCCCGACAACTTCGCCGCTCGTCGTGTCCTTGACGATCAGGTGGTCGCAGTAAGCGTCGTAAGCGTCCGTGTCATAGCCGCGGTCGTAGGACGAGACCAGCCCTTCCTGAAGCTCGAGGTTGAAGACTTCGAACCGTAGCCGCATTGCGGCGTCAATCTCGGTCAAGTTCGATGCGAGCTTGACTTCGAGGTTCCCGGCGCGAATCGACAGGGCGCTCTGTTTTTGAATTATGGTGATCATAAACTTCACGGGTGAACTTGTCCGATCAGTGCTTTTACAGCTTCGCGCAAAAAGATACACGGCGCGTCTTCAGTCGAAGTTAGGTAGGTGTTAGCGGCGCGTTATGATTGTGTTGTGAAAGAGTCAAATTCCGCGCGCGTGTGCTATCTTTAACTGAGCTACTTAGAAAATAACCGGATGCGGGCGGCGAAGACGCGCCCTCGCGGCGCGAGGCCATTGGGCGTTGACTTTTGAAAATCGGTTATTGAAAAGCAGGAAAGAAAACGTTTTCTTCACGAGATAACTTCCCAAGTTACGTGACTGCGCTTTTGAGCCGGAACATCGCAAAATCGAGAATCGTAAAAACAGGTGAACCTGAACAGTCACTTAGCTCAGGGCGAGACACAGGAGGTCATTGTGGGCGCAGAGTACATGGGCGCGATGGGAGGCGCCAGCTTCGACCACGACGTAACACGCATTGTGGCGGGCGACGCCGAAAGCTTGCGAGCGAGATTGGCTGACGCGCTGGAGCGGATGGGATATCGCGTGCTCAATGAAAATCCGATCCACGCCCGTCATGGCGCGAGCGTCCTGGCGAGAAGCGGTTGTTCGCAGGACATCCTCGATTACCACAGATCACTCTACATCGGCTTGAAATCGGCGGGCGCAAACTCGACGCGCATCACTTTCGCATACACTGTCAAGGGCGTCACTTCGGGATTTATCACAAAAGGTGATCGCAACACGTTGACGCGAGAGGCCGAGTCGATCGTCGCGCTGGCCCAGTCGCGGGCCGCTATGTCATATTGCCCGGCCTGCGGCTCGGGCGGAGTGGGCGGAACTCGTTTTTG
>Ga0207428_10004626_pt1 | contig 13044 bp, 13 predicted proteins | sample RhiMethybrSRZTD1_FD_187600 | JGI IMG/M metagenome (GOLD analysis project Ga0207428, IMG submission 187600) | Populus rhizosphere microbial communities from Tennessee, USA - Rhizosphere MetaG P. TD hybrid SRZTD1 (SPAdes) (version 3) | ecosystem: Host-associated > Plants > Roots > Rhizosphere >... | reverse complement strand
CCTCAACGACACGAAATGGAGAAGCTCTATGAAGACGATCCTGCTGGCAGGTTTGATCCTGACTCTCGGTTGCGCGCCGGCCACCGCGGCGCCAATGGCTCAGACGAGGGGTGAAGGGGCGGCCGGCACCGGCAACAGCGCGCCCTCCACGGTACCGGCCAGCCCGGGGCCTGGGGACACGACCGACCGGTCCGCGCGCGAGCCGTCCACGAGGGTTCCGGCTCGGGTGAAGCCCGACAACAAGGCCGAGTGCGAGCGCGCGGGTGGAAAATGGCAGCCGACTCAGCAAAAGTGCGACCTCGGCGCCTAGCGAGCTCAGCGCCTGGGATGAGACTTCGTTAGGATGGGCCCATGGGGCTCCGCGAGTATCGGCGCAAACGCAACTTCAAGAAGACTCCGGAGCCCGCGGGCGAGGTGCCCGACAAGCCGCGCGAACGGCAACGGGCGTTCGTCGTGCAGAAGCACGCGGCCTCGCGGCTCCACTACGATTTTCGACTCGAGCTGGAAGGCGTCCTCAAGAGCTGGGCGATTCCGAAAGGGCCGAGCCTCGACCCGGGGGACAAACGCCTCGCGATGCACGTCGAGGATCATCCCCTCGACTACGGCGGCTTCGAGGGCATCATCCCCAAGGGACAGTACGGCGGCGGCACCGTCCTTCTGTGGGATCGCGGCACCTGGGAGCCCATCGGCGATCCGCACAAGTCCTACCGCGCCGGCTCGCTGAAGTTCGCGCTCAAGGGCGAGAAGCTCACCGGGCGGTGGGCGCTCGTGAAGATCGGCGCCGGCCGGCGCCGCAGCGATGACGACCGCAGCTGGCTGCTGATCAAGGAGCGCGACGACGCCGCCACGCCCGGCCGCGCCGCGATCGTCGAGAGCGAGCCCCAGAGCGTCGCGACCGGGCGGACGATCGAGGAAATCGCGGGCGCCGGCGATCGCGTGTGGAACTCGAATCGAGACGGCGGCAACGGCGCGAGACCCGCCGCCTCAGAGATCTCCGGCGCGCGCCGGGCCGCAATGCCCGGGTTCATCCAGCCGCAGCTGGCAACCCTGGTCGACGCGCCGCCGAGCGGCGCTCAGTGGGTTCACGAGCTCAAGCACGATGGCTATCGAATCCTCGCCCGCCTCGATCGCGGCCGTGTGCAGCTCATGAGCCGAAACGGCCGCGATTGGACGGACCACTTCCCGGCCGTTGCGGCGGGTGTGGCGCGGCTGCCCGCCCAGCAGGCCATTCTCGACGGGGAAGTCACGGTGCTGCTGCCCAACGGCGCCAGCAGCTTTCAGGCGCTGCAGAACTTCATGTCGGGACCTGGCAAGGGCGAGCTCGCCTACATGATCTTCGATCTCGTATATCTGGACGGCTCGGATCTGACCGGCGCGCCGCTCGAAGAGCGCAAGGCCGCGCTCGCCAAGCTCCTGACCGCGGCGCGCGACCGTGCCACGGTGCTGCGCTACAGCGATCACGTCGTCGGCGCAGGAACGGACTTCTTCGAGCACGCGTGCCGGATGGGGCTCGAGGGCATCGTGTCGAAGCGTCGCGACGCTCCGTATCGAGGCCGCCGGGGCGCGGAGTGGCTCAAGATCAAATGCCTCAAGCGCCAGGAGATCGTGATCGGCGGCTACACCGACCCGGAAGGATCGCGCGTCGGGATCGGCGCGCTGCTCGGCGGCGTCTACGAGGACGGCCGGTTGTCATACGTCGGCAAGATCGGCACGGGCTTCGGCCGAGAGACCCTGCGCGACCTCAAGCAGCGCCTCACGGCGCTCGATCAGGACGCCTCACCGTTCACTCCGCGCCCGACGGGCGTGGGCCGTGCCCACTGGGTCAAGCCCGAGCTCGTCGCGGAAGTGAGCTTCAGCGAGTGGACGAGCGACGGCAAGCTCCGTCACTCGACGTTTCTCGGCCTGCGCGAGGACAAGCCGGCCCGCGCGGTGGTCCGTGAGCTGCCCGCCGCTGTCGAACGCGAGACCGGCGCCGCGCGTGAGGCGCCGCCGCCGAAGCCGTCGGCCAGGCGCGCCGCCGCGCGCGCGCGGCCCGAGTCGCCCGCGCGCCAGCCCGCGGCGCGCAAGCGTGCTGCAGAGTCGGCGCGCTCGCCCGCGCGACCACGGAAGCCCGCCGGCGGCGCCCCCTCCGGCGAAGCCGTCCTCGCCGGCGTGCGGCTGACGCATCCGGACCGGGTGCTCTATCCCCCGCTGGGGACGACGAAGCTCGATCTCGCGCGCTTCTACGAGTCGATCGCCGACTGGATCCTGCCCCACCTCGCGGATCGGCCCACGACCCTCGTGCGCTGCCCCGAAGGCGTCGACAAGCCCTGCTTCTATCAGAAGCACGTCGGGTACTGGGCGCCGGAGAGCGTTCGCCGGGTCAAGATCCAGGAGAAGCGGAAGGTCGGAGTGTACCTGGTCGTCGATTCGCTCGCGGCGCTGATCGGGCTGGTGCAGATCGGCATCCTCGAGATCCACACGTGGAACTCGGTCGTGGAGCGGCTCGAGCAGCCCGATCGGATCGTGTTCGATCTCGACCCCGGACCGGGCGTCGCGTGGTCCGGGGTGATCGATTGCGCGCGCCTGATCCGCGATCAGCTGCGAGCGCTCGGGCTCGCGAGCTTCGTGAAGACGACGGGCGGCCGCGGTCTGCACGTCGTGATGCCACTGAGCCCGGGCCCGAGCTGGGAGGACGCCGCCGAGTTCGCGCGCGGGCTGGCCGAGTCCATCGCGCGAGACGATCCACGCCGCTACACCGCGCGCATGGCGAAGTCGGATCGAGACCGCCGGATCTACATCGACCATCTGCGCAACGTCCGAGGCGCGACCAGCGTGGCCGCCTACTCGACCCGCGCCAAGCCCGAGGCGACCATCTCGGTCCCGCTGGCCTGGGACGAGCTCTCGCCGCGGATCAGCTCGACGCATTTCAGCCTCGCGAACCTGCCGCGGCGGCTGGCCGAGCTCGCCAAGGACCCGTGGGCCGCGTACTGGACCACGCGTCAGTCGCTGCCGGCGCGCCGAAAGGATTGACCACGATGCCTCCACGGACGCTCTGGAAGGGTGCGATCAGCTTCGGGCTCGTCACGATCCCGATCAATCTCGTCTCGGCGACGGAGCCGCGAGAGTCCCTGGCCTTCAATCTGCTGCACAAGAAAGACGGCAGCCGCATCGTCGAGAAGCGCTTCTGCCAGAAGGAAGACGTCGAGGTCCCGTGGAAGGACGTCGTCAGAGGCTATCAGTACGCGGCGAATCGCTACGTCGTGCTGACGGACGAGGACTTTCAGAAGGCGCGGGTGCCGGGCACTCAGACGTTCGAGATTCGCAAGTTCGTCCCGGCCGCCGACGTCGAAGACCTCTACTTCAACACGCCGTACTACGTGGCCCCGCAAGAGCGCTCCGCGGTCAAGGGCTACGCGCTCCTTCGCGACGCCCTGCGCGACGCCGGCAAGCTGGCGATCGGCACGATCGTGATTCGCCAGCGCGAGCATCTGGCGGCGCTCGAGCCGGTACACGAGGCGCTGGTGCTCACGACGATGCGGTTCGCACACGAAATCCGCCGGCCGAAGGATCTGGGCCTCCCGGCGATGGGCAAGGGCTGGACCAGCAACGAAATGAAGCTGGCGCACCAGCTGATCGACACGCTCGCCGGCGACTGGGATCCGAGCGAATACGCGGACAGCTATACCGACGTTCTTCGACGGTTGATCCAGGCCAAGCTCAAGGGCAAGGAGATCGCGGCGCCCGACGTGGCCGAGCCGGCGCGCGTGACGGACCTCATGGAAGCGCTCAAGCAGAGCATCGCCAAGCGAGGACGGCGCGGCGACCTGGCGCACGCTCGAGCGCGGCGCGGCGCGCGCGGCCGTCGCCGTGCCGCGGCCTAGAGCGGGCCGCGTAGGAATTACCGCAGCCCCGTAAGAGTTACGGAAGTAAGTGCCGACCTGCGTCCCGTCGACATCCGTTCCGCAGTGGGCGCCACTCGTTAATTCCGCGAAATCGAAGAGGGCCGTTACGCGGCGGCGCGCGGCCCCCTGCCACGGCATGCGGCTTGCCTGTAAGAGAGCGCCGGGCTCCGCAGGGGCCCAGGAGGGAAAACACAATGAAGAGCGAACAAGTCGCGGAACTCTTGTATCAAGCCCTCGAGACCGAAAAGGGCGGCATCCAGATCTACGAGACCGCGCTCAAGTGCGCCGTCAACGACGAGCTCAAGGAGGAGTGGCAGGAATACCTCGCGCAGACGCGCACGCACGAGCAGATCGTGCTCGAGGTGATGGAGCAGATGGGCCTCGATCCCGAGACCGAGACCCCCGGGCGCGAAGTGGTCCGCCACATCGGCGAATCGCTCGTCGAGGCCATGGAGATGGCGCTCGAGGCCGGCAAGCCCGACGCCGCGCAGCTCGTCGCCTGCGAGTGCGTCGTTCTCGCGGAGACGAAGGATCATCTCAACTGGGAGCTGATCCACGAAGTCGCCGACAAGTCGAAGGGCGAGCAGAAGCAAGCGCTCACGGCGGCGTACGAGCGCGTGGAGGAAGAAGAAGACAAGCACCTCTACCACACGACCGGCTGGGGCCGCGAGCTGTGGATCGAAACGCTCGGGATGCCCGCCGTGCTCCCACCGCCTGAAGAAGAGCAAGACGTGAAGACGGCCATCGGAGCGGCGCGAGCCAAGAAGTCGCGCAAGCGCTCGAAGTAGCGCCGAGGTGGCGGGACTTCGCGGCGCTGTACCACCCCACCCTCCATCGCCGCGGATCCCGCCACGTCCGACGTACGAACCCGAATCGGCTTCAGGATTTTCCCCCCGGCGTGAGTTTTTCACTGGCGTGTAACTCTCGCCGGGTAAGTCGCGGCACGAGCGACCCCTGCTTTCTGCATTTTCCACGGCCTGCACACGTGGCAACTCCCTTGCTTGGTCTGCGGGCGGTAGTCAACTCCTGCAGGGAGGACGCAATGAAGAAGCTGGTCATCACCGGTCTGGTCGTGACTCTCGGTCTCGCTCCCGCTTTCGCGCTCGCGCAGACGGGCGGCGGGAAGTCTGGAAGCGGCTCCACGGGCAGCGGGTCCACGGGCACTGGCTCGTCGGGCAGCGGCTCGATGGGAAGCGGCTCGTCGGGCAGCGGAAGTCAGCCCTCGACCTCGCCCAGCACGCCCGGCTCGAGCGGCTCGGGGTCCCGCGGCGGCTCCTCCACGACACCGTCGTCTGAGAACATCACCAACAAGGCCGACTGCGATCGCGCAGGCGGCAAGTGGTCGGCGGCTCAGAAGAAGTGCTCGATGGGCGGCTAGTCGCACTACGGCGGTCTGGCGGACCTCTCCGCCAGACCGCTTTTCGCTTGTCTCAGAAGGAAAGCTCCTTCTCTTCTGCGCGCGACAACTTCAGGGAGGTATCTCGTGAAAGAGTTTCTGATGGCGAGTTTAATCTTCGTCATCGGCCTCGCGCCGGCGCTCGCCGCCGCGCAGGCCAGTGGCAGCGGCGCGCCTGGAGCCCCGGCGGCTAACGGGACCGGCGTCGGCGCCGGCGCCCCCAGTGGCGCAGCCGGTACGGGTGTCGGGACGAGCGCACCGGGAACCGGCGCATCAGGTGGCGCGACTGCGCCGGCGGCGGGCAATGTCGGTCGGCCTGTGGGCGAAGCCCCGGGTGTGAGCCCGGCCGCGGACCAGTACTACCACGACAAGGCAGCGTGCGAGAACGCGGGCGGGAAATGGTCCGCTCTGCACAATCGCTGTACGCATCGACAGTAGCGATAGCGATTGCTCAACCACACCCTTCAACGATCGCTCGACGGATCGCCGCAGAATTGCGGCGCAGGAGGCACCCGTGAAGAAGCTGATGCTCGCCGGCCTGATCGCGCTGATCGGCCTCACCCCGATGCAGGCGCTCGCGCAGACGCAGATGCAAGGAGACGAACAGATGCTGGTCGGTCGCGTCCAGAGCGTTGACGAATCCGGAACCGAGCTCACGCTGGCCGATGGCACCAAGCTCCTGACGCCGCCCGGCGCGATGCTCCGGCCCGGCGCCCTCGAGCAGGGCATGCTCGTCGTCGCGCTGTACCGCGAGGAGAACGGCGAGAAGATTCTGACTCGCCTGACCTTGGGTGAAAGCGAGCCCAACCCCTCGGCCGCGCCCGGCGAATCGCCGCGGCGTCAGCAGTGACGGAGTCGACTGCGCACAACGCGCGTCGCTGATCTGACGAGCGGGAGACAGCGCGGGCGTCTCGTCGGTCGACGAGGCGCTCCGCGCCGTTTTTTTGGTCGGAGGGCCCTCCTGTGTAACTCTGAAATGTGACCCCATTCCCGGGAGGACCTCCATGAAACGATCGCTGTCTCTCCTGCTGGCGCTCGGCATCCTGGTGGGCTGTTCGTCCTCGCCGCCCGTCCGTCTCGCTGGTATCGGTAACACCTCGTGGCAGTTCGTGAAATTCCAGGGCGGTAACGGCGCGGTACTGATGCCCGACGACAAGGCAAAGTACACGCTGGACTTCAAGAACGACGGCAATGTGAATGTGCGTTTCGACTGCAATAAAGGCCGCGGCACGTGGATCCTGGCCGGCCCGAACGAGGTCAGGTTCGGCCCGCTCGCGCTAACCCGGGCGGCCTGCCCGCCGGGATCGCTCCACGATCATTTCGTCAAACAATGGCCGAACGTGCGGTCCTATACCCTGAAGGACGGACACCTGTTCCTGTCGCTGATCGCCGACGGCGGGAGCTACGAGTTCGAGCCGACGACGCGCTAGAGCGAGATCAGCGTCACAGCCGCTCGAGCGTCGGCAACATCTTGGCGGCAACCAGCTCGATCATGGCGAGCGCTTGCGCCTGCGTCATGCCGGGCCAGAAGAGACGAAGCGCCACGTGCGTGGCGCCGAGCTCGTGCAGGCGCGCGATCTTCTCCACACACTCGTCGGGCGCGCCGATCACGAACGGATCGTCCATCAAGCGCTCGACGCCCTCGGTGAAGCCGGCGCCGACACCGGGCAGCCCGTGCTGGGCGTAACCGCCGTACTTCGCTTCCACGGCGGGCCGGGCCCGGGCGCGCGCCTCTTCGCGCGTCGGTGCGACGAAGAACTCGCGGTGCACGGGAATCTCGGCCGGCACCGGATGGCCGCCCTCGGCCAGGGCCGCGCGCCATACGCCGAACGCGTGTCGTAGCTCGGCGAGCGTGAGCGTGCCGATCGCGTAGAACGAGTGGCCCAGACGGCCCGCGCGGCGGATCGCCGGCTCGGTCATACCGGCGACCCAGATGCGCGGATACGGCCGTTGGTACGGGCGAGCGGTCGGCCGCGCGCCGGTGACCCGATAGAAGCGGCCGTGATGCGTGACCGCGTCCGCCGTCCAGAGCTGCTTCATCAACGCCAGACCTTCCTCGAACCGAGGCACCCGCTCGGACATCACCGAGCCCGCCGCCTCGAACTCCTCGCGCCGATAGCCGAGGCCGATGCCGAACACGAGCCGGCCGCGGCAGATGTGATCGAGCGTCGTGACGTCCTCGGCGACCTGGACCGGATTCAGGAGCGGCGTCAGGAGCACACCGGTCACCAGGTCCATGTCGCCGGCCTCGGCCGCGAATCGCGCGAGCACCGGGATCGGCTGGAAGTGCTGGAAGGGATGGATCAGCCAGTGATGGCCCCACGACACGAAATCGAAGCCGGCATCGCGGCACGCGCGAAAGTGCTCGAGCTGGTCGAGCCATTGCCGCTGCAGGTCGCCCCCGCCGGCGACGACCTGTCCGACCTGAACGCCGATCTTCATGCCCGAGCTAGACGAGCTTGACGTTCTTGAGCGGCAGGGCCCGCACGGGCTTGCCGGTCGCGGCGAACACGCCGTTGAGGACCGCCGGCGTCACCACGGAAATCGTCGGCTCACCGACGCCGCCCCAGAAGTCGTAGGACGGCACGATCACCGTTTCGACCTTCGGCATCTCGGCCAGCCGCAGAATCTGGTAGCGATCGAAGTTGAGCTCGGTCATCCGCCCGTTGGCCACCGTGCAGTCGCCGTAGAACGCCGCGCTGAGCCCGTAGGCCACCGAGCCTTCGACTTGCGCGGCGATCTGGTCGGGGTTGACCGCGTGGCCGCAATCGAGCGCCAGCACCATACGGTGCACTTTCACCTTGCCGTCGCCGCTCACGGACACCTCGGCCACGGCCGCGGAATAGCTGCCGTAGCCCATGAACTGCGCGATGCCGCGATGAACGCCGCTGGGCAGCGGCTTGCCCCAGTTGCCCTTGTCGGCGGCGGCGTTGAGCACGGCGAGGTGCTTGGGATGCTTCGCCATGAGCGCGCGGCGGAACTCGAGCGAGTCGGCGCCGGCCGCGCGCGCCACCTCTTCCATGAAGCATTCCATGTAGACGGCGTTCTGGTTGGTGTTGACCCCGCGCCACGGCCCGACCGGCACGTGCGTGTTGCGCATCGCGTATTCGATCCGCAGATTCGGCACGGTGTAACCGAGCTGCGCGTCGCCGGGCTTGTCCGTGTAACCCTGGAGCTGGCGGGCGTCCTCGCCGTTGGCGACGAGGGCCGGGTTCACGAACGCGTTGATCGACTGGCCGGAGAGACGCACGTGCAGCCCGACGAGAGTACCCTTGTCGTCGAGCCCCGCGGCCAGCTTGCAGTGCGAGATCGGCCGGTAGAAGTCGTGCGCCATGTCTTCCTCGCGCGACCAGATCATCTTCACCGGGACGCCCGGGAATCGCTTGGCGATGTTGACCGCCTGGCGCACGTAGTCCTGGTTGCCGCCGCGACGGCCGAAGCCACCGCCGAGGTCGTGCCGGTAGACCTCGCACTTGTTCAGCGGAATCCCCGACTGCTCGGACAGCGCCGCCAGCGAGGCTTCCGAGTTCTGCGTGGGCACCCAGCACTCGGCGCGGTCCGGCGAGAGCTTCACCGTGCAGTTCATCGGCTCCATGGTCGCGTGGGCGAGGAACGGCGTGCTGTACACCGCTTCCACCCGCTTCGCAGCGCCCTGGATCGCCGCGAGGGCATCGCCCTCGTTGCGGAATGCGTAGGCGTCCTTGGTGGCCAGGCCTTCTTCCAGATGCTTGGCGATGGTCGCGCTCGACTGAACGGCGCCGGCGCCTTCGTCCCAGACGATCGGCAAAGCATCGAGCGCCGACTTCGCCCGCCACCACGTATCGGCGACGACGGCGACAGTGAAGTCGTTCACCTTCACGACCCCGCGGACGCCGGGCCGCCCGGCGATCTTCGACTCGTCGTAGCTCACGAGCTTGCCGCCGAACACCGGGCACGCCTTGATCGCGGCGAGCAGCATGCCCGGCAGCTTGACGTCGATGGCGTAGAGCTGGCTGCCGTTGAGCTTGTCGGTCGTGTCGAGCCGCTTCATCGGCTGGCCGGCGATCTTCCAGTCCTTGGGATTCTTGAGCGCGATGGTCTTGGGGTCGGGCGGCGTCAGCTTCGCCGCGGCCGCGGCGACCTTGCCGTAGCTCGTCCGGCGGCCGGAGCCGGCGTGCGTGATGACACCGTCGGCGACCTTGAGCTCGCTGACCGGGACGTTCCACTCGTTGGCCGCCGCCTGCACCAGCATGATGCGCGCGGCCGCGCCGCCGCGACGGACATACTCGTGCGAGGTGCGGATGCCCCGGCTTCCGCCGGTCGACATCTCGCCCCACACGCGCTCGCGCGCGAGATTCTGGCCGGGCGTGATCGATTCGGTGGCGACCTTCTTCCAGTCGCACTCGAGCTCTTCGGCGACGAGCTGGGCCAGGCCGGTGCGGGTCCCCTGCCCCATCTCCGAGCGCGCGATGCGGATCACGCACGTGTCGTCCGGCTTGACGACGACCCACGCGTGGACCTCGGCGCCGGCCCCCGCCGCGTTCTGAGCCTCCGCGAATTCCGACCCGAGCGGCAGGCGAACGCCGATGGCCAGGCCGCCGGCCGCCACCGCAGTGCCGACGATGAAGCCGCGGCGCGAGAGCTTCCGAGCGTACGCGCGATCTTTCTCGTCGTTCATGTCACGCCTGCTTCCGTCCGGCCGCCATGTGCACCGCCTCGCGAATGCGCTGATACGTGCCGCATCGGCAGATGTTGGTCATCGCGTCGTCGATGTCCCGGTCGGTCGGCCGGGGCTTCTTCTTCAGGAGAGCCGCCGCCGCCATGATCTGCCCGGACTGGCAGTAGCCGCACTGGGGCACGTCGAGCGCCGCCCACGCCTTCTGCACGGGGTGCGAGCTCGTGGGCGAGAGGCCTTCGATCGTGACGATGCGGTCCGTCGGCTTCACGCCGCCGACTCGGAGGACGCAGGAGCGCACGAGCTCGCCGTTGATGTGTACCGAGCAGGCCCCGCACTGTGCGACGCCGCAGCCGTACTTGGTGCCCGTCAGACCGACCTGCTCGCGGATGACCCAGAGCAGCGGCGTGTCGGCCTCCACCTGCACGTCACGGACGCGGCCGTTGATGTTGAGCTTCGCCATGGCGCAGCCCTCCCGAGCGCGATCCTAACAGATTCGGCGAGAGCTCACGTCGGGTGACTGCCGCCGGCCGCTGGCTTCTCCGGCGTAGTCGGCGCGCCGTCTATCGGCGGAAAAATCTCCGTGCGTAAACGAGCCCGGCGAGTCCGGCGCCGACCATGAGGAACGTCGTGGGCTCGGGCACGCGCGTGCGCGGCTTGTCGACGTCGTCGCGATAGCGCCAGCTGACTTCACGGTATTTCCAGGCCTGGCGCGCCTCGGACTTCTGGAACGAGCTGCGATCGTCGTAGTTGCTCAGAAGATGAACGAGCAGCTGCCGCGTCATGACCATGTCGTTGGCGTTGGGACGGCCGTGATCCTCGCCGCTCCTGATCGTGAGCGGATGCTTCGCGCGCGCGGGCTCGTCGTAGTCGCGATGGCTATCTGCACACGCTGGGACCGACATCATCAGGACTAGAGCCGTACCGACCAGGAACCGAAGCATGCGGCACCTCTCCTCCGCTCAGAGCGGCTTGGTGTCGCCAGCATGCGGCCGGGTCACAACGCAGTCGATAGGGCGGAACCCCGATATGGGCGCCAAAGAGCACGGTGTGAAAACCGGGGCACAGTTAACACTTCGAGCCTCGTTGCGAGACATATCGCTTAGTTGCGCGACAAGGTGGCTACTTCCCGCGGCTCTCCTTCATCTTCTCCATCACTTCGTCGAGGTTGAAGCTCGCCGCCTTCTGGCGCTGCGGATACTCCTTGAACGAGGTCAGGAATTGAGCCACGAAGGCCTGCGCCGGGACGAACGTGAACGCGTGATCGATGACCCAGTCGTAGTAGGTGTTCGACGTCACGTCGGCGCGCTCGTACGGGTCCGTTCTCAAATTGAAGAGCTTCGGGAAGCGCAAGGTCACGAACGGCTCAGCCCAGATGCGCAGTGTTCCCTCCACCCGCTGCTCCATGAACACGAACTTCCAGTTGTCGTAACGCAGCCCGGTCACCTGCTGATCGTCGTTGATATAGAGGAACGAATCGCGCGGGCTCTTCTGGGCCTGACCGGTCAGGTACGGCACCTGGTTGTAGCCGTCGAGATGAACCTTGTACGTCATCCCCCCGACCTGGTATCCCTTCGCCAGCTTCTCGGTGACCTGCGCGTCTCCCGCTAGCGCGACCAGGGTCGGCAGCCAGTCGTGGTGCGCAACCATGTCGTTGGAGATCTGGCCGGGCTTGATCTTGCCGGGCCACCGCACCATCGCCGGGACGCGATAGGCGCCTTCCCAGTTCGAGTTTTTCTCGTTGCGGAACGGCGTCATCGCGGCATCAGGCCACGAGTTCATGTGCGGCCCGTTGTCGGTCGAGTACATCACGAACGTGTTGTTCGCGATCCCGAGGTCGTCCAGCGCCTTGAGAACCTGGCCGACGTTCTTGTCGTGGTCGATCATCGTGTCGTGATACGGACTCTGCCAGCGGCCGGACTGGCCGAGGCTCGTCGCCTTCGTATGCGTGCGGAAGTGCATGTGGGTGAAGTTCACCCAGACGAAGAACGGCTTGCCGGCTCGCTGCTGACGCTGGATGAAGTCGACGGCCCGATTCGCGATGTCGTCGTCGACGGTCAGCATCCGCTGCTTGGTCAGCGGCCCCGTGTCCTTACACACCTGCCGGCCGACCTTGCCGAAGCGCGGGTCGACGGTCGTATCGTCCGTCGTCGACGCCTTGCAATCGAGCACGCCTCGCGGGCCGAACTTGGCCCGGAACGTCGGATCCTTCGGATAGTCGGGCTGCTCCGGCTCTTCCTCGGCGTTCAGATGGTAGAGGTTGCCGTAGAACTCATCGAACCCGTGCACGGTGGGCAGGAACTCATTGCGATCGCCCAGGTGGTTCTTCCCGAACTGTCCCGTGGCGTAGCCCAGCGGCTTCAGCATCTCGGCGATCGTCGGATCTTCCTTCTGCAGGCCGAGCGTCGCCCCCGGCAGCCCGACCTTCGTCATGCCCGTCCGCAGGCCCGACTGCCCCGTGATGAAGGAGGCACGGCCCGCCGTGCAGCTCTGCTCCGCATAGTAGTCCGTGAACATCATGCCTTCCCTGGCGACCCGGTCGATGTTGGGCGTCTTGTAGCCCATCACGCCATGGGAGTACGCGCTGATGTTCGACTGCCCGACGTCGTCACCCCAGATGATGACGATGTTCGGTTTGCCAGCGGCGGCCTGCTGCGCCTCCACGTCGGCGACGAGCGCGCCCAACGCGAGCAGCACGGCCAGCGTGAGTAGTGCAAGGCATCTCGAACGGCGACTCGGGATCATCGGCGGCCTCCTTGGGCAGCGCGGTCGTAGGCTCCGCGAGGACTCAGCCGATCTTCCTAGCAAGACACGCCGGATCTCATCCATTGGACTTTCGTCCAACGCCGCGGCCCAGGCCTCACGGCGCTGTGGGGCTGATACGTTCGCGCTCCCACGCTTTGAGGCACTTGGGGTGAAGCTCGAAACGATCCAACCCGGGGTTCGCCCGCGCTCGACAAATCTCCGCGTTCGGAGTAGTGTCCCGCCGAGAGGTCGCGTCTATGCAGGTGCGATGCTCAACGTGCTCGCGGCCGATCGCGGTCACCGACGTCGTCCAATCGTCTGGCGGTAGCCTCTCGCACCTGGATTGCGCAAGGGCGCACGGGCTC
>Ga0207428_10004624_pt1 | contig 13047 bp, 5 predicted proteins | sample RhiMethybrSRZTD1_FD_187600 | JGI IMG/M metagenome (GOLD analysis project Ga0207428, IMG submission 187600) | Populus rhizosphere microbial communities from Tennessee, USA - Rhizosphere MetaG P. TD hybrid SRZTD1 (SPAdes) (version 3) | ecosystem: Host-associated > Plants > Roots > Rhizosphere >... | reverse complement strand
GTCGAACTCGCGAGTCGGCAACTCAACCTGGCCTTGGGCGGCAGGCGCAATTGTGTCAATTGCGGCGCGGTCGTCGCCGCCAGCATGAGAATCAAATTCAGAAAACCAAAAAGCTTTTGCTTCATATTCACCCCCAGAAACGTACTTTGTTGTTTCTTCGGAAGGTAGCGGCATCAGAAGCATGGCCGCGATTACCGGCAGGCTCGAAAGTGTTGACCTCGGCATTTTCCTCTTTCATAGCAGGTGGAGACGAGGCCTTGCTCAGTCTGCCTTCTATCCTTTTTCATTGTGCCTGACAAGCGTCCTTGCACTTGCATGCCCAGTTGTTCGAAGCCGGGCTTGTCATCGCTGCTGCCTCAAAGCTGGCTTCCGAACCGAAAGCATGCACCATCATAGTGGCGCCGTAACGAACTGTCGCGAAGGCGCATCCCAAGCGACCGAAGTAAAGGACCCAGCTACCGCGAATGGAAGTCTTACCGTCGCCCTTCACGCTTCTCTTGGCCATTGGCTCGCCAGGGTTGTATGACGCGGCAACGAGCCGAAATTCGGCTGCCGGCAAGCGAGGCTCGAAGAACTGTTCCTGCGCGTGAGCAGCAACCTTCTTTCTCACGTCGTCGAGCGAACCGAGAATTTCATCTGCCGAGTCCGAACTGCCAAGTTGCGAAGCTACATCCTCGAAAAGACGGCGAGCCCCACCAAATTCAGCCACCGAGGCCTTAAACTTTTCATCCTTCGTGCTCGCCAGCAAGTCCGCGTCGAACGTGTCCCAACGTCCCGATGCTTTCAGCTTTTGAATGATCGACCGTATGGCGTTCTGGAGCTGAGACACCCGTCGCCGGAGCGCGTCGTGATCGTTTTTGACCGAGGTGAATTCCGTGTCACTTACGGAACTCCTTCTGATTAGACCCGCGCGCTTCTTATCGAGCCTGGACAGGTCATCACCAAATGAATTTAGGGTCTGCAGTTCTGAGTTGATGTTTACCTCAGGCAAAGTGTTTGTCGCCGCTGGCGAGCTGGTCGCCCTGGAAGAGCCGACACTCCACGCGCCGAGTAGCGCAAAGACGGCGAAAAGAGCCGTCAACTTGAGTTTTGATTTTGTCATTTCTATCCCCTTTCTGGATTAAAGTAATGTAAGCGGGCCGGCAGTCCGACTTGCGATTCCTGACACCAGCCGGTGCGTACTGTAGTCGCCGCATAGAACGGGCGGTGTGTCATTTCCTGAATTCCGAAAATGCCACGATCACGGCTTAGGGTTTTGGGGGCGAGCTCGCCGCTTACCGGGCGTTAGATGGTGTTCCACAATGGAATGTGAATCTCACCATTTTTCTTAGTAAATTCTTAACGTCAAATTTAAAAGTCACACAAACGCTAGAAACGTCCCCCACATGCTCTCGATTTTGGGTCGCCGGAAATGTCAGCCTCCAGAGATGACACTCGCGAGGGATTTTGAGTCCGATGAGGGCGGCATTACCGAGTCCCTAACAAACGATGCGAACCAATGTTTACGCGCGAAGCGGTTGTTCAACGTATCGCTTCGTCTAGTCACCATAAACAGCCGATTCTTGCCGCAATCCTTCTGGATGGGTAGGCGGAAACATCTTTTGAAGACGATAGCCAGAAGGTCGATGGGATAGGTTCTCACCAGACGTCGCCATCTGTTGCCCTAACCGTTGACTGCGTCGAAAAAAGAGTCTACGCTGCCAGCGCCTTATCAGTAGTCGCCTCGCACGGTTCGTTCTTTAGCGTACCCCCCTTGAGACCGTAATTGCCTTAAGACCTTCGTAGTTTCAGAACTAAGATGGAGCAGAGAGCTGTAACAGGCGGAGCCGTTTTTGCGGGACCCGGTCCTTCGGCCATGCGGTTCTTGATAGTTGTAATTAGGTCCAAAGAGTCCTGTGCTTGAGGCCAATCAGATCCGTCAGGTGCTTGCTCAGACTTATACAGATTAAGAATTCATGCCACCACCCATCCACATAAATGATTCGATCCCACTTCACGTTGACTATTTTCATGCTGCTTCGTTGGCGGAAACAAGGAATATTTTCAGAACCGACGTGGGGAGTGTCGAGATTACGCCGAGACAAAACTACGACGCTTATGACGTGGTCGATAAGCTCATCCGTCCGCTCAGGGACAAGGGCATTCTTAAGCGAGATGGAGACACCTTGCTGGTCCCATTGGAAGGATTGCTGGTTGTGCCCGACCCCGTGGGAACGACCAGGTTCCCGCTGGTAATGATCGGACACGGCAATCACGCAGCCTATTTCAACCACGTGGATACGAAGCCAGTAGGTTCCACCAAAGGCAATATTGCCTTCAGCATCCTCCCTGACCATGTCCGATCTTACGGCGGGTACCAGAGTTTCCAGGAAGAGCTTTCCAGAAACGGTATCGCGTCGTATTCGATAAACCTGAATATTGTCAATGACCTCGACAACAATCAGGTACCAGCCTTTGAAAAAATGGCTCTTGATTTTAGCCAACGGATACTGCTCTTCTTTCTCAACCTGAAATTATTGAGAGTTATCGCCGGCGAACCTATAACGCTGCCAGCGGGCGGGGATGAGTTTCCTATTAGATTCCTCACGGGGACTACGTTCGGGAATCTGACCGATGCCCTGGCGAACCCAACGCTCGATCCTCGACTAAGACCACTGAGAGATGCCCTCCAGGGTAGGATCGATTTTACCAGGCTCGGGTTCATGGGACATTCACGGGGCGCTGACGCGGTCAGCAGAATACCTGCGTATTTTTTCACCGGCGCTGCATTGCCAGATCCGGTGTTTCCTCATAACGACGTAGTACACAACAGGATCAGGAGCTTATCGCAACAGATTGGGAGTCCGCGGCAGGAGATCATCAAGAGCATTTTGGCGCTTGAACCTGTAGCTACGTTAGACGAGACGACGCCGCCCGCTAACCAGCACGGATACGTGATTAGTAACAATCAAACCATGTACTTCCTCGGCGTCGGCACGCATGATGAAGACGTAACACTGGATGCTGTAAGAATTTATGAATTCCCCGGCTGTCCAAAGGCGATGATCGCCATCAACGGAGCAACCCACAAGCGCTTCAACACCGTTTGGGCCGGGCATGAGAAGGCCGACGAGTTCGGCACCGACAAACTTAAGCTTCACCTTCTTACTAAACCACAGCATATAAGCATTTTGAACGGCGTCTTTGGATCTTGTTTTACGGGAACGCTAGGCGGGAATCCCTTGAACCTTTTGCCTTTTACAAAGAAAACGGAATTCGTCATCGACGTGCCAATGAGTGTCGATTTCCAGGGCGCATGGAAGTTCGGATTTCCGTTTCCAATCGCAGCCAATTCCCTCATTACTCTGGATGGCAAGGTAACCTCCACGACGAAGAAGGGGATAAAAGGAGAAGGATATGATTTCGAGCAGGATCTCAAGGCCTTCTTCGTCGAAAAGAGCAATGAGGGTACTGTTACCATCAAAATTCCCATTGACCCTAACACCGGCGAGAAGTTGTCAAACTTCAACCATTTTAGTTTCCGGTTTGCGAAAGGTTTCGACGTGTCGTCGAAAGCAACCCGGGTTGAAGAAAAGAACTTCACGATCCAGTTCTTCGAGAACGATACACCGGTAGGGAAGTCAATAAAGGGACCTGACATAAGAACGTTGGTGCTACGGGCGCTCGAGGCACAAGATAGGACCCATGCCACCAGTGAAAAACCTGAGTTCGAGTACTCTATCCTGCTGCAGACAGCAGAGATCGCGTTGGCGGAGCATCTTTCAGCCACCGAATTGCCCCGCATCACCAGGATCGATATCAATGTAATTCCCGATGTCACGAAAGCGCCGCCGAACTCAACGGCCAAGGTTGTTTTTGGGACCATCGGGGGAGCCGTGCTGGGGGGTGCTGTCGGTGTTGGCGGCGCCGCGTTGTTCAACGCCAAAGTCCACCAGGAGAAAGTTAGCCCCAAAAAGATCCTGATCGGAAGCGGGATCGTCGGAACCCTTGTCGGTGGTGGCACGGCCTTGCACATACTGAAGGCCGATAAACACGCGTTTGTATTTACAGACTTTCTGTTGACGAACAGGCTAATACCCGTGGCGCGAACTCCGTAAAATGCACAGGGAAATAAAAATCTTCACCGATGCGTTTTTCAGGTTCTTTCGACCTGTGATCGCGGCGACGGCGTCGACGTCGAATGCCCAGGCGTTGATGTTGAATCTGGGTTATGTACCTCCCGAACAATTCAGGGTATTCGACAATTTAAGAGCACGTGTAAACAGCATCCAGGATGTCATCGAAGCAATGGAGGAGTTGTCGGAAGAAGAGATCGAAGCCAATCCTCAATTGCTCCTGGACACGATCAGGAACGGAGTTGAGAGTATTTCGGGTCTCATCAGCGATATTCAGAACCTACCCTCCATCCTTCAATCGGAACTGAACGGATCCGACCTCCTGGCCCAGACCGATGTGCTGGAAAGGTTGCCTCTCAAATTGTATGACTTCCTCACCATCTGTTACCTGAAGGAATATCACAACAGCGTCTATTCGGCATTAAAGCTGTTTGGCGTCATCGAGGTGAAGGAGATCAGGGAAGCTTCCAACCCATTCTTTTTTCCCCGCCTGGAAAGGACCTTTCATTGGGATAAGACTGCTGAGCTGCTTACGTCACCCACGGAACTCCTGAAAACGTCACTAAAGGACAACAATGGTTATTTCTATGAGAAAACCATGCAGGTACTGCAGGAGGTTGGACTATCCATTGGGGTGATACCGCATTATAGAGATCCCGAACCAGAGGTTCTGAAATTCATAAACAACGATCCACTCATCGATACCTGGCCGGGATTCAAAGACCTGGAAATTCTAAGGTTTCCTTTAATTCCCAGGAATGTCGACAGTCTTGGCCTGGATATATATCCCCTCATCAATACAGCCGACAACCGGATCAAGGGATTAGTGTCGGTGTTGCGGGTGGACCCCGAAGAAAAAGTATTTGTCATCAGTGACGATCTCAAGCTCGAGATCGAGGCGAGCGGGGTCGCCAACGGGCTCGGTATTGTCTTAGACGAGAACGACGAATTCCGCTTCCTTGCCGACTTGTTTACTTCGCCTCAAAACCTGCAGGACAACGCTCAGTTCGAGTTCAGGGCTCGGCTCACGCGAAACGAAGTAGCCGGCGGAAATGACACTGAAAAGTTGTTTCGGCTAGGCACGGCCGACGGCACTCGGTTCGAGATTGGTTCATATAACGTGACCTTTGGAATCGAGAAGAAGAAGAACGCCAGGATCTACCTTGAGACCGAATTACTCGATTGTTTCATTCGCATGAAGTTCGACGGTGCCGATGGATTCATTTCAAAGGTCCTCGGCGATGGCATTGAAAGCGGCTTTAGCCTCGGACTCGGTTTTTCCAATGACCAGGGTTTCTATTTTGCAGGTAGCTCCGGCTTACAGATCGAGTTACCCACGCACATTACGTTAGGACCTCTTCAAATCCAGAATGTGTCCGTTGGCATCACCAGCACGGAAGAAAAAATAATGTTTACGTTCGCCAGTTCCGTGCTGGTAAACGCGGGGCCCTTAAGGCTCTTCGTGCAGGACATCGGAGTTTCGTTCCCAGGCAAGAGCGACACAGCTGTGTTTGTCCCAAACGTAACGTTCAAGCCGCCGAAAGGGGTTGGTCTGGCCATCGACGCTTCAGCGGTTGTAGGCGCCGGCTTCCTCTCTTTCGATCCGGACAAAGGTCAGTACGAGGGCTTTGTCCAACTTACCATTAACGAGTTCCTGACCGTCACGGCCATCGGGATCATTACCACCAAGTTGCCCAATGGCGTCAGGGGCTTCTCGATGGTAGTGATGATCACGGCCGAGGGCTTCCAGCCGATTCAACTCGGCCTCGGCTTTGCGCTTACCAAGATCGGCGGGCTGGTAGCGGTTAATCGCACCTGCAACGAAGAATTCCTGCGCGAAGGGGTCAAGACCAACTCGCTCGACTCTCTGCTCTTTCCGAAAGATCCGATTCGCAATGCGCCGCAGATCTTTGGCGTTTTGAATAACGCCTTCCCGGCGCGGCCCAACAGCTACCTTTTAGGACCAGTAGTCCAAATTTCCTGGGGCACGCCGGCGCTGCTGACCATGAATCTCGCGTTGATCCTGGAGCTGGGTGGCCGCACGCGGCTCATCGTCCTTGGCGTGGTCAAGGCGATCCTGCCCAGTGAGAAGCTTGACCTGATTCGCCTGCAGATGAACGCAATCGGGATCATCGATTTCGATCAGAGATCGATCTCGATCGACGCCGTTCTCTTTGAATCGCGACTGGCCGGCAAGTTTCCGATCACCGGTAGCATGGCGATGCGTTTGCGATGGGGTTCGGCTCCCATGTTCGCGTTATCGATTGGCGGCTTCCATCCGGCGTTTAAGCCGCCCGCGAATTTCCCGGTGCTCCAGCGCCTGGCCATCAGTTTTAGCAATAGCGAAAGTTTTCGGCTGCGCGCTGAATGCTATTTTGCCATCACGTCAAACACCTTGCAGTTTGGCGCCAGGATGGAACTCTACGCCAAGGCGGCCGGCTTTAGTATCGAAGGCCTGATCGGCTTTGACGTATTGATTCAGTTTGACCCGCTTTTCTTCATCGCTGACTTCTACGCTTCGGTGCAGCTCAAACGAGGCTCGCACAATCTGTTCAAGGTCAAAGTCGAAGGCAAACTCTCAGGGCCGCGTCCCCTTTATGTCAAAGGTAAGGCGACTTTCGAAATCTTTTGGTGCGATTTTTCGGTTCGCTTCGACAAGACACTGGTGTCCGGCGATTCGCCGCCGGCACTCGCTCCCATTGACGTTCTCGCGCAACTGTTGGCCGCGCTTGGGGATGAGCGGAACTGGGCTGGTAGTTTGCCCGAAAGCGATCGGCGGCTGGTAACTTTGCGCGAGGAGGCATCGACCGGGCAGGTGTCCTACCATCCACTCGAAGCACTATCGGTCAACCAGAAAGTGGTCCCGCTGGGGTTGGAGATTGCGAGATTCGGTAGTTCGACGCCTTCGGGCGCGCGCATCTTCACAATCAGCAACCTGAGCGTAAACGGGAAAGAGACTAAGTTTGATCCTTTGTTCGACTTTTTTGCTCCGGCCCAGTTTCTGGAATTGAGTGATGACGAAAAGCTCCTGGCGCCTTCATTCGAACAAATGATGTCCGGCATCAGGTTGACTCGCGCAGGATATGTCTTCCCTTCAATCGAGACAGATATCCTGGAAGACGAAGCGATTGCCTACGAGACGATAATTATTGATCGGGAGGGCGAAGCAGCCGGCGAGCCAACACGCAAGGCGTCCGGGTTTTCGATCAGCCCTGAACTCCTGCGGCGGAGTCTTATGTTCGGCGCGGCGGCGCGAAGTCCGGTTTTACGCACCGGCTCAGCTCGTTATCGTCCGGCGGCGGCGAAAAACGCGCCGGCACAGAAAGGCTGGACCGTGGTTTCGGCGGAGGACGGATCGCCACAAGACGCGCCCGGACTCGAAGCCGGAAAGATTGTTAGTTACTCGGAATCATTTCAAGCGTTGCAGAGACTCAAGCAAGAAAACCCAGCCCGAGCGAAGACGCTCATGCTCGTTCGCTTATCGGTGAATTAAGTGTTTTCCGTCGAGTTACCACGTGGCTGACACCGCAAATCACATCTTCCTGCCCTGGGTGCGATCAGGGGCGGCTGGCGCTTTACCTGATGAGGCGACCGAGCGGTTGGCCGCCGATCAGCCGGCGGCGGTTTCGTTGACGGTCCGGTTTGAGGTGAACTCGAGCCCGGTGCAACAGCAGCTGCGCCTGCATGGGCCGGGCAGCATTACTGGAATCGATCGGTTGCAGGTAATACGGGTCGAGCCTCGTCATGGCTCATCCGATTTCGAACCTAACTATTTTCCGGCGATCGAATTCGATCGCCCCGACTTCCCCTGGTTATTCACGCCAGCCAAAGCCAATGCCGAAAACTGCCTGCGTCCCTGGCTTTGCCTTGTGGTAGTGAAGAAGCAGGACGGGGTCAGTTTACGTGCAGCGGCCAGTCAACCGTTGCCCGTACTCGAGATCAAGAAGCCGGCGAAGCCTGAAGCCGAACTGCCGGACCTGGCGGAAGTTCATCTTTGGGCCCATGCCCAGGTTACCGGCGCAGCCAAAAACGAACTGACGTCGACGCTTAAGTCGAAACCTGCGCAGACGCTTTCGCGTTTGATGTGTCCGCGCCGGCTGGACCCCTTGACCGCCTACATTGCCTGTGTTGTCCCCACTTTCGCAGTCGGAAGCGCGGCGGGCCTGAATAAAAGCGCGACGACGAACACGCTACAACCCGCCTGGCTCTCTGGGAAGGATGCACCGGCGGAAATTGAACTGCCGGTCTACTTCTCGTGGGAATTTCAAACCAGTTCCGGTGGTGACTTTGAAGAGTTGGTGCGGCGACTCAAACCTCGCGAAATGCCCAAGGAAGCAGGCAAACGGCCGATCGACATCGGCAATCCAGGATTTGATTTCGACCCACCAACGCCTGACGCGAAGAACGTGACGTTGGGAATGGAGGGCGCGTTAAGACCTGTCGATAGTCAATCCGACAAATGGGAACCGGGAGTGCGCCTGCCGTTTCAAAACGCACTGGCCAGGATTCTCAACACGCCCTGGGAGATTGCGACCACTGAAGTCCCGGATCCTGATCCGATCGTTGGACCACCGGTCTACGGTTGTTGGCATGCCGCAGCTCATCGAGTCGCTTCCGAAAACGCCGAGTCTCCGCCCTGGTTGAACGAGCTCAATCTGGATCCGCGCAACCGCGCGGTAGCGGCCATTGGAACCCAGGTCGTGCAGGAACAGCAGGAGCAACTGATGGCTTCGGCCTGGGAACAACTGGGCGACATTGAAAAAATTAATCAACGTCTCCGCCAGGCTCAACTGAGCCGGGCCGTCAACACGAAGTACTTCACCAGGACTTTCAGTCGACTGCCGGAAGATTCGTTTCTGAAAATGGTTGCCCCCGCAAAATCAAACATCGTGTTGGATGAGCAAATGCCGAATGACGGCCCGAAGATGCGACTCGCCCAAAAGTTGACCTCGTCTACTGTTCCGCAAACGGCAGTTTCGGCACCGGCGCGCAGACTGATGCGCCCCCGCAGCTCAATGAACAAAGAACTTGCGCTGGCCGGTGTGACCGGCGTCGGCACGTTGTTTAAGGTGTTCAGTAACATCGCTGCAATGAGTCTGCCGCAGCAAACCCGTGGCGCCGTTACGATTGATCAGGTCACGGACGCGCTGCCCCGCATGGTCAATGCCCAGAATTTGATTCTGAACCCTGGACCTCCGCCGTTTTTCGAAGGGATAAGAGCTGCTGAATGGCCATTCATGCTGACGACCTTCCGCCTCAGCAGTCTTTCGAGCGGCTCCCTGAGCTTGCGGGTTCCCAGCCCGCAAACTTCACCTGACTTCTTTGAAGCCGTGAAGGCCCATCACGATTCTCTAACCCTCTTGTTCACGAGCATGAGCGTGTTTTTTCTACAGCCCCAGCCGATTTCCATGCTGGAGCTAAAAGCGTCGGTGTTGTTAAGCCTGAATCCCGAGCGCACGGTTAGAGACGCTACGATGGACGGGGCGGCGATCAACCGGGACGCAATGGTCACGACCGACGATCTCGATCCGATCATGGATGCGCCGGAGTTTCCGCAACCGATGTATGAAGCGTTGAGGGATCTTTCGCAGGACTACTTCTTTCCGGGCCTGGAACACGTGCCAACTAATACGGCTCAAGTTCTCAAAACCAATGAGAAGTTTATTGAGTCGTTCATGGTGGGGCTCAATGCCGAGATGGGCCGCGAGCTGTTGTGGCGCAATTATCCGACCGATCAGCGCGGCACATACTTTCAACAGTTTTGGGACACGGCGTCCGCCGGGGCTGATGCGAAACTCGACCTCAACAAAATTCACGAATGGGGAAATAACGTTCTGGGCGCAAACCTGATTGGCCGCGCCGACAGGTTAGTGCTGCTGATTCGTGGCGACATAACCAGAAGATATCCCGGCGTAGTTATCTATGTCGTCAAAGCCGTGATGAAAAACGGTAAAAGGGAACTGGCAACGGAACATCCGGAGTTGAATGTTCCACTGCCTCTCGAAGCGCATCCAGTTTTTCGAGGGACGTTGGAGCCGGACATCATTTTTGTCGGGTTCGATCTGAGTCGGGAAGAAGTGCTCGAAGGCGATGGGTGGTTCTTTGTGCTCCAACAGCAACCCACCGAACCACGTTTTGGTTTGGATGATGATCCATTTGGCCCCGGCGACACCGGCGAGATTCCGCCGTTGGTTAATTGGAACGATTTGAATTGGGCCCACGCCGGATCTTCGCTCGAAGAGCTGAAGAAACTGTCACACCTGACGATCGAGAGTCTCAAGCTTAGGCCGACAAACCCTCTGGTGAAAGGGGCCTGGGGACGTAACTCGGCACACATGGCTTACATCACAAAACAGTTGCCAGTGCGCGTGGCGATTCACGCCACCGAGTTGCTGCCTTAATAGAATTCGCCGCCGAATACGACAATGGCATTCATAAATCCCATTCCCCCAATCCCATCGGTTCCTTTCGATCCCGACCTTGGCCAGGGACTGGTGTTTTTCCCTCCCATCCCGCCGATCCTAATGCTGCCCGTCCGTTTAGAAACTCGCTTCTCTCCACGGAACGACGGAGGCGCGGACCTGCGTATTCGCATCTATCCCGACAAAGTCCACATCGACACCCACGAACCTGAATTAACCGAAGCGGAAATCGAATGGGGCAAGCACTTCTGGGACCAGACCTGGCGCGCAGCGAACGATCCAGAGGCCAGAAGAATCGCCTGGCGCCAGCTTGTGGAACGTTTTGATGCCAATCGCGCGGCGTGGATCGCGCGTACCTTGACCCCGCTGAATCTCAGTCTAAAACCGAAGGAGCCCATCCCCAGTCCACTACCGCTCCCAAAAGTGATCAAGTTTCCGTCTCCTCCGATGAAAGCGGCCGCCTGGACGCGAGCACCGCAAACAAAGGTCTTACCGAAAATGTGGTGGGCGTTCGGCTATCGCGGCGGAAAATTGGCAGTGAGGGCCGGAAGCTTACCGACTGGCAAGCCGTTGGCCACCGGTCCCAACCCTGCGGGACCCGAAAAGAACGCCGCCGCGGGTGAATTGGCAATCGACGACGAGATGAAGTGGATGGTTGATTTTGAGGAAGCCGTCAAAGTCGGCATGGGGATACGTATGCGGCTGTCGCCAGAGCTGGCGCAAGGCCTCGACTTCCTGCTGGTCTTTGGCACCAGGGCAGCGATCGATATTGCTGATGGGACGGGGGATGTGATCGGCTTGTTTGACGCTCATCACTACACCGACGGCCTAAGCTTTGTCCCGCAAGGGACACCGTCGAATAACACAGTGGATGCGCCCTCCGGTTTCCGATCGGTTGATCCGGGTGATGAACAGAGTTATCTCAGCGAGCGTGAACAGGTTGCTTTTAAGCTTGGTGACGAATCAAACGCCGACGTCTTAACCAGAGCGCTGGGCCTGAATACAATCAAGCCCCCGACCTTTGCCAATATTCCGAACGCCACGGAAACGGAGCAGTTGGACGCTCGCCATATGAATCGGGCGCTTTGGCCGGCATCCTGGGGATATTTTCTGACGCAGATGATTGGCTCTCCGCTGACCCCGGATGATATCAAGTGGGCGCGCCAGCATTTCATTGATTATGTTCGGGCCGCGGGTCCATTGCCCACGCTGCGGATCGGCAAACAGCCTTACGGCGTTCTGCCGGTGACGTCGCTCGATCTATGGAAACCGAAAACCGGCGAGGGAGCACAGCCGGGCCGCGACGTGGCCCTGAATGACTTTCTTAAAAAAATGCGTGAAGCCTGGCGCGTTAATGTTCAGCATGTGCCGCGGATCGGAAAGACCGCGGATCCGGATCAGGATTTCAAGAACATCCTAAGCATGGACGGGCTCTCGTCTACCTACGCCATCCGGCATCTCCTCGGCGAAAACTATCTGGTTGAACTTTGGCCGGCGCTGGTTGCTCCCAAGGGCCAGCAGCACTATTGGTTCGCGAAACAACAGGAGCTAACCCGGGTCCCATTGATCGGGCTCGAACTTCCCTGGAATCCGCGAATCGCGAGGGCGACATATTCAGGCTGGTACACAAGCTTAAAGGGTCCGGTAATTCAGCGGGGCACGGTCTCTGAAAATTCGTTACTCAAACCGAACTATATTGAGCTGCTGCTGAAGGAAACTGATCTCGAGAAGCTCCGTTCGGAAACTTTTGGAGACGTGCAGCCGGAGGGTCTGCTCTATTCGGTGCTGAGACACGCGATGCTCCTCGAGTATTGGATGGCAGCCGCGAAACTTACGCCGATACCGGTGTTTGAACCGGGGGCGCCAGGCGGTCGCGGCTTCATCAGGCCCGAGATTGAGGTCGTTCCTTCGGGGTCGTTCACGCCGTGGCAGATGTTGCGCGGGCCGCTGCCGGGCATCACAGACAGTTCGGCGTGGAGCTTCTTGTCGAAGCTGGAAGCCGCCCCCGCTGATCCGGCAGTTGCCGAGCACGTAACGACGCTGCTTGAGTTTCGTAAGAGTCTCGAGTATTTGAATACGCCACGCCTGACCACCGCGAGGCTTCAAAGACTTTTCGCCGGAACGTTGGACCTTTGCTCGCATCGCCTGGACGCGTGGATAACTTCCATGGCCACCAAACGCCTCGCTGAGATGCGCGAGAAAATTCCCAGGGGGATTCTGCTCGGTGGCTACGGTTGGGTAGTCAACTTGAAGCCCGGCCCATTGGCCGAAGCCACGCCTGCACCCGACGGAAAGCAGGGAGAGTTCTTTCTACCCCCAAACAATCCGGGTTACTCGCACGCGCCTTCATTAGCGCAAGCCGCCACGGTCGCAGTGTTGCGCAGCGGCCATCTGGCCCATGCTAATACCGAGAAGCAGGACCTACTGAACATTGATCTAAGTTCCGAGCGAGTGCGTTTGGCGGAGTGGTTGCTGGACGGCGTGCGTCAGGGCCAGCCATTGGGTGCTTT
>Ga0207428_10004619_pt1 | contig 13055 bp, 14 predicted proteins | sample RhiMethybrSRZTD1_FD_187600 | JGI IMG/M metagenome (GOLD analysis project Ga0207428, IMG submission 187600) | Populus rhizosphere microbial communities from Tennessee, USA - Rhizosphere MetaG P. TD hybrid SRZTD1 (SPAdes) (version 3) | ecosystem: Host-associated > Plants > Roots > Rhizosphere >... | reverse complement strand
TTGAGCGCCTGCTCCAGCACCTGGATCTGCTCGCTCAGCGGTGGCTGGGACATGCCCAAACGCTTGGCTGCTCGGCCGAAATTCTGTTCTTCGGCCACCGCCAGGAACAACCAGAGATGACGAATCAGTCGGAAATTGATCATGATTATTCCATAGGTTTAACGTATATAACGCATCTGTGAATAGTAATATACCTATCAAATTGTCTCACTGACACTGGGCGCCTCCGTCACCACTGGGGCTTTCCCATGATCAATAAGAGTTTGCTGGATCGCTTGGCGGCGCTGGATACCAACACGGTCTCCGACGCGCTCGACTTCCTCGGCCTGCCGGGCGCCACCATTGGGCTGCGCCCGTTGTGGAACTGCCCAAAGATTGTCGGCCGCGCCAGCACCGTGCTGCTGGCTCCTAAATCCGACAACGTCCCCACTGTGCACCTGATTACCCCCGTGGTGGAACAGATCAACAGCGATGATCGTGTGCTGGTTATCGCAGGTGGAATCGAAGGCATCTCCTGCTGGGGCGATATCCTCGCCAATGCAGCAGCCAGCAAGAAAGTGCGCGGCACGGTAATCGACGGTTTCAGCCGCGACATCGACGGCAGCGAGTCGATTGGCTACCCGGTTTATGGCCGCGGCGTGACCATGATCAGTGCCCGCAATCGGGTGGTTCAGATCGATGCCGCCGTCACCATCAACGTGGCCGGCGTCGATGTCAGCGAGAACGACTATGTCATCGCCGATACCTGCGGCACCGTGTTCGTGCCCTCAGCTTATATCGAGAAAGTGGTCGACCTTGGCGAGAGCATCGCCCGCCGCCAGGACGGCATGGTCGAGGTCGTTCGCCAAGGTCGCTCGGTCGCCGAAGTGATGCATGACAGCCAGTTCGAAGCGATCCACGTGGAGCACGCCTGATGAATATCGAAGACAAAGAACTGGTCGCCTTGTTTGAAGGCCTGGACACCCCGGGCGTTTCCGATGCGCTGGACAAACTTGGCCTTCCCGGCCAATGCCTCGGTGTGGCGCCACTGGACAATTACAGCAAGGTCATCGTCGGCACAGCGTTTACCGTGCAGTACGTCTCGGCCAGCGTCCCTCCCGGCACCGTGGGCGATTTCATCGAAGACGTGGCACCCGGCGATGTTGTGGTCATCGACAACGGCGGCCGCACCGACTGCACGGTTTGGGGTGACATCATGACCCAGTACGCCGGCACTCGGCAGATCGCTGCCACGGTCATCGACGGTGTTTGCCGTGATGTGAGTAAAGCTCTCGGTGACGGCTATCCAATCTTTAGCAAAGGGCGCTTCATGCGCACCGGCAAAGACCGCGTACAGGTTCAGTCCGTTAATCAGCCCGTGTCTATCGGCACGACCCGAGTTTGTGCCCGCGACATTGTGGTCGCCGACGCCAATGGCGTGGTGATCGTGCCTCGCGCTCGCGCGGCTGAGGTGGCGGCATGCGCACGTCAGATCGAGTCGATCGAAGCCGACATTCGCGCGCTGATCAGCCAAGGCAAAACCCTTAAAGAAGCCCGGGCCGCACTGGGTTACCACAGCCTGCAGAGGAAAGTCTGATGACCATGCTCCCCCTCCCCTTGGATTTTCATGCACGGGCAAAAGTGCTGGGCAGCTCGACGCTGTATGAAGCGTCCCATCTGCCTTGCGCGGTCGACAGTGCGATCCGCCCGATCTGGGACGGCTCCTTCATCTCCGCCCCCGCTTACCCTCTGGAATGCTCGCCGGGCGACAACCTGGCCCTGCACCTGGCGATGGAACGAGTGCCCCGTGGCAGCGTTCTGGTCGTGGGTACGGGTGGCTTCATCGCCGGTTACTGGGGCGAAGTGCTGACCGTAGCGACCGAAGCGGCTGGCGTGGTCGGACTGGTGATCGATGGTGGCGTACGCGACATCGCTGCACTGAAGAAACGCCAGTTCCCGGTGTTTGCTCGCGGCATCTCGGTGAAAGGTACGGTCAAGGCCAGCGCACCTTCGGTGGGGCAACCGTTCAATTTCAACGGTGCCTTCGTGGCACAGGGCGACTGGGTGGTGGCCGACGATGACGGTGTGATCATCATTCCCAAGGAGGATGCGGCACGCACCCTGGCCGAAGGTGAAGCGCGGGCGAACAAGGAAACGCAGATGATGCAGGCATTGACCGAAGGCCGCTCGACTCTTGAACTGATGAACCTGACTGAGTGGAGAACCCGCGCATGAGCGCCGATATCCAACGTCTGAATCAGCGTCTGGCCAATGCGCAGCCGTCCGCGACTTACCGAATCATCGACCGGGTAGCAGAGCGCCGGGCGCAAGGTGCGAAGATTATTTCGCTGTGCGCCGGCGAGCCCGACTTCGATACGCCCACGCATGTGCGCGAAGCGGCCATTCAGGCCATTGAACACGGGCACACCCGCTACACCCAGGTCGCCGGGGTGCGTTCACTGCGAGAAGCGGTGGCCGCCAAGTTCCGTCGCGAGAACGGCCTGGAGGTTACCTGGCAAGACACGCTGGTCTGCAACGGTGGCAAGCAGGTGATCTACAACGCCCTGGCCGCGACCCTCAATGAAGGTGACGAAGTCATCGTGCCGGCGCCGTACTGGGTCAGTTACCCGGAGATGGTTCAACTGTGCGGTGGTGAAGCCCGAATCGTTACCTGCGATGCCGACACCGGTTTCAAACTGACGCCCGCCGCGCTGGCCGCAGCGATCACCCCGCAGACCCGCTGGCTGATCCTCAATTCGCCGTCCAACCCAACCGGCGCGGTGTACGGCCGGAAAGAACTGCACGCCCTGGCTGAGGTGTTGTTGGCTCACCCTCACGTGCTGATTCTGGCCGATGACATTTATGAACACCTGATCTTCGATGATCAAACATTCCATACCCTGGCCCAGGTTGAACCACGACTGGCACCACGCACCCTGACCATGAACGGTGTCTCCAAGGCCTATGCCATGACCGGCTGGCGCATCGGTTTTGCCACCGGGCCGCGCTGGCTGCTGGACGCCATGGAAAAGCTGCAAGGTCAGCAAACCTCGGGGGCATGCTCGATTTCACAGCAGGCTGCACTCGCCGCGCTGGAGGGCCCTAAGGACTTCATCCGCGAAAGCCGCGTCGCCTTCCAGAGTCGTCGCGATTTGATGGTGGCGCTGCTGAACGACACCCCAGGCCTTGAATGCGTCAGTCCAGCCGGGGCGTTCTACGCATTCGCTTCCTGTGCCGGATTGATCGGTCGTACCTCACCGGGTGGCCGCGTACTGCACACCGACGAAGATATCGCTCACGCGCTGCTCGACGAAGCGGATGTGGCCGTGGTGCATGGCAGTGCTTTTGGCCTTGGCCCGTACATTCGCATTGCCTATGCCCTGGATGACGCTTCATTGCGCCGGGCGTGCGAGGCGATCCGTATGTTCTGCACCTCCTGCATTAACTCGTAGGTGAATAAACGAACCCGGCGATGGCCGGGTTTTGCTGTTTATCAGCGGTGTTAACTCGATATTTCTGGTAAATAATGGAACACTTTTTTTCAACCGAGCCTGAGCCATGATCACGTTCAAGCAACTGGAAGCCATCTACTGGATTGTGGAACTGGGTAGCTTCGAATCCGCAGCCATGAAACTGAACATGTCCCAGTCGGCCATCTCCAAGCGTATTCAGGAGCTGGAAGATGCCTTCGATATGCCGATTTTTGATCGCTCCAAACGCAGTGCGCGTCTGACGGAAAAAGGCACAGAGTTGTTCGAGCAGGCCACGGAGATTTTGCGCCAACGCGATTACCTGCTTGAACGCATAAGCTCCAAGGAAGTGTTGGTCAGGCGCTTTCGCATCGGCGTCACCGAGCTGACCGCCATGACTTGGCTGCCGGCGCTGGTCGAGGGTATTCGCAGTGCTTATCCCAAAGTGGTACTCGAACCCTCGGTCGAGCTCAGCACCGAACTGGTGGCTAAACTGGAGAGCGATCAGCTTGATCTGATCATCGTTCCCGACATCTTTGCCGATGCGCGTTTCGTGAGCACCCCACTGAATTCGGTGGAGAACGCCTGGATGTGCGCACCCTCGCTGCATCAGGGTAACGAGATCATGAACATGCAGGCCATTTCCTCGTACACCGTCCTGACTCAGGGCGGCGGCTCCGGCACCGGGTTGATCTATGAGCGCTGGTTTGCCCAGAATGACGTCCGGGTCAACCGTACGATCAAAAGTAACTACCTGATCGCCCAGTTGGGCCTGACCCTGTCCGGTGTCGGCATCAGCTACCTGCCTCGCCAATGTCTTTCGCCGTTGGTAAACCAGGGACGTCTGCAGGTCATCGAAACCGAGCCCGCGTTGCCTCACATCCACTACATCGCCGTGCACCGCGCCGATCGTCTTCAGGGCCTCAGTGTCGAGGTTGCACGTCTGGCAGCGCGTTGCTGTGATTTCAGCCGTATGGTGTTGTAACACAGGCGCTGGATACGAGAAAAAAAGAGATGCTTTTGCATAGATAAATATCGCTAATAGTGCCGTGCGACCTTTCTTACTATGAACTCATAGCCCACAAGGGTTCAGTCGTTCATGGAGGTCGCTATGTCATTGCCCGGTTCACGCATCTACCCTTCTCCAGCCCAGGCGCCACGCTCGCTGCTGGACGCTTTTCAGAGCGTCGTTACGCCGCATATCAGCGACAACCTCGGGCGTCACATTGGTGCCCGGGGGCTGACGCGCTATAACCACACCGGCAAACTGGTGGGCACTGCCCTGACGGTGAAGACTCGCCCCGGCGACAACCTCTACATCTACAAGGCACTTACGCTGATCGAACCGGGGCATGTGTTGGTGATCGACGCCCAGGGTGACGCGACCAATGCGGTCATCGGTGAGCTGATCAAGCTCTATGCGCAGCAACGTGGCTGTGTCGGTTTTGTCGTCGACGGTGCCATCCGCGATGTCGCCAGTTTTGAAGACACACCGTGCTATGCCCGCAGCGTGGTGCATTGCGGCCCCTACAAAAGTGGTCCCGGCGAGATCAATGTCCCGGTGTCCATCGGGGGGATGATCGTCAACCCAGGCGACATCATTGTCGGTGACGAAGATGGACTGGTTGCCTTTTCCCCCGAACACGCCGAACAGGTGTTGTTTAGGGCGCGAGAGCACGATGCCCACGAACAGCAGGTCAAAGCCGAAATCGCCACCGGCGCCATCGATCAGTCATGGCTGGACAAGGTGCTGGAAAAGGCCGGCCTGGCGAACTGAGTTCCGCTATGAAGCGATCCTGAATTCCCTTTAGCACGTTATTGACTGCGCTATTTTTGCCGGGCTTTCAGCCCGGTTTTTTTTTGCGCACACAATTTATACAGCGCGAATCAGGCCTCGCAGTTTCATCTATAAAAGCGATCTTTTGACAGGAGTATTTGTCGCTTTTTTTACGGTTTCATAATTATTACTTTGGCCGGACAACACCGACAAAAACAAGGTCCGCCCCATGTCTATGCCTGAAGTCATAAAACCAGCCGTGCGCAGCAAATACCGTTGGGTGGTTGCGGCCCTGATTTTTTTAATTTACACCATTGCTGCCGCCGACCGAGCCAACCTGGGTGTCGCGCTACCGTTCATTCGTAAAGAGTTTGAAATGAGTAATGCCGAGGCCGGCGGGTTGATGAGTTTATTTCTGCTGGCCTATGCATTGGCACAGATCCCTTCCGGTTTTGCCTTTGGCCGTTTCGGTGTCAGCAAGATCCTGCCAGGCGCCATGGTACTGACCTCATTGCTGACCGGCCTGGTAGGAACCGCCGGCTCACTGTTGGCATTGAAGCTGTATCGCCTGGGTCTTGGCCTCGCTGAAGGGCCACTGCCGATCAGCATGACCACGACCATCAACAATTGGTTTCCTGCGCGGGAAAAAGGCACTGCGTCAGGGATCTTTCTGTCCGCGGTCAAGTTCGGACCGGTGATCGTGCCACCACTCTGTGCCGTGATCATTTCGGTATGGGGCTGGCGAGAGATCTTCTACTTCTTTGCCGTGCCCGGGATCGCACTGGCAGTCGTCTGGTATTTCATGGTCACCGACCATCCTTCCCGTAGTCCGTTCGTCAACGCAGCCGAACTTAGCTACATCATCGAAGAAACCGGCAGCACTGAAGCGACTCGGCAAACTCGCCCGCAAAAGACACCTGCCTGGGTCAGCAAACTCGATCGAGTGATACGTGCCCGCCATGAAACGCCCCTGGAGACCAATCGGCAGGTGTTCAAGTCCTGGAATATCTGGGGCTGTGCCACCAGTTATTGTTTCCAACTGGGCGTGTCGAGCGTACTGCTGGCCTGGATTCCGACCTACCTGATGACGGTCAAACAATTCTCGATCATGAATATGGGGCTGGTGTCGGCTGCGCCATGGGTGGGCGCCGTGCTCGGCAACCTGCTGGGTGGTTTCTGCTCGGATCGACTGATGGGTGGGCGGCGTAAACCGGGCATGCTGCTGTCTGCGCTCGGCACATCGCTGATGATGTACCTGCTAATCAATTCGCCTGCCGAACCCCTGCCCTACGGCTTGTTACTGATGCTGACCGGCGCTGTGCTGAGCCTGGGTTTTTCCTCCTACATGGTTTACCCAATGGGCCTGACCACCAAAAAAACGTTCCCCATCTCCAACGCCATCGTGAACATGGTCGGTCAGTTGGGCGCGGCGGCGACACCGTTCATTACCGGGCTATTGCTGGACAACTATGGCTGGAACTATGTGTTCGCCTGGTTGGCGGTCGGCTCATTTATCAGTTTCATCCTCTTGCTGACCATTTCCGAGCCTCGGGCGAGATTGAACACCCCGTCTTGAAGTGCATTGCGAACAAAGCCGAGCCGCTCATGTGAGCGGCTTCTGTCTGAACGATTCTGTCATCACTGCGAGGCGTTACACATGTCCCCCCAAGACAAAGAATTGGTTGCCCTGTTTGAAGGCCTGGATACGCCGGGCGTGTCCGATGCCCTGGATAAACTGGGCCTGCCTGGCCAGTGCCTGGGCATCATGCCCCTGGACAACTATCAGCAAGTGGTGGTCGGGCCGGCCTTCACCGTGCGCTACGTCACCGCCAGTTGCCCGCCGGGAACGGTCGGAGATTTCATCGATGATGTGGCCGAAGGCGACGTGGTGGTGATCGACAACGACGGGCGCACCGATTGCACTGTCTGGGGCGACATCATGACCCAATATGCAGGCAGCCAGAAAATAGCCGCCACCGTGATCAACGGCGTTTGCCGTGATGTCAGTAAGGCCTTGGGCGACGGATACCCTCTATTCAGCAAAGGACGCTTTATGCGTACCGGCAAAGATCGGGTCGAGGTGGAATCGGTCAACCAGTCGGTGTCCATCGGCCAGGCCCACGTCTGTGCTCGGGACATTGTGGTCGCCGATGCCAACGGCGTGGTGATCGTGCCCCGGGATCGAGCCCATGAAGTAGCAGCCTGCGCCCGAGCTATCGAAGCGGTAGAGGCCGACATTCGCGCACTGATCGCTGAAGGAAAATCCCTCAGGGAGGCCAGATCAGCGCTGGGTTACCACACCCTGCAACGCAAGTCCTGATCGGCCTCTGAGCGCCCTCTTTTTTCTTTGCCCTCATCGCCTGCCCACGACAGTGCATTGTGAGGGCTTTTTTATAAGTGCTGTTCTCCGACATACGCCCTCCTCAGTTTGAAAACTGACAGGTCGTGCAACAGTGGAAAAGACAGCGCAACTATGAATAAACCAACCCCTGTATTCTACAAATGCACAGTTGATTCGATGGGAGCAGGGAACTGTTCGCGCACGATATCGACAAGCGCGTCGACCAAAGGATTACTGCGCGCAGCATTCCAGGCCAAAGCGCTGGTTACTAGCCGAAATTTTTGCTGTAGGGGTCGTATCACTACGTTTTTGGGCGCCAGCTTTTCGAGCGCATACGGCACCAGTGCAATGCCTTGTCCGCAACTTACAAAGGCTATCTGCGAGCCGATCGAGCGGACCTCATGCATGACTTTTGGACGGAAACCGCATTGCTGACAGCAACTGACAATGTAATCAAAAAAAACCGGACTGCCGCTGCGGGCAAACATGATCTGTATCTCATCAGCCAAGTCCCGCAGATCCACAGATGCTTCATTAGCCAGTCGATGATTTCTGGAAAGCGCCACGGCAAGCTGGTCCTGGACAAGAGCAATCGAACGGATGGGCTCATAGTAGCCGCCTTCGATTCGTGCGAAAGCCACGTCGATGTCGCCAGATTCCAGTGATGGGATGGCCTCCCCGCTATCGATTTCCCGAATAAATACTGAAATATTCGGGAACCGTTCCTTGAGCTGCTCGATGAGGTCAGGAAGCACCTCAAGCAGGGCTGCGTTGATAGCGCCTATCGTCAGGACTCCCGTTTGCCCTGCAACGGCTTCATGTACTGCAAGCTCCAGGCGCTCCAACTGCTCTGCAAATTTTCGTACTGCCGGCATGATCGCCATACCCGTTGGGGTGAGGATCGCGCCCTTGCTGGTGCGTTCAAACAGTTTTACCCGTAGGGAAGTTTCCAGAACCTTGATCTGTTCAGTCAAAGGTGGCTGTGACATGCCCAGCCTTTTGGCTGCACGACCAAAATGCTGCTCCTCGGCGACTGCAAGGAACAGCCAGAGATGCCGGATAAGTCGAAAGTTGATCATAGAAATCCTGAATCAGGCTCGCAAAGCGGGTATGAGCGGTAGCGCATTCGGTGGGTTGGAAAGCCAGGCGACCATGCCCCAACGTTACGCAGGCTTCCTTGATACGACTGGCGTATCGGGAAGTTAGCATATTCGTAATGTACCTGTGGATCATGGCCGTAAATACTTAGGCCATCGTCAACACAGGGCTCCACAATGAATAAGCACGAACGTTTAAGACGACTCGCCAACCTCGACTCCAATACTGTATCCGACGCCCTGGATTTTCTGGGACTTCCTGGAGCTACGAATGGCCTTATGCCTCTTTGGAGTTGCGTAAAAATCGTCGGCCTGGCCAGTACCGTACAACTCGGCCCCAAGGACGGAGACGCTCCTACCGTACATTTGATCAGCCCTGTCATCGACAGCATTACTGATAAAGACCACGTACTTGTCATTGCCGGTGGAGTCAACGGTATATCGAGCTGGGGTGACATCTTGGCCAATGCGGCAAAACGAAAAGGTATTCGCGGAACTGTCATTGATGGATTCAGCCGTGACATCAACGGCAGCGCGTCCATCGACTATCCAGTCTACGGCCGGGGCGTGACGATGATCAGCGCACGTAACCGCCTGGTACAGATCGATTCCGGAAAGCCTGTAACAGTCGCGAATGTAGAAGTCGCAGAAGATGACTATGTCATTGCCGATGAATGCGGAACAGTCTTCGTGGCAAAAGCTGCAATTGACCAGGTCCTGGATTTGGCAGATCGAATTGCTGCCCGGCAAAACCGGATGGTCGAGGCAGTACGCGCCGGCCAATCTGTCGAGCAAGTGATGCACGACAGCCAATTTGACGCCATCAAAAAGGAGAACCAAGCATGAGCCAAGTGGAACAGGATTACCTCGTATTGTTTGAAGGCCTCGATACCCCTGCCATTTCTGATGCTATGGACAAGCTAGGATTGCCCGGTCAGTGCATGAACATCATGCCTTTGAACAACTATTCCCAGTTGGTAGTTGGCCCAGCGTTCACGGTTCAATATGTAAGCGCCAGTACTCCTCCTGGAACGGTAGGTGACTTCATCGATGACGTCAGCCCTGGTGAGGTCGTCGTCATCGCTAACGATGGCAGAACTGATTGCACTGTTTGGGGCGACATCATGACGCAATACGCGTTATCTCGAGGCATCGCTGCAACGGTGATCGACGGTGTGTGCCGAGACGTCAACAAGGCATTGAATGAGAACTACCCCATTTTCAGCAAGGGGCGGTTTATGCGAACCGGTAAAGATCGGGTACAGGTCGCCTCGGTCAATCAGCCCGTATCGATTGGAACTGCTCGAGTGTGCAACGGTGACATCGTAATAGCTGATGCCAACGGTGTCGTCGTTGTACCTCGTGCGCGTATCCATGAGGTCGCTGAGACAGCGCGTCGCATTGAGCATGTTGAGTCACAAATCCGCACCTCTATTGCTGCCGGCAAGACCCTTGGCCAGGCTCGAGCTGAATTGGGTTATCACAGTCTGCAGAGCAAGAGCTCGTGAGCATGCCCTCGGCAGCCACCCAAGTTACTCTCCATAAGGAACTTCGCCGTGCAAAAGTTTGATTTGGACCTGATCCTAAAGGCACAACGCCGACTCCAAGGACAAGTAGTGCGCACCCCACTTCTGAGCTCTGCGATGCTGAATGATATCGTCGGCGCGGATGTCTACGTGAAGGCTGAATGCCTGCAAAAGACCGGGGCGTTCAAGTTTCGCGGTGCGATGTTCAAACTGGCCGAACTGGCACCCAGTGATAGAAACAAGGGAGTTATCACTTATTCGGCGGGCAACCATGGCCAAGCAGTTGCTGCGGCCGCTCACCAGTGGGGCTGCCCATCAGTAGTCGTGATGCCCGAGCATGCGCCAAAAATTAAGCAGGATAACTGCCGTTGGTGGGGAGCAGAGGTTGTTCTCTACAACAAAGACGTCGAGGATCGTGAGGACGTTACCCAGCGGCTGATTGAAAGCCGCGGCCTGACCTTCGTCTCGCCTTTCGATGACCCCTTCATCATGGCGGGCCAAGGCACCATCGGTCTCGAAATCGCTGAGCAGTTGGCTGAAGTGGGGGCAACTCCCGACTCCGTGTGGCTGGGTTGCAGCGGCGGCGGCTTGGCATCCGGAACTTTGACCGCAATGCGCGCCAAGTGTGGCAATCTCGAGAGCGTTCTTGTCGAGGCAGAAGGCTATACGAAATGGCAAACAGCGCTGCAAAAGGGCGAACCGGTGAAACTCGAGCATTTACCCAAAACGCTGATCGACGGGATTGCCGGTCCAGCTGTCGGTGCACTCCCCTTCGAAGTATTGAAACCTATTCAACCGCATACTGAAGTCGCCTATCTGGAAGATGCCTTCCAAGGCATGCGTACCGCATTTCAGTACCTCAAACTCGTACTTGAGCCGGGTGGTGCAGCTGCCCTCGGAACACTGATACGAGAGAAGAAGCGTTATGAGGGCAAAACTGTCGTGGTGGTTTGCTCTGGCGGGAACGTTGACCCAGACGTCTTCCTACAAGCCTGGACTCACTGATTCATTCATTTTTGAAGCGTTTGGCGTCGCCAGAGGCGTGAAGAGAACCATTGGAGACTGTGATCATGAATAGTGTTCTGGAAAAACTGACCGCATTGGGTTTGGAGTTGCCGAAGTTCAATACGCGAGGCGGCAACTATCAGTTGTACACCCGTTTTGGGAACCTGATTTATACGGCGGGTCAAGTATGCCTGCAAGACGACGTCTTGCTATACAAAGGAACCGTGGGAACGGAAATTGATATTGAGACCGCCCAGGCTGCGGCGCGTGTCTGTGCACTAAATCTTCTTTCCATTGCCAATGAAGCGAGCGATGGTCAACTCGACCGTGTACGTGTTTTGAAGGTTAATGGTTATGTTAAGTGCCTTCCTAGCTTCGAGCAGCAAGCGAAGGTGATTGATGGGGCTTCAAATCTTTTTATAGAGCTTTTCGGCCAAGAGCGCGGCGGCCATGCCCGGGCAGCGGTAGGCGTTGCGGCCATCCCGCGAGGAGCGCCTGTAGAAGTTGAAGCAATTTTTGCGATCGACTGATCACAGCAGACAACTACCGGTGCAGCATCAAGCTGACCGGTAGCCCTTTATTTCCATGCCTGCCTTGGGAGTGGGCAACTAAAGGGAAGCTAATCCAACCCGAAACGCTCAATACGATCCGGCTATGAAGGCATTCTCATATTAGGAATGTTCATAGGCAATCCGTTGCGCAATAGTAGGGCTGTGACATTTGGATGCACGCGGAACCTGTGAGATCTGGGATTGGCCGGTCTTCAGCGACTGATGCGGAGATTGGGCTGCGAGGTGAACACAATGAACGCCAAGACCAGCACAACCAGTCTTTCTATAAAGAAATAAGTCCATAAAGAAGAATTCAATCTACCAATAAAAGTTTACTGAAACAATAAAAACACTTTGTAGTTCTAGAAATCTGCCGTTGATGTACAACAAATAGAAAATCATGCAGTTGCCACTGAGCTCACCTTGGCTCGGGCTTCATTTCTGGAGGTTTTATGCGCACTCGTAATATTGCCAAACTGATGGCATTGTCTGTTGCATTTTTGTCTCACGAAGGGATGAGTGCAGAGCTATCCGGCACGTTACAAAAAATGAAAGAGTCAGGCGTGATCACGCTAGCCTACCGTGACGCGGCGATTCCTTTTTCCTACCTTGCCGATGCCTCTGGTGTACCGGTTGGCTATTCCCAGGATATTCAATCCAAAGTCGTCGAAGCTTTGAAAAAAGACCTCGATCTACCAAACCTAAAAGTACAGTATAACCTTGTAACTTCACAAACCCGTATACCCTTGATTCAAAATGGTACCGTCGACATTGAATGTGGCTCAACGACAAACAATGCCGAACGTCAGCAGCAGGTTAGCTTCTCTGTTGGAATATTTGAAATCAGCACCCGACTGCTGACAGCCAAGCAATCTTCTTATAAAGATATTGATGACCTTAAAGGACGCAATGTAGTAACCACTGCGGGCACAACCGCCGAGCGACTGCTGCGCTCAATGAACGTTGAAAAACAGTTAGGCATGAACATTATCTCAGCCAAGGACCACGGCGAATCATTCCAACTGATGGAAACTGGCCGTGCAGTTGCTTGGCTGCAGGACGACGCGCTGCTGGCGGGTGAACGCGCAAAATCGAGGAACCCGGATCGATGGGTTATATCCGGTGCTGCGCAATCTCGTGAGATCTACGGATGTATGTTGCGCAAGGGTGACGATGCGTTCAAGCAAGCAGTGGACGGTGCTATCAAGGCTCTTTATGCATCAGGTGAAATCAACGACATCTACAGCAAATGGTTTCAGCACCCCATACCGCCTAAAGGCTTGAGCCTGGATTATCCGATGCCCAATGA